>Ga0247843_1000315_pt1 | contig 116140 bp, 113 predicted proteins | sample LaCruzMarch2017__FD_192420 | JGI IMG/M metagenome (GOLD analysis project Ga0247843, IMG submission 192420) | Freshwater microbial communities from meromictic Lake La Cruz, Castile-La Mancha, Spain - LaCruzMarch2017_8m | ecosystem: Environmental > Aquatic > Freshwater > Lake | place: Spain...
ACATGAAAACTCCCTTCATAAAACTGCCATCCCTTTAAAATGTTTAAGGAAATACTAAGCAGTTTTTGTTGAATAGGACATAATCGCCGGGAAATAAGACTAGGACATAATCGCTGGGCTAAGACACGAGGTATCGAATCCCTAACATTTCCCCCCATCAATCCGATAGGTCACTTAGAAGCGAGGCCTATATGGATCCAATCAAATGGAATTACTTTCAATATCGTAAACAATACGACTATCCCGTCTATATTCGGTTCAAACAAGAGGACCTGAATCCAAAATTTATCCATCTTCTTACTGAGATTGGTTTCGTGGATTTAAATGAGAAAGAATCTAAAAAGATTTCTTTAAGTCGTCCGCTAACGAAAATTCTTACTATTCAAGCGGCTAGTCCGCGACTTCAACAACAAATTAATGGTCCCGATCACATGGATAAGTATGGGCAGGAAGCGCTTTCGATACAGGGGGGTCTTCCGATTTATACGTATAGAAAAGTGGGAGTGATGGGACTTCCTCCCGGCAAAATTATGTGGGAGTTGGCGATTCATCCAGATATTGCTCACACAGAACAGATGGTTGGTCTGCGGGTGATTCTTACTCGCTTTTTAGCGCAAGCACTTTCGGATCAGGGAGTGCTTTGTTATTGGGGCACGATTAAAGACGATACAGTTGTAGTTATGAAGCAGCATCAGTCTTATGGTGAAGCGATTATTATTGATATTGATAAAAAAGTGGCTTTTTCCAATGGTGGCGAGATGCGCTTTAGTTCGAGTGTGAAGATTCTTCGTAAAGATAAAGAAGTGAAAACGGCTTCGGCAATGAATCGTGAAGAGACGATTAGCTTTTTAAGTGTTAGTTCATGTCTTTTGAGTTTTACCGGAATTACGCAGTCCATGAAAAGGGCCATCTATAATTTGAGTTCATGTTCAACGGCTTCTTATGCTGTGTCGGAATCAGTGGTTAATCTATAGTTGTCTTCATCCAGATTGTTCGTTAAGCTACTGAACTATGAATCAAGGATGGTTTGATCCCGTAATTTTTTCTCTTGGACCGCTTCAGGTAAGATGGTATGGCGCAATGTACGTCATGGGCTTTCTGGTTGGTGGGTGGATCTTTAAGTATTTGGCGAAAGAGAAATTCTGGTTAGCTCCCGCAGAAGAAATTGATAAATTTGTGACTTGGCTCATTATCGGCATGTTTATCGGTGCACGATTAGCATACGTTTTTGTGTATAACTGGGATTATTATTCTCAGAACTTTCTGGACATCTTTTCTGTATGGAAGGGTGGTCTAAGTTTTCATGGCGCAGTCGTTGGTATGGCCATGGCGAGTTGGATGTTTGCTAAAAAACATAAACTTCATTATTTCCATATTAGTGACTGTCTTGCGATCGCTGGATCTCCGGGGTTGTTATTTGGTCGTCTCGGTAACTTCATCAATGGTGAGCTTTATGGAAGAGTCACCGATTCATGGGCCGGTATAACGTTTCCTGAAGGCGGACCATTTCCACGTCACCCATCGCAATTATATGAAGGGGTCTTGGAAGGAATTGTTTTATTTTTTCTTCTCTTTTATGTTCACCGACGCCAACACATTTATGGTGTAGTGAGTTCACTCTTTCTTTTCTGTTATGGTGTGTTCCGTTTCATCGTCGAATTTTTTAGAGAACCAGATGCTCAGCTTGGTTATTATTTGGGTTATTTTACGATGGGGCAACTTCTATGTGTTTGTATGATCATCGGCTCGGGGATCATGCTCTATTATGCTAAGAAAATGAATCTCGCCAATCCGATTATTCGCCGTTAATCATTTTATTTTTTTATCATTTGTTTCATCAGGGGAGTAAAACTTTTTTCTGGTGGAATGACTATGGGATGAACGGCGTAAAAAATCGGAAAACAAGTAATGGTACAAGCAGCACTGTAGATGTGCTTGAGATTATCTTTTTCCCAGGTATAGAAAGCTTCTTCTCCAAATTTTTTGTAACTGGTTTGTTTGCCTAATTTATTCACTAATGATTGAAAAAAAAGATCATGAAGAAAATAACTGGGTAGCTTTGCAAAAAAATCCAACGTTTTATCGTCCTTAACTTGCACTAAAACTGGAAATTTGTATCGCAGGTGGGCCACATAAAATTTTAAAGTTTGAGTGCCATTTACGGAATTCATGACCTCTGGTTTGCCAAATTTCTCTGTTGGTACAGAGAGGGCCATATCTGGAAAGAAAGGATTTAATGACTCAAGGCTAAAGTCATAATTTGGAGCTTCAACTTTAGCGTTTAAAGGTTGAAACATGAGGACAAGGCATGGCAAGATGGTTAAAAGTTTTAGCATGAGAGTCATTCTAGCACAAAAAGCTATTGCGATACTTGACCATGATAGTCCAGGATTCAGGGATGAACGAATTGGAATTCGTGTAAAGTGTTATTGGCCTTCTAGCGGCTAATTTTTCAAGTGACTGAAACTTATGTTTAGTTATGGGCGAGGAGATGCACAATTTCCCAGCTTGTGGCGACAACTTTAAATGGATTATTCTTTTATAGATGGGATATCCTACACCTTCAGGACGAATATGAGGATGACAAGATGATGAAAAAAACGGCCCTGCTGCCTTTGTGTCTCGCTCTTTTTATTACGGGATGTTCATCCACCAAAAAGAGCTCTTCAAAAAATCAAAATTCATACAATCCCAGTGTTGCTGAACAAGCTGAATACTATCGTGTTCAAGAGCAATTGATTGAGAGGGATCTTCCCAATTGCAAAGGTTGTATTCATGGAAGTGCTCATGAAGAAACTTTCACTGCTCCGCTCAATGTTTATCAACTAGAGGGAGAGCTCGTTACAGAACTGGGACTTGAAAATACAAAATTTGATATTCCTGTGGTGTGGAACCGTCAGGTGGCCATGTGGGTGAAATTTTTCACTGGCAAAGGGCGTAGTCACTTTATAAATTATACTCAACGTGCAGGTCGCTACGCACCTGTGCTTTCAAAAATTATGGCCGACAATGGTATGCCTCGAGATTTGATTTATTTGGCGATGGCCGAATCTGGTTTTCAGAACCATGCTAAGTCATGGGCCAAAGCTGTTGGTCCTTGGCAGTTCATGCCCTATACGGGCAAAAAATTTGGCCTAAGTATCGATTGGTATATCGATGAAAGACGTGATCCTTTAAAGGCCACGATCGCTGCTGCAAATTATCTTAAAACCCTTCATAATCTTTTTGGTTCCTGGGAACTTGCCGCTGCTGGTTACAACGCAGGAGAAGGCAAAATAGCTCGTGCGATTCGAATGTATCACACAAAAGATTTTTGGAGTCTGACTAAGGGGCGTTACCTTCGTCCGGAAACAAAAAATTATGTTCCAAAAATTATGGCCCTTGCTATCATTGGCAAGAACTTAAATAAATTTGGTTTTACTGAAATCAATTTCGAAAAAGCCTTAGACTATGAAGAAATCATGGTTAAGGGAAACTCAGATCTTTATGACGTAGCCGAAGTTCTTGAATTAGATTTTGAAGAACTTAAACGGTATAATCCCGAACTCGTAAGATGGCAGACTCCAACGTATGTGAATGTTTATCCACTCAGAGTACCCGTAGGGGCAAAAGAGGCTTGGGATGAATTTGAAAACAAAGATTCAGTTGTAGCCAGTAATTTTAAAACGTTTGTTACGGCAAAATCACCAACTACTTTTCAACATATCTCTCGAAAGTTTAAAGTTCCAACTGATGTGTTAGCTTCCTTGAATCCTGAACTTGCTGCAAACAATGTTCCTGGCCGTTCTGAGGTAAAGCTTCCATTTAGAGAAGATCATTCGATGAAGAGCAATATGTATGCAGATCTTTATGAGAAAAAAACGTCTCGTCGGGCCTCCAGAAATACTCGTAGCTATAGTAGAATGATTAGTTCGAATGTAAATCGTGGCAAACTCATCAAAAACCCTTCCGTTTTTTATACTGTTCAGAAAGGGGATACTTTATGGAGAGTAGCGCAAAGAACCGGAGTTCCGATGAGTACGATCATAAGAACTAACCGTCACATCGTGAAGCGCCGTATGATTCTTCCAGGCGACAAGTTGGCCATTCGTTAAATAAGAACTACACGACAATTTTAATCTAAAAACCTACTCGCAAGAGTGGGTTTTTTATTTTAAGATCGTTTTATATGGCATTTGGATTACTCAAGCATTTTAAAGATATAAAAAAGTCAGCAAACATTATGGGCCAAATGACCCATGCTGATCATCTCATTATAGGGCATGACCTTGGGGCAGTCCTTAAGCTTATTGAGCTTAAAAAGAATCATGCACAAGAATCAGTTAAATTGATCAGCTCAAGACCACTTAATAAGAATCTTTTGATTGATACCTATGAGTTAGGTGTGACTCATCTTCGTTCTGAAGTAGCGGTTGAGAACATTTATAAGAAATTTTATAACGCAAAAATTATGCCTCAAAAAAAAGATGCATGTTTTTATAAAGACGGAAAGTTTCATGAGTTTAGTGGAAGAGCTAAATCAATGGAACTTCAGCCAGGTGAAAGCTTTTTCATGAGTAAAGGCTACCGTATTAAAGTAGAAAGTTTTTTTGATCCAGAAGATTGGGAACAGCTCGATGAAACGTTAAAAATGGCTGTTGATGTACGCCATTTTGAGGCCATTGAAAAAACGCTTCCGAATGATCTTGTTAACCGTAATGAGTGGCACTTAACCTTCAAAGACTTTTCCCAGATGACTTGTGAGCGTTTGTACGTCTCTCAATCACCAAAAAGATTTTTAAGTTATTTAAGTAAAAGAGAAGATTTTACTCCTGAACTTATCGATGTTTGTACATCTGTAAACATTCAAAGTGGTATTGCTGTTTCTTGGAAACTTAAAAAAGAACTTTTTACTGAAGAGAGAACACTCTTCATTCCTCAAAGTATGACTCATGAATGGGGTCATTTTATTTTAGAGTTTGAAGATCGTGAATCTCCTTATTGTCATGCTTTATTTTTGATTCATGACGATGAACCACAAACGGAGGATCTCGCTTCACGGATTAAATTGATGAAGCGTGTGATCGAACGTGTTTTTCCACAATTTGAAGAATCAATTCTGAAAGAGTTTATTCGTTTTGATGAGGAGATGTTTATCTCGGATTGGAAAGATGAAGCAGCAGAGCAAGTATCTTTTGATTATCCTACTCTTAAATTCGTTAGCCAAATCGCTCCTATGCCATCATACTTGGGCCAAGAAAAATTCATGGCCCGTGTTTTACTCAATTAGTTTCATTTTTTTATTTCTATAAAAGGAGTCCTTGTGAAATGTCTTCTCGCTTTATTAATTCTTGTAAGTTCAACAGTCGTTTGTGCTCAATCAAGAATCGTTTCAGTAGATGCATTTGATCTGGCCTACTCAGGTGGATTGGTTTTTCAAACTCATAAAGGTGATGATGAAGATAAAGATGTTTCTAAATTTAGATTCAATCTTAACTTTGCTCAAAATTTCATGGACTACGTTGGTCTTATGTGGAAAGCAAAAATCAATTTTAATCGTGAAGATGTTGATTTTGGTTCAAATGATTCACTTGAATCTAGTTATGGTGCAGCTGGTGGGTTCCTTTATAATTTTCAATCTGAAGACGTAAAGAACTCAATCTTGGTGAGTGCACTTGTAGGAATTGAAAGAGCTTCTTATGAAATTGGAAACCAAGATAGTGAATCTGGATTTAATGTTTATTTAGATCTTGAGGCCGGGAAACGTTGGGATCTTGGTCAGTACTCAGTTGCAAATATTTCTTATGCCCCTACAGTAGCAGTTAATTTTAAAAGATATGGTGGGGATATTCGTGATGAGTATTACACAAGTGCATACGAGCTACGTTTAAACTTTTTAAAGTTTGATGTGCTTTTTTAATTTTAAAATAAAATGTTGTTGCGACAGGCCAACCAATGAGCGGAGATAATATTTTTTAAAATTCATCATGATTAAAAAAAACTCATGAAAAAACATTAAAAAAGTTATTTACAAAAACGCTCTGGTTGGTGAAACTTTAAATAATAACTTACTTGCTCGTTATATTTACACACATGAACGGAATGACGCAGTCATTTTTGAAAAAGGAGATTTCATGAGAAAACAGCTTACGGTTGCCCTAGGACTTGCTGTCCTTGCAACGCCAGCTTTCGCTACTAAAGCTCGTCTTCAAGCCCTTGGTGAAGATGTTAACGGTTCATTCTATGTGAATGACAACCGTAACATTTGGTTAAACCCAGCCCAGGTTAATAATCACAAAGATCTTGTGACTTTCGAGTGGGGTGATACTAACAGTGGGACTGCTCACCTTGATACTGCCGCAGCTCCACGAGCTGAAGGTGGCGTATACAGAAACGCTGGTAACTTGGTTTATGGTCTTCATTTAGGTGGAGGTTCAAATACAAGTAACGATTTCAGAACAGCTGCTGGTTTAGGCGCTACTGGTATGGAAGATAATAATATCGACGCTTTTGTTGGTGGTGATTCAGGAATTAAATGGGGAGCTAACTTAGGTTATGCTTACACTCATAAAGATGAAACTCCAGCTGGTGGTGAAGATGCTCATCAAGAGTCTCTTCGTGCTCGCGGTGGTATCGTTGCTGGTGATCTTCAGGCTTTCGGTGTTCTTAGCTTAATCAATACAGCTACTGATACTGCTGGTGCTGAATTTGCTGGAGATATCGGTTATTCACTTGGAGCAACTTATGCTCTTCAAGGGAATACACTTTTTGCTAACTGGGGTCAGAACAAAGCAGAAGGCGAATCTGTTGGCGGAACAAGATCTGATATCGAACTTAGACAAGTTGAACTTGGTGCTGGTCGTATTACACGTTTAAACGATAGAGCTAACTTCTTCTCTAGAATTTCATATACTGATACTAAAGCAGAAAATGAAGGCGGAGCAACGGCTTTTGGTAGTGGTTCATGTGCAACTGCATTCGCGCTTGGATGTAGCAAGTACAAATCTATCACGGTTCCAGTGGTTCTTGGTTTAGAGATTGAAGCTACTAGCTGGTTAACTTTCCGTGGATCAGTTGCTCAATCTGTTTGGTCTAAAGAGCAAGATAGAGATAATGATCGTCCAATCAGAAACACTGCTGTAGTTAACGCTGGTGCAACTCTTAAATTTGGAGAGCTTAGTGTTGATGGTATGATTGGTAACACTAATACAACTTCAACTGGTTCTAATGAAACTGTTGGTGCTACTACGGCCAATAAAGGAACACTCCGCACAGACGTCCTTATGACTCGTGTTGGTGTAACTTACCGTTACTAATCTTTTCTTAAAATAAAAGATAATAGAGGCCTGGCTTTATGCCAGGCCTTTTTATTTGTCTATGGTCCCACTCTGCACCCAGTACCTGACATAGATGTTAGGAAAATCCTGTAGTTTTTTTACGCTAAATCAGTACAATCTCTCCTAAGACAAGGAGAACTTTAATGAAAATGATAATCGCTGCTGTGGGATTTCTACTCGCTGCAACTGCAGGTGCCCAAGAATTAAAATTTGGTGACCTGAACTACTTTCTCAAGCAGGGACAATTCAGTTTAACTGCTGATATGAATCACGGAACTTATAGATTTAAGACAAGTCCAGTGGGTGCTAATACACCTTCAGTGACGAAACAGTCTGAAGGGTATTACCTTACGACAAAATATTCTTATGCTTTAACTAACAGATTCAATCTTTTTTTAGGTCTTAACTATCAGTACGACGTGATTAATAAGGTTGTAGGGTCAAATACAGAAAGATTTAATCAGGATGGACTTAATAATCCTGTCTTGGGAGCAAACTTTCGTCTTTTTAACCAAGAAACTAAAGGTGTTAACTTAGATTTTGGTGCTGTTGCGCGTATAGGGGTTGAATCTGCTGAGGTTGGTACTGTAGGTGCTGTTAAGGGTAGTAAAGACGGTAATGCAGCTAATGGAAGAAATTCTTTAGAGCTAAATACTCGTGCAGGAACTAAGTGGAATGAGGCAAATGAGTGGTTTGTTACGGCGGGTGTTATTTATAATAAGGCCGGGGACTACAAAATCCACACACCTAATAACGGAGTTAACAGAGACGTTGATGTTGAATCTTCATGGGATAGCTTTGTCAGTGCGGCCTATCAGTATCGTCCAGTTAATGAGTTCATGATGGCCTTGAGTCTTACTGCCAACCGTGTAGATAAGATTGATTCAACTGAGACAAATTCAAATTCAAGCATGGATGAGAACGCTCATTTTGATTATGAATTTGCATTTAATGCCAAATACCTTATCTGTGAAAACTTCATTGCTAAGTTCAATTATGGACAATCTTTATTATCAGACTATGATGTCGAAATTTTGGGCACAGAAACTGAAATTCAGAATCGTCATAGAAGATCTTTTGGTCTTGGTGTAGATTTCCTTTTTTAATCGTTTAAATAAAACTTATAAGGAGAGGTAACTCTTCTTATAGGTTTATCTTTTATCCATTACATTTTTGATAGTCCTTAGCGTAGAATGAGTAAGTCTACTAAAGGATTAGTCATGCATCGACGACGATTTGTATTATCTTGGGGAAGAAAAGTCTTTTTCGGGTTTCTTTGGCCATTAATGTCATTACTGGCCCTTGTTTATTTTTATGATTTTTTTATACCACGCACCTTCCTTGAAATCGTTTATTACGTTTTAAGTTATATTGGTCATTTCGGACTAATTACCAGCATTGCTTATTTCATCTTTTTTGTGCCAGTGGTGGCGCTCTTCCCGGCGTATTACGTTTCAAGAATTTGGTCATACATTATCATCATGGCCTTGCTGGTTTTGCTCTTGTTGGACATGGCCATTTTTATGCAATTTAGAATGCATATCAATCCTCTGATCATTCAGTTGGTTCTAGATAATGGCAGTCGTTTTATTCTTGGTGCAAACTCAACGGGACTCATTGCTTTCACATTAATAATCTTTGCTATCACAGTGGGATTTTGGTTCAGGGGTGAGAGGTTGTGGCGGGGCATGCAGCGTAAGTTCAGTAATCCAGTTAGCAATTGGTACCTTGTTCTTATTCTGTTTTGTCAGATTTTTTCTCAACTTATCGCTCATAACTCAAGCGTAAAAGTGGTGACAATATACCCACTTGAATGGTCTAAGTTCGCCATCTCACTTCTTAAAAAAGTGCCTTATCAAGATGAACAGGTTATGGGAGATATGAAATACCCATCTAGGGATCTCTCCTGTGCTCCAAAAGTTAAAGCAAACATCCTTTTTTTAGTGGTGAATAACTGGTCACATAAAGATTTTAGCAGAGAAAAAACGCCATTTTTGTTTCACTTGAGTTCTCACGGAACAACTTTTAATCATCACTTCAGTGGTGGCGAGAATTCTGAATCAGGTCTTTTTTCTTTGCTTTATTCTTTGCCACCAACATATCTGAAATCTGCCAATGAGAATAATCTTTCTCCTGCTATCTTAGATGAGCTAAATAAACTTTCTTATAAGTCTGTCATTGTGGCATCTCATGATTTGAATTTTCCGTTTAAAACAGAAAAAATAATTGCTCCCTTTGGAATGGCCGTAGTCGATGCTTGGAAAAAGTGGAGTGCCAACTTTTTATTAGAGAATCCGACACATCCTTTTTTTTCAACTTTAGTTCTTGATAATGAAAATGACCTCGATTTCCATGTGAGTAGTATCATTCAAGATCTTTACTTTAAAAGACTAACTCAAAATACTGTGCTTGTTGTTACTGGGGCCAGTGGGCCCACGTATGATAAAGATTTAGTTACGGCCGGTGAAGTGCAAGTTCCATTTTTTATTATCTGGCCCCATAAACGAATTGAAGAGACTGAGAAAACTTCTTCCCACTACGATGTGATACCGACGATCGTTAAGGATCTGTGGGCATGCAAAAATAAATTATCCGACATGGGTCTCGGAGCTTCATTATTTAATTTACCTGATGAAAGAAATTACATCACAGGGTCAAACAAAGGATTAGCGATCTTTGATACAAAAAAAGATCTCATTATTAATTTTCAGCACTCTTCATATGAAGTAACTGACTTGGCGATGAATAAGTTGTCACGCTCAAAGGCCAGAAAAGATGTGATCCTTGATGGCCTTAAAGATCTTTCACGTTTTTATCGCCGATAAGAGCACAAGAGTTTCAAAATGTTCGGTATGGGGAAACATATCAAAGATTTGAATATGTTTGATTTCATAATGAGCTTTCAAAAGTTTTAAATCTCGACTTAAACTTTCATGTGAACAACTTGAATATATGAGATGCGGATAGCTTTTGTTGATAAGCCATTTGACACTTTCGCCTAAACCTCTACGTGGGGGATTTACCAAAACAATATCGGGTGAATATTCTTCCAGTTTTTTCTCAACATCCTTGGCATCTGCACAAAAAAACTTTAAATGTCCTAAATGATTTTCCTGGGCAGCTTCTTGTGCCTTAATGATTGCATCGGGATTAATATCTATTCCAAGACCTGATTCAATAAAAGGAGATGCGGCAAAACTGAAGCCTCCCTGACCACAGAATAATTCGGCAAATCGACGGGGCCTAATTTTTTTAACATACTCTGTCGCTTGTGCATAAAGTTTTCCAGCGACTTCTTCATTGGTTTGAATAAAACCTTGTGGGCCAATTTTAAATTTTAAATCACTTCTAGAGATGTTAATGAAACCTTTATCACTTAGAATAATTTCTTCTTTTCCTTCAAGTATGGCATGGGCCACAGGTTGAATGTTGGCCGATATACATTGTAAGGCAGGAAATTTTTCCTGAAGGATTTTAAGGTTCTTTTTAATACGATCAAGAGCTTCCTTAGACCTTAAAACAAAACGTAAATAGATTTGATCAGCTTCCTGGTTGGAATAAAGGATAAGAGATTTAAGTTCCCCCTTCCGAGAAGCGATGTTGTAGGGGATTAATTTGGTGGTCGTGATAAATGATTTTAATTCTGGAAGGATTTTATTAATTCCAGGATGATGAACCGGGCAATTAAGAATCTCCCGGCCTTGATCCAGATCTGTTTCCCCTAAAAGACCAAGCAGTGGTGCTTCCATTGGGCCAGTGACCGTCAGTTTTGCTTTATTTCGAAATCCCCATTCCTTAGACTTAATAGACGGAGAAAGATTGAATGTGAGAGGAAAGAGCTCCTGTTTTAAGACATTAGTTTTATGATGAAGCTGATCATCGTAAGGCATTTCGATTAGGCCGCAAGATTGGCATGATTTTTCGTTAAAATAGGAGCAGAATGTCTTCATGAGCTATAATTAAGATGCAGATCAATGAAAGTCTATAATAAAAAAACCTATTCGATCCTCTTTATAGTCAGCATATTTCTAATCGCTGGCATTCCTCTTTATATGTATTTTTCAGATGATGTGAGTCTTCTAAATCGAGAATATCCCCAAAGAGAAATGTCTAAGGATTCTGCACGTTACAAGATGGGTTATAAAAAACCCAAGGATTGGGTCAATTTTGATGAAATTTCTCCTTTCGTAAAAGGAGCGATTATAGTCTCAGAGGATTGGAGTTTTTACGATCATAATGGTGTGGATATGTCTCAGATGAAGGTCGCCTTAGAGGAGATGATGGCAGGAGAGAGGTTTCGAGGTGCCAGTACAATCACTCAACAGATGGTTAAAAACGTTTTTCTTTCTCAGAGTCGAAGCCTCTGGAGAAAAGTGCATGAGATCATACTTTCTTATAAAGTTGAAAAGTTTGTTACAAAAAAGAAAATTCTCGAGGTCTATTTAAACTGCATTGAGTTTGGACCTGGGCTTTATGGCATTAGGGCAGCTTCATCTCATTATTTTAGAAAAAATCCCTCAGCGCTAAGTCCAAGAGAGGCCGCCTTTTTGGCCATGCTTTTACCAAGTCCCAAATGTTATTACATGTCTTTTAAAAAGAAAAAACTCACTAGATTTGCAAAATCGAGAGTGAGAGCGATTTTGAGGAAAATGAAGGTTCGAAAAATCATTTCAGCAGGAGACTTCGACTATCAGGTCTCAACACCCATGACTTGGGAAGTGCCTTAAACATTCATAGGCCACGGCCGTTGCAACATTTGAGAGATTTAGAGATCGAATGTGCTCTGAAAACATGGGCAAACGGTAAAACTGTGAATGGTATTCATTTTCTAATTCATAGGGAAAACCTTTAGTTTCCCCGCCGAAAATTAAATAACAGTCCTTAGCGTAAGGTGCTTGGTAATGAAGCTTTTCACCATGATTCTCATAAAAAAAAAGTTTATCTTTGGCTGGTTTTTCTCGCATGAGAAAATCTTCCCATGATTCAAACTCTCTAATTTGAACAAATTTCCAATAATCGAGGCCCGCACGTCTCACCGCTTTCTCATCAATTTCAAAACCATAGGGTTTAATTAAAATGAGCTCGATGTTAAGTGCTACACAGGTGCGCCCGATACTCCCGGTATTACCGGGAATTTCAGGCGCAAAAAGCACGATCTTAAAATTTGAATTATTTTGCATTAACAAGAACGTGAGTCAGGGTTCGTACGATAAGTCCTGAAGCCCCGTGAGCAGTACAGTAAGGCAAATGAGACTGGGCATCAACCACACCAGCAATATCAAGATGGGCCCACTTAATGTCATTTTTAATAAACTCTTCTAAGAAAGCTGCTCCAATGGCTGTTCCCGCTCTCATCGGAGTTCCGATATTTTTAAGATCGGCAACTTTAGATTTAATATCTTGTCTCCATTCATTGATTATCGGAAGTTGCCACATATACTCATCTTGAGCTTTTGCAGCATTCATAATCTCGTTCATCCATTTTTGGTCATTGCCTAAAATAGCACAAACTTGGTTTCCTAAAGCAACGAGGCATGCACCTGTTAAAGTGGCGGCATCGATGATAAAATCAGGGTTTTGGTCACAAGCATAATCAAGAGCATCTGCAAGAACGAGTCTGCCTTCTGCGTCCGTATTTAAGATCTCAACTGTTTTCCCATTTCTTCCAGTAATCACTGAGTCTGGGAAAGTGGCATATGAGTTAACAGCATTATCAGTGATCACCATAATACATGTGATTTTAACGGGAGCTTTCTCTAGAACAGCTGCACGAAAAGCGCCATATACGGTCGCTGATCCGCCCATATCATTTTTCATTCCTGCCATGTTGGCACCTGGTTTAAGTGAATAACCACCAGTATCGAATGTGATGCCCTTGCCAACTAAGGCAATGTGTTTTGTTTTTGCTGTTGAACGAGTAGGTTCATAGGTTAAGTGAACAAGGCGTGGTTCATATCCAGATCCCGCATTTACAGAAAGGAAAAGACCCATTTTTTCTTTCTGGATCTGAGCCTTATTAAGGATCTTGATTTTTACACCTTTAAGATTCTTTTTCACATCAGCTTCAATTCTTTTTGCATATTCTTCTGAGTGAAGAAAATTTGGAGCTTCGTTAACGAAATCTTTCATGACAGAAATTGATTCACCGATATGTTTTGCTGAAGTAAGGACCTTCTCAATTTTTGTAGTGTTTTTCTTTTCAACGTGAGAAAGAATAACTGTCTGCTCTGGAGTGTCTGATTTTTTTGATTTATATTTCTCAAAAGAATAATCACAAAGATAAATGGCCTCTGCAATAAGGCCAGCAGTAGCAGCTTCATCACGAACAGTATTAAACCCTGAAACGTCAAAAGCGATTGTTGTCCATTTGCTGCTTTTCGCACTTTTAAAAAGTTTAGCGGCACTCTTACGAATGTCCTCAGCCGTGCATTTTGATTTATCCCCTAATCCTACAACCCAAATCGTTTCACCTGTTATTCCAGTGAATGAAAGGGTTTCATCTTTAGCGGCCTTGAAGTTTTTTGTAACTTTAAGATTTTGGAATTCTTCCTTAATACCTTTGTCAGACCAATGGTCGACAGAAGCAGTTGTTTCAGTTTTAGATTTAGTCGTCGAACTCTTTTGGAAAGCAGTTAGAATTTTTAAATCAGCGGCAAGGAATTGGTTTCCTACCGAGTCTAGTTTCAGTTGCATGGAAAACTCCTTTATCATTTTGGGCACTTTACTTTATGTCGGCGGAAGCAGGATGCCAAGCAGTGCATTCTGCCCTTTTATGATTGAAAAAAGGTGAAGTTCGGGTAACGTGATATCTATGAAGCTTTTGTTACAACGATATCTTGCGGCCCAGTTTGTTATGCCACTTATTATGAGTTCGGTATTTTTTATTACTTTCTTGTTAACTTTTGAACTTTTCAGATTAACTGAACTTTTGGTGACTCGGGAAGTGTCGTTCTGGTTTATCGCAGGTCTTGTGGGAAACATTGCTCTGACATTTGTGCCACTCTCTTTGCCCATCGCAGTGTTTTTTTCTACCATTTTTTGTCTTAACCGACTTTCCGGCGATTCTGAGTATGTTGCAATGCGCGCAGGTGGGTTAACAAAGGCCAGGATCTTAGTCCCATTTTTATTGATCAGTGGGCTTCTGAGTGTGAGCGTGTATCACTTAAATCAAAATATCATTCCCGTCTCCAATAAAGAATTTAAACGAAAAATTAATTTCCTCACTTCTAGTGGTGTGCTCGCAGGAATTAAAGAGGGTCAGTTTTTTAATTTGATCCCGAATGTAACACTATTTGCAACCAAGGCCACTCGTTACGGTCGTGAGCTTCATGAAGTATTTCTGCATGTGAAAGAAGAGGGGGACAAAAAAGAAAAAGTCATTCTCGCCGCAAGGGGAGAGTTGTTATTTGAACGTGACGCTAAAACCTTATTTGAGAAATTAACACTCACTTTGTATGACGGAAATATTATCGGACAGGAAGACGAAATTAACTTAGAGAAAATTCTGTTTAAAAAATATATTTATCCTATAACTCAAAAACAGTTCAAAGATCGCTTCAATCTCAAAGAAACAATGCTGACTTCTAAGGAGCTTGAAGGTGTTTTGAAAATGACTGAAGAACAGGCCAAAACAAAATATGGTTTTAATAAAAAAGAATTTTTTAGTGCACGTTACGAATACTGGAATAGAAAAAATGGAGCACTCATCTGTCTTGTGTTCTGTTTTTTAGCTTTTACCCTGGGGATAACTGGTAACCGTGGAAAAACGAAAAATGCCGGATTAACTGGTCTCTTATGTCTTATTGTTTATTATGTGCTTTATTTCAGTTTGGTTAGTGTCGCTAAAAATCAGATCGTACCCGTGCCCGTTGCGGTTTTTATTCCCGCAACGATTTTGTTTTTCATAGGGATTAAGTTTTATCGAAACCTAGATTGGCAGTCTTAACTTATTGAGGCTTTTTTGCTAGCTCTTCTTCTTCCATTTTCATTCTTTTTATATAGTCCTCGGCAGTGTAAAGGATATCATCTTTTGCCTTAGGGAATAGAGGAAGAAGATACTTGTTGTTGCTTTCCTCGGGGAAAATTAAACTTTTAACACCTGATTTTGTTGGCGTTTCAATGAGATAATTATTATAAAAGATTTTGGTTACATTTACGTTGCCGAGAAAAATACGGATATTAGAACCTTGAATGAAAAGATCATTGCCTTGATTAATGATTACACTTTCAATTGGATTATTATCAATCTTATAACTCATCCATGTGTTTCCATTCACAGCTCTAATATAAATATTCTGAAGTGAAGAATTTAAAGATTCTTTTATCTTGTCTGGCAAAATGTTCGTATCACTGTTTTCAGGAGCATCAGTCTTAACCGAAAACATCTTATCTTTTACTTTTTTGAATTCAATAAAAGGGAAGTTGCGTTGAAGATCAACTTCAGCTTTTTTCTCTTCCACCATCCCTGAAGCATCCGTTGCCGCGATTGGGGTGCTGCCGTCTGCAGGTTTTGCGGCTTCTTGAGGTTTTGGTGGTTGTTTAACTAGAGCAGAACTTGATTCAATTTTAGGACCCAGGTCCTTACTCTTTTTTGTATTAACTTCGGTTTCAACGACTGAGGAGATAATTTTGTACGCACCAATAAAAAGTAAAATAACCACGGCAAAAATGGCGATAGGTAGTATTGACTTGGTGTTGTTCAAAATGGAATCACCGTTCTCGATCACTTCATGAGGAGAAGGTTCAGTCGGTGCAGATGATTTCGCATCAGAAGAAGTCGGCATACCCGGAGTCATCAGTTTTGTGTGATTCAACGCAGGAAAAGGTTTTCCACGTAAACTTAGATGAGTGTATTCCATTTTATTAATGGCCTCATCTTGAGGGATGCCAAGAACTTTCACATAACTAATGACAAATCCTTTAATGTACGCAGCACTTGGCATGTGATCGTAGTCATTGGCCTCAAGGCTCTTAAGAATATTGACACTGATTTTTGTTTTCTGAGAAAGTTTTTCAAGGGTGTAGTTTTTATCTAAACGTCTACTTTTAAGGTATTCACCTAAAAGAATAACGTTTGCACCCGTGCTGCTTTCTTTATTCATTTCTTGCTCATTCATTTACTTCATCCTTATGATTTAAAAATCCGGAGAATCAATTACTCTTCCTGAGGCATGAGTTTGATTGTTTTGTTGTTTAATTTCTTTTTCGTTAATTTCGATGAGTTTAGCCCTGGCATTTACAGCAAACTTAGTTTTTTTGAACCTTGTTTCAATACTATCCAGTTTAATGCGTGCTTCATTGAATTTATTCAACTCAATAAGTGTTAGAGCTTGATAATAGACAGGAGCTGGTGATTCGTAACAAGTTCCCATTGAGGATTCCTTGAAACTTCTATAAGCAGAGTTGAATTGTCGACGTTTGTATTGCATAAGCCCGATTTGGAAGTGAGATGGGCAATAGTTGGGATCTTCTTTAATTGAGCGTTTGTAATACTCAGCAGCCGCTGTAAGATTTTGTCGTTTTTGTTCGATGGTGGCGAGGTTATAAAGAGTACGGGCCTGTTTGTCGTAAGTTAAATCCCCTAGAACTTTTTTATAAAGATCTTCCGCTTTATCAACCTGACCATCTTCTAAATAGATTGAGGCTAAATTGACTTTTGCATCTGTGTTGTTTGAATTGATTTCAAGTGAGCGGTTTAAACTTTTAATGGCGAGATCATGTTCACCTTTAAAGTAATAGGCCATGGCCAGATTATTAATGATATCAGAGTTGTTAGGATCAAGTTCATTAGCTTTTAAAAGTGATGTCAGAGCTTCTGTGTATTGTTGTTGCATTAAACTTTGAGTACCGGCCCCGAAATACAGTGAGGCCTGTTTTGATTTCACTTCACCCTTACTTGAGCAGGCGCTGATAACACTTATGGTAAAAATCAAGAATAGCGATTTCATGGGCCATAGTCCTTTAGGATAAATAAAAACCCTAGTTTTATTCTAAGTAGGAGTCGCATTTTTGTAAAAAGAAAATCAACTTTGCCGCTCTAGAAAAATCAAGCTTTCAAAATGAAAAGTAGCAGGAAAAAAATCTAGAAGGACCAGTTCTTGAATATTGTACCCTTGTATTGTGGCCATGTCTCGGGCAAGTGTGTGAGGGTCGCAGCTGACATATGTAATAAAGCGAGGTTTAAATTCGCCTACCCAATCTTTAAGATTTTTTAATCCAGACCTGGGAGGATCGAGCAAAAGATGATCAACTTTGAAGGAATTTTTCCTCAACTCTTTTGTGACGACTTTGAGGGATTCATCTGCGTAGAGATTCTGAGATAAAAACTCACCTTTTAAACCGTGATGAGGATAAATATCCACACAAAAGCGGCGAGGAGCATTCAGTTTATCGCTTAGATTTCCATTTCCTGCAAATAAGTCGAGAGTTTCACTCTTGTGGTCTTGCCATTTGTTAATCAGCATTTCCTTCAGTTTTAGGTTCATGGCCTCAAATACTTGAGTAAAACCACCCTCGGCGTAAGCTTTATTCCAGTTAATTTTAACCTGATCATCAGCTTGATAAATCTCAACATGGCCAGAAAGTGGCCGGCCTTGAGCTTCTTTGATCCATTGCTCATTTTCATAAAGTCGTAAAAGTTCTTTTTTTACCTCTGGCAAAGTAATGATGCATCCTGGAATAGGGATGATGGTTTGAGTTTGAGCATCAAACATTCCTAACTTTTTTAGTTTAAGATCGTAGTGAAGTTGAACACGGTTGCGATATTCGTAACGATAAGGGGCCCCAACGACTTGGATTTTAGGATGAGGCACTTTAAAAAAAAGTTTTTCCATGGCCTGCTCTTTAAATTGCAGTTCTTGTTCATATGTTGTGTGTTGAAAATGACAAGATGGGCAAACTTCAAAGTGAGGGCATGGGGCCTGTACTCTTAAAGGAGATTTTTGTTCAATAGAGCTGGGGCGCGCAAAGGCCACACCTTTTTTTTCTGCCATGATTTCTGCAGTTCCAGTTTCATTAGGTAAAGTTTTTGGTATAAAAGTAATCTTGTCGGTTTCTTTGCTAACACCCTGGCCTAAGCTATCGACAGTTGTGATTTTGAAGGGGACAGAACGTTTTTGTCTCATGAACAATTCCTAGGAATATTTAAAAAACGGCGTAATATCAGCATTATGAACTACTTTATGGGAAGGTTGCCACTTTTACTTGAGATATTCATTAATGGATTTTTTGTCCTAATTTATACTTTCAAAAAGTCTAACCGTTTACCCGAAATTCTCTCTCAACTTCCAATGCCACAAATTGTGGGTCATGCAATCTGGGTTGTTCCCTTAGTTCTTTTTATCACTCTTGCGACGAATTTTTTAAAAAGTGATAGCGTTGAAGATTTTATTCGTAAATACATTTTCTCATTGATTATTTTTATTCCTGTCTTAATTACTTGGGGAGACATAGAGTTTATTTATTGGTTGTCCGCCGTTCATCTTTTCTCAAGCATTATTTCGCTTTATGAGAAAAAGGAAAAGGCTCCTCAAGTTTATTCCGGGGCTAGTAGTTTTCTTTTTCGGCTTAAGCTTCAACCGGGGCAAGTGGTTCTTCTGTCATTTGCAGGTTGGATTCTTTTAGGTTCACTTCTTCTTATCCTTCCAGTGTCTACTAACCCTGGTCATACGATTTCTTTTATTGATGCTCTTTTTATGTCTACATCAGCTACTTGTGTGACAGGACTCTCGAGTATCTCTTTACCGGATGAATTTAGTATCTTTGGACAAATGGTAATGCTTATTCTTGCTCAAGTTGGCGGACTTGGCATCATGACTCTCTCGAGTTCTTTGGCCGTAATCATGGGTCGAAATTTACAAATGAGAGAACAAGTTATCATGCATGATGTGCTTGATACTTCAAGCTCGCAAGAGCTTTTGGGCCTTGTGGCCGACATTGTTAAGTTCACTTTTTTTATCGAATTTGTTGGTGCCATCATTTTGACGATTGGTTTTTATCAAGAAGGTTTTGAAATTGGTCAGGCCATGTATTTTGGTTTTTATCATTCCATAATGGCCTTTTGTAATGCGGGCTACGCACTTTTTAATAATAACTTAGAAGATTTTAAGTTTAGTCCTTTAATACATCTTACTGTTGCTATTCTCATTATTTTGGGAGGTATAGGTTTTGCTGTCATGAAGGATGTTTTAAAAAACTTAAAAGAACGACGTGGTTTTAGATACCTCACGATGCATACAAAAATTGTGCTTACGATAAATACCCTGTTATTGGTTTTTGGAACAATTTATCTTTTTTTTGGAGAGTTTTTGCACGCTTTTCAGGACATGAATCTCGGGGAGAAATTGCAAGTCTCATTTTTCCAATCCGTTACAACAAGAACGGCAGGATTTAATACAATAAATTTAAATGCTCTTCATCCACACTCTGTCTATATGATGATTATGTTGATGTTCATTGGAGCATCTCCAGGTTCAACGGGTGGTGGAGTAAAGGTCACAACTTTAGCTGTACTTCTCCAATCTGTTACGGCCACTTTGCGAGGCAAGTATGATGTGGAAATGTTTGAAAGGAAAATCCCTGCTCCTACGGTGGTGAAGGCCATCGCCATTTTTATTATTTCTTTGATTGTGGTGAGTACAGGAGCGCTGATTCTCATGCGAGTAGAGCCAGATAAAAGTTTTCTGGCAATTCTGTTTGAGGTTGTTAGTGCTTTCGGAACAGTTGGCCTTAGTTTAGGAATCACTCCATTTCTTAGTGTGATGGGAAAAATAATAATTATCAGTATGATGTATTTAGGACGAGTAGGACCGTTGACTCTTGTTTTGGCCGTAGGTAGTCGTGTTGTTTTACCAAATAAAGTAGAATACCCAGAAGGGAAAGTTTTAATAGGATAATTTTATGATTATAGCAGTTATTGGACTCGGTACATTTGGCGCAAAAACCGCTGTTAGGCTTTTCGAGAAAGGGGCCGAGGTTATAGCAATTGATTCGAATCCTGAACTTGTGGACAGGATTAAAGATAAGGTTTCCCACGCCATCTGTATTGATGTAACCCAAGAAAAATCTCTTCGAGCTGTAAATATTTCGGATGTGGATACGGCGGTGGTGGCGATTGGGGATAATATTGAGATGAGTATTATGTCAGTGGCGATGTTAAGGAAGTTAGGGGTTGGACGAGTCGTTGCAAGGGCGACCACTCAACTCCATGAGCATGTTTTAAGAGAGATCGGAGCTTCTGAGATCATTAAAGTGGAAGAAGAAATGGGAGAAATTGTTGCTTCAAAAATTGCGGCACCGCATGTCCTTCAACGCTACAACTTTTCTGCAGGATATTCCATTGTGGAAATCAAACTGGGTAAATCTTTTGAAGGTAAAACGTTGGTTGAATCTCAAATCAGACAAAACTACTCGCTCAATATTGTTGCACTTCAGAAGCGCGTTCCCTACATAAGTGAAGAGGGAAAAGCATCATATAGAATTGTGATCAATGATTCACCACTTCCGATGGATGTGATTGAAGCCGATGACATTGTCGTGCTTGTCGGAAGTGAGAAGAACTTTGATCGATTGTTCCAAGACCTAGAAGAAGTTTAAACGGAGAAATTATGCAACTGTCCCTTAAGCGTCGAGTCGCTACTAGTTTTATCATTGCCAACTTAGTGGTGTTGATCATGGGCTTTACGGTCTTTTTCTTTCTCGACTCTCTTAATAATCAGATATCAAGCATCACCATTAATTCGAATAAAATTTCGCTTCTCACTGATGAAGTTCGTATTTCTGCAGTGGCCATTCTTAAGATGCAAAAAAAAATCCTGACTACCAAGCCCACAGGTGAAGACTTAAAACGTCTTGAAAACCTTTGTGAAGGATTTCAGTCACAGCTTCAACGTTTAGATAGTTTTTATGTGGAGGTTGAGGCTAAAAAGATCATCTCTAAGATGCAGGGTTATGTTGATTCTCTAAAAACGATCGTGAGTAAATCTTCGCTTTTTTATCGTGATGGAGAAGGTTTATCCACCATTAATGAATTAACTGACAAGATCCTTGAAGCCTTTTCAGAGTTTCAGGACATTCAGTATTTTCAGAATGAACAAAGAGATAAACAAGTTAAATCCATCATAGGCGAGACCCGCAGAAACATGTTGATAACTCTGATTATTACTTTTCTTGGGACAATCCTTCTTTCCTTGGTCGTTCCTGGAAAAATTGCTATGCCTTTCAAAAAAATTAACGATGCTGTTCGCGAACTACAAGATTGTAACTATGATGTTTCGATTTATTACGATCTTGATGATGAAATTGGTGAGTTGGCCAAAGAGCTTAATAAAATGATTGTTAACATGAAAAAATTTGAGCAGCTCCGCACAGATAGGATTTCAGTTGAACATCGTAAATTTGACACCCTGGCCAATATGATTAAGAAAAATATCATGATCGCCAACGCCAAGGGGGATCTGATTTACATGAATAACCCAATGTATGCTTTGCTTGAAATGCAGTCTGATGACGTTATCAATAAAAATATTACAGATAGTTTAATGCCGGACTCCATCATTGAAACTTTTGAAGTGGCCATTAAACGCCGGTCAAAAATTGAAAATGCCGAGATTTCCATCCCTAAACGTAAAAAAGTCTTGGATCCAGCAACGGGAGAGTACCGTTTTGAGGATACCGAGGAGGCCTACCAGGGTTATGCCAACGTTATTCCTATCCGCGCCAAAGAATCAACTCTTGATTACTATATGATGATCATTTCCAAAGAGGTCTTCGTTTAGTATAGTTGACCCGCATCGCAATAAAGGGTCATATGGATACTAATCTCATTCGGAATTTTTCTATTATCGCGCATATCGATCACGGCAAATCCACTCTCGCGGATCGACTCATTGAGATGTGTAAAGCGGTCACTAATCGTGAACGATCGGATCGTATGCTCGATAACATGGATCTTGAAAAAGAACGCGGGATTACCATTAAGGCCCAAACAGTTCGACTTCAATATAAAGCTCATGATGGAATAACATACTTTTTTAACTTAATTGATACTCCGGGACATGTGGATTTTACTTACGAAGTATCTCGTTCACTTGCCTCTTGTGAAGGGGCCCTCCTTATTGTGGATGCTTCCCAAGGAATTGAGGCCCAAACTTTGGCCAACGTTTATATGGCCCTGGAAAATAATCTTGAAATTATTCCTGTCATTAATAAAATCGATCTGCCCCACGCTGATCCAGAAAAAGTCAAAAAAGAAGTGGAAGATGTCATTGGTCTTGATGCCTCTGAGGCCCCTCTTGTTTCAGGAAAATCTGGCTTAGGTGTGGATATTCTTTTGGAAGAAATCGTTAAAAAAATCCCACCTCCAAAAGGGAAAGTGAATAATCCTCTTCAGGCCTTGATATTTGATTCATGGTTTGACTCTTATAGAGGGGTGGTGGTTCTAGCAAGGATCATGGAAGGAACGATTAAGGTTAAAGATAAAATTCACCTTAAATTTTCTGGTCAAGACTTTGAAGTCATTAAACTTGCTGTGAATACTCCGTTCTATCTTGAGGTAAATGAGCTTGCTGCGGGCGAAGTGGGCATGATTATCTGTGGTATTAAAACAGTTCGGGATGTGAAGATCGGAGATACGATCATGCATACCGATAAAAAAGACACAACACCGATTCTTCAAGGTTATAAAGAAATTAAGCCTATGGTTTTTTGCGGGATCTTCCCGGTCGTTTCTGAAGAATATGAACTCTTGAAAGAGGCTCTTGAAAAACTAGCATTAAACGATTCATCTTTTACCTATGAGCCTGAAGTTTCTCAGGCGTTAGGTTTTGGTTTCCGGTGTGGATTCTTGGGTCTACTTCATATGGATATCATTCAGGAAAGACTTGAGCGTGAATTTAACCTGGCCCTTATTTCAACAGCTCCATCGTGCAGTTATGAAGTGATTACTAATAATGGTGATGTTCTTATCGTTGAAAATCCATCAAAGCTCCCTGATCCTGGAATGATTGATGTGATTAAAGAGCCAACGGTTAAACTTTCGATTCATCTTCCTAACGATTATGTTGGTAAAATTATAAAACTTTGTGAAGACCGTCGTGGTCGCCAACAAAATATTAATTATATCACTGAAGACCGTGTACAACTCTCATACATCTTACCGCTGTCCGAGATGATGTTTGATTTTTATGATCAATTAAAATCGTTATCCAAGGGTTATGCCTCAATGGACTACGAACTCAACGAATACATGGAATCTGACATGGTGAAGTTAGATGTTTTATTAAATGGAGAAAAAGTCGATGCTTTATCGATGATTACTCATCGTGCAAATTCTCAGCAAAAAGGTAAAGATCTTACTCACCGCTTAATGAAAGTGATTGACCGTCAACAATTTGATATTGCTATTCAAGCGGCTATTGGTGCGAAAGTCATTGCCCGTGAAACTATTAAGGCCTTAAGGAAAAACGTTCTTGCGAAGTGTTATGGAGGAGATGTTTCTCGTAAACGTAAGCTCCTCGAGAAGCAAAAAGAGGGTAAGAAACGGATGAAAATGGTCGGAAATGTTGAAATCCCTCAAGAAGCCTTCTTGGCAGTTCTAAAGGTTGAAGAGTAGAATATACCATGCTCGAAGTTGTACATGACCATTTAGACAGTGTCCTTAGCCTCTACACACAAGGCTCTTACTTTGCAGATTTAAAGTCTGCAAAGGACAAATATTTCTCTCTCACTGGGAAACTAGATGAAGATAAAGAGGAATTTGAGTCTCGTATGAATTGTTTCAATGACTGGTATATTTTTCAATACAGACATCTTGATGGATCTAAGGTGATTGAAGATTATATTCGAACCAATAAATTAGACGAAGAGCTGTCACAAGCTCTTTTGAACGTTAACCATACATTATTTGAATTTTCAAAAGTTAATTTCAGAAAACAAATCGTTCTCAAAGACATCTTACATGATGAGAAGATCACCCTTGTTAAAAATCATCCCAATGTGAGCTTGATGGAAGGGGATGTTTTCACTGGTCGAGTCATTAAGTACAAAGGTGACCACTACCTTCTGCGTGGTGTTTGTATTCTTCCTCAAGGTGTGAAGTCAATTCTTAGAAAACAGTCTAAAAAAGTAAGAAAACAGAATAGTTTTGAAGAGGAATTAAATTATCTTTTAAGCTTAGAGAGTTTAAAGACTAAAGCATTACATTATTCTCACATTGACCCGTCTAAAATTTTTATTTTTACTTAATTTATAATTACGGCTTACGTTTAGTAAGAAGATAAGGGATAACTCCCACAATATTTACTAAAAGTGTGATAACGAAGTAGTTATTAAAAAGTGATGCTCCGTTAGCGATTCCCGAAAAAGAAAACAGTTTATCAAAGATAACGTGTCCCACCCCAAGACCTGAGGGTGCAATGGGTAGTGCAAGAGTCATAAGACCAATCGGAATAAATGCCAGAGCCTGAAGAAAATCCATGTGACCTTCTACAAATGGCTGAATCACAGACCAGAAGATGACAACTCCTGTGAACTGAACCACGAGTGCGATCATGAGGGCCTTGATCATCCTCGAACGAATGGAAGTAAGATCATCCCATAGGATAATAATCTTTTTCCAAAATTTTGGTAAAAATAGTCCTTCAGCGCGAACGAATGTGGTTCTGATAAAGTCATGAAAGAAAAAGAAAATTCCAAGTGCCAAAAGAACAAAAGTCGCCAGGATATAATTCATGTTCAGTAAGGGCTTCATAAGGGGAGCGTTACTTAGAATATGTTTCGAAAAAAACAATGAGCTTAGCCCCACTAAAAGAATAAGTCCTGAAAGTCCCATCACGCGATCGATAAGGATCGAAGCAAAAACAAACTTTTTAGAAAACTTCGCATCAAACTTTTGTACATAGAGAACTTTTACGAGATCACCACTCATGCTTCCCGGTAAAACGCTGCTAAAAAATTGCCCAATCCATGTGATTTTTAAAAGACCCATTATAGGAATATTGGCCGAACTTCGAGCACTGAGAATGCTTCGCCAGCGAATAGAAATGAGCCAAAAGTTAAAAAGAGAAAGAAATACTGCCGTTAATATTGCTAATGGATAATCATAGAGCTTTACCAAAAGGGTAAAATCCAGTTTTCCGGATTGAAGAAGCCAGGCAATAAGCCCAACGGCGATGGCCAATTTTAAGGTTGTTATAAAAAATGTTTTCAGCATGTGCCAATGATCTTATAACTGGTGATATTGATGGTAAATCCTAAATGGAGATTATATGAAAATCGGAGCCATTCAGCTTCAATCCTTGCTTGATCCAGAACATAATCTCACAACAATACGCACCATGCTCAAAGAGGCCCGGGATCAGGGCGCCACAGCAGTATTTTTGCCAGAAGTTTTTTATTCCATGTCTGATGGAACGAAGGCCACGCCCTACGTTATTCAAGGCCAAGATCAGCATTATGAGGCGATCAGAAAGCTCGCTACAGACTTTAATGTTTATATCTTAGGTGGTTCGGCCGCCACGCTCGTTGAAGGCAAAGTGATGAACCGATCCTATAACTTTAGTCCAGAAGGAAAAGATTTAGGTTTCTACGATAAGATGAATCTTTTTTCTTGTGATCTTTCCAAACATCCAAGCAACACAGTCATTGACGAGGGGAGAGTTTATACAGCAGGACATACTCCTGTTTTGTTGGATATTGAGTCATTCAAACTGGGTCTTTCTATTTGTTTTGATCTGCGTTTTCCTGAGCTATTTAGGTTGTATTCTTCTCAAGGTGCAAATTTATTATCTATCTCTTCTGCCTTCACGGTCCCAACAGGTAAAGCTCACTGGCATACATTGGTAAGAGCTCGCGCAATTGAAAATCAATCTTATGTCGTGGCATCAGCTCAGTGGGGCAAACATAATGAAAGAATGAGTACTTTTGGGCACTCTTTGATTGTAGATCCATGGGGGGAAGTACTGGCCGATGCTGGTGAGGGTGAAAAGATTATTTTTGCAGATTTGCATTTAGAGAAAATCGCCACCGTAAGATCTCGTCTCAATGTGATTCGAAATCCCAGAGCATAAACTACATATAGGGATTGGATCCGGTCGTATGGTCGGTAACGTCCACAACTTCTAAAATCTCTGGAAAATTTTGTTTAATCAGCTGTTCAATGCCGCCTTTGAGTGTGGCCTTTGAACTTGAACATCCTTGGCATCCGCCAAAAAATTTAACAAAAAGAATATTGTTGTCGATATCAATTATTTCCACATTGCCACCATGTTGAGCAAGGGCGGGACGTATTTGTTGATCGAAGAGTTTTTCAATTTGAGTCATCATAATAAAATTATTGTATCACAGATTGGCTGAGTGTTGGTTCTTAAAGTCTCGTATTAATACTTGAAGATGACGTGGATTTTCTTTGGCATAAGTAAAAGGGGGAACCCAGGTCAGGCTTTCGATTGTTGCTTCCGAAGTTATTTTATAAATAAGACCTTCTTCAGGTTTACCGGCAAAAAACCAACTAGGATTATTTTCTATCAAGTTGCCCGCATCCATCTGAACCAAGCTCATTTCTTTAAGTTTTGGATCTTCAATTTTAAGGGGTTGATGAAATTTTATTTTAGCACTTGCCACAACTTCGTCTCGAAGTGTGATTGTTAGAACCGAAGAATCATCAAAAATGTAAGTAAGTGTGTTTCGGTCTTGAGCATCAGGTGGGCCAAATTGATATTTAAGCCGTTGTGTGGTCATGCCCAAGTGAAGTTTCGTGAGGTCGGGTTGATGAATAATTTTAGACTGTGCTGCAAAATACGCAGCAAATATTGTCAAAAGAATGGTGCCGAGTGTTAGTCTAACCTTCATAGATACTTTAATTAAAACATTTCTGTTTCCTAATTGAAAGTCCTACAGAATCAATTAGGCCCATTTTATAAATGTAAAAGTGAAAAATAAGCTCATGAAGCCCTTATTTTTTTTTGCAAAAGATCATCATCAAGCCATGATGCCCCTATGACGCAAGACCTACTCATTATCACATCACCACCAGCATCCGGAAAAACATATTGGATAGATCAATTGGCCAAAGTAGTAGGTGAGAAATCCTTGTTGATCATTTCTCCGTTAAGGGCACTGGCAGATGAATGTAAAGTAAAATGGGACAATCGTTTAGTTGTGATGACACCAGAAGAGTGGTGCAGATCTCCTGTGCATCATCAAATTGTGATTTTTGATGAGTTCCATTTGCATTTTTATTGGGGTGATACTTTTAGACCTTTGATGTGGGAAGTCTTTTATGAACTTACTGGAACAAGTGAGCTCACGATTTTATTATCTGCGACGTTTTCTTTAGAAATGCAGACACAAGTTGTTTATTTTGAAAGTCAGTTTGATCAGATGTTATGGTTTGATGGAGGGAACCAAACATTAAAATATAAACCCATCTCCTATGTCAAAGTTCCACATCGATCATGGATTTTGCATTGTTTAGAACAAACACCACTCAGCTGCGAAAAAGTCAGTGTGGTTTTTTGTGCTTATAGACATGAAACAGAAAAGGTAGGTGATTGGCTGAGGCATCAAGGTTTTAGGGTTTGGACTTGTGTGGGAGGCGAGGCCAAAAAAATGCAGCATCTCATGCAAACGGAAAAAGCACCGCATTTTATTGTGTGCACTACTGTGCTCAGTCATGGTGTTAATCTTCCTGAAATATCCAATGTTTATTTCTTATATCCGATACAGAATATTGATTTCTGGATTCAGATGGTGGCAAGAGGAGGACGGAGTGGAAATAACTACAAAGTTTTTGGCCTAGAGAAACCATACGGTATTAAATGGAGCTACTGGACAAACGTTCTAGCACTCTTGATACTAGGGGCTAAAACATATCTGAGGCAGTACCACCAATGGTTTTTGAAGGAATCCTCGTACATCGTATTTCCTATAAAGAAAGAGACTTAATCGTTAAGCTTTTGCTTCGTAGTGGGCATGTGGGAAGTTTTTATGTTTATGGTGGTCAGGGTGGTGGCAAAAAACAAAAACCGACATCTTTTGAATTAGGAAACATGTTACGCATTCATCTCAAAGATAAAAAATCTACGGAACTCATGGTGGTCAATGAGCACACTAAAATCTGGACTCCACAACATACTCGATACAATATTCAGGCTTTTTATTTAACGTGCCTTTATTTTGAGATTTTGCAAAAGTTTGCCACTCCTTTCCAAAATAGTGAGTTTGTCACAGATGAAAATGAAGGCATCTTCTCAGTCGTGAGCAATGCTCTTTTTTATATGGATGAGTCTTTAGGTAAAAAAGATTTTGTGCCTGAACAGCATTTAAGCCTTTTTATGATCAAACTTTTATTTCATTTAGGAATCATGCCTGATACCGATAATTGCAGTTATTGTCATACTGAACTTTTAAATCTTGAGAGTGTTTCGTTTATGCCGGCCAATGGTCAATTTGTTTGTCCCCAATGTACAGTCAGTGTGGAAAATGAAAAAGGTTTTTTATTGAGAATTAAAAAAGGTTATCAGACTCGTTATCAGGATTATTTAGATCTGTTTGGCACAACGTTTAGGGAAGGGGATAAACTTATTCAGTTTTTCTGTCATCATTTTCACTTAAAACCTGTGGAACTTAAGACATATTCTTTACTTCTTAAGTGATTGAGCAAATTCCAACAACGTTTTAAAATAAGGAAAATCCTTGGAAGCTGTTGTCCGAACGATGACTCCTTGAATCCCTGCGTTTTTACCCGCTTCGGCATCAATAACTTTATCGCCCACCATATAGGAAACTTCTTTAGAAATGTTGTTTTTTTCAATAAATTCTTGAATCATTTTTCCTGAAGGCTTGCGGCAATCGCACTTGTCATCTGGAGAGTGGGGGCAAATAGCAAAATCTTTAAATGGCTCAAGCTTTTGTTCACGTAAGTCATTTTGTAATTGTTTATGGATGACGTAAACCGCTTCAAGAGAAAAATAACCACGGCCTACACCAGATTGATTGGTCACAACAAAAAGTTCGTATCCCAATTGTTGAAGGAGACGAATGGCCTTAAACGTATCGGAGTAATACTCCATGTCCTCAACTCGTGAGAGATAATTCTTATCAATGATGATCGTTCCGTCACGATCTAGGAAAATTGCTTTGCGCGTTTTAATTTACTTAGCCTCTGTTAAAGCTTAAGATGTTGATATGCTTAAGCTCCTTAAACTGATGTTCCCATATATTCGTCCCTTTTGGAAAGAGGCCCTTTTTGCCATAGGTTTAACCTTTCCTTTGGCCGCGATCAAGGCCTACGAAGCATATTTGGTAAAAGATATTTTTGATAAAGGTTTTGCGGCCGGATCTAGTTTTGCAGATGCTAGAAATCTCGCTTTATTGTTAATTGCTCTAGGGATGATAAATTATCCTTTAAGATACTTTCACTACTTTGGTCTTCGTCAGATTGTAGATAAGTCAACAAGAAGCATCCGCGCCAAGATTTATGAAAAATTCCAACTTCTTCCAACGGGGTATTACTCTCAACAGAAGCAAGGGACTCTGATTTCAACTATTATGAGTGATACCATGGTTTTTTCGGAAGCATTTAAAAACTCATTGGAAGTTGTGCGTGAGCCAATTACTGCTATTTCACTTTTAGGTGTCGCTTTTTACCACGATTGGCAATTAACTCTTATCATCTTTGCCACAGCACCACTTTTTATCATTACTTTTTATTATACTGGTAAACGAATTAGAAGATATGTCGGTATGGCCCAGAGAGATACTGCTGAAATGACTCACATCGTTTCTGAAGCTCTTGGTGGACAAAAAATCATTAAAGCTTTTGGTCTTAACGACTATATCATTCAACGTTTTGAAAAAGCTCAAGACTTACTTCTTTCTCACAGAACAAAAAGTAACTCTGCTGAAGAGCATTCACATCCCTTAGTGGAGTTGATTGGTTCAATAGCATTTGCTGGTGTCATCATTTTTGCTCATCAGCGGATTTCGAGTGGTGCACTTACTACTGGTGGATTTATTTCATTTGTTGCGGCCTTGGCGATGTTTATGGATCCAGTGAGAAGATTTAGTAAGGCCAATGCCAAACTAAATCAGGCCCAGGCCGCGGCCACAAGAATATTTGCGCTCTTAGATGTAAAAGAAGAACCTCAAGAGAATTTAAAAGAACTCATTTCTTTTAACGACTCCATCGAGTTTAAGAATGTGACTTTTTCCTATGGAGAAGGCGTGGTGTTGAAGGATTTTAATTTAAAAATCCAAAAAGGCGAAAAAGTAGGTCTCGTAGGTCTTTCTGGTTCGGGGAAATCCACCTTAATTAGTTTACTTCTTAGGCTTTACCCAGTCACTCAAGGTGAAATATTAATCGATGGGGTTAATGTAAATGATTATTCACTTCCTTCGGTGAGAAAAGTCTTTGGACTTGTAAGCCAAGATATCTTTTTATTTAATGACAGCATTCGTGAAAACCTAACGACTGGGGATCTTCATACTAACGAAGAAATTTCTCACGCTTTGGATATTTCTTATGCCTCAGAGTTTGTAAAAGATCTTCCAAGAGGTATTGAAACTTCTATTGGTGATAGAGGAGTGAGGCTCTCTGGTGGACAAAGTCAGAGAATCACTATTGCTCGGGCCTTCTTGAAAGATCGCGACGTTCTTTTATTTGATGAAGCCACTTCTGCTCTTGATAATGAATCAGAAAAAATCGTTCAGGCCGCTCTGGAGCGCGTAGCAAGTCATAAAACTGTCATTGCTGTTGCTCACAGGCTTTCAACACTCAAAGATTTTAATCGTATTATCGTGATGAAAGATGGGGCAAAAATTGAAGAAGGGCCCCATGACTTTTTACTTACGCAAAATGGTGAGTATAAAAAGTTGTTTGAACTTTCACAGAGAAATTAGTTTTCCCCAATGATTCCCCGCAGTGATGAGTCCTACAGCCCATCTACGCACACTTTCTAAAAACAGTTAAAGTATTCTCTATGAATGAGAGAGATTTTATCAGGTTCTGCACTTGGTAAAGATAAGATTCTTTTGTGAAATTTTCTAAGCAAAACCTCGTAGCTGTGTTAGAGTTTTTTCGACAATTTCATTCTTAGGAGAGCATTGTGTCAGAACAAAATCTGAAGTCCATGGCCGATTTAGTGGCCCATTGTAAACAACGTGGTTTTATTTTCCAGAGTTCTGAAATCTATGGAGGTTTGGGAAGCTGTTGGGATATGGGGCCACTAGGAGTGGAATTAAAAAATAATTTGAAGGCCAGATGGTGGAAGGCCATGACTTATCGTGATGACATCGATGGAATTGATGCTTCAATTCTCATGCACCCAACAGTTTGGAAGGCATCTGGACACGTTGATAACTTTACAGATCCTATGGTTGACTGCAAAGTTTGTAAGGCACGTTTTAGGGCCGATAACATTGATCTCACGGCCGCTTGTACAAACTGTGGAAATAAAAACTCATTTACTGAACCAAGAAATTTTAATCTTATGTTTCAAACTCAGATGGGTGCAGTAGAAGATTCTTCTTCTGTGGTTTATCTTCGTCCAGAAACTGCTCAAGGGATTTTTGTAAACTTTCCCAACGTACAAAATACCATGAGAAGAAAGCTTCCATTTGGTATCGCTCAAATTGGTAAAGCTTTCAGAAATGAGATCACTCCAGGAAATTTTATTTTTAGAACTCGAGAGTTCGAACAAATGGAAATGCAGTATTTTATCAAACCGGGAACACAAGCAGAGGCCATGGAAATGTGGAAAGAGCTTCGTTGGAACTGGCATTTAGAAAATGGACTTCGCCCAGAGAGACTTCAGTGGAAAAAGCATGACTCTCTTGCTCATTATGCTGATGCTGCATTTGATATTGAATATCAATTTGCACACGGTTGGGGGGAGATGGAAGGAATTCATTCTCGTACTGATTTTGATCTTCGTCAGCACCAAGAATTTTCTAAGAAAAATCTTCAATACGTGGATCAAATGGATGGAAATAAAAAATACATTCCATTCGTTCTTGAGACCTCTGTTGGTTGTGATCGCTGTATGTTGGCACTTATGAGTGATGCATACCGTACCGAATTTCCGGGGGACGCTGAAAAAGAAAGAGTGGTCATGCGTTTTAAACCATCTCTTTCTCCAATTAAAGCGGCCATTATGCCTCTCATGAAAAAACCAGAGCTAGAAGGAGTGGCCCAAGGCCTTCTTCGTGATCTTCAAAAAGATTTTAAATGTGAATACGATACTGCTGGTTCAATTGGTAAACGATATCGTCGTCAAGACGAGATTGGTACTCCAGCGTGTCTAACAATCGATTACGATACCTTAACTGATCATGCTGTTACCGTTCGTGACAGAGATACAATGGTTCAGGAAAGAATCGCGTTGGATAAAGTTAAGTCATATATTAAAGAAAAATTCTCACTTTAAGAGGACTGTATTATGAAAAAATGGGTATATAAATTTTCATCAGAACTAACTGACGGTAACAAAGAGATGAAAGCTCTTCTTGGTGGAAAAGGTGCAAACCTTGCTGAGATGTGTGCTATGAAACTTTCTGTTCCTCCAGGTTTTACTGTGTCAACTGAGGCCTGTCTTGATTTTTATAGAACGAACAAAGAAATTTCTCCAGAAATCCGCTCTCAAGTTACTGAGGCTTTAGCTTGGGTGGAAAGACTTACCAACAAAAAATTCGGAGATGTTGAAAATCCATTACTTTTTTCGGTACGTTCAGGAGCTCGCGCTTCGATGCCTGGAATGATGGATACAGTTCTTAATCTTGGTCTTAATGATAAAACTGTTTTGGGTATGGCGAAAAAAACCAATAATGCACGTTTTGCTTGGGATTCTTACCGACGTTTCATTCAGATGTACTCTAACGTTGTTTTAGGAATCAATACTTCAATTCTTGAATCAAACCTTGAAGATCTTAAAGAGGCCCGAGGAGTTCACGAAGATACTGCACTAACAGCAAATGATTTAGAAGAACTGGTAGGGGTTTATAAAAGTGTGATCCTCGAAGATCACGGCATCGTTTTTCCTCAAGATCCTATCGAACAACTCTGGAAAGCAGTGGCGGCAGTATTTGGTTCTTGGAACAATAATCGAGCGATGAAATATCGTGACATGAATAACATTCCACATAACTGGGGAACAGCAGTTAACATTCAATCGATGGTCTTTGGAAATATGGGAGATAGTTGTGCCACAGGTGTCTGTTTTACACGAGATCCATCCACGGGTGAGAAAAAATTTTTCGGAGAGTATTTAGTCAATGCTCAAGGGGAAGATGTGGTTGCTGGTATTCGTACACCGGCCCCGATTAATGATGCTTCCAAAATGGAATCAAACAAACATCAGCAAACCCTACAGGAAGTTATGCCTAAGGCATATGCTGACCTCGTTGAAGATTATAAGATGCTTGAAAATCATTATAAAGACATGCAAGATATCGAGTTTACTATTGAAAATGGGAAACTCTATATCCTTCAAACAAGAAACGCAAAACGTACAGTGAATGCAGCTCTTAAAGTCGCAGTAGATTTGGTGGCCGAAGGTTTAATTACCGAAAAAGAGGCCATCATGCGTATTCAGCCTGAAGATCTAAATCAACTTCTTCACCCTCGTCTAGATCCAAAAGCTAAAAAGAACATTATTGCTACCGGTCTACCGGCCTCTCCTGGAGCTTCATCTGGTCAGATGGTTTTCACTTCCCTTGCTGCTGAAGAGTGGGCAAAAAATGGAAAAAAAGTTGTTCTGGTTCGTTCTGAAACATCCCCTGAAGATATTGGTGGTATGGTTGCTTCAACGGGAATTTTAACTGCTCGTGGAGGCATGACTTCTCACGCTGCAGTTGTGGCAAGAGGTATGGGGAAACCATGTGTGGCCGGCTGTACAGCTCTTATTATTAACGAAAAAGAAAAAACTCTCATCGTGAAGGGCAAAACTTATAGAGAAGGTGATTACATCACGTTTGATGGCGCTAAGGGTGAAGTCTATGAAGGTGTAGTTCCAACAATTGAAGCCACAATCACTGCAGACTTTGCCGTTTTTATGAAATGGGCAGATGGAACTCGACGTTTAAAAGTAAGAACGAATGCTGACACACCCGAAGACTCAAAAGTTGCTATAGAGTTTGGTGCAGAAGGTATTGGTCTTTGTCGTACTGAGCACATGTTTTTTGCACCGGAGAGGATTTTAGCTATAAGAGAGATGATTTTTGCTGATAATGAAAAAGATCGTAAAAAAGCCTTGGACAAGCTTCTTCCATTTCAGCGTGCTGATTTTAATGGCATCTTTAAAGAGATGAATGGTCTTCCAGTTAATATTCGTCTTTTGGATCCACCTCTTCATGAGTTCTTGCCTCATCAAGAAAAAGATCAAAAAGAATTGGCCCAAGTTCTAAACTTAAGCCTAAAACAAATTCAAGAACGTAATGACTCTCTTCATGAGTTCAACCCGATGCTTGGACATCGCGGTTGTCGTCTTGCGATCACTTATCCTGAGATCTATTTAATGCAAGTTAGGGCCATCATTGAAGCAGCTATTGAATCAGAAAAAATAGGCATCAAAGTTTTTCCTGAGATCATGATCCCATTAACAAGCGAGCTTCGAGAGTATTCCGTTATTCAAATTGAGTGCAAAACAGAAATTGAAAAAGTGTTTAAAGAAAAAAATCATATAGTGAAATACAAAATGGGAACGATGCTTGAGCTTCCTCGTGCATGTATCATGGCAGGAGAGATTGCTCAAGAAGCTGAGTTTTTTTCATTTGGAACTAACGATCTTACACAAACGACATTTGGTCTTTCACGAGATGATGCAGGTAAGTTTTTGCCAAGTTATACGGCCCGTGGAATTTATCCAAGGGATCCATTTGTTTCTATCGATCAGGATGGAGTGGGATTCTTAATGAAACACGCACTTGCCGCAGGTAAAAAAAGTAACGATAAGATTTATGCAGGGATCTGTGGAGAACATGGTGGAGAGCCTGTTTCTGTTGAGTTCTGTCATAAAATAGGGCTTGAATATGTGAGCTGTTCACCGTTCCGAGTCCCCATTGCTCGTCTTGCTGCTGCTCAAGCTGTTTTAAGAAATTAATGCCTTAAATGGTCCCTGAGATGTCAGGGACCTAATCTCATAAAAAATACACGACCTCTGGTAAATTTTTTTGTGGCCGGTATAAAGATCCACCCCCTCTAACAAGGTAGTGTTGATCCATGCTAAAAACCTCATTTCTTGCTGTTTCATCTTTGCTACTATCAACTTTTGTTTTTGCAGAAAAATCATATCAGGACTACTGGGCAGATACGCAAATAAAATTTGAATCTCTTATTTACGGTGACATCAATGATCTGACTTGTAATAAAAATGTAAAAGTATATGTGGCCTGTTTTCAGGCGATGAACAATGCTTTGGATATTTTAAGTAATGAAAAAAAAGTACATCTTTTAAAACCATCCGAAGGTTCAAATTTAGAATACCCAGGTTTTTCTGTTACTAGTTTTGATTATGATGAAAAAACTCACGAAGATTTGATGAATAAGTATCAAAGAGAACTTATTCATTCATATTCATCTCCACAAGCTTTATCTGTATTTACACAAACACCTTTTACACAACTTTCTCGTCTCTTAAATTTAAAAATAAAAGGTACTGGTAAAGAAGCGTATTTTACTTCTTTGGTTTTTAATACATTCCTTACATATCGGTTTGATCCTCATACATACATCAGCCCACGCAGCTATATGGAACAACGTTCATCGGCAGTGAATGTAAAAAAAGTTTATGGTCTTTCTTATGGAGTGAAACAATTTAGAGGCAGGCCAAAACTTGTCATTAATTCGACACAGGTTGGCTCTCCGGCCTATTTGGCAGGCATTGAAAAAGGTGACATCATTGAAAATATCAATGGTGTGACTGATCTCAATCTTTTTGCTGATGAAATGAAAAAAAACTCGATGGTTATTGAGATCAATGGAAGTCAAGGAAGTCGAGTTTTAAAATTGATCAGGGCAGAAGTAAGTTATTTAAATGTTGAATCAGAAATTCTGGTAAAAGAAGAAAAAAGATACGGCTATATTAAATTAACAAGTTTTATGGATGCAACTTCTTGCGATCAAATTACACAGATTGGCATAGACTTCATGAAAGATAATCTGGCCGGAGTGATCCTTGACTTAAGGGATAACGGCGGTGGCCGAGTTGATATGGCCACTTGTATCATGGGTCTTTTTTTAGAGTCAGGCGCCACCGTATGGGTAGAAAAAGATTTAGAAACGAATAAAGTGTCCGGATCTAAACTTGGTTATGATCAAAGAGTCTTTTTCGACATTCCTTCAGTCGTACTTATCAATGGAAGATCAGCTTCGGCTTCAGAAGCTCTATCGATGTATCTTCAGGCCTATCGTAAATCTTATATTCTTGGCGAAAAAAGTTTTGGTAAGGGCACGATGCAGGCCACTGGTCCCGCAAGAGGGATGCCTGAAGTTACTTTTGCAAGAACCGTTGCAAAATACTATGGGCCTCATGGCATTTCTCCTCAACTTCAAGGTGTAATTCCTGATTTTGAATTTTATCCGGAAATGGGGCAAACTAAAGCAACACCAGTTCAGCGTGAAGCCGATCTTTATAAAAATGCAATTCTTAATACTCCCAAAGAAGCACCCATGATGGCCGATAGAGTTTTAGAAATTCGTGCTATAAAAGAATGTATGAGCTCAAAATCTCTCGTAAAAAAAGAATTTGATTCACAAGATGATTTTAAGAAAATCGTTTTTGATAAACAAATTTCTGGTGCCAAAGCGGTGATCGATTGTACTCGTAGTCTCGAAATTCCAGTTTTTGAAGGCCTTGAGATTGCTAGAGGCAAAATAGAATAAAAGCATTGTTTTTTTAGACTTATGGCTTATTCTTTTTAAATGGAACGAATAGGCCATATTATAAAATCTTTGTTACCTCTTGAACGATTTGATGCTCTCGGTGTTGGTATAATCGATTTCAACAAAAAAACATTTTCGGCCCTTGAGGCCAACACTTTCGATGATAAGTTTAAGTTTAAAAGTGAACCTACCTTATATTTTGATCTTGCTTCATTAACCAAACCTCTCACAAATTCTTTATCTTATTTTTTAAGGCCAGAACATTTTGAGGAGAAGATGCTTTGGCTTCTTTCCCATCGAAGTGGACTGCCATCTTGGGGAATTTTAGGCAAGAGTGACTGGAGAGAACAACTTCAAGGTTATGGGATAAAAGAGAGTGAGACTCTTTATTCAGACTTTGGGGCCTTGAGGCTTCAGATTGAATTTGAAAAAAAAGCTAAAATGAAAGATTTATGTCAGACAGTCTGGGATAAGGAGACTTTATTCTGGTTGGATCTTCCTCGCCATTTTCCAACTCCACAAAATGGTTTTCAAAATGGACGACCCAATTATGGTGAGGTACACGATCCAAATGCTCGGACTTTAAATACCTTTTGTACTCATGCAGGACTATTTTCCACTGTAGATGGTCTTTGTAGGACGTTACTGAATTATCAAGAGAAAACAGGATTTATTAGTATTGTGAAGGCCGATTCGGCCAATCATAAACATCGTTTTAGTTTTGGTTGGGATAGAGTTGAAGATCCATCTGCGACTCTGGCCGGGAAGGGGTGTGGACCTTCAACTTTTGGGCATTTAGGCTTTACGGGAACATCTATCTGGATTGATCCTGATCTGATGAGGGGTCATGTGATACTAAGTAATGCCACTAAATATTACTGGTATGATAAAAAAGGTCTAAACGACATTCGGCGGGCCATCGGTGAAGTGGTGTGGGAAAAGTAAACTTTACACCTTGGCCTTAAATACTTAAAACTTTTCTTTATATTTCACCAATGAAAATCCTAATTTTATTTTTAGTCGCAATCACTACAGTTAATTCTTATTCCTCAGTAAGCATTATCAGTGATCTTGACGATACGATCAAAATTACTAACGCTGGTAATGCAATGTCTGCGGCTTATAACGGAATTTTTGGGAAAAAAGTTTTTGTCGGGATGAGTGAGTTCTTGAGTGAAGGACGAATTTATGCCGAAGAACTTCATGTGGTAACGGCCTCTCCCGGTATCGTTTCTAAGACTGCTGTTCAAACCTTGCTTCAGAATAATATCGATTTTGATTCAATAACGTATAAAAACCCTTTTCATCGTCAGAGTTCGATGAAGTTTAAGATACGTACAATTTCATCTTATCTGTCCCGCTCTTTAGATCAAGTCGTACTTATTGGTGATGATGTAAATCATGATCCACAGGTTTTTGTTGAAATCATGAACACCTTTCCTAATCGAGTTCTTGCGGCCTATATTCATGTTGTTAAAGGTAAAGATCTTCCAGAAGGGGTGATTCCTTATTACACAAGCTTTGAGCTCGCCGTGAGAGAGAATCTTGCTCATCGTATGAGTGATGATTCTGTAAATAAGGTTTTTTATTCTTATACAGATGCAAAACTTTCACATGTTTTTCCAAAATACGCGATATGTCCGTGCAATTTAGCACCATGGCGATGGCTAAATTCAACACGTTTTGTTTTATCGGTCTCGGCTTTAACCAAAATATTCATGAATTTCTGCAAAAAAAGAGGCGCACCTAAGGGAATGGCAGTATCAGAATAGATGTAAGAAAAATAATCTTGTAGAGATATTTTTTTTAGTTTTTAATTCATCATGAAAAAAATATTCTTCTTTTTTAGTGTTTTATTTCCTCTCTCATCATGGGCCTCTATCTCGATTATTACTGATTTAGATGACACTCTTAAAATTACAAATTCAGGTCAAGAGATTGAAGCGACGATGAACGGTCTTTTTTCTGACAAGGTATTCACAGGAATGCCAGAGTTTATAAAGGCCACACGTGCCTATGTGGATCAGGTGCATATACTCACTGCCTCGCCTTTAATCATAAGGCCAGTTGTCCAGAACGTTCTTAAAAAGAGAAATATCGAAGTTGACTCCTTGATCATGAAAAATCCATTTTTAAGACAAGAAAATATCGATTTTAAAATTATGGAACTTAAAAAACTGTTTGATAAAAGTTCTGATGACTTTATTTTGATCGGGGACGACGTAGGACATGATCCAGAAGCTTATGAAATAATAAAAAATCTTTATCCTGGCAGGGTTCTAGCAGTATATATTCATGCTATTCAGGGCAGAAGTTTACCCAAGTCATCTTTTCAATACTGGACAGCATTTGATCTTTTTTTAAAAGAGTTTTTAGCTGGACGTATGATTAAAAGTTCAGTGGATGAAGTGATTGAAACCTTATATGAAGAAAAAAATCTCAAACTTATTTTTCCTGGTTTTGCTAAATGCCCTAAGACCCCTGAGGTCTGGAGCTGGCAGGTGAGATCGATTTTTGTCAGACAAGCATTCACTCTCGCAGGAAAATTTAACTTGTATTGTATATCAAGAAGCTCGGGTATTTAATCTGTATCGCGAATCTTTTTCAGTCTGCTAGAATAAATGCTTGAACCGAAAAAGGATTTTCATGGATCTTAAACATCTTATTTCTCAAGAAGATTTAATTAAACGTCGCTCTGCAATTAAAAGGGTTTTCTTTTATCGTATTTGTGGTGCTGGAATGGGTCCTGCGGCCGTGTTAGTGAAACAGGCCGGATTTCAGGTGGAGGGAGCTGACTCTGCATTCTATCCACCAATGAGCACATTTCTTGAAACAACAGGCATTCCACTTTTTAAATTAGAGCATGTCACACCTGAATTTTTAAGACAGTATGACTTGATTGTTGTGGGAAATTCAGTGGGGGGGAAGTTAGAAGCTGCTCGAATGATTGAAAATTCAGGAGTGCCTTTTACGTCGTTTCCATCGGCGTTAGGTTCATTGGTTTTAAAAGATAAAAACGTCATTGGTATTGCCGGAACTCACGGTAAGACGACAACGACATATTTTATGACCCAGTTACTGGAAAAACTTGGACAAAATCCTGGTTATCTTGTGGGCGGCATAATAGAAGGACGAGACCCGTCAAAGTTAGGTGATAAGTATTTTGTTATTGAAGCGGATGAATATGATTCTGCTTATTTTCATAAGATTTCAAAATTCCGTCTTTATGAACTTAAAAACATGATCCTTACATCTTTAGAGTTTGACCATGCGGATATTTTTTCTTCTGTTGAAAAAATTGAAGATGAGTTTAGGGCCGTGATGCCGAGTATGAAAGATACTTTGATTTTGAATAGAGAATATGTTTCTTGTATGAAACTTTATAATGATTACGCCAAAAAGAATCCTGGACAGAAATGGATACTTTATGGGGATAAATCTGATACCGGACCTCACGACGTTAAAACTTTTGAAAATCAATCAAGTTTTAATGTGAAGTGGAAAGGCGAAAATATTCCTTTTACCTCAAGCGTAGTGGGTAACCATAACGTGCTCAATGTCACTAGTTGTATTCTCTATTTATTATCCGAAGGTTTTAAAGTTGCGGACATTCAAAATGCTGCACTTGAATTAGAAATGGTTAAACGTCGTCAGGAAGTTCGTGGAAAATATAAAGACATGATCGTTATTGATGATTTCGCTCATCATCCACGTGCGATCACCGTAACTTTGGATGCGATTAAGGCCCGATTCGTGAATAGAAAAATTATTACTGTATTCGAGCCTATCTCGGCAACTGCAAGGAGTGCAATTTTTCAGGGAGAATTTCGAGATTCATTGGCAGCCTCGGATAAAGTGATTATCGCAAAAGCGGATATCCCTACGACTGCTATTGGTGGAAAAGATTTAGATGCTGATCTTTTGGCCAAAGAAATTTCAGCTAAGGGCAGTGAAGCAATATGTGTAAGTAAACTGACTGACCTCAGGGCCGCTATTGATAAGTTTAGTGAAAAGAATTCTGTATTACTTGTTTTGAGTAACCGCACTTGTTTGGGTTTATGGGAGTCCGATTTTGTTCAGCAACTTAAGCCATAAGTTCGCGGTTCTTATAGCCGTGTCTTTTTCACTATCATCTTGTGCGACTCCTGCTATTGAATGGCAGGGATCCATGTCAAAACAGGTTTCAAGTTATATGAAATCATTTGATGATTTTCGTGAAAAAAGTTGTGGGCCCAAAGCTGAAAGTCTATTTGAAGAATACCTCAAGGCTTATCGTGGGCAGGGGTACTGGATCCCTGAATATAATGATGACGTAGATGTTGATACCATCAAGACTCTTTTACCCGAGATGGAAAAAAAGTTAGATTGGATTAAGACACAAAAATCAAATGTTTCTAAAAATAAACTCACAAATGAAAAGATAACCTCCGATATCAAAGAGTTGCTTAAAACATTATTAGCATTAAAAAAATCAGAACTTGCTATTGATGAAAAGTCTAAAACGGAACCTCGGCAAGAATCCTTAAAACTTCTGAGGCAGCTGGAAATTAAATATGAGGAACTAATAAAAAGTGTTTCATATTTTTCAAACTTTAAATACCCTGTTGATCATCTTAAAAACCGTAAAGTGTACGACCAATACCGCGAGAAAGAAGATCCTGAGTCAGTTAAAATCGCCAACTTTAGTTTTTTATACCGAAAGCTAGTTGAGGACGGGGCCTATTATAAAGATCACACGGGTTCAGATATTTATCTTCGAACGACTATAGATACTCTTCATTATGAACTAAAGACCCACGATTTTTATTTAAGTGAAGACGCTCGTTTTGATCTTGAATTCGTACTTTCTAAAATTGAGTCTGAACTCTTTAAGGGTAAGGATAAAATTTTAGAGAGGCTTACTGAATGGCAGGAACGCACTGAAAGAACTATTAATTTTTATCAGAATCTCACTTTGCCAGAAAATCAGGTTGTAACTCTTGTTGATGGTGAAAAAATTACCCCCAATAAGGCCTTAATTAAAGAACATAACATGGCAGCGGAACGACTGAAGGAATATGTTTATCTTAAACAGGCCGAAGTTTATAAGTACTGGCTCAACCAATCAGAACTTCCACGTGCCATATTTGTTCTCGAGACGATTCTCATGAATGAGGTGGGAGGTGTAGATGGAGATGATGCATTAGAGCGTATGGATGTGGCCCGAGTGGTGATGAATCGTTTGGATAAAATAAAGTATCTCACTATCAAGAAGAAAGAGTTCATTCATCCTTATTTAAAAAAAATAATATCTGAATCTCAAGTTAAAAATGAACGTTGGTTGAACGCTTTATTTAAGCAGGGTGAGTTTTCTTTTACTTATTATTACATGAATGGAGTTTCCAAGATTTTCTGTCCAGATCTTGCTCCAAGGGCGAAAAAACTACGTCATAAAAATGTTGAAATTGCCCTTCAAGTCCTTAAAGAAGGGGATACCTCTTTTAAAACCACTCGTTATTTTTCAAGGGCCAGTATGATAGGAAGAATTCATATGGATTCCATTTGGGAAGACTATATTGTTTATTCCGAACGTCCTGGACTTTTGGCCGACGGGCAAAAAAAACTGACAGAAGCCTTTACCCAAGGCCTATATACCTTCCTTTATGCATTTCAAGACCCAAATTCTCAAACCTATCAAGTGGTTGAAATCGACGGTTTGAATTATGCTTTGGGAGAGAAAAATGGTGTAAAACTCTTTTTCAAGCACCGCAATCCGCACTATTTTAGGTATTTCACAAAAATGGGACTTTAAGCTCCTAAAAAACCCTAAATTTTTTTTGATAAATCCCAGTAATCCATGTATAAAATTGGGCTTTAGATTATTATTTGTTTAGTGTTTCCAAGGAGCACACCTATGTTAAAAGATTACATGTTTACGTCAGAGTCTGTGACTGAAGGTCATCCAGATAAAATAGCAGATCAGATTTCTGATGCTGTTCTTGATGCTATGCTTGCTCAGGATCCTAAATCTCGTGTAGCTTGCGAAACACTTATCACGACTGGTCTTGTAGTTGTTGCCGGTGAAGTCACTACTGGTGCTAATATCAACATTCAAGAAGTTGTTCGGGATACAATCCGTAATATTGGTTATGATCATTCAGATAAAGGCTTCGATGCTAATACTTGCGGTGTAACTGTTTCTCTTGGAAAACAGTCTCAAGATATCGCTCAGGGTGTTAATGAAGGCGAAGGGAAATTCCTAGATCAAGGTGCTGGTGATCAAGGTCTAATGTTTGGTTATGCCGTAAATGAAACTGAAAGCTTTATGCCTATGACAATTGATCTCTCCCATAAACTTGCTTACCGTTTATCTGAAGTTCGTAAAAATGGTACACTTAAGGATCTTCGTGCTGATGGTAAAACTCAAGTAACAGCTCAGTACGTGAATGGAAAGATCTCTCGTTTAGATGCTATCGTTGTTTCTACTCAACATGCTGAATCAATGACTCAGAAACAAATTGAAGAAGGTATCATGGAAGAAGTGATCAAAAAGATCGTTCCTTCTAACCTTATCGATAAAAATACCAAATACTACATCAATCCAACTGGTCGTTTTGTTATCGGTGGACCAATGGGTGATTGCGGTCTTACGGGCCGTAAAATTATCGTTGATACATATGGTGGTCATGGGGCCCACGGCGGTGGTGCTTTCTCAGGAAAAGATCCCTCTAAGGTAGATCGATCTGCTGCATATGCCGCTCGTCATATCGCTAAACACATTGTTGCTGCAGGCTTAGCCGAGCGCGCTCTTGTGCAAGTGGCATATGCTATTGGTGTAGCAAAACCGATGTCACTTCTTGTAAACACTTTTGGAACCAACAAAGTAGATGAGAAAAAACTTGATGCTGCAGTCAATGAGCTTTTCGATATGCGTCCAAAAGCGATCATTCAGCGTTTAGATCTTCTTCGTCCTATCTATTCTCAAACAGCTGCGTATGGACATTTTGGTCGTACTCATACGGCGAATAGCTTTTCTTGGGAAAAACTTGATATGCTCGATAAATTGAAAGGAATGTTCTAATATAATTTAGAACCTTTTATAGAGGGGCCCGTAAGGGCCCTTTTTTTTTGCAGAGACGTAATACATGGTCGAATTTTTATTTATCATGAGGCATACACCTTTCTGGGCAGTCCCCTTTATGATTCTTGGTGCTGAATTTGCCTATTTATTTTGGCTTCGTAAGAAAAAAAGATCAGCAGCAATTTGGGGTATAATAGCCTTTATTGGTTTAGTCGCAATATGTTTTTATGCATGGGCAGGTGGCCCAGAAAAAACGGTAAAATATCTAAAAAGAATTTATATTGAGCATAGGGAATAACATAGTCTTACATTCTCTTATTTGGCTCACTTGGTTGATAAAACTCTGACATATCTATGGTCTAAAAATTGACACCAAGTCTGTGACTCTTGTAAATTCTTCTTCTCGGAGGATATATGGAAGATATGAACTTTCTTCATCAAAGTTTTGACAGTTCTTTATCTACTAACTTTCCACCTATTGTGATTGTAGAAGACGATAAGCTATTAGGTTTAAGTTTAAAAAAGTATCTCGAACAAACTCTCAAAATACCGGTTCAACTTTATACAAGTTCTGAAGATTGTCTGGTTTTTTTTGCTAAAAATCATTCTAAAGAAAAACCTTTTTGCCTCGTTGCCGATATTAGTTTAGAGCAAGGTTCTGATGGGCTCTTACTCATCGATCTCTTAAAAGATAAAGGTTTTGATTTTGTCTCCATCGTGATGACTGGTTTTGCCAGCGTTGAGACGGCCATTGCTGCTACAAAAAAAGGTGCCTTCCATTATCTTACAAAACCATTTGAACTTGAGAATTTTAAAAAATTAGTTATTGAAGCTTTAAGAACAAAAATTGGTGACACTCTTTCGCGTGACTTTACTTCAGAAGGTTCAGGAATCTTATTTGAAACTACTTTAAATAAAGCGGGATCAAAGTCTCGTTTGGAGCGTCCAACACCTGAAGATTTATTTGAAGGTATGATTGGCCGTTCTCGTATCATGAAAGAAGTGTTTGAACGTATCCAGAAAGTTGCCAAAACCGATTCAACCATCCTTATCACGGGTCCTTCGGGGACAGGCAAAGAACTGGTGGCTTCTGCAATCCACAAGCTTTCTATACGTAATACTAAAAATCGTATTTCTGTAAACTGTGGTGCTATTCCGGGTGAACTTCTCGAGAGTGAACTCTTTGGTCACATTCGTGGAGCATTCACGGGTGCCATTTCTAATCGTCGTGGACGTTTTGAATTGGCCCAAGGTGGAACAATTTTTTTAGATGAGATCGGTGACATGCCTCAGCTACTTCAGGTGAAGCTTTTGCGCGTTCTGCAAGAACGACAGATTGAACCTGTGGGATCGAGCGAAACGATGAATATTGATGTGAGGGTCATAGCCGCCACTCACCGTGACTTAGATAAATCAGTACAGGATGGGAAATTCCGGGAAGATCTTTATTATCGCTTAAATGTTATTCCTATAAAGATGCCTGCACTTAAAGAAAGACGTAGTGATATTCCGCTCCTTATTTCACATTTTTTAGATCGTTTTGTGTCTGCAGATAGATCCAATGAAATCACTTTCTCGCTATTAACGATGGACCTTCTTTTGGGTTATGACTGGCCTGGAAATGTGCGTGAACTGGAGAATGTCATCGAAAGGTTAGTGATCTTAAGAGGAGGAAATGAAATTCTTCCTGAGGATCTTCCTGCCAAAATTTTTCGTTCTAATCCTTTAGCGACTCATCATTATAAGACCCTCTTTGAGCTTCCTGAAACAGGGGTAGATCTTAAGCAGATCCTTTCTGATATCGAAGATTCTCTCATCCTTCAGGCCATGAACAGGACTCAAGGAAATAAAAATCAGGCTTCAAAACTTCTGACGCTAAATCGTACGACCCTTATTGAAAAGATGAAAAAAAAGAATCTAGAACTGTGAAAATTTAATTGTTCGCAGCTAACTGATGATTTGTAACTTCTTAATTTTTATAAAATGACTTATGATTCAGTTCAAAATTGAAACACCAGCTTTCATATATATTCACTAAAAAATAATTTTGCTGATCGATTCTAATAGATGCGTTTTTATTCATTTAAAACCTGCATACATTGGAGTTTAAGTTTTATTAATGAAACAGATGGGAGCTTTTTTTCAACAATTTCAAAGCGTTAATTTATCCTCATTTGTCTGCGAACAATATAAATAATTCATTCTTTGTCAGTAATAGGTTAAGAGGGGATTGTGATTTGATGAAAACTTGTTTTTCTTCTTCTTTTTTACCTAGAATCCATCTATAAGCTCCTAGAACAACCTGTTTTTTGGAGTTTTATGAAAATGATTATGCTTTTAATGAGTCTTTTGTTTGCATCCCATGCTTTTCCTTCAGAGTTGAAAATTTTCGAATTAAAGACTTCTAATTTGGGTTATAAGCAGGATTTTTCTTTTAATGCGAATTTAAATCAAGGTGAATTAGGTCGTGCTTGGGTTAATATGAGAGATCATAGTCATGATCCCGATTTAAATTCAACCGATTATCGTATTAAGGTTCCAGGTTTGAGCTACGACGCTTCAACGTCGACCATTTATTTCACCAGTGAAATGGGAAGAGTCGATTGTGCATTTGTAAAAGTTCGTGGTCGATCCATTTTTCGATCAATAAAAATTCGTGCAACCGGAAATTGTAAGGTAAGTAAGCGTTTTGTAGAGGAAACAATAGATAATGGATTTGAAGTTCATAAAAAGAAATTGTTACAAGTTTTTTTCTCCATTTAGGGACAAGTTGACCCCTCTTCCTTTGTAAGATTTGATGGCGTTTTTTAAGAAACTTACCTTTAGGGAGTGGGCCAAAAAGCACCTTTGACGTCATATTCTAGTACATCTACTATTTTTTAATAGTAGGGGTACTCGAATATGAATTCTGTTTTATGGGTAAGTTTTGTGATGCTTACATTTTTGGTGGTAAGTTTAAGAATCTTTTTTTCTTGAGGGGATTATTCGCCATCCTGTCTTCTCTTTTCAGAGTTCTTAATTGATTCCCTAATAAAAAACTTAATAACTTTATTTCTTTGAGCTCCACCTAAAACAGCTCTTAAATCCTCATGAAGAATGTCATTGTAGATGAGAGAGTTCAAGGTACCTGGACCTTTTTCAATCTGAGTCATGACCTTACTAACCGAGGCCATGCTGTTATTTACATTTTTAACCATCTCTCCCATATGGGCCTCTTTAAGTTCTTTAGAGATTGCTTCCATGTTTTCTGCAGTCTTACTGATAGCACTTACTGAACTTGAAAGATTAAGTGTTTCAAGAATTCTATCAAGGCGTGCAAGAATCTTTTCTGTAAGTTCAGCAATGTTTTCACCTTTGCTTAAGATCGCCTTAATATTTGTTCCTCCCCCTGATCCAAGAACATCTTTTGTATGATCAAAAAGTGGAGAGTCCGGATTGCCATTATGTAATTCAAGATATTTATCACCTACGAGACCAGCATTTGAAATGGAGATCTTGGTATCTTTTTTTATCCATTTCAGTTCACTGGCAAGAATAGAAGCGGTGATTTCAACGGTGTCATCAGCAATGATGTTAATTGAGGTTACAGTCCCAATACGTATACCTTTAAGTTCAACGTATGAACCATGTTTAAGGTTTGCAACGTTATCCACCCTTGCTTTGATATCAGCTTTCTCCGCAAAGATGGAATTTTCTTTACCGATACTTACGACCATCACAACCAATACAAGAGTGAGTCCTGAAATGAAAATACCGACTTTAAGAAGATTACTTTGATCTTTTTTTCTCATGTTCGTCCTTAATCAAATATCTGAAATGTTTTTACAAATTCGTCGTTACTATTATCAAAATCGGCCACTGATCCTTGAAAACGAACCTTTCCCTTATCCAGAATGATAATGCGGTCACAGATTTTTTTTGCGGCAGGGATATCATGAGTCACAAAAATTCCTGAAAAGCCTTGTTCTTTAAATCTTCGCATGACTTCAAGAACCATCTCAACATTAATTGGGTCAAGCCCTGCAGTAGGCTCATCATAAAGAAGAATTTCTGGATTTAGGGCCATTGATCGAGCAAGACCCACTCTTTTTTGCATTCCACCCGAAAGATCTGATGGCATAAGTTCACGAGCATGCTCCATATTTACGATCTTTAGGATTTGCATGACTTTAGCATCTACTTCCTGTTCAGACATCTTTGTGTGCTCAAACAAGGGGTAAGCTATATTTTCAAAAACAGAAATAGAATCAAAAAGAGCTCCGCTTTGAAAAGCGTAAGAGACCTTGGTTCTAATGCTGAAAAGTTCTTCTTCTGTGAGATTATCAATGCGTTGATTACGGTAAAGAATTTCACCACGATCAATAGATTCTAGGCCAATGATAGATCTTAAAAGAACTGATTTTCCTGTTCCGGAGTGCCCCAAAAGCCCAAGGGTTTCTCCTTTAATCAGAGAGAAATTAACGTCTTCATGAACCATCTTGGTATCGAAGTACTTTGCGAGTTTTTTAATCGTTAAGATCTGTTCCATATTATCCAAACATTAAGATTAGAATTTTACTTAAAAAGAAATCGGAGATGAGAATAATGATGGAAGATCTCACTACTACCCATGTTGCTGCATTTCCTACGCCCCAAGTGCCATCCTTGGTTTGAAACCCTCGGTAACAGGCCAAGATTGAGATAACGATGGCAAAAAAAGAGCACTTAAACATACTACCAAAAACATCGGCTAGCTTAATGGTATTTAAAACTTTATTCACATAGAACCCGGGTGGCATATTGAATTCAACATTAGCAATCACAAGCCCACCCATAATACCCATGAAGCCAGATAATGTGGCCAGAAGAGGAAGGGAGATCATTGTTGCGACAACTCTAGGTACAACCAAGACACGAATAGGCGAGGTACCAAGAGCTCTAATAGCATCAACCTGTTGTGTAACATTCATGGCCCCAATTTCGGCACTCATACCGGAACCAATTCGACCTGCGATAAGAAGCGAAGTAAAGATAGGAGCAAGTTCTCTTAATAAAGAAATTGAAACAATTGCTGGAACATACAGAGTTCCACCAAATTTTTCTAAACCAAAACCAAACTGCAAAGTCATCACAAGACCTGTGACGGTACCGATGACTATCGTTATTGAAAGAGAACCCATCCCTAAATGAACAATTTGATCCATGAGCCTTGACCAATAAAAAGGACCAGTGACTGCACAGCGAACGAATTCTTTAAAGAAAAGAAAGATATCTCCAACCAATATAAGATTGTCTTTTAATTTAGAGAGCATTACTTAAACTCCACAGATTCCAAAAAATTGTCGAATTCTGGGCCCTGACTGACTCTTGCAGGTAAAGGATTGATTGAGACAAAATCAAAATAACAATTATTTCTGCGTGTATTAAGGATCATAAGAGACACTTGAACACCATCGACGGTGCCAGTGCCTTCCATGCGGTAAGCTTCTCTATTTTTAAACATAGTAGATTCTTTTCTATTAATGTTGAAATGGTCCACAATCTTAAAAGTTTTGAGTGCTAGAGTTTCAAGATGCTCCTCTTGAAACTCTTTACAGAAACTATTACTTAAAAGAATGCTTCCATTTTTTTTATGAGCATAGACGTAATCCGAACTTTCGTCTTTATATGCTACCCATTCAGGGGAGACGAAATTTAATTCATAATGAACGTTCTTTGCACTCGTTGGTCCGCTCTTGCCGATTATCATGGAGCAACTGGAGGTGATTATAAGTATCAGTAGCAGCTTCATCTAACTATTCCTCACGGGTAATATTCAAAGTATTTTAAGTTATTGTAATCTTTCTGAAACCAATATTGGTGTCAAATTCTCAGTGGGACTTTTTTGCCGATAGGTAAAATATGTCTTCTCCATTTTTAAAACCAGGCTACAATGAGTCTTAAGTAGGTAAAAAGGTCCACATGATGAGGGCCGGCCTTGGTAAGTTTAGACAGGAAGTCTTAACGAATGACAAATGTATCAATCCTTTTGACGACTCTATTTCTTGCCGGTGCTCTGGTCGCTCTTCCCGTTTTAGGTGACGTGATTAATCAAGAAACTTTCAAAACTCATATTCGTTGGAATCTTATTGTCCCTAAAGACCAAGTATATATAGTTAAAAAAGATAAAGCGCTTCAAATTGAAACGGTCAATCTTCAACTTTTTGAAACTATGGCCAGTGAATTATCTACCATGAAGATGAATGGCCAGTATATTGAAAATATCAGTTATACAAAAGAACAGTTCCCTGCCCGTCCTGCTACAATCCATGTTGAACTCAAAGACCCTTCAGTTGAGTTATTTTCTTTTTATAGGGACGCGGATAAAAAATATATTTTAGATTTTTGGATTAATACGGATCATGTTTCTGAAAAGACTGCTGCTCTTCAGAAATCAATTCCGCCTCTTTCTCCTGTTCCAAGAGGCGCCATTGTTGTAAAAAAAGTCTCTAAGACAGTCACCGAAACACCTGTTGAAAATGGTATCGATCTTGTAAATAGAAAAAGTTTGATTTTGCCAGTCCTAGAGGTGCCAGTTCAACATAGCTCACATGTGAATCCTGATTATCGTGACATCCGTTATGGGGGAAGCTTTTTCTGGGATTATAAAGAGATGATTCCTCAGTTAGAGAAAGACATTCAACTCTCTTCAAAAGTGCCAGATTATCTTTTTCCGATTAAAGATCGGGAGAAGTTGGATGACCCTAAAGAAGCTCATATGCAATTAACGATAAATTTTTATCGTGCAGAGAAGTGGGGGCTAATGAATAAGTCGATCACTCTTTATGAAAAAAAGTATGATCGTGACAGTAACTTTGTCTTAAATGAATTTATTAAGGCGAATGCTCTTTTAAAAGGTAATTTATCTAAACCAAACAAAGGGATTAGTCAGTCGGCAATGGTGATCCTTGCAAATCTTAAAGATCTGACAGATGACTATGATTTAAAATCGGGAATTCTTCGTTACATTATCCAGTATAGTCTAGATACAAAAGATAATGTTAAAGCTCTAGAATTATCAAAACAACTTTTTGTCGAAGCTCGAGCAGCTTTTGATCAGACACTGGTTATTCAGTCGGCCATGAGTATTCTTCATTGTTTGGCCGAGCTCAAACAAGTAGATAAAATTGAAGAGTTCTTAAGTGATAAAAAGCTTGCTTCTATACTGCCCCCTCAGATGGGACTTGCTTACATAACTTTTTCTATGCTTGCTAAAAATCAAAGCAAAGAAATTATTAGGCGTTACAAAGCAGTTGAAAAGTCGTTAGTTAGACCTATTCACCCTGCTATCCTATACAATGTCGCGGAAAGTCACTTTAGAAATGCTGATTATGAACAGGCCATTAAGGCTTATGATGAGTTCTTATCAACTTATTCATATTTACTACAATCACCCTATGCACGTTTGAGATTAGGTTTATCCTATGAACTACTTGATCGCCCAGCAACAGAAAATCTTGTGCTTTATAAAAATGCTATTGATCGCTCAACGAGTCCTGAAGTTCGTTATGAGGCAAAACTACGTTACGTGGCCTACCGTCTTGTCCGTAAGCTCAGGCCAACAGCTGAAGATAAGGAAATAGATGTTTTTCTAGAACAGTCTCCAGATGAAACAAAAGCTTTAAATCATGATCTTAAAAAGCTGTTATGGTTAGTTCGCCTTCGCATTTTTATCACCTCTAAAGAATATGATAAGGCCTTAAGTTACCTCACTTCGATTCCACTTGATTCATTGAAGCCTGCAGAAAGAAGAGTTTTTGAAGGAGATGGAGCAGAAGTTGTTTTTGGTCTTATTCAAGAGGCCTACTATAAAGAAGACTACGCTAAGGTTGTGAAGCTCTGGGAAGTCTACAAGAGTAAGTACGAAACAAAGGTCGCAAAGAACCTTTATATGAACTTTGTTGTCTGTGAAGCTTACATGAAGCTTGGTCTTTATCAGAGTTATGATCGGGCCCTGGCAGGCTTTAAGAGTGTACAGGGTACTGAACTGCGTACTTTTCCTATTTGGATTGAACGTGTAAAAAGTACCAATCTGACAGAGATGGTGGAAGAACTTAATCTGATTCGAGTGATGGCAGAGAACAATTTTGACGCCGCAAGTGGCATGTTGGCCTCATTTCCAGTGTCATTAAGGGACTCAATTAACTTCCATTTTTATTCAGGGTTGATACATTTTAACCAGAAAAAGTACATAGAAGCGACAACTGAGTTTGAAAAAGTGCTTGTAGGACAGAACCCTGGAAACCAGCTTACACCAAGGCAGACTGCTGATCTTCTCATGAGTTACGTTGAGTCTTTATATCAGTTAAAGGATCAGAATAGATTTAAAACAGTGGTTAAGGCCCTGGGCCGTGACATTGATAAGTCAAAGTCGGCACAAATCTTGAACATCTCAGAAAGAATCAATTATCTCCTCGTAGAAGTCTATGCGGGGGATAAGGATGGTAACTGGACTGAGATTGAAGAGATGACTAAATCATTTCGTGAAAAATTTCAAAAATCTCCTTACAGCGCACGGATAGGTTATCTTTATGGCCTATCATTGATTAAGAATTCAAAAGTGGCAGATGGACGGGAGGTTTTAAAAAAATTAACCAACGATAAAAAAGTTCCTTCTCACATTAAGGAAATGTGTCTGAGTGAACTTGCGGCTTTAGAACTAGCGAATAAGAAATTTTAATTAGCAAACCAAATAACAACGGACAGGAGGTCTAATGTTAACTCAAGGTTTAGTACTCGTAGGAAATCATCCAAAATTCAACACTTCCCTGGAGACGGCACGTAATGTGGCCGTGACTAAAACTCCTATCCTCATTTATGGGGAGGCAGGATCAGGTAAAAAAGCTGTTGGAAGTTACATTCACAATCATTCAGCGAGAAAAAATGCTCGTCTTGAAATTGTGAATTGCGGCGAAGATTCACAAATGGTTGAAAAAATCGTTTTGGGATACCGAGACGATGAGTCAGGCAGATTCAATCGTGGAGTTCTAGAACTTGCCAATGGTGGAACGGTAATATTTGCCAACATTGATGCACTGGATGAAAATTTTCAGAAACGCCTCTATACTATTCTTCAAGAACTCCCTGACTATGAACTAGACGTTCGTGTTCTTGCTACCACTTCTAAGAATCTTTCTAAGTTAGTGGCGGCCGGAAAGTTTTCTCGCGCTCTATATACTTACTTCAATGGTGCCCAGATTGATTTGGTGTCACTTCGTGAAAGAGGAACAGACGTGGAATTGATCGCTCGTCATTTTATCACTGAGTTTGCCGCCGAAACCAATCGTGGTGACTTTGAATTGGCAGACGATGCCGCTCGTAAGCTTTCAGATTATAACTGGAGCCAAAATCTTTCAGAATTAAAAAACTTTATCCGTAAAACAATGTCGACAATGGAAGGTTCTATTCTTGATGTTCAGGCCATTGAGAACGGTGAGAGAAAAGTTGAATTCTCTTCTGCTGAAACAGATGAAGATGGCTTTAAGCTTATGTCTCTTAAAGACGCTGAAAAACTTCTTATTAAAAAAGCCCTTGTATTTACTTCAGAGAATAGAACTCAAGCTGCAAAAATTCTTGGTGTTTCAATCAGAACTCTTAGAAATAAGATCAATGAATATAGAACTGAAGGAACAAGCTATTTTGTTAATTTGAGATAGTTAACGATTCTGTTTATTGAGGCCATGCATGGATATGAATGACAAAACACTAAAGTCCCTTACCACGGCATTAAACTTCCGTGAGATGAGACAGGAATTAATCTCGAGTAACGTAGCGAATGCTAATACTCCTGGTTATAAGGCCAAAAAGCTTGATTTTGAGCAAGCTTTGGCCCGTGCTTTAGACGTTGATGGTCAGATGCAGATGAATGCAACCGATGGAAGACATCACAATGTTGGAAATGGTGGCTTCAATAATCTAGAACCTGAAATTTATGACAACCCTAATGGAGTTGTTTCGGAAGATGGTAACACTGTGGATGTGGAAGCTGAGATGGCACAGATGGCAGAAAACAAGTTGATGTACGATGCATTGGTGCAACTCATAAATAAAAAAATGGGCATCATGAAGTATGCTATCAACTCGGAAAAGTAAGGGGAACCTAAATGGATTTACTCTCGAGTCTAAAAATTAGTGCTAGTGGATTAGCAGCTCAAAGAAAAAGAATGGAAGCTCATTCTTCGAATATTGCTAATGCACAGACCACAAGAACAGCTGAGGGTGGCCCTTATCGACGTAAAGAAGTTGTGTTTGGTTCAGAGCCTGCTCGTAATGAGTTTTCAGAGATTCTTGAGGGTGAATTATCAGAGAATGCTCAGACAGTTCATGCTACAGAAGTTATTCATTCCGATAAAGTCATTTACAAACATGATCCTTCTCATCCGGATGCAAATGCTGAGGGGTATGTAGCGATGCCTGACATCAATCCAATGGTTGAGACAGCAAACATGATGGAAGCACACAGAGCGTATGAAGCTAACGTTTCGGCGATTAATACGACGAAGCAGATGGCAACTAAAACTTTAGAGATTGGAAGATAAGGAAATAACTTATGGCCATTAAAGACATTGGTGGATTTCAACAGACTCTCGGCAATGCCGATGCACATGGTTGGTCTAGAAAGGTCGATAATGGTGGCATATCAAATTTTGATATTGAAACACCAGGGGTCCAGGAATCTGGAGCTGGTAGTAAGACATTTGGTGATTTTTTGCAGGAGTCTATTGCACAGGTAAACTCCACACAGCACGATGCAAATATTGCTATGGAAAAGTTAGCATCAGGCGAGAGTCAAAACTTACATGAAACACTTCTTTCAGTTGAGAAAGCTGATATTGCTTTCAGAACCATGAACCAGGTGAGAACAAAAGTTCTTGATGCGTATAGAGAGATTATGAAGATGCAAATCTAGCTAGGATGGCTAGAAGGCAGTATGGAATCAGGAGGATTCTTTGAATAACTTTGCGACACAGACATTTCAAAACTTTTTTGATTTTTTCAAAACGTTAGATATGTCGAGAAGATTGGGTTTACTTGCCATCCTGGGGTTCCTCCTGTCAGTGATGGTGGGGATTGTCGTTTGGTCATCTAAAACAGATTATAAAGTCCTTTATACCGATCTTACAAAAGATGATTCCGCGATCATCACTAGGATGCTTGAGGAAGGCAAAATATCATATCAAGTTAAAGACGATGGTAAAACAATCACTGTACCAGAAGATCAAGTTGAGATCTGGCGTTTAGAAATTGCTAAAAAAGGTGTGAATTTTACTGGTACTGTCGGTTACGAAGTTTTTGATAAACAATCTTTCGGTACAACTTCATTTGTTCAAAAGATTAATAAACAAAGGGCCCTTGAAGGGGAACTTGTAAAAACAATCATGCATATTAAAGGTGTTACACGTACGCGTATCCACCTTTCAATCCCTGAATCGTCTCCCTTTGTTTCTGAAAGAAAACCGCCAAGTGCTTCAGTCGTTTTAGAAGTTGAACGTGGAGTGACGATGACTCCTGATGAGATTAAGGGGATTCAATCTCTTATCAGTTCATCAGTAGACGGGATGCGTTCATATAACGTTGTTGTTATCGATGCTCGTGGTAAAAAGTTATCTGAAAATGATGGCGATCAGATGTCGACTGAAACAGCGAACCGTATTGCTCTTGAGTCAAAACTTAATTCTCAATATGAGAAAAAAGTAGAAGAGATCCTTAGCCGTGTCATAGGTGAGGGGAAGGTAATAGCTAAAGTATCCATCAATATGGATTTTACTGAAAAAATAGAAACTCAGACTTCATACGATAGCGAAAATACTGCCGTTCATTCAGAAGTTAGGAATGAACAAAAAATGGTTGGAACAAGGCCTTCTCCACAGGGTATTCCTGGAGCAAGATCAAATCTTCCTGGAGAAGCTCCACAACCAGGAATTCCAGAAACTCGTAACGATGTTGATAAATCTCTTGTTACAAGAAACTACAACGTGCCTACAACGGTAACAAAATCTAAAAAGCCTACCGCAAATATTCAGAACATGTCGGTAGCAGTGATGGTTGATGGAAAAAAAATGCCAGTGCTGGCCAAAGATGGCACACCCATGCTGAATGAAGATGGTTTACCAGTAACAAAATATCTCGCCTGGACAAATGAAGAACTTCAGAATTTTCAGCAGATTGTATCAAGCTCTTTAGGTATCAATAACCAAAGAGGGGACAAACTTGTTATTAAAAATATGGAATTTGCTAGAGAAGATATGGCAGAGATGGAAGCCATTATGCGTGCACGTGAGAATCGTGAGCTTATCAAAAACGTAACAAAATACTTAATTATCGGTGCCATCATTTCATTGTTCTTTTTTATGGTGGTTAGACCCTTCATACAATGGCTTACAGAGAACTCTGTTGAGTCAATTGAGGACTTTTTACCTAAAACAATTGAAGAGCTTGAAAAAATTCAGGCCAATTCTCGCCTTCCTGGACTTGAAGATGTTCTTCCATCTATTGAGGACAAACTAAATCCAGAGAAGATTGAAGGGAACATGTTAAGAGAGAAAATTATCTCGTTAGTGGAAGGGAATCCTGCTAAAGCGGCCCAAATTGTCCACGAGATGATCCATGCAGCCGAAGGAAATAAAGAAATCGCTTAATTTTTATATTTGTTAGGAGTACGTTGTGGCCGAAGAGCAAAGTTTAGATCCTGATGTGCAATATGCACTTCTCTCAGGACAAGAAAAAGCAGCTATCCTTTTATCGTCGTTGGGACCAACGACGACAAAACTTATTTTTAAACACATGAAAGATAATGATGTTAAGAGAATGATTAACACGATGTCTTCTTTGACCAAATCTCCGATTTGGATGGTGAAAAAAGTATTAGAAGAGTTTTATTCATCCATCAATGAGGACAGTGAACTTCTTTTCTCTGAAAACAAGGGCCGTGATTTCATTATAGGAACACTAGGTGAAGATCGTGCCAAACAACTTCTTGGTCAGATTGTTGATGTTGGAAGTTCAAATACGCTTGAATCGTTAGAGCTTGTGGATACAAGAACTCTAGCAAACTTTCTTATTAATGAACACCCTCAGACCATCGCTCTTATTTGTGCTCACTTACCTGTTCAGAAAAAAGTGGATGTATTACGTAAATTGCCTGAGGGACTTCAAGCTGAAGTGGTTCTCCGAGTGGCCAACCTCGACTTTGTCTCACCTGAACTTATCGCTCAACTTGATGATGTTCTTAAAACGGAACTTTCAACACTTGGTTCAATTGATACTCAACAGCTTGGTGGTGTGGAACCTATCGCAGACATGCTCAATCTTATGGATAAGACTTCAGAAAAAAATATTATGGCCCGAGTAGAAGAGAAAGATCCAGAATTGGCCGAAGAGATCAGAAAACTAATGTTCGTATTCGAAGATATGATGTTTGTGGACGATCGTGGTATTCAAGAGCTTCTTAAAATTGTTGATAATACAAAACTTGTTACGGCCCTTAAAACGGCTCCAGACGATGTTCGTAATAAACTCTTCAAGAACATGTCGAATCGTGCTGCAACACTTCTTAAAGAAGACTTGGAAGCCATGGGACCTACGAAGGTTTCAGATGTGGAAAAAGCTCAACAAGAAATCGTTCAGCAGCTTAAAGATCTTGAGGCCAAAGGTAAAGCTCTTATTTCTAGAGGTGGCGAAGGCGATGCTTTCGTTTAAAGGATTTAGTAGAATATGCAAAAGTACCGTAACGATGAAATTAAATCTTTTGAGTTCTCTGATCTTAAGGGAACTCCTATTATTACCAATGATAAGGTCGAAGCCTTCAGTTTTAAATCTCTTGATAGTTTAGGCATTAAAGTCAAGGAAGTACCTCAGGATACTATTCGTGCTGAACGTTCTTTCGAAGAAAAATCTAGTTTTAGAATTGATCAGACTGTTCGTCAGTCTCGTGGTCTGTTAGGGCAAGAACAAGCGGACATAGAGCAAAAAATAGAAATTGAAGTACAGAGAAGACTTGAAATCGCTCTAAAAAAAGCCATTGAAGATGGCAAAAATATGGGTAGAGAGGAAGGTATCAAAGAAGTTCATGGCATTGCTACAGATGAGATGAATAAAAAGCTTGATGAGTTTTCGCAAACGATTATGGCCGTTCAAGGGCAAGCCGCTGCCTTAGCAGCAAGCAACAAAATAGAGATTCAAGAATTTATCAAACGATTCACGAAATGGATTATTCTTAAAGAAGTTGATAATAATAAGCAATATCTTGAAGGTCTTTTAGAAAAACTTATTTTGGAATTAAATGCTCGCAGAAATCTCATCATCAAAGTAGGAAAAGCTAACTTTTCAAGTATGCCGGAAGTTTTGCAGGTTGTGGAATCACGTTTAGGACAACTTTCTAATGTAAGAATCGAAATCGTTTCGGAAATTGTTTATCCAGGAATTATTTTAGAATCTGAGAATGGACTTATTAATGGATCACTCGAAGGAGTTTTCCAAAATATCGATAAAATCTTTGAAATGGTGACCAGTCATGAATGAAGACTTAGGTCTTAATCAAATTATTCGTCACATCGAAAATCGTATTCCCTACGAAAAAGTAGGGAAGATTATGGCGAGTCGAGGCATGGTTTATGAAGCTTCAGTTCCGCGTGCCATCTTGGGAAGTAACGTTGAATTTATTGCTGAAAATGGTGAGCGCTCAATGGGTGAAGTTGTGGCGATCACAGGGGCCAATTGTATGGTCATGCCTTATAATGAAATATCTGGGATTAACTCCGAAACTCGAATTCATTTAAAAGATATTGTTACTGAAATTAAAATTTCCGCCAAAATGTTAGGTAGAGTCATCGACTTTCAAGGAAATCCGATGGACGGCAAAGGGCCCATTGAAGGTCCGTTTGAAAAAAGATCTATCTTTGGAACTCCAATTAATCCTTTAGACCGCCCTCCCATCAGAGAGCCACTTGATACAGGCATTAACTCTATTAACTCATTTATCACTGCCGGGAAAGGTCAGCGTTTAGCCATTATGGCCGGTTCGGGTGTGGGGAAGTCAGTTCTCATGGGTATGATCGCAAGAAATACAAATGCAGACATTAACGTTATTGCGCTCATAGGAGAACGAGGACGTGAGGTATTAGAATTCATACAATCAGATTTAGGTGACGAAGGTATTAAGCGCTCAATTGTCATTGTTGCGACATCTGATACATCGGCCTTAATTAAAATGAAAGCGGCCTACACCGCCACGACTATCGCTGAATTTTTTCGTGATCGTGGCGATGATGTACTTTTGATGATGGATTCAATTACACGTTTTGCCATGGCCAATCGAGAAATTGCTATTTCAACTGGTGAGCCTCCAGGTCAAAAAGGTTATACTCCTAGTGTTTTTGCCAAACTTCCAAAATTAATGGAAAGAGCAGGAACCAAAAAAGATGCTGGAACGATCACTGGAATTTACACAGTGCTAGTGGAAGGCGGGGATATGGATGAACCCATTGCGGATGCGGTTCGAGGTATATCTGATGGTCACATTATTCTTTCAAGGCAACTTGCAGCAAGAAACCATTATCCCGCCATTGACGTTTTGGCATCAATTTCGCGGGTTATGCCTAAGGTGGCCACCAAAGAACATAAAATCGTTGCAAGTCATCTACGTGATCTTCTAGCAGCTTATAAAGAGTCAGAAGATCTTATCACTGTTGGTGCTTATGCTCGAGGTTCAAATCCTAAAGTTGATAAGGCCATCGCCATCTACGATGATTTAACCAATTTATTGAGACAACAAGTGGAAGACTCTTCAAATATCGAAGAAATTTTTGACCGCATGTTGGAGATCGCCAGAAAGGCTGAAAAAGCCGTCGATCCAAATTACAAATAAATAAAATATGAAAAAGTATCAATTTCGACTGGAACCAGTCTTGAAACTAAGAAAATTGAAAGAAGAAAACTGCCGCATGGAACTGGGGCAACTCATCATACATCTTAGTAAAATAGAGAATCAATTGACCCATGACCGTACAGAAATTGATAATTATTTTAATATTCAAGAAATTGCTTTAAAAACAGGAGTGAGAGGCGGTCAACTGCAGGCATTCCCGATGTTGGTAGAGGCCAAAGAAAAAAATATTCAACTTCTTTTGCGTGATAAAAAACATCAAGAGACTCTCATTGAAGAAAAGAAGAAGGAATTAGCGCAGCTTCGGGGTGACCTCAAAGTCATGGATACTATGAAAGAAAATGACTTTACTGACTGGCGGAAGGCCTACAATAAAGAAGTAGATAAGAATATCGAAGAACAAACACAGATTTGGATGAGTCATAAAGATAAAAAGGTAGCACTATGATTGTTTTTTTAACATTTGTTTTAGTGATCGGCGCAAGTGATTCATTTGCAAATACACCAAAGACATACACGGAGAAAGAATTTATTCTTAAAGTAAACGAAGAAGTTAAGAAAAAAGTCGAATCGATAAAAAATAAATCTGTTTCTGAATTAACTAAAGAAATATTAGAAAAAGAAAAAGATTTGGATCTTCAAGTACTCGAGATGAAGAAAGAAAAAGAGTCATTAAAGATATCGGACCAAGAGCTAGGGAAAAAATATGCCGAGTTTCAAGGCCGACAAAAATCTTTTTTAGGTTGTGTTGAAAAAAATGAAGAAGAATCTAAAGGCCGTGTTTCACAGCTAGTAGAGATGGTTTCTAACATGAAACCGGCAAAGGCTGCCGAGGTATTATCAGTTCAAGACTCTGAAATTGCAGTAAAGATACTCCAGATGATCGACGCTAAGAAAGCTTCTAAAATCTTCAACTTCATGGAGAAGGAAGTTTCTGCCCGGCTTCAAAAAGAGTACCTACTTATGAAAAGATAGCTGTAGGACCACTTTAAGGAAAATAATGATTCAATCAGTACAAACATCAACAGCAGCAATCGAGACCAAGGCGCCTAAGGGCGCTGTAGAAGGTAGCGATGAGGCAATGATCGCTCTCGAAGAAGCAGAGTTTGCTAATGAGTTGCAGGCCTCTATAGCGGGTGATACGCAGACAGAGGTTCAGCCGGTACAAATTTCGGTAGAACAAATGTTAGAGACTCCTACAAAACTTTTAAATCCCCAAGCTGCAGATCCAGATGCGCTTCATCCTAAAATGTTTGACCCTGGTTTAACTAAAGGTGTTGAACAACTAACTCGACCACAAGCAGGACTTACTCCAGAACAAATTCTTCAATTGGAAAAAATTCAGAATCCGCAAGTGAAAGAAGAAGTGATGCAGGCAATGCTTAAGATTCCTCAAGTTCAAATGGGTGGTCGTGCTCCGGCCATCGATTTCGCTAAGACAGAAATTGACCCTAAGCTTATGAATATGGAAGACTTTGTTGCTCAGAAAAATCTAGTGAACAAAAAAAACATGCAGCCTCAAGCTTATGGAATGCAAAAATCAAGCTTACATAAGATGGCGATTGAAAATGGTTTAAAACAAACTCAAATTGTTAAAGATCCAACTGCCGCCGAAGGAGCTGGTTCATCTCCAATGAACTCTCAACAGTTCATCTTAAATATGATGAACAATGATCAAGGTCCAAATCCTAAACTTAACGAAACTCAAGCAGCACCTAAAGTTTTTGATATGTCTAACATCAAGTCTTCAAGCACTGAACAAATTATTAATCAGATCAGTGATTACATCGTTCAAGCCAAGGCGGCCAAAGAGCCAACTGTGTCGATGAGAGTAAATCACGAAGAATTGGGCATGATCGATATTACAGTTCAAAAAACACCGGCCGGCTCAGTTGATGCTGTTGCAGTAAGCATCGGCACTCATTCAGCTGATGGAAAAAGTTTTTTCCAAGCTAACTCAAGAGATCTCTTTTCACACTTATCAAGCGCGGGATTGAATATTTCTGATCTGAAGATCGATGTACCTTCGCAAACAGCGAAAAGTGATTTTGATTTCGGTCAACAGTCAGGTCAGAAAGGATTCTCAGGCGGTCAAGATAAGCAGTTTGGATCTGAACAGAATCAAAGACGTCATGACTCTGAGAAACGTCAAGAACTCTGGAAACAATTTACAGATAAGGAAGCAGCCTAATGCCTGAAATCGGCCGCCCACTTTCAAATAGAGAAATGCAGTCTCGTGAAGTTACGATGGCGCCAAAATCCTTAAATGGAAAAGGCAAATCAGACGCTCAGCTTAAAGAAGATATCATTAATCGTGCCACTGGTTATAAACCCAAAAATGAAGTTTTCAAAGATGGGCCACATAATCAAATGGGGAAAGATGAGTTCATGAAGCTCCTTACTTTCCAGTTACAAAATCAGGATCCAATGAATCCAATGGATCAAGGAAAGTTCACTGGTGAACTTGCTCAATTCTCCCAATTGGAACAACTTTCAAATCTAAATAAAAAATTTGAAGACACTAATAAGAATCAAGGTATTCAAGATAAGTTTTATGCCGCTTCCTTTATAGGTAAAAAAGTCGTGACTGTCGGGTCAACGATGAACTTAAAAGAAAACGGAGATACTGGTGACGTTCTTTTCAAACTCGATGCACCCGCCACTAAGGTCATGATTCGCGTTCTTGATGAAAAAAATAACGTGGCAGGTGAGATGTGGAGAGATGGTCTTTCTCAAGGTTCACATCAAGTAACTTGGGATGGGGTGAATCTTGATGGTTCTCCGGCGGTAAAAGGGAGATACACAGCTCAGGTGAAAGCTTGGGATGAAATGGGTAACCAAGTAGCAACTAGAACAGAAGCAACTGGTGTAGTTCAAAGTGTAACCTTTGATCAGGGTGAACCTGTTCTTACCGTAAATAATCAAAAAGTTTATTTAAGAGATGTAACAAGTTTTCATACAGCTGAGACATCAACACACGAGGCAACTAATACCGGCTTGTCGGCCCAGCCTGCCCCTATGGTACAATCTCAAAAGGCAGTTATTCCAGAACAAGCGATGAACGCTTATTCGGATAATGCAGGAATTTATGATTAATGAGTAAAGTTAATTCATTTTTAATCCCTAACGTGACATCGATCCCTTCTGAAAAGAAGGTTGATCAGAGTAACGTTTTAAAGTCGGGAGAAAAGAGTGAGTTCAAAGGACTTGTTGATCAGTTATCGAATAGTGATATTCGCCAGCCGCAGGTTAATAAAAATAATCTAGGCCAAGACATAAACGTTTCAACTCATGCGATGAAAAGATTGCAAGAGAGGAATATAGAGCTTGATGGAAATGAGTACATGAAGCTTAAAGAAGCGATTGGTAAACTTCGTACGAAAGGCAGTCATGATTCACTTGTGATTACAGAAAAGGCGGCCTATGTCGTCGACGTGGATAAAAACACGGTTGTAACAGCGGTGGACAGAGGCAGCATGAATGAAAACGTATTTACTAAAATCGATTCGACAATTTTTATGATGTAATTTTTGATGGAGTAGTAGAGTTTATAAAATTAATGGTTGAGGTTAGCTGGTCCTTTTCTGGAAGCTAATGGATGAAGGTCTGTAGTACCTAAATCCCCTTGCCACATTGGAGTCTAGGAGGGACAAGATGAGTATTCTTTCTTCGTTTAACATTGGGGTTTCTGGTCTAAATGCTGCCGGACAAAGTATGTCGGTAGTGGGTGATAACATCGCCAACGCAGGTACATATGGTTTCAAAGGTTCAAGAGCGGAATTCCAAGACATGATTGCAAATTCCTTAAAAGGAATCGATGGCGGAGATCAAGTGGGGACAGGTACTAAACTTGCTCACATCACTTCACAGTTTACACAAGGTAATATTACTCGAACACAAAACATTACAGATCTTGCTGTTAACGGAAATGGATTTTTCCAAGTGGATGCACCATTTGGTAAAGGCTATACTCGTGACGGCGCTTTCCATTTCGATAAAGAAGGTTTCATGGTCAATGGCGATGGCTATAAGATCAATGGATTTCTTCCAGATGATAAGGGTGCTATCGGTAACCTAACAGGTAACATCAAGCTTGGTAATACAACTATCCCAGCGACACCTACATCAGAACTTAATGTATCAATGAATTTAGATTCAAGGGCCGCTGTTACAAAATTTGATCCGAATGCTCCTGATAAAACTTCAAACTTCAATACTTCAATGACAGTGTACGATAACGTCGGAACTGCCCGTCTAGTTACAGTTTATTTCAACAAGCTTGCTGATGGTGCGACGTGGGAATACCATGCTATGGCAGACGGCGCTGACGTTCAGGGCGGAATCCCAGGCAAAATGATGGAACAAGCTAATGGTCAGTTAAAGTTCAACACGAAAGGTGTTCTTGATGAAGAAATTCCTGGAATGAACAGTTTCAACTTCAATAAAGGCGCAGCTCCAAATCAACAACTTGCTTTCAACTTCGGTGCTTCACTTAAAGAAGGCGGAACTGGTCTTGATGCAAGTACTCAGTTTGGTTCTAAATCTTCTGTTGCTCGCCATACACAAAATGGTGCTTCTGCTGCAACCTTGGCCTCGATGTCATTTAATGATCAAGGTATTCTTACTGCAGTTTATGATAACGGTGTTCAACGTGATCTTGGTCAAGTCGTTGTTGCTAAATTTGAAAACAACGAAGGTCTCTTTAAAACAGGTAAAAACCTCTTTAAAGAAACACGTAAGTCTGGTCAAGGAGCTCTTGGTAAGCCAGGTGCCGATGGTCGTGGTGAAGTTCTTTCTAAATCGATTGAGCAGTCTAACGTTGATATTGCCAGCGAGTTCATCAACCTAATGGCCGCTCAACGTAACTTCCAGGCCAACACAAGAACGATCACAACTTCTGACCAGATGTTGCAAGAAGTTCTGAACATTAAACGTTAATAGTTTTTAGATACTGACTTCTACTCCAGTTCCTACTCCAAATTTGGGCCATCTTCGGGTGGCCCTTTTAATGTCTAAAAAACGATACCCATTTCTTAATAATGATCATATTAGTTCATGAAATTAAGGCTTTAAACGATGTTTGCTTCGCATTTGTCCTGCAGAGGTTAAGCATAATCTAGAATTATCCGATAGGTTAGGTATGAATTATCGATGGTTGATAGCACTCTTAATTTTTAAATTCTCTTCAATGGTATTCGGTTCTAGTTTGCATGAATCTAGATGTAAAAAAGATATTCAAACATCTATTAAAAAACAAATTGAATATATAAAAAATAACTACAAAAATGAAATCATCTATTATTCAATAAAAGATCTTCGATTTGATCTAAAATTTTGTGGAGAGGGTCTAAAATTTTTTGGAATCAATGGTGCTGATCTCGCTTTTTGGGAAAATGAATCTTTAAAAAATTATCTTATAAAAATTGATGAAGATATCAAGTTTTATTCAAAGTTTAGATCAGTCGAAGATGAGGTTTACATCTATGAATGGTGGGTTGGGAAATATAAAGGCTCGTCAAATGATAAATCCAATTACAAAATATTTTTAGAGCAGGGAATAGAATCTGCTAAACAGGAAGAAAAAAAATGTTCTCCTACTTATGATCTGAGTGCTTCCATGGGGCCTGTTGATTCGCAAGGAAATATAGGATGGTGTTACGCCTATACGGTAGCTGATCTTATATCTCAAAAATTAGGAAAAAAAGTTTCTGCCATGGATTTAGCAATTAATTCTGATCGTATAAACATTTTTAACGGAGCTACAAGGATTTTCGGACAATTACCAGAGGGTGGAATTCTCTCCACTACCATTAATGCAGCCAATTTTTATGGAGTTTGCGCTGATGATCGAGCGCATTTATCTAAAGACAAAAGGAAGAAGTTTGCAGGAGAAGATCTCGTAAGAATAGGTGAAGAAAGGGGCCTACTTTTAAGTGGGAATAAAAAAGTCTGTGATACAGATATTCCTGAGATGTTTCCTACACTCTTGGAATCCCAGGTTCTTCAAATTGCAGAGAAGTCTATGCAAATAGATTTTTTAACTAATCTTAAAAACCAAGCCTGTAGAAAAAGAGAAAGGAAAAAACAGTTTTCTTTTACTGAATGTAAATCATTCGGAGCCTCATTAGTCCATACGAGCAAACATTTTGAATGTATAGATAAAGCGTTGGCCTCTGGATCGGCCCTTTATATAAGCTATAATGGTAGTGTCTTAGAAGATCCAAATATTTATCAAAGCTCTGCTAATCACGCTAGTAGCATCGTGGGAAGAAGATTTAATCAAGACACGAAGGTCTGTGAGTATCTTGTTCGTAATAGTTGGGGGGAAAAGTGCGACAAGTATAGTCGTAACTATACTTGTGAAAAAGGAAATATCTGGATTCCGAGGGCCCTTTTGATGAAACATACCGGGCAAGCTGCTTATTTGGAAACGAATTAAAAATCAAAAAAAATATTTATTGTTGTTTTATTTTTTTCGATAAATATAACTCATATATTTAACAGGCCACCTGCACTTTCTTCTAGAAACTGCTAAAATGCCCACCTTCATCATTTATTTGAACGATGAAGATGGATGCATTAACCGATATTAAATTGTTTATTTGTGAATTGGATTTAGAGTTAAAAATATGAAAACCATCTTTTCACTTCTTCTCTCCTTATTGCAGCCTGGACTTTATTAATGCATGAACGGCAATAACTCCAGCATCTGTGAGCAAATCCTACAAGTTCATGATCAGCAATCAATCTCTATTACTTATGCTGGCGACTGCGGAGGTCAAGGCCCTTATTCATATCTATGTGAAGATAACTTCTGCTCAGACGATTCAGGTACGATCACATTTGATATCAAAGATGAGACCCACTAGAAACTATACACATTTCTTAATAATGATCATATTGGCTTGTGGAATCAAGGCTTTAGGGGGCGTTTAATTGGCATTTTTTATGCAGGAGTTAAGCATAATCTTAACAAGGGAATGGGGTGTAAACATGAATATTCTTAAAAAAAGTGTTTTAGGTAAGCTAGTTTTATTCTCGGGAATTTTTGTAGCTCAGGCTTCATTCGCACAAGAAGATTATATTCAACATTCGACCTGCGAATTGAGAATCATGGATACAGAAGGCTTTTTGCCAGGAACTCTTGATATACTTAAAGAAACGCTAAATGCTAAAGGGTATGAAACTTCTGTTATCACATCTGAAAATACTTACGCTTTAAACGAAGGTTCGACTTTATTACTTAGTCTGAACTTCAACGACGTAAAAGATAAGGCCCAGACTTGTAAAATCTTTTATTCAAAACAATGTAACCTCAATGTCGCTTTAGTGAGTGCCGAGATGATTCACGATAAGAATGGAAAAATTGTCGTTAAAGATGATTATGGTTCAAGAGTAAGAATCAATCGCGGAGGCCAATATTCAGCGTTCACACTTCTAGGCCTTAACTTGGGAGCTGGTGATCATTCTTATTGTGACAGTTACATCGAAGAAACTGTGGCTTCATTTCCTGATTGCCGAATTGCTGCGGAAAATAGTGGGAATGCAGCCATTTCGAATTCGGATGCAGTTAAAGATGCTTACGAGGCGGGTCTAGAACGGATGAGAAAATTGGATGAGGCCAGAGCTAGCAGACAATAAGTAATTCTATATTACTTCTGTGGCGCAGAGTTTCTTCTCTAGCGAATGTGATTTTATATCGATTTGGTACAACAAGATCTAGTTTCAATTATAAATTTCAATAAATTAAAAACTTGATATGCCAAATTGGCACATCAAGTTTTTTCATTTAGCATTTTAATATGAACCTCATTATCTCCCTCTTCATCTCCCTTCCAACCCCCGGCCTCTATAAATGCCTCTCTGGCAACAACCCCAGCATCTGCGACCAAAAAATAACATCAACCGCAACTTCAATCTCCGTCATTTACTCCGGCGATTGCGGCGGACAAGGTCCCTACATCTACGAATGCGAAGGGCAGTTCTGCTCAGACGATTCAGGTACGATCACATTTGAGATAAAAGATGAGACCCACTACCGTTGGGAAAATAAACAATATAATTTTTTCTGTGAATTTGAAAAAGTGAATTAACCGTTGTTACCAATGGCCTCGACCGGGCAAGCGGCCAAGGCATTTTCTGCGTCTTGAATTTCTTCTGGAGTTTGAGGTTGGATCTTAACGTAGGCATGGCCATCGTTATCGTTCATGAAAAAGAACTTCGGAGCTTCGACACAACAGGCATCGCACGCAATACAAGAATCATCCACATAATACTTACCAGGGATGTTCTCTTTAAAACGCGCGTTTTTATCTGCCATACAAAGCTCCTCAACGCGGCTAACTTACAACAAAGCAGGGTTTGTGACAACCTTGGCTTTGTTATTCATTACACGAATAAGTTCTTCACGAAGTTTACGTGAATACACTTGGTTCTGTGCTGTGACCTCGTTTTTAAGCTGTTCTTCTGTTTTTTGAGCAGCTTCTTCGCTACGAGATACAACCTTCACCAGATAGATCGTTCCGGGGTTTCCGAAGTTGAGGACAGTCCCAGGCGCTGCTTTAAACAGCTCTTCGGCTTCTTTTGGAGAAAGAGCAGCACCAGAAAGGGTTTGGTCAAACTGGTTAACTGAAGTTGATTTGAAGCTCTGGCCATCAACTTTTTTAGATGTGGCTTCAACCTCAGCAAGATCGTTATTTTTGAGAGCGGTCGAAAGTCTTTCTTGTTCAGAAGTCAAAAGACGATCAAGATCCTGTGCTTTTGTTTTTTGAATCGAGAACTGAGCAAGTTCATGCTTAACAGATTCAATTGCTTTGGATTCTCCAGCTTTTTTACCTTCAACATAAATGATGTGGTAACCGAACTGAGTTTTAACAGGGTCTGAAATTTCACCTGGTTTAAGAGCAAAAGCTACATTTTCAAATTCTGGAACCATACGGCCTTTAGAGAACCAACCAAGCTCGCCACCTTTATCTTTACCAGTAGGATCTTGTGTTTCTTTAGAAGCAATCGCCGCAAAGTTTTTAATATTCACTTTGCTTTTAATATCTTTGGCCATTTTAAGGGCCTTATCATCTTGGCCGGTTATAAGAATGTGGCGGGCCTTAATTTCTTCGGCCTTAACATACTTAGAAATATTTTCGGTGTAAGCGACTTCCAATGCTTTTTGATTTTCTGGTTTTGCAAGATAGTCTTTAATTTCTTGTTCAGAAACTGAAACCAGGGGTGAAAGTGACTGTCGGCTGATTTTTACTCCGTTAACAACAACAGAGCTTGTTTTAAAGCTAACCACATCTCTCACAGCATTTTCAGAAATAAGTGTTGTGCTGAAAAGTTCGTCAACCTTTTTCTGCTTCAAGTCATTTGAAACAAGGTCTTCAAACTGCGCAGGTATGTAGCCATTGCTTTGTAGCACGTTGCGGTAAAGATTAACATCAAACTTATTATTGGTTTTAAAGTAAGGAAGATTTTTGATTTCGTTCTTCACTTCGTCTAATGACACAACGAATCCCATTTGATCAGCAGCATTCAAAATGAGTTTTTGTTGAATCAGGCCATTTAAAACGGACTGTTTGACTCCCATTTCCTCAAGTTGCTTCTGAGTCATTCCAGAGCCGCCCATCATCTGATTAAAAAATTCCACCTGACGGGAAAGTGCCATCTGATATTCTTTAATGGTGATCGGGGTTCCGTCCACAGAGGCGACGTTTTTTGATCCTCCTCCTAGGGAGAACTTATCAAAGCCACTGAAAAGAAAGCTGGCCGTAATGATCAAAAAGATAAATGTTAAAATGAAATAGGACATCTTACTAGCGAATGCAGATCTCATGGACTTCCTTTGAAGAATAAAACGCAAGTCATTTTATCGGGGTTATTACGTCATGGTCAAAGACTTTTCACTTCAAAACTTCATTTGGGTTTGGCATCAGGCATCGAGTTCGTCTAATCTTATGTGATAGTTTGCAAATAAGGGTAGCGCTTGAAACTAATCAATGAGTCTTCAAAGACTAAAATCGTCAATAATGTCATCGTTGCGATGTTGTCCATTTATGGCATTTCGCAAAAAAGGTTCAACCTAGGGGAACCTACTCTCTTTCATCAAGTTGTGACTGAGATTGTTTCACCAGTGCAAGAAGGTTTGGCAGACTCTAAAAAGAGCCTTTCTTCACTTTGGGAAAACTATATTTTGATCGTAAGTACGAGCAAAGAAAACATCGTCTTAAAAAAACAAATTTCTCGTCTTGAGAACGATCTAACGACGATGGAGGAAATGCGTAAAGAAAATCTTCGTTTAAAGCGCCTTTTAAACTTTTCAGACGAAATTGCTAATCAAAAGGTTCTGGCCCAGGTTGTAGGTTGGGATTCGGCCAACGAATTTAAAGTGATCCGTCTAAATAAAGGCTCAAATCATGGCATAAAAGTCATGTCTCCGGTTATTACCGATCATGGGCTTGTGGGTTATGTTTATCGAGTGACTGAAAATTACTCTGATGTATTGACTATCCTTGATCAAAACAACCGGGTGGATGTCGTTGTCGAAAGAACTCGTACCCACGGTATTGTGGAAGGGGTTTTTAACTTTAAATGTACCCTTAAATATGTCATGAGAAATGAGCCGGTAGAAGTGGGGGATAAACTCATTACCGCGGGTGTTGGTGGAATTTATCCTAAAGGGATAAAAGTCGGTATGGTGACAGACATTAAACGAGAAAGTTTTGGTATGACTCTATCTATTGAGGTTGTGCCGAGTGTGGATTTTGACAAGTTGGAAGAAGTTCTGGTGCTGATTCCTGCTGAAACAACTCCCGTTTCTCAAGAGAACAAAATATGAAAATGCGTTTTTCTCAGCTTCTAATATCGTTTGCGATTACCTTGGGATTACTTCTTGGTTTAGAGATCGTGACCTCAACCTTACTTCCGGCCATTGGTTGGAAAGAGTATCGTTTAACATTTAATGTTTTAATCATTCTTTTTCTTGCGATCCGTATGGATAGTCCTGCAGTTCCCTGGATGATCCTAGTTCTTCAGATTGTGCATTCAATTTTTTCTATCGAGGGTTGGGCACTAGGAACTTTTGCAGGTGTTATTGTGATGTTGTCGGCCAATTATCTTAAAGAGATCCTTCACTTAACCACGGCTTTTATGACGATGCTTACAGTGCAGCTCTTTCAGGTCATTTGGTATCTCACAGTGACAATCATTATCTGTCTTAAGATCAGTGATTTTGATAAGTTTGGTATGATCATAGGAAGTTTCATTCCTGGAAGCATTATGCTCTCGCTTATTTCTCCAATCCTTTTCTGGATTTTACAAACAATCTGGCGCACTCCTTCTGATGGTGGGCCTCGTGGAGTTGAAATTTAGTTATGTTTGGCGAAGAAGAATTAGTCAAGATTCACAAGGACCGAGCGGTACTCCTCTCGTACATTATAACAGCAGCCTTTGGGCTAGTGCTTTCTCGTTTGTGGTACCTTCAGGTTTACAAAGGTGAAATACTCCATAATTACTCTATTCAAAACCGTCTTCGTAAAGAAGTGGTCTGGGCACCACGAGGACTTATCTATTCTCGAGATGATCAGTTATTAGTTGATAACATCCCTCGTTTTGATGCCATCCTTACTCCACAGTTTTTATTAGATAAGGATGAAACACTTTCGAAACTTGCCAATATCATGAGCATGGATGTGCAAGCGATTAACAACATCTTAAAAAAGAATTCTAATCAGGCGAAGTATCGTCCGATCATCGTTAAAAAGAATATTTCGTTCGAAGAGCTGGCCCAGATTGAAACTCAGAATGCTGACTTACCTGGGATTAGTGTGGACACTTTTATTTCCCGTGAATACCGGGATAAAGAAATAGGTGCTCATCTTCTAGGTTATATTTCAGAAATTTCTCAAGTCCAGTTGCCAAAACTCAGAGAGCGGGACAAGTTGGATTACCGTCTTGGTGACTTCATCGGTCAGTTCGGGATTGAAGAGCAGTTAGATAAATATCTTCGTGGTGAAAATGGACATGAGTTCGTAGAAGTGGATGCCCGAGGAAGAAGAAAACGTTACATTAACACTGATAACCTTTTTAAAGGTATCGAAGATGAAAAGCCACTTTCAGGGATGAACGTAAAACTCACTATTGATCGTGATATGCAAATTGCGGCCTTTAATGCACTTGAGGGTAAAGTGGGTGGAGTCATTGCAATTGATATCGATTCTGGCGAAGTACTTACTATGATCTCTCGTCCTTCGTTTGATCCTTCCCAATTCTCTAGGGGGTTAACTCCAGAATATTGGCGAGGTTTAGTGGGAAATAAAGAACATCCCCTTAGAGATCGAAATATCCAAGAACATTTTTCACCAGGTTCAACTTTTAAAGCGATTACCGGAATTGCTGCTTTTGAAGAAGGTGAGATTGATGAGAATACCGAAGTTAATTGTGGTGGATCATTTAGACTTGGACGAAAAGTGTATCATTGCTGGAAAAAGGAAGGACATGGTCCGACAACCTTAGTTAAAGCAATAAGAGAATCCTGTAACGTATATTTTCAAAAAGCCGCCAATCGTATGGATATCGATTCCATTTCTAAATATGCCCGTGCTTTTGGTATGGGTGCAAGAACGGGGATTTCACTTCCTCGTGAAGTTGCGGGTCTTATTCCGACTAAAGAGTGGAAGAAAAAACGTTACGGACAAGAATGGCAACCAGGAGAAACTCTTTCGTGTGCCATAGGGCAGTCATATGTTTTGGCCTCAACTATTCAAATGGCCACGGCCTATGCTGCGATTGCTAACGGTGGAAAAATTTATCGTCCTTACGTCGTTAAAGATATCTATGATACTCAGGGGGAATTAGTAAAAACGTTTACCCCTGAACTTTTATCTAAAATAGACATGAAAAATCCTAAAACGTTAAAGTTTGTGAGAGAAGGACTTTTTCAAGTCGTAAATAATCCTAAAGGTACTGCTTTTTATCGTAGAGGTCAGGGGATCTTGATGGCAGGTAAAACTGGTACCTCGCAGGTGAAGAGTGCTAGTGCTGATAAGGTTTATGCAAAATGTGAAAACATGGATTATGAGTCTCGACATCACGGTCTTTTTGTAGGATTTGCTCCTTACGATAATCCCAAAATTGCTGCTGCCGTTATTGTCGAGCACGGTTGTCACGGCTCAAGTGCTGCAACTCCGGTCGCTGAGGCAGTCATCACACAGTATATGAAGAAGTATCATCCCGGGATGTATCTTCAGAACTTAGAAAAAGATAAATCGATCCGAGACAATTGGGTTAAATCCCTTAAGCCACAGGTTAAGCCTGCGGCAGATGAATAGGAGATTCTCTTGAATCAAACTCTTGTCCAGTTTTTTAAACGATATGATTTTAGTTTCCTAGGAAGTATGACCGCTATTTTTTTAGTGGGGGTTCTAAATCTCTATTCGGCGACTCATTCTCAAACTCACGAAGGTTTGAATCTTCTTTGGAAATCTCAGATAATCTGGTTTTTTATTTCGATTACAGTGGCCGTTTGTATTAGTTTCTTAAATCCAAAAACATTTGAACGTTTTTCTTATGTCGCCTATATTTTGACCTTGTTTTTGATTTTTCTCGTTCTTCTTATGGGGAAAGTTGGAATGGGGGCGCAACGTTGGTTAGTTATTGGACCATTCAGAATGCAGCCTTCGGAATTTATGAAGATGGGATTAGTCCTTGCGATGGCCCGCTATTTTACCAAAGTGAATCCTGAACGCCAGTTAGGATTCAAAGAACTTATTCTTCCTGGAATCATTACTTTAGTTCCTACCATTATGGTTATTGTTCAGCCTGACCTTGGTACAGGGATGCTTTTGTTATTCATCTTTTGCATGATGATTTTTTATAAAAGACTACGTTGGAAAACCATCGCGACTTTGGGAGTCATTGGAATATTTTCCGGTGTTCTCATGTATAATTTTGGTCTAAAAGAATATCAACGCAAGCGTATTCATACTTTTATTGATCCATATGAGGATGCTAAAGGTTCAGGTTATAATGCCATCCAATCTGAAATTGCGATTGGATCAGGACGTCTTTTTGGTAAAGGATTTAAGAATTCTTCTCAGGCCTCTTTGAATTACCTTCCTGAGAACCATACCGATTTTGTATTTGCCATTTTTAATGAAGAGCATGGGTTTTTTGGTTCCGTTTTTTTGATCATTATTTACATTGTTTTTTTTATGCGACTCATCTGGCTGGCCTCCTCCGTTCAGAGGTTTTATGATTCCGTGTTAGTTATTGGAGTCATGTCTATTTTCTTCTGGCATACCTTTATTAACATGGCGATGGTGTCAGGTCTTTTACCCATTGTGGGTATTCCTCTTCCACTGATGAGTTATGGGGGATCGAGTATGCTGACTTTTGGCGTAGGAGTGGGAATTGCTACATCAATTTCAAATAGTCGAAACTTCTTTAATTAATAGGTTCTTAATTTAAACTTAAGATTTAATTTTTGATATAAATTAATTCGGAAGTTGACTCGACTCTGTGTTAAGAGACGTTATGGCCCAATTTTTTCTTAACCTCATTAAGATGATCACGGAACCGTCTGTCGAATTAGCTTCTGAAGCAGACCGCTTAAGAGCAAGATTGCTTTCGGGAATGGTTCTTCCTTATACCCTCATTCAATGTCTCGCTTTAATCATTTCTTTTCTTATACCCAATTCCCCTGTTGATATTCGTATTCAACAAAATCTAGCAATCATCATCATTTTTTATGCGCTATCTTACATCCTTAGTCGAACTCGCTGGTATGAGATTGCCGGAATCATATTCACATCCACTTTAGTTTATGGAGTCTTTGAAGCAGTGTTAGCTGAGCACAGGCAAGATCGCATGGTTGGGATCATTTGTTTTTTAAGTATCGGTGTTTTGATAAGCTGTATTGTGATGTCAATGCGCTATACCATTTTTTTAGTGGCTTTCGTGAGTGCAGGATTTTTTTATGTGTATAAAAGTAAGCCCGAATTTGAAGGGGCAGTCATTTTTTTTATGTGGCTTTTTTTCATCATGGTGACCACTCTTGGTTTTATCTCAACTTTTCTCCTCAGAAGAGCGGAGGAATTGGTTAATAAGCAACAAAGTAAACTCATTATAAGTCAAAGAATGGCAGCCTTGGGTGAGGTGGCAGGTGGTGTCGCCCATGAGGTGAATAACCCTCTAGCGATTATTTCTACTTATACTCAAGTTCTTGAAAGACAAATAGATAGAGAAGCTTTGGATCTTGAGCACTTGAAAAAAACAATTTCATCCATCAATTTGGCGACAGAACGGATTAAAAAGATTGTAGAAAATCTTATTCGCTTTTCGAGACCTGACCTCAGTGAATCCCTTCAGAATGTTCCTCTTGAACAGATCATTCAGTCCACTTTAGATCTTTGTTATGAATCCATTCAAAATAAAAAAATTAATCTGGTGGTCATCTACAATGATCCTGAACTTATTGTTACAGCTAGGCCTACAGAAATTTCCCAGGCATTGCTACATCTCGTGAATAATGCCATTGATGAGGTGGTCAATCTACCAGAACCTAAAATTTGGATCATAGGCTCTCGTGTCCGAAGTGCAACAAAGATTTCTGTTTTAGATAACGGTAAAGGTGTGGCCTTGAATTTAAAAGATAAGATTTTTCAGCCATTTTACACTTCTAAATTTGCTGATAAGCATACAGGTCTTGGGCTCAACGTGGCCCATGGAATTGCCTCCTCTCATGGTGGTTCTCTCGTTTTGGAAACAGATAAACACGGACGAACTAAATTCTCGTTGGAGATCTGAACACGTGTCTATATCTTGGACACTTTTACCCTTTAAATTGACTCGTTTTTTGACTATTTTTGGCCTTTGTTTTGCTTATCTCCTGTTATCTATAACACTAGGGACAATATGCAGAATTTCGTTTTTTGTTTGGCCTTTTTTATTCTTTCTTTAAGTGCCTTAGCGCAAAGAGGGGAGCCCTTGAAGATTAAGGACCGACTTCGGGTAGTTTTATGGACGGAAGGTTTGGATAAAGAATTAACCTTTCAAAAGCGTCCAGTGAGGTCTGATCGGCCACTTCCTGAAGAGCTAGAAAGACCCCTTCAAAAATTTGGGATTTAATCTTTTTCACATCTATAGTATGATTTTCATACTATATGAAAAGAATAGCTCACATTGGCAGTCTCTTAAAAAAAATCTATCGGGTTTATAGTGTTGAACTTATAAAAGAGCTTCAGTCGCGTGGATTTAATGATTTAAGACCTAGCTTCCTTGAAATTCTCATGTTCCTCGCCGAAAATGACGGGCCTTCCATTAAATATATTGGAAAGGCCTGTGGCCTTAAAAAACAAACGATGACATCTCATTTGAACGAACTTGAAAAGCGTGGTTACGTCAAACGAGCAAATTCAGAGAATGACAAACGTGAACAATTAGTTTTTTTAACCGATTATGGGGAAAAATTTAAGTTAAATCTCATTCAAGTCACCAATGATCTAGAACGTCAGTACACAGCTAAAATCGGAGAAGTAGAACTCGATAGAGTTGAGATGATGTTAGAGAATTTATATAGAGAAATTTTGGGTAAGCAGAATCAAGGTTCGTTTATCTAGGCAGGGCTTACGCATCTAAATCTTTCCTCCGTCCTCTTTAAGTTTTTCTTTCTTCGACGTTCTTTTTTCGGACGGGCCAGGGAGAAAACTCTGAGAGTTTTCTCCCTGGTCTTAATAATACCTGCAGAAAAGCGAAGCTTTTCAAGGGCCCACTTCGGCTCCATTTTCTTTAAAATTTCACTCTATTTCCGAAGTGGATCAAGGTAAGCCGCTAGAATTGGGATAGATTTAAATGCGTAATTCCTGCTTATCTAGGCCGATTGGTCACTAATTTCATGTAATTTAAGGCCATGCCAGTACTTATACCCACCAGAGACATTGTTACAGTTATAAAACCCACGTTTCACTAAAAACTCACATGCCAAAACTGATTTTGTTCCATCTTCAGAGATGATAAAAATAGGAGTTGTGCGAGCTTGGATTTCCATAAAACGGTCTTGGAATTCCTCCCAAGGAATATGGATTGATTCAGGGATAACACGGCGAGGTTCAAAGTCCTTTGAGCTCACGTCAATAAGGATGAAGTCAAAATTTTTATCACAGTATAGTTTCCAGGCCCGTTCTGGAGAAAGATCTTGATAGGTGCGACCATTAAGGATGAAGTCATCAGAAACAATTTCTTTATTTTTAATACGAATAAGGTGATTCCTTTCGATGGCCAGCATACTTTCAAAACGCTGCTCTAATTCTAGTATTTTTCCTTCAATACGAAGAATTTCATCCTCAAAATTTTGAAGCTGATGAGAAAGATTAAGGATTCTGTTTTGCATAAAAGACACCTCTGGTCATCATTCTACCAGAGGGAGTTGTTACTAAAAGAACGGGTAAATTGTACCAAATTGAATTCGATTCACGATCATTGTAGTCAGGATTGCCCCCGAGATAAAAAGGCAGCCCTCGTAAAATCCATAACCCACACTTTGCATTTCCGTATCAAGCTGACCTTCATGACCTCTATCTTCGCTAAATTTAATAGGGAAGATTCTAACAAGGCCTTTTTTAAAGATAGGAAAGATAATGAGCGAGAGAATTGTTTTAAGCAGAACCTGGATGCAATAGACAGTGATATCGTAGTGCTCTTGATCAAAACAACTGGCGATAACAAAACCAGCGCCTAGAGCAAAACCGCCATATGAAAAACATAATGAAAGATTTTTTTGAATAAGGAGGCGGTTAAAGGTGAGTTTACTTATGAAGGTATAGTACTTCACCGAAAATCCGACGATAACAAGCATGTAAAGCCAAAGCACTAAAAGAATGACTAGAGAATTTTCGGCTTCAATCATCACTGTTCGGGTTAGATAAGCGATCACAATGGAATGGCAAAAACTAATGAACGCATAACTCATATTCTTACGTTTAAGGATTTCGTCGGTATAATCAAAATTATAAAAGACGATTGATTCAATAATATAGAGGGAGAGCAGATACAGGATGATGGCGATGGTACCCCAAACGGCAAAATGAAAGAGACTTAAAAAAACTCCGGAAGCTTCGTTAAATGTTATGGAAGAAAAAATCAGTGAAATACCCACGATTCTTGAAAAAAAGTGTAACGCATCGGCTGAGTTTTCGGCCGGATTGATCTTTTTTAAAACCTGCCTTTTTACACTTGGATAAAAAATCACATGGGCGTAACGGTAGACATAGATCATGAGGCAGACAAAAACAGCAAGTAAAAGTCTAATGACGAGTCGATCAAAAATTTCGGCCATATATTATCCTTAAAAATTCTCTTTGAAGTATTCTAACAGTAGGGCCTTCATATCGACTTTTTTCATTCTTTCATCTTTAAAAAAATGAGGAAAGTTTTTTTGAGTTACGGTTCCAAGTGGACCAAATTCGTTGTTGGTCCCATAAAAAGGTTTATTTAGGGCCATGCTCGAGCGCATCTCTTGGAAAAAGTTTTCATCAGGACGGAAATTTCCCCAACCTAGATATTTAGGAAAGTTTTTAAAAGCACGATGGAATCTCCAAACAGTGCGACCTTTTTTATTGGTGTACCAGCTTCCAAACTCACGGTTACCAATATAAAAACTTCCAGGAGGAAGGGGCAGAAATTCTTCTTTGGATTCAGTTTTTCTATATAGAGATAGGCCGATGTTATCAAGATTTTTTCTGGCGAATTCTTTACTTGTTCTCACAATAAGATCTTCAACGGTATCATAACCCGAAATGACCCGATACTTTTGGTAATAAGTTTTGATAAGGAAACCTGTGGCATGTGTGTCCACTAGAATGACGGTAGATTTTTCACCTTTAATGAGTTTAGAAAATACTTTTTCATTCTGGAGATAATGGACTCCAATTTCTGAAGGGGACAAGGCTTTGGCCAGGCCCAGATAGAGAATCGTTAGCATAAGATAGAGAAAAAACTTATACATGTTATGCCTGGATAATCTGTTGAACTTTTTTCTTGGCGGCCGGTGAGAGGTCATCAAAATCACAATGAATGCGATTAACCGCGTGAGATTCACTATATTTTTGAAACAGATCAGTGGCTTCTTGAATATTCTTCACGGTGCTGAAGTCTTTTGAGAGGGCCGACTCTCGTAAAACTTTCATCGGATACTTCTGCTGAGGAGAGTTGGCACTGTAATACTTAGATAATCTTCCTGTAGATGAGCACTTTATATAATCAATATTTTCTTTTTTGAAATAAGATTCTAATTCCTGCATTTGTGCCAAATGAACGGTGCCAAATGTTTCCATGATTTTTTTAGGAATATTATTCATCACCACACGTTTGGCCCAGATATTTTTTGAGCTTTTTAGGGCCTTGTAAAGATAAGGATCATCATGGTCAAGGTAAGCCTCAATGTCGGCCGGAATACGATACTCCCCATGACTAGTGTCAAAATATCTAAAAAGCATTTGTTCTAAACATACTGCTCGATAATGGAAATAAACCATCATGAACATATGAAAACGAGAGAGCAGGAAATCATCAAAAGTTGAGATTGCTCTCTCTGAAATTCCTAAATATGCACTTGAATCTTCAATACATATTTTAAGATTGTCGATAATCCAATCGAGATCAAATTTTCCATAACTCACTCCGCAGAAATAACTGTCACGCAAGAGGTAGTCCATACGGTCACAATCCATCTCTGATGAGACAAGTTGATGAAGAAGGGGAAAGTAGTTGATTCCTTTAACGGTAAAATAGTCCGGATTGCTTGTTTCACCGATGACTAATTCTGCAATAGCATTTGGGTCAATGCCAAATTCTTTACGTGCATCTTTAAATGATTCGGTAAATGAACTGTCAGTGATAGACTTGATGGTATAGTCCTCATGCGAGGCTTGACGATCAGTTTTTAAATCTAAAAATCGTTTCGGAAGTTTAAGTTCTGACACCATTGGCATCACGGTCTCGGTTGAATGACTTAAAGGGGCGTGGCCAATATCATGAAGAAGACAGCCTAAACGTAAAGTTTCTTTCAGTCGTTTTATGTCAGCTGAGGTTTGGTCTTTAAAAAGATAATTAAAAACCATGGTACAGACGTTCATCACACCTATTGAATGCAGATAACGAGTGTGGGTTGCACCAGGAAAAACGTATTCGGAAAAACCAAGTTGTTTGATGTTTCTTAGACGTTGGAAAAAAGGATGTTCAATGATTGCTATCTCAGCGTCCAAGATAGGAATAGAGCCATGAACTGGATCACGAATTTCCACTTATTGTCCTTTTACGATTTCAATTGATCAGTGTCTTGTATCTTCTTAGCATATGTATGAATCCATTTGGCGATGTCTTTTGATTCATGCATCGGTTTACCATCAATATAAAGACATGGAACAGTTCCGCGACCTGTGTCGCTCACGAGTTGGGCCTTATGTTTTGGTTCATCGTGAATGTCTTTCATTTCTACTTTCGATTCTAATCCCGTTACTTTAAGGGCCGATAGAACAATCTGACAGTATGGGCACTGAGGAAAAAAATATAATTCTAACTTTTTCATAACATTCCCTCTTAAAAAAAAGCCCCTTTGTGAGGGGCCTTTTGTTATGCGTCTTCTTCGTCATCAACTTCTTCATCACTGACTTTTTTCTTTGGACCTTTAACATATTCAACATCTTCGTCCAATTCATCCTCATCGTCTTCTTCATCCGGAGAATCTAGGCCTTCTTCATAGCCCCAACCGTAACCATAAGTTCCTTCTTCTTCTTCTTCAGCGGCGTCAGCAGGCTTGGTATCGGTCTCTTCTTCTTCATCTGAATCAAATTCAGCATCAAAATCGTCGTTCAAAGTATCAGATGAATAATCATCGTTAAAAGCTGCTGCGTGAGCAGGAGTGTTTTTAACGGTAACTTCTTTAACCGTAACTTTTTTATCTTTTTTTACAGGTACTACTTTTGCAGTAGGGGCCTTCTTAGCAGGAGAGCTTTTTTTAGCTGCTGGTGCCTTTTTTGCTGGGGCAGTAGCTTTCTTAGTGGCCGTTTTTTTCTTTGGAGCAGCTTTTTTAATCGCAGCTTTTTTTGAAGGTGCAGATTTCTTGAGAGGGGCCTTCTTTTTTTGAACAGCCGCTTTTTTAGGTGCAGTTTTTTTTACGACTTTTTTAGTCTTTACAGGAACGGCTTTTTTAACAACTTTTTTGGTCTTTTTCTTGGCCATAAAAGATCCTTTTGAAATAAGTGACGGTTTAATTTTTAACCATCTCATTATATGGTGTCAGATAGGTCAATTTCAAGAGATGAATTATTAATGTTTTATTGTGGAAAGTTCCCCATTAAAACTAGCATCAATTGGGTTGGAAAAGATTTCTTGAAGAGCATCTCCTGCAGAGGAGTTTAAGCTTCCTTCAGAATAAAGCGGAAAGTTAGATTTATTTTGTGCATACTGTCCATCCGCCTCCATCACTGAGCGTAAAGTAATAAACTTAGTGGAGTAAGTGTTACGACGCATTAGCTCTGGAGCCGTTTGACTTCCTGAAACTGGATTCGTAAAAGATCCACTCACATCAATCCCCGTTAAGGGCCCTGGGGCATAGGCCGAAAAACTTTTTATACCATTTTGGGGCTCCCGCCAAGAAAGCTCCATTTTATAGTGAGTGCTAAATGTGGGATCTCTGGCAGTACTTGAAAAAAATGTCTCTAGCATAAGACCCAGAGGAATAGGGCAGGCACTATTGTCAAAGTCAGCAGGTAAATTCAGATCTCCTACCGTATCTGGCGCTCCATAATAAAAAAATAAAAATTGACCAGATAAACTATCACAACTTTTTGGAGATTGGCCTTTAACTGCGGCAGGTGTGGGATTGGAAAAATCAATATCAGATACGCCTTTGGCAGCTTTTTCATAACCTAGAGCCGAACCTTGGGCATCATTAGAAAGGAAATTTTTTTGATTTAAGATTGTCAGAGCGGCCATGTTTAAAGAGTCTCGATATTTAAAAATGCCTTGTTGTTGGAGACGCATAAAATCAGTAATGGTCGTAATAACTTGTTGGGCACTGGTATAAAGAACATCAGTTTGATCTGAACTAAAAAGAGGAGCATATATATTGCCCTCGTAAATTTCAGTACCATTTAAAACTTGAGTTGGTGAGTTGCCAGGAAATTGTCCGAAGGAATCCAGATTATTTTGAGCATTAAATCGATCAGGGCTTGGAGTGAGGTAATTGGCAGATTCATAGGTCGTAGCTGCTCTGACTCGTGCGATTTCGGCCACCATATCATTTGGAGTGACGACTTCACCTGGAGAAAAAGCTGAACCCTTAAAATTAGAAAATTGTTTTTTACTGAAAAGCCCAACAGTTTTATCAGTGCCAGGATCGGCACTTGCTTTAAGGATATTGATTTTATCACTTCCAAAAGTGTATCCGCTATTAGTGAAGCCACTCTCATAATCGTAAACTAAATTAGGAATACCAAACTGAATGGCGTCTGCGGAGCCAATTTTTCCCCCAATAGAGGAGTCTGAATCTTTTAACCAAAAGGGGCCTGGTGGATCTCCCAGTCTAAAGTTGATGGGAAGTGGAGCGCCAGGTGTGTAATCTCCATCTTTAAGTTCCGTTGGCTGGCCCTGTAAGGGATTTTTAACTAGAGCACCAACCAGATCAAGCCCTGAGATATAAGGGATGGAGCGTTTAGAGTCACTTCTTCCCTTAATGGCATCATTGTTAGATCTTTGCACAAAAAGCATGGGACCAATTCTGCCACCAAAAGGTTTTGCGGCCGCATAAGCAGTGAGTTTAATTGGATCCCCACCAAAAGGATTAAACATCCCTAGGAATTCAGCTTGTCCCTTAACTGCATAATAGGTAAGGACGTCAGGATTTTTATAATATCCCAAGGGATAACCCGGAACGGGAATGGCCACCTTTGATACGTCACACCCTCCTGATCTGTCTCCAAAGTCCTGACCGGTAGCAGCTGAGGTTCTTGGGATCATGGCAGCATAAAAAACAGCATAATTAACCATCATGAGTTTCAAATCAAGATAGGGTTTTGGATAGGGAGTGGGGATGAGAAAGTTACTGGCATTGGTACTAGAATTGTTTTCTAAGATTCTGGGTTTAATTTCGGTGAGAGTGAAACTTTCTTTCATTTCATTATCAGAGTTATTACCAATGTTTCTATAACCAGAATAAAAAGCTTTTACTAATCTTTCATTACCTAGATCTTTTCCGCTGCTGATGAAGTCAGCAATTGTTTGACCACAATTTGTTCTGCCGCTATTTTGATTACAAACCGATTGTTCATTTGGAAGTTTGTTTACGGCCTTTTCGAGATTTCTAATTCTCATTGCGATCTCAATGGCTTTGGGCCATGCCCCTGGACGATCGGCCAAGATAGCTGGAGCTTTTCCTACAAGTGTCTGTGCTGGATCATCATCAGTGATGACGTTATAGGCCCATGTCGTGGCAACAAACATATTAAGTTTTGAGCGATCAATACAGTCTCTGACTTTGGTTGCGATCAATTGATCCACAAAAGATCTTGAGGCTTCTTCTGCACCGACGAGGAAGGAATTACCAAATTCAGGTAGACCGGGGATGGCATATTTTTTACAAATATTTGTTTGAGTGTTAGCGATATGAATACAGGTTGCAGGAATATTATATTGATCATCAGCACGTCTATTAAGATCAAGAACATCTATATCTGGTTCGAGTCTGAAACTCATGGCCCCATCACCACTAGGATCTTCTACGTCATTGATATTGAGGTTTCCCACGACGTAGTACTTGTACATCCACTCTTTATAGACGTTTCTCATTTCCCAATTAAGATAAGCGATTTTTGTCAACTGACGAGACTGAACGGCGGCCCCTGAATAAGCGGCAGCATCCGTAGCATTTTGTAAGTTGATTTTGGCCTTAACAAAAAGACCAACGTTGATAACAAAAGCAATAATCGTGATCAGCACCACAAGGGAAGCAGAAAAAAAGATGCTGATTTGACCCGACTCATTTTTAGACAGGGTCAGATTGGGGTTGTTTTTTGTCACTTTGACCATTGGTTTATGCTTACGCCCTGAATTTACATAGACCTATTTTGGTACGGCTTTTGCGAGGTGTAAAGCAATCCAAAGGGTACCGATCTTTGGTGGTGGTACGTGAGCTGAATTCGGTAAACCTCTCCCAGCAATCCCTACCTTGTTTTCCCATTCTGGACAATTCAATCACCTAGGCATCGCGGGATGCCTAGCAGTCCTTACAATGTGGAAAAACTTGCAGGGATCTCTGGATCGTCAGGTTCTATGATCTAATGGATAAGGAGGATTGAATGAGGAAAAGTGATAAAAAAGAATTCTTTTGTGCTTGTTGTCGGATGCCGCGCGTGTCCCGTTATGCTCGACGATTGCACTCAGGTCATTTTATTCAAATTCTCGTTCTGGCCATCGCCGTTGGTTCTAGTTTATATCCTTGGCTTGAGTGGAAAGGTTTTATGTCTTTGCCGATAATCTGGGCCCTATATGAAAGTATTCACAAGTCTCTTTACCGAAAAGATATCAAATGTCCTTTCTGCGGATTTGATCCTACTTGGTATAAAAAAGATGTTCGTGTTGCGCGTAAACAAGTCGAGGATTTTCTTAAACAAAACCCAGAAAGTCCAGTTTTTCGCCGTGCTCGAAGTTACGAAAATTCCGATATCACCATTCAATAATCTCAAGACGCGCGTTATCTTCATTTAACATTCACTACTTATTATTTTATTCTTTGGTCTAGGTCTTTCATAGAGTCAGGAAAGGAAAGAAAATACTTTTTCCTTCTAAACTTAACCTGAGGTATGAATGACAAACACAATTTTCACCTCCCACGTGACTAAGGAGATTTTATGAGCGTAAACAAAGTAATTTTGTTGGGAAGACTAGGACAAGACCCAGAGTTGAAGTATACACCAGGCGGATCTGCCGTTTGTAACTTCTCACTCGCAACCACTGAAGCATGGACTGACAAACAAGGTCAGAAACAAGAAAAAACTGAATGGCACAGAGTGGTTGTATGGGGAAAACTTGCTGAGCTTTGTAACCAATATTTGGCCAAAGGTCGTCAGGCATTTTTAGAAGGAAGACTTCAAACAAGATCTTGGGATGATAAAGAAGGTCACAAACGTTACACGACTGAAATCCTCGCGAGTACAGTTCAGTTCATTGGTGGAGCAACGGCTTCAGGCCCTAATGCTAACCAGAACGTTGATACTTCTTATTCTCAAGCTGCTCCGGTGGCCCAGAATTCAACTCAAGAGTATCAGATTTCTAATGATGCACACTTCGCTGCGGATGACATTCCATTTTAGTCTGAAGACCATACTAAATCTTTGAGGCCCTCGTAAGAGGGCCTTTTTTTTTTGATTTAGGAAAATAATCACTACCTCCCTAAAATTGTGAAAGTGTTACAATGAAGGGATGGAAAAAACGAGTTACTTTTCAGTGAGATATGATCTTATTCAGGTCGAAGAGCCCATTGGCTTTGATCTATTTGTTAACTCTTCAAGTGTGAAGGGAAAAGAAAAATTCGTTCGTATTTTTCCAAGTGGTGGAACTCTTCAGAAAAAAGATCTTGAGGAATATCATCATAAATATTTCCAGCTTTATGTGCCAGAAGAACAGCGCCGAACTTATCTTAGAAGCTTAGTGAAAAGTAATGTGGATGATTTGACTAAAACCGAAGTCATAAAAGATTCGGCCCTTCAGTATCTTCATACGTTGTTTGATAAAGGCAAAGAATTTTCTACTGAATTACTTTCACAGAACATCGAAGGTTGTAGGGAAGTGGTTGAGAGCATGGTGGATGTCCTTGATCATCATAGTATTGATTCCCTAAAAAACCTTATTGGAAACTTAAGTTTTCACGACTTTTATACTTACGATCATTCTATTAACGTATCGATGTATTGCATTCAGATCTATAAGGTCGTTAATCCAAAGGCCACACGCAGAGAGCTTATACATGCGGGTCTAGGTGGGCTTCTTCACGATCTTGGAAAAATAAAAATCCCGACTCATATCCTAAATAATCCCGGTGGCCTCTCAAATGAAGACTACCAAATGATTAAACAGCATCCAGATTTTGGTTTAGAGCTTCTTCTTCATGGCCATTGCAAAGTAGATGATTCCATAGATTTGAAAATCATTGCTAGGATCGTGCATGAACATCATGAAAATATCGATGGAACTGGTTATCCTAAAAAACTTAAAGGCAAAGAGCAGATTCATCTTCTGGCACGAGTGTGTACCATTGCTGACTTCTTTGATGCTATCACAACCAAACGTTCCTATAACGAGGTCCTGAGCATTCCTGAGGCCATGAACACGATGAAAAAGTTTCGGAACCTCAAACTTGATCCGGACATTTTTGATATCTTTGATCAGCATGTAAAATACATTAGAGCTGACTACACCAGAGACCTACGTCTTTTGGATAGCTTTGATCCCACCCTGCCTTATGCGACTTTACCTATTGAAGAAATTCAAAAACTTCAGAAAGAATTAGATTTTGGAAAGATCAAGGTCGTTGATTCAGGGACAAAAAAAAAGAGGGGCTAGTTTTCACCGGCCCCTCTTTGGCTTAGAAGAAAAATAAATTATTTTTGAGCATCCGTAGGAGCAGCTGCAGGTTCAGTTGCCGCTGGAACAGTTTCAACACCCTTAGAATCTAATGCCTGAACATCAGAGTTAAGAGGGGCCGCAACTGGTGCTTCATTATCAAAAAGAGATTTTTTGTTTTCACGAGATTTTAAAGTCGTAAGAACAATTGAGTTAACCATGAAACCAATGGCCAAAACGGTTGTAAGTTTGGTCATGAAGTTACCCTTTGCTGAACTAGAGAAGACTGCCTGAGAAGCGCCTCCACCCATAACAGCACCCATTTCAGCACCTTTCCCGAACTGAAGAAGAACTGTAACCACTAAAAGGATACAGATAATGACATGTAGAGCAATTAAAAAAGTAATCATATTAAGTAGTCTCCGAATGAAATATTTTTAGCAAACTTCCAGGAACTTGAAAACCTATTTGTCGCCACACAGGGCTAAAAAATCCTTGGCTTTTAAGCTGGCACCACCAACAAGACCGCCATCAATATCTTTTTGGCCTAAAAGTTCTTCCACATTGTCAGTTTTTACACTCCCACCATAGAGGATGCGCAGCATCTTACCAAAAGCTGGAAATTTATGATGAAGCACTTGGCGAATATGTGCATGAACTTCCTGGGCCTGGGCCGGAGTCGCTGTCTTACCGGTACCAATGGCCCAAACGGGCTCATAAGCGATAATAAGATTTTCTGTATTCGCAATCGACATATCATTAAGACCTTGATGAAGCTGATCCTCAATAAGTGAAAGAGTTTGTCCTGCTTCACGTTCAGTCAGAGTTTCACCCACACAATAAATGACTTTTAAGTTCTGTGATATGGCCGAACGGACCTTAGCATTAAGGCCCTTAGAAGTTTCTGAAAAATATTGGCGGCGTTCAGAATGACCTAAAATAACAAAGTGCCCACCAAGATCTTTTAAAGATGCAGGAGAAATTTCGCCTGTATAAGCACCATTTAAAAATTCGGAACAGTTTTGAGCTCCGATTTTTACATGAGATTTAGTGAGACTCAAGGCCATTTCTAAATGAAGGGTTTGAGGCGCAATCCATGCATCTCTTTTTTCTGAAAATGATTTTTTAAATTCTAAAAAAAAATCAGCGACTTCTTTTTGAGTTTTATTCATTTTCCAGTTAGCGACTAAAAGTTTTTTCATGTTAAAGTCCTTTTAGCGCTTGAACCCCAGGAAGTTCACCTTTCTCGATGAATTCCAATGAAGCTCCACCACCAGTAGAGACGTGTGAGAATTTATCTGCTTCACCTGAGGCCATGACGGCAGCAACTGAATCACCACCACCTACAACTGAAAAACATTTTTCATTGCCAGCGATGATCTTCGCAATTCCCATTGTACCTTTGGCAAAGTTTTTAGATTCAAACAGGCCCATGGGCCCATTCCAGAAAATTGTTTTAGCTGTTTTAAGATGTTCTCCATAAGAGCGGAGAGTCTCTGGGCCGATATCTAAGGCCATCTTTCCTGATGGAATATTTTGACCAATACAAACTTCTGGTAATCCCTCTAAAGTTTCAGCTACCACATGATCTTTTGGAAGCTGGATCTTTCCACCTTTGTCTTGTGAAAGAATATGTTTGGCCAAGGACACATCTTCATCACTGCAAAGTGAATTTCCAATAGTTACACCTTTGGCCTTCAGGAAGGGATAGGCCATAGCTCCACCAATAAGGAGAGTATCGACCATAACCATCATACGTTCGATAGTTTTAATCTTGTCTGCAACTTTTGCCCCACCGATAACAGCAATAAAAGGTTTGGCCGGTTTATCCATAAGAGATGTTAGTGAATCAATTTCTTTTTTCATCAAAAGACCTGGATACGCGCGATTTTTGAAAAAATTATTGATGGCATAAACTGAAGCATGTTTTCTGTGAGCGGCCCCAAAAGCATCATTGACGTAAATGTCGCCATACTGAGATAACTTTTCGGCCAGTTCCATATCATTTTTTTCTTCGCCTGGTAGAAAACGAATATTTTCTAGAAGAACGATTTTTGTCTCAGGTAGCTGTAGTAGATTTTTTACACCGTTATCAATGGCCGATTCAGAAAGGATAACGTCGATACCTAATTTTTGTGCCAAGTATTTTGCAACCGGCTCAAGGCTATATTTAGGATTTACGGTACCATCCGGGCGACCAAGGTGTGATATGAGAGTTATTTTGCTCACACCTTTTTCTAATAAGAATCTAATTGTTGGGATCGCTAGGTCAATACGGCTAGCATCCGTGATTGTTCTTGGTTCCGTTTTAGTCAGAGGTACGTTGAAGTCAAATCGGGCAAGAATTTTTTTGCCTTTAAGTTCAGCATCCTGAAGGGATTTTAACTGCATGGGAACCTCTTAAAGTTTTTGACCAATAAAATTTGCAAGATCAACGACACGGTTTGAGAACCCTACTTCGTTATCATACCAGCTTACGATCTTGGCAGTATTACCACCGATGACGTTAGTAAGTTTAGAATCAAAATATGAAGATTCAGTTGCACCCATATAGTCCATAGAAACAAGTTCTTCCTCGGTGTAACCTAAAATGCCTTTAAGATTGCCGAGAGAAGCTTTTTTCATGGCTTCATTGATTTCTGCTTTTGTTACTTTTTTCTCAAGGTTTACGGTTAAGTCCACCATAGAAACATCTGGTGTTGGAACTCGTACGGCGTAACCATCAAGCTTGCCAAGCATTTCTGGAATAACTTCGCCAAGTGCTTTAGCGGCACCAGTGGAAGTAGGAATCATACTAAGAGCAGCAGCACGCGAGCGACGAAGATCATCGTGAGCATTATCAAGAAGATTTTGATCCGATGTATAGGCATGAACAGTTGTCATAAGTCCGTTGATGATACCAAAGTTTTCGTGAAGAACTTTAACAACAGGGGCTAAGCAGTTCGTTGTACAAGACGCGTTTGAAATAATGTGGTGTTTAGATGCATCATATTTGTCAGCATTAATACCCATAACAAATGTTCCATCAAGATCTTTTCCTGGAGCACACATAATCACTTTTTTTACAGTGCCTCTCATATGGAGGCCAAGTTTTCCTTTATCTTTAAAAATTCCAGTAGCATCGATAACAACCTGGACACCCAAAGAAGACCAGTCAATCTCTTCTGGATTACGTTGATCAAAAAATTTGATCTTACGACCAAGATAAGAAATTTCAGATGATTCTTCATTAAAAGAAAAGTCACCTTCAAGTTTTCCATGAAGTGAATCATGTTTAAGGAGATGGATGTATGGTTTTGCAAGACCGGGATTATTGATAGCAACGATTTCAATATTGGTATCAGTCCCTTTGAGAATGCGGTTAAAGTAAGCACGAAGAACGGTTCTTCCAATTCGACCTACACCGTTGATACCAATTTTAACGTTTTTCATAAGACTCCTCATGTCACTTGTGACGACCGAATTTTGATTCTTAATAAATGCATTCTAAGTGTTTTCACCATACTTCACTCTAGAGCTTTTGTGTAGCGGATTCCTGGGTTTCCGTGTACTCTGGCTTACTTATTCCGACCTCTTAACGCGCGAGCCAAATCATGACCAAGCTTTTTGTTTCAGACCTACAAGGTAAAGAAGAAATTGAATCCATTTTCCTTGTGAAAATATTTAATACGATGGAAGGTAAAGACGGACGTAAGTACTTTAATATTATTCTATCAGATTCAACTGGCGATCTTGAGTCACGATATTGGCAATATTCAGAGGAGATGGAAAAAAATATCTCCAAAAATTCATTTGTCCGAGTGCGTGGCAAACTAAATTTTTATCAGGGCCGCAGACAATTCATCATATCGCAAATGGATAAAATTAACCCGGATCAAGTCAATGAAGATGATTTTGTGATGAAATCGGTAGCCGATCCTGAAGTGATGTATAAAAAGCTTTTAGCAATCGTAGATCAACTTAATGATGTTTATATCCGTGATCTGCTTAAAATGATCATCACTGATCCAGAAATCGCACGCCGTTTGAAATTGTGGCAGGCCGGAAAATCTATCCATCATGCCTATAAATCCGGTCTTCTGGAACACATCCTCTCTTGCACCGAACTGGCCATGATCCTTTCTCGTCATTATCACCTCAATGGAAATTACGTTGTCGCCGGTTGTATTTTGCATGATTTGTGTAAAATTTATGAGCTAACCGATGGAATCAACGTTGAATATACGGAAGAAGGCAAGCTTGTTGGGCATTTAGTGAAGGGCCTAGAGATTGTGGATCGCTTTTCATATAAAATTAAAAACTTTCCTCATTATACTAAGATGCACATTAAACACATCCTTCTTGCTCATCATGGTGAGTATGAGTATGGATCACCTAAAATTCCTCAAACTTCAGAAGCCTATCTGGTTCATTTAATTGATCTTATGGATTCTAAAATGGGAAGTTTTGATATTATTAAAAAAACAGATTCAGCTACGGGACATTGGTCCGGTTTTGTAAAACATCTAGATCGAATCGTTTATAAGTCAGACCTTCCTTTTTATCCGGACTATCTTCAGGATGCTGAAGTACCAGAAGAAAGGAGCGAAATCGTTTTTAAGGCCCCAATTCAAGATCCTAAGGGTCGAAATGTCCCTGAACCCAAAACAAATATGGGAAAAATGTTGGGTGGGTTTAAGATTACTGAGTAAAAATCTCACATTTTGCAACATTCATAAAAACTGTCGGCCTTTTTGCATTAGAGTCCTCAATTAATTTGGTCACAAGGAAGATGGCCCAGTAAACTGAGGGTCTTCCTATGCAGAAAGTGTTATTTGCTTTTCTTGTTTCAACCATGAGTTTTGGCGTATTCGCTCAGGCCAATGTGCTTGCGACCCAGGTTGGAACATCAACAGTAAATTGGAGTGGCACTAGTTACTTAAGTTATGAATCTAATCTCTATAAAAAATCATCAATTAATTCAAAATCGGCCACGAGTGTAGGTCTAACACTCAATTATCACGTAAAAGACGCTCATATTATAAGAGGTTCATTCAGTGCTGAACAAGAGCACACTCAACAGGAGAGATCTCGCCTTAATGATGGTTTTTTAGCATGGGTTAACAACTCATTCTGGAGAAGAGGCAAACTCCTTACCATTGGTCAGCAAGTGCGCACGAATGTCTCTTTAAGTGAGGAGTCTCGAGTTCGTGATCAGAAGAATATCGGTGTCGCTTTGATACCAAGTTTTGTGTTCAATCTGACACCAGTTGGTCTCACTGGGGTCACATTTATCTATCAACCGCAAGCTGTTAGAAATTTTCACCAATATAAACAGAATCGAGAATATAAAAACAATGTGGCCTACGGCGTATCACATTCAATGATCTTGTCTTGGAGTATGACGGATAAACTTTATCTTCAGCCGGCATTTATCTACGGCTCAAGTTGGAGTTACGGCAATACAAAAAAAGATGACAATTATTCTTTCATAACCGAATTAGGTTATTCGATCAAAAACAACATTACTCTGGCCGCAGGACTTAGTAGTGATGGAGCAATCAGAAATTTTCAGAATGGTAATGATCAAACAGTTCAGTTCTACAACAAAAATACGGCCTCGGTTTATTCCGCGCTTTATTACGTCTTTTAGGATCAAGGGGAAAACGTTATGAAAACATCAGCATCTCTCTTTTTATTAGGACTTCTCTTAGTTGGATGTGCCAAAGAGAAAAAGTACAAAGAAGTCTACAAAGAGAACAATTTTGATAAATCTTTGTTGTCCTCTGATCCAAATGATCCGTACGTGTATGTTCCTTCAGTAGAAAATACCCCTATGAATGTGACAGCTTCACGCTCATATTGGGTTGGAGAACAGAAGCTTGTTATTTTTAAATTTGCAGAGGCCCAACTTGAGGTCCTAGAGATTCCGAGTGATAAACGTTTTGCAGCAAATGAAAATAACTACAGTCCAGTGTTTAAACTTCCAGTTTCTTATAAGGACTATCGTTGTGAAAAAGATGAGTTTAATGAATGTAAGAACAAGGAAGAAGAAGTAAAAGATACGTCTTGGGATAATAAAAGGTTTTTTAAGGCTGATTTTTCAAAACTTACTGTTCTTGAGACTAACTCGCTCCCAGAACAATTATCAAATCTATTCGAGAAATGTTTTGAGGATAAAGGCTCAGTGGTCAAATATCTTCAGATGGATTCAGGATCTGTGAATATCACAGTGGAAAAAACTATTACAGCAGGTATTAATTGTGCTGATCTTGAGACTTTGGATGATTTAAGAAATATTACTTTTAAGGTCAATTATCATTATTCATTTGTTAAACTTTCTCAACTTGCAGCTCAGAATTATGAACCTGTAACTTACCCAAATGCGGATCAGAACCAGTTTGGATTTTTTACAACAACTCGTAAAAAGTTGACGGCCGATAACCTTACAACGCTTGATTCAGATGTAACGTATTTGAATCGTTGGAATCCAAATCGAGGTGAACTTGTTTATCATTTAAACAGCGAATTTTATGACGAAGGAATGGAGAGTGTTTTAGCTGCCACTTACAAAGCTGTTGATACTATCAACTCATCATTTAAGTCTGCAAAAGTTAATCTTCATATTACGTTGGCAGATGGCCGCTCAAAAAAAATGGGCGATCTCAGAAATAATTTTTTAATTCTTGTAAAAGATCCTCAAGCCTCAGGCGTTATCGGTTATGGTCCATCAATCGCCAATCCGTTGACTGGTGAAATTCTTAAGGCCCAAACAGTCATGTATTACGGATCAATCAAAAAAGGGATCCAAGATGCATATGAAGAATTAGTTAGTGAGGCCAGACAAAGGGCCAGCAATGCTGAAACACAAGCAGCAGAACTAGCTGCTCAGGTTGTAAAAGATGGTCAATTAGTTACTCAGGCCGCAGCCGAAATGGCAGAAGTTCAGAGTGCAGATAAAGATATGCAAAAACATCTTTTTAATCTCTTTAACATAAAAGAAGTTAAAGACGTTGTGCATACTCGTATAAATGTGCCGATTTCAAATCTAAACAGGAACAATCTTGCAGTTAAACTGAAGTCAGAGATCTTTTCCCATGCACGAATTCTTAAACACCACACAATCGAAGACGAAGTTGAGGAGATGTCTCGTCATAACATGTATCACGAATCTATGGTGAACTGGAATGATGCTGTAGGTTCTGCTTTTACAGATGGAGTGATCGATCTTTCAACAGCTCAACCTTGGAACAGCTTAAGTGATTCGGAGAAAGATGTTTTAATTCAAAAGCTCATGCCTTATGTTTGGATTCCAACATTGGTTCACGAACTTGGCCATAACCTTGGTCTTCGCCACAACTTCAATGGTTCAGAAGATAAAATGAACTACTACTCAGCTGAAGAAAGGGCCTCTTTGGGAATTGAAAGAGATATTACGTACTCATCAGTTATGGATTATGCCTATTCAAGCTTGAATCAACTTTCAGTTATGGGTAAGTATGACATTGCAGCTCTTCGTTTTGGTTACAACCGTGAGATTGAATTAAAAGATGGTAAAATTCATCAACTGACAAAAACGTTAGAAGAGCATAAACAAGAAAGTTTAGCGATTCGTAGAAAAGATCCTAAAATAAAAAAAGAGGCAACATTTTTTGGGCAACTTAAAGAGTTTCAATACTGTACTGATGAACACGCAGCGGTCAATGCAGGATGTAACCGTTTTGATGAGGGCTCTAGTTTAACAGCAATGGCCGAACATTATATTAAGTCTTACAAAAAATATTACGAAAAAAGAAACAGACGTAATAACCGTTTAAACTTTACTGGGGGCAACGATGCTTCTTATTACAGCTCAATTAAAAATACTTTTGAGGGGTTACGACTCTTTTTTGAAAGTTACGATCGTATTAAGGGGGCCTATCCAAGTTTAACCGATGCAGACTGGGAAAGTGAGGAGTATTTAAAGGATCTAAAGAGTGCAACAAAAATGGCAGCGGATTTTTATGTAGATATACTTAAAACTCCGTCAGTTCATTGTGCTGTGATGAATTTAAAAACAGATGAATTAGAAGCCATTCTTCCTATTGAAGATCTCTCATCAGATGCGATCAGCTGTTTTGATGAAGATAGTATGGGTTTTGATAAAACGAAATACGCGGTCTTTGGTGAAATTGGAAAACATATTAACCATGCTCGCGGTCCTTATCTTCGTGGAGATATCAAGGCCGATCCAAGTCAGTTAGATATACGTGGAATCTGGATTGATAAAGTTCTTGCGATGAAATACTTAACAATGAGAGAGCTTGGTTCATCTACATTTGATGATTATCGCTCAAATTTTTTAGATTATTCTGAATTTCAAGCACCTATTCTTGAAACTTTTTTGAGTCTAATGAGCGACAAAATTGACAGTAGTGCGGAGATTACTCTTGCTACGGGTAAGACAGTTCCCTTTAAACAAACGTATAAGGTTGCTGCTTCACATGACATTAAAAAGTCATTCAGCACAACACTTAATAAAGTATTAGGGATTACAAAACCATCAACTGATATCCGTGAGCTTGTTTTTCCGTTGGTTACTCGCAGTCTTATGACCGCAGATGATGAAACGACTACTCAGGAACTTCTTCAGAAGTTTCAGGTTGTTCGTGTAGATCCAACGACCTTTGTTAATACTTCCTCGGTTGCCGCTTACACGAACATCAAAGGGATGATGTTTGCTGCCATGCATGGAAACGTCTTAGCAAAACATCTTATGAATCAAAGAAATGTTCGAGTCAAACTTGAGACATTTAAACGAGATAAGTTGATAGACATTTTTAATGCTCGAGTTGAAAACAAGGTCCCAACAGAAATCCCTGTTGATCAAAAAGAATTGTATGAAATTGATATGCCAATTTTTAGATCTTACTTAGCGGGCGAGTTGCCAGCAGACTTACTCATGCAGAAATTATTTACGATCATGAGTCGATAAAAAATAAGGCCCCGCATGGGGCCTTATTTTAGTTTAAAAAAACAATTTAATGAGTTCTCATAGACCATTTTTTTTAAAGTCCCCAGTTCAAGTCCTTTAAGTTCAGCGATTTTAGCTGCCACGAAGGGAAGATAAAATGGTGCATTCTCTTTGCCTCGATGAGGGACAGGAGTTAAAAAAGGTGAGTCCGTCTCAAATAGAATCTGCTCAGGGGGAGTGATCCTCACTACTTCTTGTACGTTTTCTGCTTTCTTAAATGTGATAATGCCGTTAAACCCAAGATAAAAACCTTCACCTAATACAAATTCCGCCAGTTCCTTACTTGATGTAAAGCTGTGAACCACACCTTTACGTTTAAGAAGAGATGAAAAGTTTTTTAGAATGGACTTAGTGTCTTCATCTGCATCACGAGTGTGAATGACCACAGGCAAATCATGGTCAGAGGCAATTTGAAGCTGGCGTTCAAAAACTTTTTTCTGAATCTCAGGGGGAGAATTATTGTAGTGATAATCTAGACCGATCTCACCTACGGCAACCATCTTTTTTTCAGATGAGCGAGATATCACTTTGCCGAACTCAATCTCAGTGGCCTCTTTGGCGTCATGAGGATGAATTCCTTGAGTGTAGTAGATCTCAGGATAGGTGTCTGAAAGTTCTTTGACCTTATCCAAGTTAAGTGGATCTACACCAATGGTAATAACCTTGGTGATGCCTGCTTCTTGGATTTTTCTCCGGATCTCTTCCAGCGACTCGGCCTTGAGATAATCCAGGTGGCAATGAGTTTCAATGAACATTACTTAGCACCACTTAGGATGTCATCGAAGATAGCAAAAAATTGATTACTAGGAATGGTCCCCTCAATCTTCTTACCATTTACGATGATGGTCGGAGTTGATTTTAAGTTGAACTTAGTTCCTTGATTGATCGCCGTAATAACTTTGTTTGTAAGTTCAGTGTTATCAAAACAGCCTTTAAGGTCATGTTTATTTGCAATTTCAACTAAGACACCAGATTTTAACTTCTCTTGGTTCGCGAAAATTTCGTCATGAAGCTCCGGAAACTTTTTCTCATCACAAGCGGCCAACATCGCTGCATCACAAGCATTCGCATGAAAGCGACCTTTGATGTTTGCATTACATTTATTATCAAGGGGATAGAAAAAATACTGGATGTTAATTTTATTGCCATATCGACGAGCGAGTTCTGGCATTTGTTCGGCCACAACCTTACAGAAGGGACACTCAAAATCGGAGAACACGCTAATACGAATGGGGGCCTCAGAAAAAGTCTTGGTTGCCATGTGGATTTTGTAGGGAGACTCTTGGTCTGGATCCCCCATCGATGGAAGTTTGCGGTACTGTTCAACTATATCAGTATTCAGTTTCGATTTTTTATCTTCTTTACCCTTTGTATGCTCAAACATAAAAAATGCGCCCACTAAAACAAGAGCTCCCCAAACACCTAAACCTTTAATGGAAGGCACCCAAGAGTTTTCGCCAAATTTCCATAAGAGGAAAAAAGCGAATCCTGAAAGCACATAATAGACGGTGCAAAACGGACAAAGGCTGCCAAGAGATCCTAGTGAAAAAATAAAAAGGGCAATACATCCGATGAAGTTATACTTAGAAAGAGCACTGGCCGTTTTTTCCATTTCAGCACTCGGCATAAGACTCGTAAAAAGAAATAGTAATCCCATCATCATTCCAAAAAATGCTATTGGTACACCAGCAAGACTTGCGAGTTTTGAATAAGTGGCAGCGTCACAGTTAAAGAAGTTTGAAAGGTTACAAAGACTTCCAGCTCCTCCAAGTTTTGTAGGATAAAGGGTGTCGTAAAAATGATTTGTGAGATAAATACTCACTCCGATCATGAAAGCTGAATTTATAATAAATAGGAAATTCAATCCTGTGATTCCATTGAGTGTCAGACTCTTTTTTTGTTCCATGAGCTCTATCCTTTTATATAGATATTCCAATTTCTGTCGGGTGTTTTATTTCTTCTGTAGCTGTGAAATTTGTGGTCGCAAGCCGTGCACATAAGTGCATCTTCAGTTTTGATGTTTGGAAATTGTTTAAATAGATCATCTTTTGCTTGGGCGACAAGATCAAAACTAAATTTTAATTCATGTTCTTTAAAATGGGGACTTCCAGGAAAGTTATTCTTAAAATCTTTTGAGACTTCAAAACAGCAAGAATGAATGCAAGGTCCGATAAATGCTCTTTCGGGTTCGATCATTTTTATTTCTGCTCGTTTCAAAATACCATCAGCTAATCCTCTCCATCCAGCATGGAGAAAAACCACTCCTTTATGACCCTCAATAACAATGGGCATGCAGTCTGCAGTTTTTATGGCCAAAGGCTTTTTAAAATCGTCCCAAGAAACAAATAAACCATCGGCATCACAGGGAAGAGTTTCCGTAGAAACGATATCTACACCATGAATCTGTTTAGCATGAAAAAACTCCATGTCAGGTTTTACCGACCATGTTTGAAATGTTCCATGCTGTAGGGAGCGAGAATAGGGGATCGACATAGTTATATTGTAGCTTTAAATTTCACTCTGATAAAGTACGGATTGCATCCAAGAAGATGTCTGGTGGGGGGGCATTAAAATGGAGCTTCTTTTTAGTGATGGGATGAATAAAGCCCAACTCTTTGGCATGCAGCAATTGATATGGATATTCTTTTAACTTTTCAGCTAAAGATTTAGGCAATCGATTTAAATGGTTAACAAGTGATCCATAAAGTGGATCACAAAGCACGGGCGTATGAAGAAGTTGTGCCATGTGCACTCGAATCTGATGCGTTCGTCCAGTTTCAAGTTTTAATTCTACGTGTGTGGCAGCAACAAATTTAGTTAGGACTTTAAAGTGGGTCACAGCCGTTTTTCCAATTTTCACATTGGCGGCCATTTTAAGACGATTGGTGGGATGCCTGCCAATATTAGATTTAATTGTGCCAGAAAGATCTTTAATGTGCCCAGCTACAAGGGCCTCATATCTTCTTTCAATATCGTGAGCAGAAAAGAGGGCCACAAGTCCTTCGTGAGTGGCCTGATTTTTGGCCACTACCATAACACCTGAAGTGCCCATATCAAGCCTGTGAACTATTCCTGGTCTTTTTTCTGCTCCAATGCCTTTAAGATCTGGGCAATGATAGAGAATGGCATTCACTAAAGTGCCTGTGTAGTGGCCAGGGGCCGGATGTACGACTAGACCGGCCGGTTTGTTGATGACAATAAGATGTTCATCTTCAAAAAGAATGTCGAGAGAAATATTTTCTGGAATAAGGTCTGAGGGGAGTGGAGGTGGAACTTCAATCTCAATCACAGTACCCACAGGAGGGAGTCTTTTTAATTCTAATTCACCTTGAGGAGAGGTGATCTGTTCATCTTCAAAAAGTCTTTTGATCGTTGAACGAGAGAATTGTGGAAGTTTATGCACCAAAAAAAGATCAAGTCTTTTAAACTCCTCGCGATCCTGGGCCTCAATGATGATTTCAAAATCTTGTGATTCTTCTTGAGGCGTATTAGTCATTATTTTTGATTTTTAAGCTTCTTAAAATACAAAAGATAACTTGCAGCCACGTTTTCAGGATTAAGCTTTAATACTTTGGCGTATTGATAGACATAACCACGTACATAAACGTCAGCTGGAAGTTTTGATATATCTTCGTTTTCAAGAGCTTGGATGTGGGTTTTAGAAATTCTTGTCATCTCTGCCATACGTTCTATAGTGACATTTTTGTATTCACGAATCTTTTTAAGAAAATGCCCGGTGAATTCAGTGCACTCTTCAATCTTACGATTCATCTCAGTATCTTCGGCATACTCTAGACCAAATTTTTTATGAGCACTGATCTTAGAAACCTTGGCCTCAATTAAATTAGATCCAAAGTCTTCATATTGAATTGAGTCTTTATTTCGTTTTTCTACATAACTTGCAGTAGGAACTTCAGTTGAGTTACCTTGAGGAATTCCACTGAGATTAAAACCACGAAGGCGATCATACTCTCTTCTTTTTTCAGGAAAACCTAAGACGGAATAGGCTTCTTCAATCAGACTTAAAACAGCATCACATTCATTTTTTGTCATGAGTGAATATAATGCCACACTGTCACCAGAGTAAGCGTTACGTGCACGTATGTAAGCGATCTCAATTTGATTCGGAGTAGCATTGGTTTCAATTTCCAAAGCTTCGTAATAATTTTTTCTTTCAGCATCCATGCATTTTTTCCTTCCTAAGATTCGATGAGACGACTCACGATCCGGTCAAAATTATTAACTAGTCGAGAATTAGGGTATTCAATTAAAAGTGGCTTACGTTTTCTTACACTTTGCCAAACTGATTGATCGTAATCAAGATAACCGGGGAAGGCCATTTCTATGCCAAAGTACTTACGACAAATACTTTGAATCGAATAACCGATGTCAATATCTGCTTGAGAGCGGACTTGGTTAATGATGAGGTTAGGACGGAACTGTGCCATCTCATTTTTGATACGATGCCCGATTTCTGGATTGATGTCAGAAATCTTTTTAATTAAATCAGAAGGCGAAGTTTGGTTGGCCGTGGCCAGCTTTGCATTCATGGATTCATTAATCAGAGGTTCAATCTCAGCAATACCATCAATCATTTTTAAGCGACGGTAAAAAACGGATTTAATAAAACGGTATGTATTTTCAATTGAAGTCGGCTCAGGCAGAACAACCAAAATACCTTTATCTGCAGTGATAAAAAAGTCGATGGTATTAAATGCTGTACCAGCACCTAAATCAAAAATGATGTAGTCAGCATCCAGTTCATGAAGTTTTCGAATAATTTCATTTCTGTGCATGTGTTTGAGGTTGGCCATACCAAGTTCATCTTGAGCACCACTAATGATCTTAAGATTATTAATAGGAGTAGGAACTAAGAGGTCTTCAAAATTTGTCACTTTTTTTGAGATGTAATCAGAAAGAGTCATTTGAGGAATTGGAAGTCCAAGACAAGTATGGAGATTTGCTCCGCCTAAATCTAAATCAACAGCAACAACTTTGTGGCCCATCAAGGCAAGGCAGATTGAAACGTTCGCGGACACGAGGCTTTTGCCTACGCCGCCTTTACCACCACCAATGGCCCAGATTTTTTTTAAACTGTGTAAAGGTGTATCAGATTCTGTTCTTATTTTATCCATTTCTATCAATCCTATGTTTAAAAATTATATGAACCTAAGAGGGGGTTTGGAAAGGCTAATTTATTAATGATTTCTTAGAGATAAGGTCTTTTTGCAGTGAAAAGTTCACGAAGGGTAGACTTGATAAATCGAATCCATTACATTGAGAGAACTTTGGTGTTCAGTTCATTTAAACTTTTTTTATTTATAAAAGTCTTTGAAGGGGAAGATAATGGCGACTCATAGTTCTAATTATGATTCATCTTTTGACAAGGTTTTACACAAGAGATCTGACCTCCATATTCTTAGAAAAATATGGCATATCTCCACGGGATCATTAGCACTTTTTTTATTTTTAAGATCAACAGAGAGCTCATTTTATTGGGGCATGGTCGGAATTACGATTGCAGTGACAGGATTTATTATAGACGTTTGTAGAAATCGATATCCAGCTATGAATAACGTGGTTCTTAGGGTTGCAGGCCCGTTAATGCGTCGCTCCGAGCGTGACGGTTGGAGCGGATTACCATTTTATGCATTGGGTGCAGGACTTTCACTTTTTTTCTTTAATCGTGACATCGCCACACTTTCAATTATGTATTTAGTCTTTTCGGACCCTCTTTCGTCATTTTTTGGTGTTCTGTATGGTAAGGACAAGATTTTACCAAATAAGTCACTTCAAGGTGCAGTGGCCGGCTTTTTTACATGTTACCTCATCACTTTGTTCTACATTATGAATACATCAACACTCGGTTTTCATATTTTAGTGTTTTCAATCATCGGTGGCGTCATCGGTGCAGCATCTGAGCTTATCTCTGCTTTTAATATTGATGATAATTTAACGATCCCTGTTCTTTCTGGGCTTGGTTTAACGATCCTCAATCATTTTGTAACAGTTTTTCCATGAACATTTTTGTTTTATTATTTTCCCTATCGGCCATAAGTGCTGTTATTCCAGTAGAGAGTTTTGATCAATCAAAACTCGAAACGCTTTTAAGAAAAATTCCTAGCGCGTACATAGAAACTCACAAAGATAATGGCGTGATCCGAAAAACTTATATTTATCCTGCTGAAGGTCCGTTGATCATTCATTGTTATGCTGACTATTTTGAATCAGCACCAGTTCCTACTTATAAGACCTGTACGATTGAAGTGAGTGTCGGCAGATTTGAGTCTATTGTTTCTGAGAAAAAAGGTGATGAATTTAAAGTTCGTTTCACAGACCCAGAAATGGTGAATGAAATGTCCGAAGCCATTACCTTTGGATCTCTATCAAAAGAAGTTTATTCTCATGAAAGAGTTTATGGTCTGGCCTTCGAAGGTATTTGGCGTAACCTTTTTCGTTTTAGATTTTCATGTTTGAAGAAGGCTTGCGAAGTAACTTTTACTCCGAAGCCTTATCAACTTTAATCACAAAGTTACAGATTTTACCTGGAACATAAACTTCTTTAAGAATTGTTCCGTTCAGGTATTTAGTTATTTTCTCATCGGCCTTAACTAATGCAAAAAAATCTTCTTTTGAAATTTCTGCGGCCACTTCAAATGTGCCACGAGTTTTCCCATTGATTTGAACGGCCATTGTGATGAGATCGTCTTTAGCAAGGGCCTCATCAAACAGGGGCCAAGTTTCATAAGAAAGAGTTTTACTGTGACCCATGGTCGCCCATAATTCTTCCGCTAAGTGAGGGGCATATGGAGCAATCACAAGAGCAAAAATTTCAGCAGTTTTTTTATTTACGTTACCAGTTTTATAAACATGGTTCACAAAAATCATCATCTGAGAAATAGCGGTGTTAAAACGCATATTCTCAATGTCTTCAGTAACCTTTTTAATAAGTTTATGTAGTTCTTTTAAGTTTGTAGGATTCTCAGCACCTTCATGAATATTTTTAGGATCTAGGAAAAAGCGATAGGCCCGGTTCAAGAAATTTGAAACACCTTTCACTCCATTCATTGACCACGGCTTAGTTTTTTCAAGTGGGCCCATGAACATTTCATAAAGACGAAGAGTATCCGCTCCATATTCTTTAACGATGGCATCGGGGTTAATAACATTCCCACGCGACTTACTCATCTTTTCACCATCTTCGCCAAGAATCATGCCTTGGTTAACTAATTTGTGAAAAGGTTCTTTAGTTGAAACAAGCCCAAGATCATAAAGTACTTTATGCCAAAAACGAGAATAAAGAAGGTGAAGGACAGCATGTTCAGCTCCACCGACATAGAGATCCACTGGCATCCAGTAGTTCTCAATCTTCGAATTCCAAGGTTCAGTTTTATTGGTTGGATCGCAGAAACGAAGGTAGTACCAACAAGAGCCTGCCCATTGAGGCATGGTATTGGTTTCACGTTTCGCTTTTTTACCAGTTTTTGCATCGATGACATTAACCCAGTCCTCAAGTGTTGCGAGAGGGGATTCACCTGTTCCGGATGGTTCATATTTTTCTATAGGTGGAAGAGCCACAGGAAGCTCATCAACATCTAAGCATCGTACAGTCCCGTCTTCAAATTTTAGAATAGGAAACGGTTCACCCCAGTAACGTTGACGAGAAAAAAGCCAGTCACGAAGTTTATAATTTATTTTTTTTGAACCTATTTTCTGTTCTTCTAACCAGGCAATCATTTTTTTAATGGCATCAACTTTATTAAGACCATTTAGAAAGTCAGAATTAACATGTTCACCGTCATCTGAGAACGCTGCCTCTTCAACATTTCCACCGTTAACAACTTCAACAATAGGAAGGTTGAATTTTTTGGCAAATTCCCAATCTCTTTCATCATGAGCAGGAACGGACATGATGGCACCTGTTCCATACGTGTTCAAAACATAATCAGCGATATAGATAGGGATTTTTTTTCCATTTGCCGGATTTAAAGCATAAGCACCTGTGAAAGCACCAGATTTATCTTTGTTGAGCTCGGTTCTTTCCAGATCTGATTTTAATGCCGTTACCTCTCGATATTTAGCGATGTCATTTTTATGAGCATCATTAGTGATGATATCAACAAGTGCGTGCTCAGGAGCGAGAACCATGTAAGTTGCACCAAATAGAGTATCTGGACGAGAGGTGAAGACATCAATTTTTTCACTTGTATTATTAACGTTAAATGAAATGATGGCGCCTTCAGATTTTCCAATCCAAACTCTTTGCATTTCCTTAACCGATTCAGGCCAATCTAGAAGATCTAAGTCTTGTAATAATCTTTCTGCATATTGAGTAATTCTCAACATCCATTGTTTCATTGGTTTTCTTATAACTGGATGTCCTCCCACTTCAGATTTACCGCTTATCACCTCTTCATTTGCGAGGACGGTTTTAAGGTTTGGACACCAGTTCACCATCATATGAGATTCGTAAGCGAGACCTTTATTATAAAGTTGTACGAAAATCCATTGAGTCCAGCGGTAGTAATCTACATTTGAGGTAGCCACTTCACGATCCCAATCATATGAAAAACCCAGCATTCGCAACTGACGTTTGAAGGTTTTGATATTCTCTTGGGTTGTCAGATTAGGATGAACTCCAGTTTTAACAGCATGGTTTTCGGCCGGAAGGCCAAATGAATCCCATCCCATTGGATGAAGTACGTTAAAACCTTTCATACGTTTATAACGAGCCATAATGTCTGTGGCCGTATAGCCTTCTGGATGACCTACATGAAGTCCCGCTCCTGATGGATAGGGAAACATATCGAGGACATAATATTTTGGTTTTGATTTATCCTCGAGAGTTTTAAATGTTTGGTGTTGTTCCCAATATTTTTGCCACTTAGGTTCAAGTTCAGAAAATGAATAATCCATGTGAAGTCCCTTACTGTTGAAAGTGAGGATAGATTAATAGAAATTACCTCAGATTTGAAGTAGGGATGAGTGCGTTAAGTGGGATATTCTATGAAATAACGATTTTAGGGACACTTTTCTGATAGCTCTTTAAGTTCTTGATCTGAAAAAGAAGAATACTTATGTTTTAGATCGGCCAGTGAGCGGCTTTTAAGTCTTTTATAAAAAATGTCTTTATCGAGTTCATCCCAATTATTTGCCTGTTTCAGACCCAAAAGGCAGGCATCACGTTGTTTTTTATTTGGCAGGTGAGAATATGATTTTGTTGCTGTTTCAACGTCATAATCTTTTTTAAAAGGATTTGCATCGATCTCGGGATCAACAATCAAGACTTTAGGCTTTTGAGCAATGGCCAGTGACATAAAACAAAACATCATGATGTAAAAGAGGTGTTTCATATTATTTTTTTCCAAGATTAAATTTTTCGGGATGACTTGGAGCTTCGATGGGTGTGTGGACTTCAAACCAACTAAAAGGATTTTCAAAATGTTGTAGATGTTTGCTCATTGAACTAGAAAGAAATCTTAATGCTTCTCGCTGAGAAGCGGTAAGATCTGAAGAAACAAGAAGTCCATGCATGTTATTGATATTCTCAAGCATCTGTGCATACGTTTTATTTTTTAAGTTCTTAATGGTGGGCACCCATATTTTATGTGAGAGGTTTTTTGAAGCAGTTATGATGCCTGCGGCTTTTGTAATATCGTTTTTATAAAATTTAACGAAATTTTCATTCACGTCAGTTAAAAAAACTAAATTAAAAATGGAGTTCACATTAAGGGGTATATCAAAAGCATCGATGCAGTGTTCATTTCTGCGGGAAAACTTATAAAGCTGCCTTAGGTGTTCGTAATTTTTACCTTCTCTTGGATCTAATTCACCAGATGAGTACTTAATAAAGTTGGCCGCCTCCTCTTCTAGTTTGGGTAAAGTAGCTGCACAGTCTTTAAAATCTAAGTTTGTTATCTCTTTTTTATTATCGAAACTTCCAAAAAAAAATTCGTTTTGTTTTTCATCTTCACAATAAGGCCTTAAATATAGGGATGAATTGAGATCTTTGATGATGGAGATATTATGTTTGAGATAGTTTTCAATTTTCTTTTTATCGGTAATGGCCGTGAGTTTTTTTTCTTTAGTTAAAATGTCTCGTATGTATTCATGTCCTGCTGGACGAATTCCTAATGGTGCAGCAGCATCGTAACCGGCTATAAGACGTATTTTTGGTAGAAGGTTTTTCCAAGCTAATATCTCTTTTTGTACTCCAGAGTAACAACCTAAAAGAAGGAGTGAGTTAATCTCATTTATTTCAGGATAAATATTTAACATTCTGTAAAGTTCAGCTCTATTGGTTTTGAAGCTAGTACCTTTAAAAATTCCTCCACCATCGTGTCCGGAAATAATGAGATTTTTTAACTTTCCATCATCTTTTTTAATTTTTTTTAGTTCCGTACGAATTTGCATTTCAAGAGAGGCCTGATTCACACCTGCATTTTTAGGGATGATAACTATTGTCTCTCCACGTTCACACGCAGCAGTTTGTGCAGCTTTGATCTCTAATGGATTGGTATTAGTGTCAATAAAAAGCATCACGCGTTTTGCATCAATGACATTTTTACAGGCAGCTTGAACTAGCAGAGGAGCTAAAAATATCAAAATAAAATAAAGTGCTCTCATCTCTGTCATGTCGGTTTACGAGCACATAATGATAACAAGATTTTAACTGATTATTTTACTCCGGTTGTTTAAGTTTTATCACGTAAGCAGCATTTCCTTTGACCCGAAACCAGTCATAATCTCGAACTTCTATTCGCACTCCAAAGGAGTCTCTAATATAAAAAGATCCTATGTCTGCAGAACACTCCTTAGGATCAGTATCGTAACATTCTCCTTCAATTGTATCGTCATAACCAACAATCAGGATAACATGCCAATAGTCTTCATCATTGTAATTGATAAGTACGGGGCTTTTATATTTCCATAGGGCCTGTTTCACTTGTTCAATATGCTCAACAGTTAATACATCAGTGGCCCATCTGTTACCAAACTGAAAAAGTTTAACCGTTTCAACTTGTGGTAATTTAATACGAGGAAGATTGTAAAAATCTGGGTGTTTGTTCCATACTCCCCAGTTAATTTCTGTGCCATTCCATGCCTGGTATGGCCAGTCCAGATGGTGAACACCAAAGCCGTTATTATATCGGAGAACAGGATTTTCAAAAAAAGATTTATTGATTGTATCTGATGCTGAGATCGTGAATGACTCAGAAAGATCATAGGGACCTAAAGGAAGAGGATCAGTAATATTATGGTACTTATTTGCAAGAAGTTCCATCGCTCCAGTACTTGCCATGAAGAGACAAGTATTAGTTTCACCTTGATCAGGTGCTTCTTGCACATAATCTAAGAGTTCAATGTAACTTGCTGGTCGAGCGAAAACGCTGAAGGGTAAAAGAATCAGCGGAAATAAAAAGAATTTGATCATTAAAAAATTAAAACAGTGAGAGCAATCTTTGGCCAGAAATAAAAAGGGACATCACGCATCCGGCGTTAGTCCCTTTTTGCACAGGGGGGGTATTTCCACAATTAGACAGAGTGACAGTTGAGGGGGTATGTCATCTCGTGCCCTTTTGGAGACGTAATTGAAAGGTAATCTTCAACATCCGAAAACTCATTTGTGTTGTGGATGTTAATACGGTGTTTGTAACCGTTAATATAAAGAGTCTTCGTAAATCCCGTAAATCTTTTTTGAGTTCTCACTCCATGCGATGAAGTTGAAGAGATCGCACGATAAGCACCTGTCTCGTCTTGTTTTTGAAAGGAAACGTGGTTGTCAAAAATCGTAAAACTTTTTTCTTCAAAAGTTGTCTTACACTCAATGGCCGAGGTGGCCGCAAAAGAGTTATAAGAGTGAATCATAAGTACTAATCCTAAAAAGCCTAAAATCGAAGTGAAAGATTGTGTGTTCGTTTTCATGTTATTTCCCCTGTGTTTGTTTTAGAACACCGCGATCCGTACGTCGTTCCTTGGAACTAGTATTACAAGCCTGATGCCAAATCGGGCCTTCTTATTACAATGGGTTGTGTGCTTTGGAGAGGGTAGTTATTATACATGTGACTATCGTTTAGACGAATAATGGGATCTTAAGAGGAAAGTGTCTAAGATTTTGACAGGTATTAACGGGAAGAGGATCACATTAATTGAGACTGAAAAATCAAAAAACTTGTAAATGACATTGTCATTACTCCTTTCAAGGATTGGAAAGATTTTGAATAGCTTTTCTATAGCCTAAGAATAAGATAAGCTGAGAAATATTATGATCCCACTAAACTATAACCAACTCTATTATTTCCATAAAATCGCAGAACTTGGCTCCATGGTCATGGCCTCTAAAAAGTTACTCATAAGTTCACCAGCACTTAGCATGCAGCTAAAAGAACTTGAGGAACATTTAGGTATTGCTTTATTTGCCAGAGTTGGGAATAAACTTATTCTTACTGAGGCCGGCTCAATCGTGAATGAATATGCCCGGGATATTTTTAAGCTTGGCTTTGAACTTAGGGATACTTTGGCCGATAGAGGTAAAGAGCGTTTAAAAATTGAAATCGGTTGCCAAGATTCAATTCCTAAAAAAATCGCTGATGAACTGGTAGCATTCCTTATAGAATCAAAAAACTGCAAAGTAATTTTAAGAGAAGGGAATTGGCAACAGCTCTTAGAAAAACAGATGAACTTTGAGCTTGATTTAATACTTACGAACTCGGTGCCTGCAGTTAATAATTCCCAAATTTACGAAACAAAATTGTTATGCCGTGAAAAACTCATTATGGTAGGACATCCTAAATTTAAAAAGAAAACGTTAAAAGATGTTCCTATCATCTTGCCAACATTTGACTCCAGTTCTCGCCAAAAGCTGGACCATTATTTTAGAGAAAATAATATCGTTCCTGATGTTGTTGCAGAGGTCGAAGATAAGGCGACTGAGATTGATCTTGCCTTAAAAGGTTTCGGTGTGATTTCAACGATGAAACCTACTGTTGCTCACTTGTTAGATCAAAAACTTCTTGTTGAATTCTGTGCGCTTCCAGAAGTTGAAGAGGAAGTATGGATGATCTTAGGAAAACGAAAAATCCTAAATTCTCTAGCACTATTTGCTATGAAAAACTTTAAATATTCCAGATAAGTTTTACTTAACTCTCTCATCATAATTTCTGAATGTCTGTTCTTTCTTGGCTTTGTTAGGATTTAACTAAGGCAAAAAAGGAGATCGTATGAATGTTCAAGTTCATTATCAAGGTGTAGATCATAGTCCATGGGTTGATCAATTCATCACCCGAAGAATATCTAAGTTAGATCGTTACCTCACTCAATCCTCAACGATTCAAGTTAATGTGAAATACGTAAATAAGAGTTATGTCACAACACTTGCTATTCATAATCCTTATCACGATTATGCGTTTAGTTCTGAGGGATTAAACTTATTTGAGTCCTTTTCAACCGCAATTGATAAGGCATCCAGATCACTAGGAGAACAAAAAAGAAAGATTAAAGATCGTATTCACAAAAGATTTTTTTCTTTGAAGAAAGCAGAGGCTGCTAATTCTTTGGACTAAAATCTTCAATGATCTTTTTGGTCACAGCAATTTGTTTGGCAAAACCAAGCTTTAATTGCTTTTTGTTGGCCATGTTTGGATTTATGGCCGTCATGCTGTAATTGATAATGACGGTTTTATTTTCTTTCAGTGGAATATGTACGAGGGCCGAAATTCCTGAATCAAAGTAGTTTGTGGCCTTCGTCATTTCCCGAAAGATGGTAGATGAGCCACTTTGTGAGATGATATCAAGTTTTTTAACAGCGGTAACGGCGTTAACCACTCGAGAGCTTGGTAAATTACTTAAATCATCAGAGTCATAAGACGCATGCATGATATAAGTAAGTTTGCTCCCGCTTGAAACTTTAAATGAGCCATCTTCAAGCTTTTTAATTTCCTGATCTCCCAATAAGCTATCGAGGTATTCTTCACTCGTAATCTGTTCGCTATCGAAAAACCCAATAGGCTTTTCTACAACATAAATTGACTTCGTAATAAAGATTTTTTTTGTAGTCTTTTGAAGCATACCAATGGAATCTAAATCCACTAATTCAGGAAATTTATCTGCAACTTTTCCAGGAGATAAGAGTCTTGTGGAATAATGAATGTCACCATTTATAAGTTCCAGTGGTAAAAAATCAAAGTTTAATTTTTTCTGTTCAATGACCTCTCCCCTAGCAGGAAGTACCATTGTGAGGGCCATTAAAGATGATACAAAAACGGTTCTAAGCATATAGATCTGATCGGTTACTTAACGTTGAAACATGAACTAAAAAAGCCTATTCTACTTTGTACAAGAGGTTATTCATGATCAAAGCTATTTGTAGAATGGGAAATCCGATTCTTAGGAAAACTGCCCAGCCTGTAACTAAAGACTATTTAAAGACTGAAGATTTTAGTCAACTTCTCGTAGATCTTAAAGATTCTATGAATCATCATGGTGGAATAGGTATCGCAGCTCCTCAGATAGGTGTTTCAAAACAAATCGCAATCATTGAGCTCATGGGTTTTAATCGTTATGGCCAAGAAGTAAATCTCCCTCTCACGGCTTTTATTAATCCAAAAATTGAATACATTGATTTAACTGTACAAGGATTTTGGGAAGGTTGTTTGTCCGTTCCGGGACTTCGAGGGTTTGTTGAGCGTGCTCAAAAAGTCAAAGTGACATATTGGGATTTAAATGGAAACGAACAATCGTTAGAGGCAGAAGGATTTTTAGCGACTGTTCTTCAGCATGAATTAGATCATTTATTCGGAGTTTTGTATGTTGATCGTATTAAAGATCTAACCTTACTTTCATATCAAGAAGAATATAATGAATTTGTTATTCAAAAAGCGAGTTTAGATTGAATCGTAAGAATGCTTTAAAACAAATTGTTATCCTGGCCATGCCTATCGGCTTTGGTCACCTTGGAGTCATGCTGGCCGGAACAGGTGACATGATTGTAGCGGGAGAATATTCTCGTACATGTTTGGCAGCGATAGGGCTGGCAATTTCTATCGGAAATCCGATCATGATTTCTTTGTTAGGAATGCAAATGGCGATCTCACCTCTTTTAGCACAAAAGCGGGGAGCTGGAGAATCCATTGATCATTATTTTTGGACCATCATTTTATATAGTCTTATTGTGGGTACAGTATCGATGGCCTTGACATGGTTAAGTTTATCCATCATACCTTGGTTTAATTATGGTGATACCATGAATGGTTTGATTCATGAATATTTAGTCATAACGAGTTTTTCAACTTTTGGTTTATGTCTTTATCAAGGCCTTAAAGAATATCTTCAAGCGCAAGAGAAAGCCTTTGCGGCAAATGCCTTGGCCATCGTTTCAGCTTCACTGAATTTCGGATTTAATTATGCTTTTGTCTTTGGGAAATGGGGCATGCCTAAATTATATGAGGCAGGTCTTGCATGGGCAACCCTTGGTGGAAGGTGTTTTTTGGGTATAGGGTTATTTATGATTTGTTGTAAATCATGGAGGACCCACTTTAAAATTGAATGGAAATTCATGAAAGAGGTCACAAAATTGGGAATACCCATAACAGGATCATTGTTTTTTGAAATAATGGCCTTCTGTTCGGTGACCCTTTTTGTTGGAAAATTTGCAGAAATTCAAACAGCTGCAAATAATCTGGTGTTAAATATTGGATCGTTGGCATTCATGATTCCATTATCAATTTCGGCCGCTGCCAGCGTAAAAGTGGGACATGCGTATGGAGAAAAAAACTTAGAAAATATAAAGATCTTCAGTCAGATGAGCTTATTTGCATCTTTTTGTTGCACAGTTTTAATGGGACTATGTTTTTATTTCTTTCCTACATTCCTCATTTCACTTTATACCTCTGATGAAGAAGTTCTGCAGTGGGGAGTCAGATTATTATTTTGGGTGGCCTGTTTTCAAATCTTTGATGGGGCGCAAGTGACGATCTCTGGCATTTTACGAGGCTTAGGTGTAACAAGAGCATCATCATTAGCGATCTTTATTGGCTACTGGATGATTGGTATACCCCTTGGATACTACCTAGGTTTTTATACGAATCTTGAGTCTCAGGGATTTTGGATTGGCCTAGCACTTTCTTTGGCCCTGGTTGCGATGATGTTATCATCGGTTTTAATCTTAAAATTAAAAAGTATAAAAGGGAAAGGCTTCTAGTGGAGAATTTTTTTGATGATATCGATCAAAAAGGATGGAGTGTTATTCCCAATTTTTTAAATCAAAAAAAAATGATCGAGATCAACACTTTTTTTGACGAACACTTGTCTGAATTTAAGGCCGCGAAGGTTGGTGGTAATAATGATCAGCAAAGAATTGAGGCAATACGTGGTGATTATACTTTTTGGTTAGATTCTTTATCTCCTCCTGAAGGTTTTCAAGATATTTTTAATTTTTTAGAGACTCTTAAGGATCAGCTTAATCAAAGATTCTATCTTGGGATTAAGCAATATGAATGTCATTTGGCACGCTTTCCTGAAGGTACTTTTTATAAGAGACATCTCGATCGTTTTGAGAAGGATTCTTCTCGGGTTTTTTCATTCATTTTTTATCTTAACCAGAGTGCAGGTGGTGATCTCATCTTATACGACAAAAACGGTAAGGTTTTGGATACGATTGTTCCAATAGCAGGAACTTTTGTTGGTTTTATGAGCGAAGATTTTCCTCATGAGGTTAGATTGACTCAAAAAGAGCGCAGAAGTTTAACGGGTTGGATGCATTCAAAAATAATTTATTGAGGTCAATATGAGTTGTATTTTATGTGACAGGATCAAATCTTTAAAAGAATTAGATTATCCTTTAGTTATTCATGAGTTTAAGAATAGTTATCTCATGTTGGGAGAACATCAATACTATAAAGGTTACTGTGTATTGGTATTAAAAGATCATCATAGGGAGATGACAGATATTCCTAGTCCTGAGCGCGAAGAGTTTTTTCAAGAGATGATGATGGCTTCATCAGTAATTGAAAAAGTCTTTAAACCAAAAAAAATGAACATGTGTAGTTTGGGAAATGTTGTTGATCACGTTCATTGGCATTTTTTTCCACGTTACGTTGATGATCCTCACTTTACAAATCCGCCATGGCTTCAAATGCACCATTTCAATAGTGCCACAATTACTCAGGACGTGAGTGCTCAAATTATTACAAGATTGAAAGCAGCCTTTTAATTTCTTTTAGAAATTGTCAGTATACGGTTAAGAATGATTAATATGACAGATTAGTGTGGACAATGAAGTTCATGTGCTCTTCAATTTTAAGAGTAGAAAAACTTTGACATGGATGTGCATAGTGAAATTGATCTTAATTCTAAGTCTGTTATTCAGTTCTGGGGCCTGGGCCAAATGGAGTGTTTCTACCTATAATATTCGTAATTTTGATAAAGACACTCAGGCCGGAAAAACTAATCTGGTTGAACTTGGAAAAATTCTTCAGACGGTGAAGAGTGATGTCATGGCTTTTGTTGAAGTCGTTAATGAGAAGGCTTTTGATGAACTGATAAAAAAAGAATTGCCAGGATATGAATATGTTATTTCAAGCTGCGGTGGTTTTGGAAAACAAAAACTGGCGGTTGCCTATAATGCAAAATCGTTTATCTATGTTAGGCATGAAGAAGATTTAGGATTTTCAGGTGATGGGAGTAAGTGTGGATCATTAAGACCCTTATTTTTAGTGACGTTAAAAAAACAGGATACTAAAGAGCTTTATATTTTTGGTGTTGCCCATCTTAAGGCCGGAGGTACGGAAGCCTCATTTTCTCAACGTTGGAAACAGTATAAAAAGTTGGGAGTTGTGGCCGAAGCTCATAGTTCAAAAAACCTTATTCTTCTCGGAGACTTAAATACAACAGGATATAGTATCCAAGATAAAGATCACGCCATGTTTATAGATTTTTTAGCTTCGAATAAATTAACAACCAACTCTGAAGAGTTGGCATGTACAAGTTATTGGGCAGGAACAAGTGGCAGTGCTGAGTACCAACCATCAATTTTGGATCATATTGTTGTTCAAGAACATATTGCTGCAGACGTTCATGAGGTTAAACTCGGAGCTCATTGTGAAAAAGTTAATTGTGCACCAGCAACTCCAGAAGAATTGGGTGTAAGTTTTAAATCGGTTTCTGACCATTGTCCAATTCAAGTCTCTTTCAAATAGATATTTTTTTGTTACACTAGGGATACGAAAACTATCCCTAGGAACATTGACATGAGTTTTTTATCACAAAGAGTGCAAAGATTAGCTGAATCCGAGACACTTGCGATGGCAAGACTTGGTAATGAACTTAAAGAAAAAGGTGTTAATGTTATTAACATGGGTTTAGGTGAACCCGATTTTGCTACTCCTGATTTTGTAAAAGTCGCTGCCAAAGAGGCCATTGATAAAAACTTTTCTTATTACACACCTGTCCCTGGATATAAAGATCTTTTAGAGGCCATCTCTCATAAGTTTAAACGTGATAATAATTTAAATTATAAACCTTCGCAAATTGTGACTTCGACAGGGGCAAAACAATCGATCATCAATATTGTCATGGCGACCGTTAATCCTGGTGATGAAGTGATTCTTCCGGCCCCTTACTGGGTAAGCTACTCAGAGATGATTCAACTCAATGAAGGTATTGTCGTCGCTCTTGAAACTGATTATAAATCAGATTTTAAAATCACACCTGCTCAGTTAGAAAAAGCAATTACTCCCAAAACAAAGATGTTTCTTTTTTCTAACCCTAGTAATCCCACCGGCACCATGTATAACGAAAAAGAACTTCGGGCCTTGGGGGAAGTATTTAAAAAAAATCCTCATGTACTCATTATTTCTGACGAAATTTATGAATACATTACATTTGAAGATAAGATGTTTTCTATTGGCTCCATTCCTGAACTTGCAAATCGCACTGTTACGGTAAATGGTATGTCGAAAGGTTTTGCAATGACAGGATGGAGGCTGGGTTATATTGGTGCCCCGGAAGAAGTGGCCATGGCCTGTGTGAAAATTCAAGGCCAGTTTACGTCTGGTCCAAGCTCAATCTCTCAAAGAGCTGCATTGGCTGCAGTAATGGCCGATCCAGCAGTGATAAAACCGATGAGAGATGCTTTTTTAAATCGTCGTAATCTTATAATCAGTCTTATGAATGAAGTGCCTCATATCAAAACAAACAATCCAGGCGGTGCTTTTTATTTATTTCCAGAAGTTTCATATTATTTCGGAAAACATCATGGCGATATATTGATTAAAGACGCTAAAGATCTTTGTATGTATCTCTTAAATGTGGGCCATGTGGCCATGACTCCTGGAGGTGCTTTTGGAGCGCCAAATTACATGCGGCTCTCATATGCAACATCTGAAAATCAAATTAGAGAAGCAGTAAGTCGCATTAAAAATGCGCTAGCAGAGTTGAAGTAAATCTCCAGGTAAAATTGGGCCGCAAGCGCCATGATGATGCGATAAAGTGGGTTGGCAAAATATCCTCAGAGGAGATACCCATGAAATCCGTATTTTTATGTTCATTTTTTATCCTTTTAAATTCTGCCATTGCAGCACCTGAAGGCTGGCATCCCATCGCTGAAACTTCACAATGTGGAGAAAAAGTTCAAATTTTAGGTAAAGATGGTGAGAAGTACGTCCTGGCAGTTCATAACAGTTCTGAAACAAAACTTTTTTCACAAGATGCATCTGTTTTTAATAAGAACAGTATGAAAAATACTGTGTTCTTATCAAAAGATTATAAATTCATTCATCCTAGTTATGTTGAAGGTAATCCTCCCAAGATAATCTTTAATCAAAACGGTATGAAACAGAACTGTCGTATGGTTTTGAAACCGCTCTAATTCATATGCAGAAATATCGAATTGAAAAAGATAGTTTCGGCGAAATTAGGGTTCCTGTGGATCAACTTTGGGGTGCACAAACTGAACGATCCCTTCAGCACTTTCATATTTCCCACGAAAAAATGGATAAAACTCTCATTTGGGCCCTCGTATTAATTAAAAAAGCCGCGGCCCAAATAAATTCAAATTTAAAACTTCTGCCTCTTGATAAAGCTTTGGCCATCAAAAATGCAGCAGATGAAATTCTCCAGGGTCACCATGCTAATGGATTTCCACTTTCTGTTTGGCAAACTGGTAGCGGAACGCAGACCAATATGAACGTCAATGAGGTATTGGCCAATCGGGCCAGTGAAATCATGGGTGGACCTCGTGGTGAAAAAAGATTCGTGCATCCTAATGATGATGTTATACCCATCACGCTTGAGTTTTCAGGTTCCTAAAACTTCAAAATTGTCAGTCAAAAGCGTCGCAAGTTCACTGCGGTATTTTCTGATGTAGCGAAAAAAGTTTAAACATGCATTTTTAAAA
>Ga0247843_1000317_pt1 | contig 115837 bp, 119 predicted proteins | sample LaCruzMarch2017__FD_192420 | JGI IMG/M metagenome (GOLD analysis project Ga0247843, IMG submission 192420) | Freshwater microbial communities from meromictic Lake La Cruz, Castile-La Mancha, Spain - LaCruzMarch2017_8m | ecosystem: Environmental > Aquatic > Freshwater > Lake | place: Spain...
CGAGAAGAAGCTAGACAAAAGAGTGAAATTGAGAGAAGAAATCACTGGAACCAAACGAAAGATCGCCGAATCGAAACTGTATCTTCTACCTAGGCCGCTTTTGTGTCACCCCTGCGCGGACCGGACAATCCTGACTCTCTTACACTTTTTTTTTACTTCAGGATTAGCATTTTTCTCAAAGAGCTTTGCGCGTGGAAACGAATAGACTCGGCCATCTTTTGAAACAAAATTTGCCCACCAAATTATGATCTGATCTTCCAAAATTTCAACAAAATTCTTAAACTTACAACATGAGTGAAGTAGTCCGATGCCTTCGGGCAGATGATTAGGACTGTCTTTAAAGCCTTTTCGAGTTAAAAAATTGATACCGTCATCATAGAACTTAGAAGCAGGCACATGGAAATACGCAATAAGACACGCAATTAAAATAGCAGCAGTGAAAATCAAAATGAAAGGCAAGATATCCACTTTATAATTTTATCCATGTAACCGTGATTTCGCTATACATATGCACATTCTATTGAAAATTAACAAAAGCTAAGTCTAAAACGAAGGGGTTTTGAGAAATTGATTTATATGCGAAGTTGCAGGCACAGGGATCAAAATTTATATTAAGGAATTAATGACACTATATAGATAGTGTCCTAATATTGTTTTGTGGCGCAGTGGGTGTTTTTAGAATGGTTATTCGTCTGGATTCTAGAAACGTCGTATTTTGAGTTTGAATGGGATTCTGGGAATTCTACCAAAAATCAATCTAAACATTCGCTAGCGGTAGACAAATTGAATTCATTTTTAAATCTGGAAAAGCCTTACCGCTCGGTCTTCAGAGCTCTCCCGATACAAAAGGAGAACAAAGATTTGGTCTCGTAGGTCCTAATGCAACAAGCCAGTTAATGCAGGTTGCATTTACCCTTAGAAATGGAAAGGTCCGAGTTATAAGCGCTCGAAATGCTAGTCGAAAGGAACGAAAACGATATGAAGAAATCTTACGCAAAATCACTTCCCGAATATAACGATTCTTTCGAATTGGACGCGGAGAAAATTCTGGCCGCGATGAAGAGGTACAAGGATTCTAAAAAGAAGCCTACAAGTATTGCGTTGGATGAAAAAACTATTGTTGAGTTAAAAAAGGAAGCTCTAAAAAAAGAAATTCCCTATCAAACTTTGATGAGGGTTTTAATTCTTGATGGTTTAGCGCGACTTAAAAAGGTCGCTTAACTCTGATGCTCAAATGACCAATGTCTAAAAAATTAACCTTGCGGTCGAAATTTTCAGCTTTTCAATCTCAAGAAAGCCGCCCATCCATTTCCAAGAGACCGGCATGCCGATTTTAGAATCTAATTTAGAAACCACATCTTGGAATTTTAGCTCTCAATGTTAGAATAAACACTTGTTAAAAAACTTAAATAAAGCTTGGAACAATCTTCCAAGCCCCCTCTTTGTTTTCTGGTGCTTACAGTCGTGGATTCTCTTTTTTTTTTCACGAGCCCTGGAGAGATGAAGCTCAAGCGTGGTTAGTGGCACGAAGTTCAGAAAGTATTTTTCAACTTTTGTATAGATCCTCACTTGAGGCAACAGGACCAATTTACTATTTGATCAATTGGCCACTTGCCCGCCTCTTCCCGAATTCCTTTCCACATTCGATTTACTTTATAAGTTTTTAGGCACTGCGCTTTTTGTATTTTCTTTTCTCAAATCAAAGTGGATTCCACACCACATAAAAGTGCTACTCGTTTTTTCTCATCTCTTTGGCTATGAATATGCCGTCATTGCTCGCCTCTATGGCTGGGGTTCATTTTTCCTGTGGATGGGCATTGAAAACGATCTCCAAAAAAAGCATAAAAAAGCAGCTTTGTTCCTTGGACTAGCATGTTTGACCCAACTCAATTTTGTATTTGCCGCATTTGCATGGTGCATCAGCCAGCTCTTTTCAAATTCTCAAAATTTTTCAATGAAGAGACTCGTTAGCGATGCTCTTTATAAATATGGGATTCTTTTGCTTTCGATGATTTTAGTGATCCTACACTTTGAATATGCTTCGCAAGATCGAGCTTGGTCTTCGCCGCACTTTGAGTTTTCAGGATCAAAAGTTGGGAACACTCTCATAAACCTTTCAGCGCCTCTCAAAGGTCGATTAGGATGGATTGGATTTGTAGTTTTTTCATTCGCTCTTTTTAGTCTCAAGAATTCCAGGCATCGCTTGAGTTGGATTTTAGGTATTGCGCCATTTGTCTATTTATTTAGCTTTCACAACCCCGGAGGCGAAGCCGCAGCACGCCACGGCGGCCCTTTGTTCTTGGTATTTGTAGCATTTTCATGTTTGGAGCTGCCGTCAAAGACTTTGCGCTACCTGCTAGCGCTAAGCTGTCTCTCCGGGATCATTGCCAGAGCTCATGACATTTTTTCTCCCTATTCCGACGGAAAAAAAATTGCACAGGTCATTTTAAAGGATCAAACCGATTCTTCTCAAAAATTTGAAATCATTGCTCAAGATCAGCGCTTTGGCTTTGTGATCGCGGCCTATCTCAACAAAGATTTTTGGACAGGTTTTGATTTTAAAAGAGTCCAATATCCTTCCTTTACACGTACGTCCGTTTCGTCTCAGTTCAATCCACCCGGTAGAATTTCCTGGGAAAAAATTTACGATTTCTGCTCTGAACTGGATAACGACAAAAGCAAAGCCTGTTACATTATCGCTCGATCAGGCGACGACGCCCCCCTTCCCTTGCCCGACACACTTTGCGCAAAAGAACTCGTCCCTCTTGAAACCTCATTTTTTAAAACTGCAGTCACAGATGAACGCTTTAAATTAATGAAAATTTGGCCGAAACAAGATCACTGCGCACAACTTTAAAGCGGTGTGCTTTTGTCTTTAAAAATTCTTAACTCAATCTTAATCAGACAAAGCCTTATTGATTCGATTACATTGAGGCCTATGGGCGGGCTAGGAAAGACACTATTACCCACACTGCTGATCCTTGTGAGCGTTCAAATCAACACTTCCATTTATGCAGCTTCAAAAAAGGCCGCAAAAAAACCCGCCTATTGTCCGGTGGTAAAAAAATCAGGATTAGGAATTGTCAACATCAGCTTTTATTACGCGCAACTTAAAAAAGCCTCCGATCCAAGTCTTGGCAACCTGAGTTTAGCCGGCATCCCGCGAGACCGTTCGTATTTTGATCAATTTAGCAACAAAACAGGGCTTCCTCAAACACACCTTGGAACGGGTATTTATCCCACCAAAAATTCATTTAAAGAAGAACTCAGAAAAGCGGTCGCCAAGCATGATTCAATTATTCTCAATTACACAGGTCACGGTACTTATTTTCCAACTTTTAAACGTAACCCTGATGGAACCCAAACACTCTTTGAATGGGGCATGGTGCTTCCCATCGTAGGTCCCAATGCTGCGAGCTGTTTTGACGCTATTGCCGAATACAACACTGCCGTAGAAAAACTCGGCAGCGCTCGAAGTCTAGATTCAGCCATTAGCTTTAACGACAAGAAATGGAAAGAAGCAGAAGAGTACTCAAAAAAATGTGCCGAGTTTGTACTCACAAGAAGCGAAATCGACGAAATCGTAGGCAAACGGCCCATAGTGGCCACCATCGATGCCTGCTTTGCCCAAGGATTTTGCATTCCGCATGCGCCCGACAGGGCCATCGCCTTTTCAAGTCCCCTCAATAAAACCTCGTCGGATTTTATCCATGGAAAAGAATTTGATCTTTCAACCGATCGAATATGGATAGAAAGTGGCGTACCGAAAGCCTACGAAGGACTTGCTGCAGAGATTGATAAACTGCGTGCCCAATATCCATACGCAAAAAACCTACCCTCTACAGATCAAGATGTTTTGAACTCACTCATCGACCCACAAAATAGTGCAGCCTTCGCTGCGTTAGAGAGTGAATTTTCTTCCTTGGCAGGCGCGCTTAAACCTCTAAAAGACGCCATTACGAAGCTAAAAAACTCTCATGCTGAGTACAGTAAAAAGGTAGACGCTGAAGTGGAACATCCTTATTACCGGATGGGCCGCCTCACTCACTTTTTACAAAATCAAAATCTTGCGAAGGTCGATAAAAATAAAAACGGGCAAATCAGCGTTGGGGAATTCTTTGGACAATTCCCAAACGATCTCGAAGGGCAACGCGCGGGATTTACCCACAATGAATGCACAGTTGGGCTACTGAACCTTGAACTCTTCAGCTCTAGAGAAAATTTTAAAGATGAATTTGTCGAAAAAAATGCAGATGAATCGGGCGCACACCGAGATGCAACCCAAAAATCTACCGATTAGACTTTAGGCTAAACTTTCTTCCTATTTTTGCGCTTCACATTTCATTTGCCAAGAGCTAAGAGCGGGAAGCTCTCGAGTGTTTCGAGCGATGAGAAACAAGCGATTATCTTCAACAAAAATAGAAAAAATATTTTTATTTTTAATCCCGACTGCGCCTAACTGAGAAGCCGATGGACTAGAAATAGCAGAGGTCAGCGACAAAGTTTGTTCGAAACCGGAAAGCTCCGTGAATTTATATTTGATTCGGATCTTTCCATTCGAGTAAGATAGGTTCATATCCGGCTGCAGCAAAATTTCAACTTCTAAAGGCTGGACAAGCGGAATTCCAATTGCTTCGGCCTCTCCGCTGATCCTTTTTTCTACATTGTATAATTTTATCATACTCCTTCTTTCAAAAAACCTAGGGGTATTGAAAACTCTTCACAAGAGTTAACTCACCAGGGGCACGCAGTGGGACGAGTGAAGATTGAATTTTTTCATCAGGCGTTCCCGATTGAGTTACGATGCTCACCTTACCCGTGGTTAATGCGTCGCCTTGATTTCGTGAGCCAAAATAGTTTACGTAAACAAGGTAAGTCCCATTTCGAGGAGAAGGAACGGAAATGATTTCAGGGCCGTATCCGGTGGTGACATCGATATCCAGAGCCGCACCATTCGCCAGTCGGCGATTGCCATAAAAGCAATGCTCTCCTTCGGGAGTGATCAAATGCAAATCCAAATCGGTAGAATCTGAATCCCAAGATAGCAAAACTCTTAATCGAGTAGGAGTGCCTGAAGGATTACTTTCGTAAAACTGCACCGAATGCTTCTCCTTTCCATTGCGTACTTCAACGGAATTCGAGCCTCGACCAAAGCTATAAGGACGGGCAAAGAAATTTCCTTCCGTGCGTTGAGGCAAATCAAGACCATTGACGATCATAGTCAGGGGTGAGAACACTTTTGCATTTGCTAAAATTTCCCCGCTAATTCTTTGCGAAAGATCACTTTTGCCTGCCACATTGACAGAAGATGCGGGATAATGAACTTCCTGCTCCAAATTTGTGGATCCACTTCCCACTCGCCATCCCCCTATAGGGTTTTGAATTTTGACTCCCGCAACAGCTATAGAAATTCCAATCGTCACTTGAAAAATCAAGGCGACTTTAAAATTGAATGATATTGACCTTGGCTGGTTCATTTTTCCTCCTGAAGCGTGCGTGCTAATTTTTCAATAAAAAATTCATCCTGTCCGCGCGGATGATTTCGAAAGGCGATATGAAGGTACTCATGCAAAATTGAAACTTCGTCATCACTGGATCGAAGTTCAGGGACATAGATTTCTTGAGACTCCACACTTGCAAAAACCGACGCTCCAAAAATTTGTTCGGGTGATTGGCAAACCTTAAGAGAGTCTGGCTCTTCAAAGCCCGGCTGAGAAAGAAGTTGAGGTTTCCATTTTATCGACTGATGACGAATCCAGCTCATCAATGTTGGGTGAGCTTTGCAGGCGAAAGTTTGAAGAGGTCCAAATTTTATCATACCAGTGGGATAGGCATCATTAAGGATCTCCAACATATTAAAACCGTTTTGCGCTAAGCCTTTGGCTTGTTCCCATGACATGCGATTGGTGGAACTTATTGTTGAATGGTAGCGAAGCTGTGGCACTCGATCTAATGTCAGATTGTCCGTCCATCGAGCAATTTTAAGAGATTCAAGACTGGCTTTTTTGGGGGAAACTCGTTGGGTGTGACTAGAATCAGAAATTTCGAAACATCCATTTATTTTTTTTGCATTTTGATACAGATAACTTCGAATCGCGATGGCAAAAGCTCGAGCCGCGTTGAGAGGATCAGGGCGGACCTCGCGGTCCAAAACTCTCGCGACATATTCATTCATAGACAGCTCGGCGCTGACTTGAATCCCCAGCTGAGAGCGGGACACACGCAAGGTTCCGTCTGCCGGAACAGTTAACTGCTGTCCATTTTTAAATTGTATTTGCATCGTACCCACTGGTCGTTCCATGGAGGGGGTGAGTTTCTTTATGGAATAGCGATCAAAAAATTTCACTCGAACACAACGGGAGTCATGTTGCGCGAGATGGGACTCTATGAAAGGTATCAACTCTAATTGAAAGGTATCTCGACCATGTCCGGCTTGGGAAGCCCAGATGGCGCTTCCGTCGGCTAGCCATCCTGCAAATCCCCCAGTGAATCCTTGCTTATCGGTGCGAGTTGTTGTTTCTAAATCTCGCCATGTAAAAGTTTTCACTCGTAAAATGCTACCAAAACTTTTAAGCGCATTTCGAGCCGTTCCAAAAAGGACTGTGCCCATCAATGCAGAATCAATTCGTGAAAAAGAACTCAATTGAGTGCGCACTGATTTAAGAGTCTGAAGTAACTCATCAACATCGATGGCTTGCTCAGGTTTAAAGTTCGAAAAATTCGTAAGCCAAATGGGTGGCTTTTGAAGTTTGAGATTCCAAAAGTCGCGCCATGCCGGTTGAGTTATTCCTAGTCGTTGAAACGTAAAATAAGGAGTACACGACTTGGCAAGCGCTTGGTCCCTGTTAATACTTTCAGCAGTTTTACAACAAAAGATTTCTTCAGGATCCTGACCTTTGCAGGTGTAAGGAATTTCTGGAATATTTTTCTCAATTAAATAAGCATAGCTGAAAATTTTATAGAGGCTTCCGAGGGGAGTTTTTAGAGGTCCGACCGCTCCCAAGCTTTCCCTTTTCCCGTCAAATGTTAAAATACGCGAGACGATGCTATCATTTTGAGCGTAGATCCACGCAGAATTTGCCCAAAGTGAAGTGAGTATAAAAATTTTACTTAACCACAATCGCACGCGAAGTGCCTCCGGATTCAAAGGCTCTTTCAGATGGACGATACATTTTAAATAATTTGGCTTGAGGTAGCTCAAATTGACCTCGGCTCGAAAAACGCAAGAGCTGGTGGACACGCATAGCTTCGCTAAGATTTTGGATAGGAATGGAATATCCAAGTCCTGAGGCGGAAGGCTTGGCTCCCACAAAATTTGTTTGGTGCTCCGAGAAATCGAGCCCCCAAGTTTTTTCATCCACTTCGCCACCTGGCGGTAAAGGAACCTCCAGCAACATAAAAATTCCCTTTTGAGAGCGTGGGTCGATGATTAATTCGTCAACATACAAATTTCGCGTGTCAAACGATTCCCCGACTTTCACTTCTACCAAACTGAGCGAAAGTCCATTCGAATTGTCTTCATCCTTTGAGGCTTCTTTAAAAATCACTCGATAGATTTTTCGGGTGATTCCAATGTCGAGAGTGGACTTTGTTTCTTCTTTAGATTCGTAAATGAATTCTCCTTGAAGTCCCGCCAAATGAGGCAGCGTGGTGGGGAGCGCTTTGCCTTTCCATTGAAAAGTATTGAGGGATCTAGAATCGCGTTTCCATTCTCCACCTAACTCAAGATTTTGAGCAACTTTTTTTCGACTGAGAAGTTCAGGCATCGAATCTTCCACGAAGGCCAAAGTTAAGGAGCGATCGATTGTGGGCGTTTGAAAGCGCACACTTTCCAAAATCTTTGCAGCGGCCAATGCGACATCCGAGGGTGGATTTTTTGCCAAAACATTGTACGCAAGAGAGGCGGCACGCAAAACCACGGATTCCCATTCGGTCTTAGCTAAAACATCCAACCGTGACTTGATAGGATCAGGAAGTGGGACTCCAGCTTTGAGCGCCGTTAAACCCAAGATTAACGTCGAAATTTCTTGATCGGCAATTTGCGAATCAAGAATTGCACTGAAATTTTCTGCTCCGTGTTTGAGTTGAGGTGGAGACGCATTGGGGACAACTTGCTTTAAGAGCGCCGTCACTTGTTCACTCACGGGCTGACCGATATAGGATAACACCCAGAGGGCATAGGCTTGATCTAAGAGATTGCTATCTTTGCTTTCCGCATAAATTTTTAGCAAGTGACTCCAATCCTCTTTGGGAATTTCAATCCCTAAAAATTTAGAGGCTCTAAAGTCAGCGTGATAAGCGTGAGCCGTCATAAGTAAACCGACTGCTGATTCCCCACCCCACCAAGTGAAAATTGCATTGGGTCCGGCCATGGAAATAAGACGCCTGCGTTCAGATGAAATCTGATCGCGAAGAGACTGCAAAAAGCTCCCCCCGACTCCTGACTGCTCTAACGATTTTGCAGCCATGACCATAGGGATCAATCGGCTGGAAGTCTGTTCCACACATCCCCACGGGTATTCCATCAAATCGTCGGCAATTCGTTCGAATTGATAGGAGGCATTGGGAATCACTTTCACTCGTATATTTTGAGCACTAGCCGGTAATTGCAGTTTGACTTTTTTCTCCAGATCTATGGTTTGTGATTGGGTTTCTGTCCATGAGAAAGGCGCAAAATTTAATTGAGTCTCTAGAAGATCTTCCGACTTTGTTTCCACCGTCAAACGCGATTCAATGTTTTGAGTCGAGGCGGGTACTTTTTCCAATGTGATGGTATTGGCTCCGGGCTGCATTATGATTTTCTGAGATTCTAGGTATTCGTTGCCCTTTAAAGTGATTTCCGCATCGATTGCTTTGTGGGTAGAGTTAAATGCGACCAGAGTCGGTTTAGGTTTGTCTCCCGTCCGAAAGTTCGTTGGACCTGTCCATTTTAAAAAATAATTTTGCTGAGAATTGATAAAACCTTTTGATTCTCCTACAGCGCCGTCAGCTCCCGTGGCTCCACTGAGCGATATCGCACGAGCGGTGACTCGCCATCGAGTTAAAGCATCTGGCATTGTGAATTCAAATTGTGCTTTCCCGTTTGCGTCGGTTTTAAGTTTCCCATTCCAAAAGGCGGTATCGCGCGCATCGCGCCGAGCACGTTCTTGCAAGAGTTTTAAATCGCGAGGCGAAGAAGTCGGAGAAGTCTTGTCAACAAGGGATGTGGCAGGATTAAAAGAATAGAACGAAAGTGAGGAGCTTGTTCGAACCTGATTTCGTCGGATGTGATGAAAAAATTCCGAGATATTAGGAGCAATTTCGGGTTGCAAAACATATATCATTTCGTCAACCACACTCACTGCAAGCATGGCTTGAATGGGTTTTCCTAGGTAGGTGGTCTCTATGTCGAAAGTGACTTTCTCGCGAGGTGCGTAGACGGTTTTGTTGGGTTTAAAGGCTACTTCAATAATGGGTTTCTTTACGACTAAACCCTTATTTTGAAAATTGAACTGCCCGTTTCGTGATGAAGCCACTGAAAAAATCATATTGGGGGCGAAGGATTCCTTGATGGGAACTTCTATTCGCCATTGCGCAGCACTGAGGCGTTTGGACTTATACCAATTCCCCCCTTTTCCTAAGCGACCAAAAGCGGAAACATCGTTGCGCTCCAATGTGAGAAGCGCGTCTTCCGTTGATTCGGGAAAAGTTAAAAGAATTTTAGCAGTGTCGCCAATTTCATAGTTCTCACGATCAGCTAAAATTTCGGTTTGCCCACTTGCGGATTTTAAATCCGGACCAAGCACCACATGGGAACGAAGACCACGGGTGACACCTCCAGAATCAACCACTCGAATCACATAATGACCCGCCTTGCTCAAATTTAAAACAAATTCTCCCCGATCGACGGCCGGAATAGGGCCAAAGAGGACGGAGCGATCTTCTAAACGGATGGCTTGCCAAGTTTTGAGTTTTTGAGTGGTATCGGCGGCATCAATGCCTTGACGATCAAAAGTTATTTTTAAGGGGGCACCCATTTCAGTGGCATTAAAATCAGAGCTCAGTAAATAGGTTTCAAGAAATCCTTCTACTAAAATTTCTTTTTTCGTTGAGACTCGGTAAGCCGCTTGATCCAACGCACGTGCTGTCACGATGAAGCGGGAGGGCTTTTCGGCCGCGGGAATGCTGAAAGAAATTTCTCCTTTAGCGTTTGAACGATAAGACTTTTGTTTGAGTTCCACTGGAGTAGAGGCGTTATATCCATAGGAGCCCTCATAGACTGTCATCCGTTCAGATCTGATTTGCAAATCGACATCAGCGCCTACCACAGGCTCGCCAGAAGGATAACTCACTTGAACGCGACCTTTCATCAATTCACCAACTTTGTAGGAAGCTTTGTCAAAATTAATTTGTGCGTCGAAGTGAGGTTTCGTAAAACGCGCGACCCGAAATGCGGCGCCATAGTCCTCACCATTTAAGCGTAGACGAAGTGAATACCCGCCGCTTTCCGCGGTAGGAGGAATCATAAATTGGGTCTCAGCTCCTTCGATTCCATTCCAACCCAATTCTTTTGTGATCACGGGAACTCCAGAGGCATCGAGCACTGTGAGTGTGGCCTTTGCTTCTTTCATCGCGCTCCACACATCTTTTGAGGACTCTCGTTTTAGAGCTCGCCCAAGAGCCCGAAGGGAGACTGTATCGCCGGGTTGGTACAACGGACGATCTGTAAACATAAAAACTTTTGGCTGAAAAACTTCAGAGTCATAAAAAAAATTTTCACTCACAGCAACGCCACCAAAAGCATCCTCTATCATTGCAAAGCTGCGCTCTGGAATTTCATGTTTGGAAATAAAAACTCCGTCAGCATCTCCAACACCTTGATCAAGCACTCCTACGCCATCAGTGAGAAGAACTTTACTTTTGGGGATACTGATTCCGGTGCTACGATGAACTGTCCAAACCAAGGCTTGTTTGGAGGACACTTTACTAACCACTAACGAGTCACTGACAAAAGCTAAAGTCGTAGCTCGGTAGGTGCCAATCATGGCCTCTACCAAATAAAGTCCGGATTTTCGCTTTCCCATTGGCAGTATCACGTTTCCAGCGGCTGTCTCTAAAAAATTTGAAGAACTTCCTTCCATCACGGTATCTTTTGAATTTTTCTGAGATTTGGCCTTCCAGATCGGGTAGCGAAATGAATCTACGAGGTCCATGCCAGGAAGGGGCTTAAACTGGTTTTCATGTGAAAATTGAGTTTGGTAGCTGTGGGGTGGAGTTTGCTTTAACTCTGGAACCGTTGCGACCGCTGCAACGCGCGTTTTGGTAGAAAAAATTCGCTGCCATGAGAGGCGCGCCTTTTTAAACCAACTGTCCCACAAATAGGAGAGCGCATTGGCCAATCCTTCACCTTCAAATTTTGCGTCGACTTTGGGCCGGTGGAGATTTTTTTGGGCCCGTAAAAATTCTAAAGGTTTGGCTATACGATAAAGTCGCACATCGACACCGCCATACTTCTCTAGATCGCTGTTTCCAGCAGCTTCAAATCGGACGGAAATGTTTTCTTCCGTCGAGAAAACACCATCGGTGAGAACAAAGAATTTCCCGCCGGTATAAAGTGAATATCCGCTTGGATCAATGTCACTTGCAGCTACGGAATAATTGAAAAACATTAACAGAAAAAGAAGTTTGGTTTTTTTCATAAATTTTCCTGATTCGCCAATGAATGTAAAAATGAAAATCTGTAAAATCCGATAAAATTAGGGTTTTCGATGCGAGGCTGCCAGCGAGTGTCATTCCAATTTAAGAGTTCATCCATATTCACAACGCGAAGACCCGAGTCATTCGTTTTTTCATTGGAGCGGGGTCGATGACCATTGTGATAAACAATCCGATTTCCAGTCCACACCATCACATGTTGATCGTCGCCTTGATCAAAAAAAAGTAAGTCGCCTGCTTCTAAATTTTCGGTGTTCTTCCCGACAAAGACGGCATTCTGTTGAATGAGAGGAAGGGCCCGAACAAAAAAAGATTTTTGCCCATCGCTATTTTTCCAAATCTTAAAATGCTCGCGCTCCTTGGCTGTTAACTCAATTTGAGCGGGCAGAGCTCGACCAATGTAGCCATTTGATTTGCGCCATTTGAGATCATGGTGTGCAAAAGTCTCATTCACTGCAAAACGAACGAGACTCGCACAATCCCGTTGTGTCCAGCGCGGATTTGGGCCACGGGTGATTTGGTCTTCAATCAGTGTGATAAACCATGATCTAAAACTTTTCATCTGTACGGCGTTCAGCTGCACTGCTTGCGTGTTGCAGATGACAGCAAAGCAGAAAACGAAAGTCGCAAGTTTAGGGACCTTCATAGGGAACCCATTCTATTTTTTTCCAATTTTCTACGCCTGTAATTCGTGCTGTTTGCACTGGATGTTTGCCAAATTTTTCAAGATTAGGAAAAAGATGTCGCGAAATTGATGTTCGGAAAATAGATTCTTGCGATTCGGGGAGTGAATCTAAGATGGAAGTTTTTAAAAGTTTTGCAAAATGATTTGGCGCAATGAGGAATGCGGTATTTTTTTGATCTTTGGGCAAAGTCGTTTGCATGGATGGAAATTTACCTGCCAACGTTGAAAGAGCTTTGTCGACCAAGAGATCGTCAGGCGAGAAAAACATAGCTGCATTGGTGGCAACAAATTTTACTCGAAAAAATCGTTTGGAACCTAGAAGCTTTTTATTGGCACTCTTTTTTGATGGATAGAGCCCATAGCGCGCGCCTATTTCACGAGTAAATCCCACTTGCCCTGTGTCCAGTTTGAGATTTTGCACAGGAAGCATGGGTAGATATTTTAGGTTGTAGACCGCTTTTTCATCTTCGGTGGCAGGGGAACTTTGTAGTACAATCGCTTCGCGGACACCGATCGTATTGGAAAAAAGAGATTTTAGCTCCTCAGGTTTTTGTAAGATATCGCTAAAATTTCCTATCAAAGCCAATAGTGGAGCATACAACTTTGATTCGGGATACCAGCAAGCGACCGCGCTGCCGTTCGATTGCTTTAGCAATGGCTCAATTTTTAAAACGCTGGTAATTTTTTTATTTTCGAGTTGAACACTCAAGCAAAAGGATGCTCCTTTGGGCATGTGACTCCAATTTTTACTGTCGATCTCTTTAAAATCATCTGCAGTGAGGACTTGCGTTGACCACGCATTCGATTGACTAAATTCAAATCGCAGAGCTTTTAACTGACTAAAAAAAGCTTGATAGCCAAAGCTTAAATATTTTGCCGTTACAGTGATAGAATGTTTAGCATCTCCTAACTTGGATCCAAAAAGTGCTACTTCTTGATTTGACCCAAAAAATGCTTTTGCGCGTTCCATAAAAGTGCGTTCATGACTTTTGTCAGGCAATTGCATTCCAGGTTCGCTAAAAATAAAGAGGCGGTTTTCTTCACTAACAATGTAAACCGACTTAGCGTGAGGAAGGCTGAGGACGTTGACTTTTCGTCCTTGGAGTTCATCAACTTTTAATTGCGAATCATCCACTGCGGATTTGGCTAGAAAAGTCATCGCTTCTTTCACGCCACTTTGATCCATTGTGAACAAGAAATGTCCGAGTTTGCCATCAGGCCCCTTCCAAAGAGCGATTTCTGCTGGGCCATTTAAAATCCAGCTCATAAACTTTGTTGGCCAATCAAGATTGTGTTCAAAGGCTATGCGCGCCAGCGCACCACGAAAATTTAGCCAAGCCGCGCCACTGTCGCGATAGTAAAAAACAAAGTCCTCAGTGAGCAAATCTTTAAGCAACGGTGCCGCCACAATATCTTTTGGCAAATCAAACAAACTTCTCGTGTGAATAATGGCATCGGGTTCTCTGGAAAAAGCATTGTCTTGAGCATGCGTGTTGCAAAACAACAAAAAACTCAAAATAAAACCCAAAATAAAAATCAGTTGGATTGCATGTGAAGTGAGTGGCTCAAGGTAAGAAGTTAATCCGAATTGTTTTTGAGGCAAAGTTTTTGTCATAGGCGCGGAATAGATTACAGGGGGATGTGCTTCTCGCAAAGAGTTCGGAAAGGAACATCAACTGTGTGTAACGCTGCGCACGGTCGGCACTTCGATGGAAGAAACTATGCCAAAATTATTTTGAAACTCTTAGAGAAGCTTGTGATTGGCACGTAGCTTGAGCAGCGTCGGAGTTGGATTTTTTCTCATCGATATGTGTTATGTGTATCTCCAAAAAACACATATCGATAATTTCCTCTTTCGCTACCTAAGGAATTACTCAGTGTCGCCTTTAACCAGCAAAAGCGGGGCTAATTGGCCTCAGCCAATAAGATTCGCAGATTTAACAATTTGCTGATCAAAATAGTTGAGCCTCATTCCAGCATCTAACACGACCTGTTGGCCGTTCATGCCTGACGAAGCAGGACTTAGCAAAAACAAAGCCGCATTTGCTACTTCTTCAGTTTTTAAAGCCTCACCTCGCAGCGTGCATTTTTCTGCAAAGAGAAAATTTTCAAGATAGCCGGGAATTCCTGCCGAAGCTGAGGTTTTTAACAAACCTGGGCAGAGAGCATTAAAACGAACCTTGGAAAAACGACTAAAAGATTTTGCCAAAAAACAAACACTAGAATTCAGTGCGGCCTTGGCAGGCGCCATCCAACCATAACTTTCGGCAGTCATTTCGGTAGTCGAAATTGAAATCGTTATCACAGAGGCATCTTTGGCAAGGGCATCTTTTAAAGCGTTGGAGATCGCAATCAACGAGAAACATGATACATCAACCGTCTGTAAAAAATTTTTACGAGAAGTCTGGTGAAAAGGCTCCATGCCTTTTTCAAAATTCGCAAAAGCGATCGAATGCACAATGCCATGAATTTCTGGATGATCTTTTGTAATTTCTAAACAAGTTTTCTGAATTTGTTCCTCAAACTCGACATCACAGACATAAATCGGTGCCTCAGCAATGATCTTTGAAACAGACTCTTTTCGAGCCTGACTTCGAACTACGTAAATAACTTTTGCCCCCTCTTCACGAAGCTTTTTAGCAACATGAAAAGCCACGGACTTTTTGTTGGCGACACCAAAGACAACAATACTTTTATTTTCGAGACCTAAGAAACTCATAAATTTATAATACTCACTTGGGAAACTAAATTTTAGATTTGGGTTTGGGAGCAAGCATGGCGGTGAACTCGACTGAGGCGGCCAATTTTCCACCCACCGAAGCACGACCCATCATATAAAAAGCTCCAGCAACTCTCTCCACAAATTTGACGTTTATTTGCACTTCGTCTTCGGGCAAAATCATGATTTTAAGACGCGTGTTATTGGTCCGCGAGATGACAGGAATGCTGTCGCTCATGTCATGAGTCGTTTGCCCCAACATCGCATGAATGAGCGCTGCTCCGCTTTGAAAAATCATTTCGCAGGTAATTATACCCGGAACAATTTTAAAATCTGGATAATGACCTTGAAGGAAAAACTCATCGCCTCGAACGCGTTTGATTGTTTCAATCGTATTAGCCTGAAGATCAAGCGTAACAATTTTATCAACCAGGAGCATCGGTCCACGATGCGGAATAAATTCTATAATATTCATTTACAATCCCCCCGAAATTTCAAGGGTACTGCCCGTAACATAAGCCGCTCCCGTCGAAGCCAAATACATCACTCCAGCCGAAACTTCATCGGGCGTTCCAAATCTTTTCATAGGCACCATATTTTTATATTCGTTGGCCAGTGTTTCAGGCAAGTCGCTGAGCAATTCTGTATCGATAAAACCCGGGGAAACACAATTCACTGTAATTTTTCTCTTAGCCACTTCTTGACTCAAAGAGCGTGTAAAACCAATCATCCCTGCTTTGGAGGCCGCATAGTTGCCTTGTCCAGCAAAGCCCAATCTTCCTGACGGAGACGTGATGTTAATGATACGTCCGTAGCGCTGTCCTGACATCCTTTGCACGGCAAATTTTGACATCAAAAAACAACCTTTCAGATTTACGTCTAAGACTTTGTCCCAGTCTTCCTCACTCATCATACCCACAATAGAGTCTTTTCTAATTCCAGCAGAATTTACCAAAACATCGACCTTCGGAAATTTTTTATCATAGATTGTGAAAAAGTTTTCAACTTGATCAAGCTTCGAAACATCGAACTTGTGTAGAAAAAGTCTTTCCCCTTGCGCGCCCAGCGATTCTTTAAATTCTTCGGCAGCTTTTTGATTACTTTGATAGTTAGCAGATACTGTAGCTCCAGCCTTAAGAAAGGCTTCGGAAATCGCTCTACCGATTCCACGCGTTCCACCCGTCACGATGACATGTTGATCTTTAAATTCCATTGGACACCTCTGTAAATTGCGTGTGGCTGCTAGGCTGAACTTGATTTTTTTGATGAACATAAGAGGAAATTTTGTTGGCCACAATCACGCCATAGTTAATCGCACCAAGCCAACCACTCATAATAATTCCCACGGATCCTGCATGAAAAGCTCCCGGAATCTTTTCGGGAAGACTCATACTAATTTCGAGCCCTTCAAATTTAGTTCCAAAGCATGCGCCCCCCAGATGCTGGGTATAATGCACAAAAGTCTTTGGAGTGGAGACTTCAACATGTTCAATTTTTGCTCGAACGCCTGGGATATAGCCTTCTAAAATTGAGATGGTTTCTTCCGCTAATCTTTGTTTTTCCTGTGCGTATTCCATCTCGTTTAAATTTGCCCAATCTTTAAAATTAGCATTCGTCGATGAGACAACGGCATATCGCTCTTCTTTGGTCGGACGAATTTTTGGATAGTAAAAAGAAAAAGTTCGACTTGTAGGTCGAAGTGCAGTGAGGGCATCCGAATCGAAGACGGGATATTGAGAAGTAAAAAATAGCTCACCAATATCTTCCAGGACCTCGCCTTTTTTTATTCCCATATAAACTTGGCAGGAACTTGAACTCAATCGGACTTTATCAATTTTAGCGCTAAATTGGGCATCAAAGTATTCGCGCCCAATGAGACGATCTGTGGTATTTTTTAACCCTGCATTGGACAACACGGCCTTGGCGTTAATTCTTCGACCATTCACTATGACGCCTGTGGCTTGGCCATTCTCGACAATAATTTTTTCAACCATCGCTCGATTGAAGAGGTCTGCCCCATTTTCTTTTAAAATGCTTTTCATTTTTTTGATCATCTCATCGGTTCCACCCTCAAAGATGTAAACGCCTTTACTCATGAAATTAGAAAAGACTATTCCATAAGTCAGCGCAGGTTCATCTAAAGTGGAACCATTGGCATAGGCAATTGGCTCCATCAAAAATCTCCAAACCGCTGGCTGGTTGGGAAAGAACTCCTGAAAAAGTTCGCGGGTTGTCATCTGAACATCGTCCAAGTGAGTCATCGAGCGAGCTCGATCAAAGAATTTTTCTACGGTTTCGCGTGGAATTTGGAAAATCTCCACTAACTTATTGGTAAAATCGACACGGTCAAAGGTGGTATCTAAAGCAAATTGAGGATTGTGAAATCTAACTTTTTCGACTTGGCGAATAGAGTCCGAGAGTTCTTTGCTCCAGTATTTACGCACACTCTTGATCATGCCCACAGGAAAGCCATGGAGCGAAATATCGAAGATATGACCACCTTTGCGCTTAAACCAAGTGGCCATTCCTCCAAAATTAAAGTGCTGCTCTAAAACACAAACGCTTAAACCAGATCTCGCCAAAATATTTGCAGCGGTTAAACCTCCAAGACCCGAGCCAATGACAATCACATCATATTCATTTTTTGCTTCATTCACTACGTGACTCATATATTTCAAAATCCTCTAAACAAGCGTATGACGATTGGCCATTAAAATACCGCTTAAAAGCGAACCAATAATTCCAAGGTAACCTTGATCGGTCCCGCAAATATAAACATCCTTTGCTCCAATTTCCCCGCTGCCTATTTTTTGGGGTGTTCCGTAAACTGCCCCGTCTATTCTTCTCGTAAAGCGCTCAATTGTGGCAGGAGTGAAAGTATCGACATATTTTATATTTTTAGAAAACTCAGGGACAATGCTCTTTAAGCCTTCTAATTCTAGCGCCACCATTGCCTGTTTTTGCTCGTTGTATTTTTCCAAACTTTGACTTCTTAATTTTTTCCACAGTTTGGGGTTGGCAATGTGAGTTAAGCGAAGCATGCCCTCATTTAGCGGTGTGGGATCATTAAAATTATTTGGCGAACATAAAATTCCAGACGAGTAATCAACAAGATCCTGTGACCTCTGGTATTTAAAATTTGTGTTGTGACTAAAAAATGTGATCGTGGACGAAATATCCAATTCCTTGGGCATTTTGTCTAAGCAAAAAATTGTCTCAACAAAACTCATCGCTCCAATTTCCGAAGCTTCAAAGGGTAACCCCAAAAGACTTTTTGTTTCAGGGAGTCCCGCGCAAGAAATCACCTTAGCGGCAAAAATTTCTTCACCATTCTCAAGAATGACCTTTGCACCGCCAGAAGCCTGCGGCACGATGGCTATGACACTGGTCTTGGTGCGAATTTCTCCCCCACGATCGACATAGGTTTTGCGCAATAAGCTTAAAATTTTTCGCACGCCTGCGTGAGGTCTTGAAAAACCTTCAAAAAAAACTGCCTTGAACATGATCACAAACTGATTCCAGTCCATATCGTGTTCCGTTGCAGAACCATAAAACATGAGCGGACAAAAAATCATATCAATCAAAAGCGGTGAAGCAATGATGGCGAGCAGCCTTTGACGAGCCGACACAAATTCGGCAGGCAAAGTTCCGTCATCATGATCACGAACTAAAGAACACAAATCTAAAAACTGATCGAGGTGTTCGGGAAATTGCTCCTTCACCGAGGAAATCAAAACTTCTAGATTATTAGAGAAGTGAAGTCTGTGATTTGGAAATTTGATCACAGACTGATTTTGCTCGTGAAGATCAAAATCTTCCCATTTTAAACGCAATTGTCTTAAGATCGTGGGGAACGGGCCACGCTTTGACCCTTTTGCTGAATAATTTGTTAAGGCGTGAAGGCCAACATCAAACTGTCGACCGGCTTGTTGGTAAAACGAATTTAAGCCTCCCCAAACGGAATGCTGCTCCAGAATGCAGACTTTTTTGTCAAACATTGCCAAACGGATGCCCGCTCCAAAGCCAGACATTCCGGCCCCGATAATGATAGCGTCATAGGTTTGATTGGGCATCGCACTTTAACTTTTGCAGCTTGCTAGTGGGTCAAATGTGTCATCTTGGGAGCAAGATAATCCGCGCAGCTATCAAGAGTCGCAAAAAATTTGTAGTCTTCTTCGGGAACTTCCACTTTGTGGCGCTTGCGCAATTCCATAATAATGTCCAAAAAATCCATCGAATCCAAATTCACTTCCTCGCGGATAATCCCTGAATTTGTCATTACGGATAAATCTTCATCCGGCACAATTGCGGCAATAATATCTTTTACTTCTTGGCGAATCAGTTCTTTGTTCATGGTGTTCCTTCCTTCTTATCTTTTAAACTTTTTATTTTTCAAATTTTTTAACAATCACAACGGTATTAATCCCCAGCATTCCGCTCGACATATTCGCTATGGTCTTTACGGATTTTGTAAGTTCAGGCTTTTCGGTGACAAGGCCTGCAAATTTGCAGGTGTCATCGAATTCGGTGAAATTCATTGTGGGGTGAATCAGATTATCGTCAAAGGAGGGAAGATTTCCCGCGAGCTCTAATGCGCCAGCGGCTCCCATACAATGACCAATAAATCCTTTCGTTGCGTTGACCCTCACATTGGGATAGTCGCCAAAAACGGTGTGAATCGCGCGCGCTTCTTGTTCGTCTCCAAGTGGCGTCCCAGTTGCATGCGCATTGACAATGTCGATTTGCGCAGGTGTTAAATCAGCTTTTGCCAAAGCCAGCCTCATACATTCGGCTTGGCGCTCGCTATTGGGTAACACAAAGTCGGTAGAATCCGTGTTCACGCCATAACCCACAATTTCGCCGTAAATTTTTGCACCGCGGGAAAGTGCATTGGAGAGCGTTTCTAAAACATAAACACAACCTCCTTCAGAACATACGATTCCCGATCGATTTTTATCAAAGGGACGACTGGCTTTTGTCGGGTCAGGTTGTTCGGCCGTGAGTTTGGCAAGTGCCCCTTGGCTGTTAAAGCTGGCAAAAATACCAAACGTGTGAATAGATTCCGAAATGCCACCCGCTAGGGCGTACTTGACGTCGCCCAGGATTAAATTTTGGGCCGCAGTAATTAAGGCATAGTTGCCCGCAGCACAAGCGGCCCCAACCGTCATATGGGGTCCCTTGAGTCCCACATTCAAACACAATTCTCCAGCTGGATTGTTCGCTACTGTTCTGGGATTGTGATGGTGCGACCAAAATTTTACATCATTTTTAAATTCGCCTAAATTCCAAACTTCGTTTTCGGTTTCGACATTGCCATGTTCGGTGATTCCAAGATAAACACCAATTTCTTTCAAGCGAGGATCAGCATCCTCACAATTTTCGAGATCAATACCAGAATCTTTCAATGCCTCATTGCCACAAAAAATGGCAATAGAACCGGCGCGCGTTCCTCGTCTTAGCTCTTTTCTTTTTTGATACTTGAGTTCGTCAAAATTACAAACTCCAGCCAGCACTTCACCCATGTGTCGAGTCTGATATTTCACCACGCCACTCACATTGTTCAAAAGCGCGTGACGAAATTCAGGAAGACTATTCCCATTGGGCGCAGTTAATCCGACGCCCGTGATAACGATTCGTTCTTTGAGTGCCATTAAACGGCTCCTTCTTTGCGAAGAAAACGAAATTTTGATTCGATTTTAGAGGCAATAATTTTTGAACTTTTTGCACTTAGCACGATGGTCTCAAGGGTGAGAGGAAGCCTGCGCACGACACTTTGGTAGTGTTTTAAATTCCCCAACTGACTCAAGGAATCAATGAAAGAAATAACAGACTGCGCAATATCACACGTAAGCACGATGGATTTTAATCTTTTCGTTCGGGAGGACGAAAGCGTGTCACCCATTTTTGCAAACGTCTCGAGAGCATTTTCGGCATTGGCTTTAAATTCGGCGATGGCAACTTGTTCTCTTCGTTTAAAAATTGTGGTTACAATTTTTAAACTATTTTCAGAGGCTTGATGAACTTGCGCGCGTTTGAGAGGTTCCCATTGAGACTCAACGGCACCCCATTGAGTCAGAGCTTTAAGCGCTTGCGAGGCAGCTCCCTGCGAAATTCCCAATTGCTCGTGAATTTCTGCCAGAGTCACAGGTTCTGGAGTGAGAATAAGAAACCCGTAAACCGAGCCCTCGATACGCTTAAATCCCACGGTCTGTAAAAAGCGTTCAAAACAAACCAAAGAGTTTTTTATTTCGGATTGCAAGATCGGAGTCTTTCTCATATTAATCATATTTCACATATATGTGAAATATACAACATGTCAGGATTTTAAAGTGGCTCAAATTTACAAGGATGTTTTTATCGAGTCGGTCGCTCCGGCATTTGCGGCAAATCGAGTGAGCTCGTCCGAAATCGAAAATCGACTAGAACCCCTTTATACCCGACTTGGTTTACCCAAAGGCCGCCTAGAACTTATGACAGGAATCAAAGAGCGGCGTTTTGCCAATCTTGGTAGCAAACCTAGTGATCTCAGTATTGAGGCAGCGGAACTTGCATTTAAAAACAGCTCCATTGATCGTGAAAAAATTGGTTGTCTCATTCATGCCTCAGTGTGCCGAGATTTTTTAGAACCCGCCACGGCGACAGTGGTCCATCAGGCCTTAGGGCTTGCATCGCATTGTCAGGTTTTTGATTTGTCCAATGCGTGTTTGGGCTTTTTAAACGGCATGATTCAAGTGGCAAACATGATCGAGCTAGGCCAGATCGAAGCGGGACTGATTGTCAGCGGCGAAGATGGTCGCGCCTTAGTAGAATCCACTATTGCTTATTTAAATTCGAATGTGGAATTAAACAGACAAGACATCAAGGCAAGTTTTGCTTCCTTAACCATCGGCAGCGGTGGAGTGGCGCTGATCCTCAGCAACAGCAAGCTCGCCCCCCAAGGTCACCAACTCTTGGGCGCTGTGACAGAATCGGCTACCCAATTTAATCATCTCTGCCAAGGTGGATCCGGTCCCAATCAAGCAAGTACCCACCATGTGGTCATGAACACGGATAGCGAAACAATGCTAAAGGCCGGCATCGATTTAGCTGCAAAATGTTTTCAAACTGCGAAAAATCAATTTTCTTTGAGTCCAAATCAAATCGATCACTTTATTACGCACCAAGTGGGAATTGCCCATTCCAAATTACTTTTTCAAAAGCTGGAACTTGACGAAGCAAAAGATTTTCTAAGCTTCCCTCATTTTGGGAATATGGGTTCAGCTTCCATAGCCACCACTCTAGCGTTAGCAGCGCATGCAGGTAAATTTAAAAAAAAAGATCGGATCCTCATGATGGGAATTGGCAGCGGCCTTGTGTCGATGATGCTCAATTTAAAATGGTAACACTGATGCACACGAAGGTAAATTTCATGCAAGAAGCACCCACCAGCGCGCTGGCGATTCAAAACATTCGTAATAATTTGAGCGATCATTATCCTTACGCGAATCATTTTAAAAAGGTCCATGGACGTCAAATGAATTACATCGACGAAGGACAAGGTCCCGTTATTGTCATGGTTCACGGCAATCCGAGTTGGTCTATTTATTGGCGAAAAATTATTGACCTTTTAAAAGGGCAATATCGCGTAATAGCCATGGATCACATTGGCTGTGGATTTTCCGAAAAACCCGATGACTATTCCTACACACTTCATCAGCGCATCGAAGATGCTTCGAGTTTGCTTTCCCAACTTGGGATTTCTCAGTTTTCACTCCTCTTGCATGATTGGGGCGGAGCGATTGGAATGGGACTTGCGGAAAAAAATCCTCAACAAATAAAATCGATAGTCGTTTTTAACTCGGCAGCTTTTTTTAGTCCCAACATTCCAAAAAGAATTGCGATCTGCCGATGGCCCGTATTTGGCAGACTCGCGATTCAAGGCTTCAATGCTTTTGCTAAAGCAGCGGTAGTCATGGCCACGAATAAAGGATTTTCGAAATCCTTACAACAGGCCTACATCGCGCCTTATGATAATTATAAAAATCGTCGTGCAACATACGAGTTCGTGCAAGACATTCCGATGGAGTCCAGCCATCCCAGCCGCCCACTGATCGATGACATTGAGCAAGGCTTGAGCAAATTTCAAAATCATCCCATGATGCTCATTTGGGGCGAAAAAGACTGGTGCTTTGACACAAGCTTCCTGAACACTTGGAAGCAAAAATTTCCTCAAGCCAAAGTTCTCAGTCTGGCGACTAGCGGGCACTACGTAGTGGAAGATGGCTTTGAAGAATATCAATCGGCTTTGTCCGATTTTCTGCGGAATCATTCTTAAAAATGACCCCAAATTTTTCAAACGTTGCCCGACACCTTCGTGTCCATGCCGAAAAAAATCCGCAGAAACTTGCTAGCATCAAAGAAAATGGCGAAAGCATAAATTTTTTGCAGATGGAGCAAACGTGTGAACACGCCGTTGCTGAATTTAAAAAAATGGGAATACGTTCGGGAGATCGCGTCGCAACTTTTATCAGGCCAGGACTGGATTTTGTTCCCGTGATATTTGCCCTTTTTAGAATCGGCGCCATTCCCGTTTTTATTGATCCTGGCATGAGCCTCTCGAATATGTTGAAGTGCATCGAAAGCTCCAAGTGTACGGCTATGCTTGGAGTTGCCTTGGCCCATTTACTTAAAAAATTTAGGCCAAAGTCCTTTAGACACATAAAAATTTGCATCTGCATGAGTCGATTCAAATGGCTTGCAAAAATTTTGTCAGCAAATCATTTGGCTAAATTTCAACCCTCAAAAATACTTCAGGGGGATGCCGAAATTGCTACGGTAACAAAAAATCAGACCGCCGCAATTTTATTCACGAGCGGCAGCACGGGAATCCCCAAAGGGGTGGAAGTCACCTTTGGAATTTTAGAAAAACAACAGGAACTTTTGCGTGAGACTTTTGCTATTTCAGATAATGAAATTGATTTAGTTCCATTTCCCTTGTTTGCTTTGTTTAGTGCCGCATGGGGAATCACCAGCGTTATCCCCGCGATGAATCCCGCAAGACCCGCGCGATGCAGCGGCAAGAAATTATTTCAATTAATGACAAAGCATCAGGTGACGCACACCTCGGGATCTCCTGCAATTTGGAAGAATGTCTTGAGTTATTGCCAAGACAACCGACAGTCCTTCAAACATCTCAAACGAGTGCTTATGGCGGGCGCACCTGTTTCGGAAAAACTTATTTTAGGATGGAGGCAGATCCTTGCACCGTCAGCGAATGTTTTTACCCCTTACGGAGCAACCGAGGCACTTCCTTTGACTGTGATCTCGGACAAAGAGCTCATTGCTGAGTGCTATTTGCAAACTCGCGCAGGGCACGGGACCTGCGTCGGTCACCCGATAAAAAATACAAAAATTAAAATTATCAAAATTAGCAATCATTCCATTGGACAAATAAGTGAGATACAAGAATTAGCGGTGGGCGAAATCGGCGAAGTCATTGTGCAAAGTGAAGTCGTCACCCAAAAATATTTTGACAAACCCGATGCCAACAAACTTGCAAAAATTTTGGATGTAGAAAGCCAACAAATCTGGCATCGCATGGGCGATTTAGGCTATCTGGATACAACAGGGAGACTGTGGTTTTGTGGCCGCAAAGATCATCTGATCAAAACCGAACAAAAAACCGAACTTTATCCTGATCAGCTCGAAGCCATCTTTAATCAATTAAACGGGGTAACCCGCACGGCGTTGGTAGGAGTTCCTCGCAAAGGAATCCTTGAAGTTTTTACACCGGTACTGATGGTGGAAATGAAACCGAAACTCCACATAAAAAAAATGTTGCTGCAAAAGGCAATCGAATCCGAGCAAACACGACTGATCAAAGATATTTTATTTGTGAAAAGTTTTCCTACGGATGTTCGACACAATATCAAGATCAATCGCGGAGAACTTGCCAAAACGGCACAGCGCCAAATGGGAGAACGATAAATGAAAGTCATTGTCACTGGCGGCGGAGGATTTTTAGGATTCTTTATTGTTAAAGATCTTTTAAAGTTAGGATACGAAGTCACCGTGCTCGGAAGAAATCATTACCCGCACGTTGTAGAATCTGGGGCAAAAAGCGCCGTGGCTGACATTCGAAATCTTGCCCAAATCGAAAAGTGTTTTCATGGCATCGACGAAGTCTATCATGTCGCAGCTATTGCTGATGTTTGGGGGGATTGGGAAAAATTTTACAGCATTAACTTTGTAGGAACAAAAAATATCATTGAAGCTTGTTTTAAACATGGCGTGAAACGTTTAATTTATACCAGCTCTCCAAGCGTGGTTTTTGATGGAGTTTCCCAAAGAAATCTGGACGAAAGCGCGCCCTACCCTAAACGATGGCTTGCGCATTATCCTCACTCCAAAATGTTGGCCGAAAAACTTGTTCTAGAATCAAATTCCAAAAATTTAAAAACTGTCGCATTACGACCACATTTAATTTGGGGCCCCGGTGACCCGCATATTTTTCCTCGTCTCGTGGATAAGGCAAAGAAGGGGCAACTCTCGATCGTCGGCAATGGAGACAACCTCGTGGACATTATCTATGTGGAAAACGCTGCGAGAGCGCATTTGCAGGCAGCCGCAGCCTTGCGCACAAACGATAAAGCCGCGGGAAAAGCCTACTTCTTGGGTCAAAACGAACCTGTAAACTTGTGGGACTTCATCGGTAAAATTTTGGCGCGCGAAAAACTCCCCCCCATCAAACGACGTTTGCCATTTCCATGGGTCTATCGCATTGGAGTTATGATGGAGTTCTTTTACAAATTACTCAAAATCAAACAAGAGCCCCCGATGACCCGATTTGTGGCTGCGCAATTGGGAACCGATCATTATTATTCGCACGCAAACGCGCGAGCTGATTTTGGATACGAAGCTTTTATTTCGGTCGAAGAGGGGCTGAATAGAATTTATGGTCCCCAAACGTAAAATGCTCCCAACGAAAAGGATGTAATTTTTTTGAAAAGTATAGGCACCGATATTGTCGAACTCGAACGGATCAAGCGATCACATGCACGTTTTGGTGAGCAATTTTTAGCGCAGATTTTGTCTACGCGAGAACAAGAGTTGATAAAAAATACTAAGGGGTTTATCAACTTTTTAGCGGGTCGCTTTGCAGCGAAGGAAGCAATTTATAAGGCACTAGGCACGGAAATAGGTTTTGGTGTGGCTTGGAAAGAAATGGAAGTTTTACGCGAAGCGAGTGGAAAACCCTATGTGGAGTTGAGTGGCAAAGCCAAGGCACGAGCGGAGGAACTGGGAATTCATCAAATTCATATTTCTATTTCTCATTGCAAAAGCTATGCAATCGCTTTTGTTTGTTTTGAATAGTGATCTATCGAATGAATTGCAAAAGAGGGTCCAACTTTAACGCCCTTCTTCGGTTGAAAAACTCGCATTTGCCTCGAACGTCGAATGATTTTTGAGAACGCCAAGATAAACGCACGGAGAACAAAATTTTAATCAGGGTTAAACTTATTGAACAGCACCTGCCCGAGCATTTACAGCATACTGCTTCAGATCTGGATCTAAAGGAGTTGAATCTAAAAAGGCATCAAAAATTACTTCAGCTGTTTTTGCTTCCGAAACTAGACTTGCAATGGGACAGTCATCCCACAACATGTAACAAATGCTATTTAAGGCGGATCCCCCCTCTTCCTCAAGACTTCCTAGGGTCTGTGTACAGCGAACTGATAGACATTTTCTGTAGAGCGTCTCAATGGATTTAATTATATCAATTTTGGCTTCTGTGCTTACGGTTTCCTTGCAAACTGAAAACATAAAATTTGAACATGAAGGACTGAATGTATTAGAGGCAACTGGGTGATCAAATACATGTGTAATCCAATCATCAAATTTAGGGAGCATTCCTGTAGCCTATTCTTACAAAATAACCATTAAAAATCTCCCTAATGATAGCGAGATTTTTGTAAAAAACTCAAAATTATTTAAATTCATTTATCTCATCAAGCAAGTGAACCATGATATCTCGAATCGAAACCACGCCTGCCAGACCGCCAGATTCATTCACGATAACCAAATGTCTAAACTTTCCCATGCGCATCATCGCCATCACATGCATCAGAGACACTGTTAACGATGCCGTTTTAGGCTGAGGAGTCATATGTTTTGAAATCGGCTCTTGAGAGAGGTCAAGTTTTCGATTGGCGACACAGCGAATAAGATCTCGCTCCGTAAAAATGCCCAGTGGGCGATTGTGGCCTTCAGTGGGATCAACAATCACAATACTGCCGACTTTTTTTTCGGCCAAAATTTCAGCAACCCTCTGAACCGAGTCATGAGGTGCGCAGGTGACCCACTCTTCATTGATGTGGAGAGTGGAAAGCAATTGACTCTTGATACGCTCGATAAATGAAAATGATGACATGAGACTAATTATTTCAGCGATCAAATTAATTGGCTAGTCCCTACAACACCTAATTTGCGATCCCCGGGCCGGCCTTAAAGTATCTGACTCTTCGCAAAAATACTGCTTCCACAATGGAATTTGTATCAATATAAGTATCTAGAATGTAACAAAATCACTGTCTACCTTTTGGTCACTCACTTCGCGAAGTGTTTTTGATCAAGACACTGGGCAAGACAAAGATGAGGCACATGAAAAAGCACAGAATAAAAATACTTTTCAACCTCATGAGCATCGGAACGCTCTCTTCTTGCCTCGTCTCAACTGAAGTCAAACGAAGAACGCCCGTGATTCAAAATGAAACCCCTGAGGTAGGCGAAACCCCAGAGGATGGTGAAAACCCTGTTGTAGATGAAAACCCTGAGCTGATTGCTGATCCCCCACCTGAACCGATTGCTGATCCCCTCCCTACGCCTCGCCCAGAACCTATTCCTTCGCCCATTCCCACCCCACCACCCGAAGTCCCTCCTAGCTATAATTGCGAATTAAAAATTGAGACCATCGTGCTTGCCAACGGCAGCAAGAAATTTCCGCGAACGGGACTCATAGTGAAAGAGAGTCATTTAGCTACCGTAGAAGATGATTTTCCTCAGGGCCGTCTATTCCCTCGAGACAGCACCGAAGAAGTTCGACGCCACTACAATCGCTCCTGCGCCAGAATTAACAAAAAGCGCGTCCTCAGCGATGAAAAACCCGTCCCTTGTTTAAGCATCTATCCCGATCCTTGGGATAAAGAATGGACGCCTCCTGAAAGCGGGCGTGCTGGCCAAGGGAGTATTGGTTTAAAGAAACCAACTGTTGAACAAGAAATGTGGTCCGCAAATATGTATTGGACTGGAAGATCAAGACCTCGGCCGGGCGAAAAATTCTTAATCACCTACAACGGCCGATCCGTCGTAGTCGCGATGGGCTTTGAGACGGGTCCCTATAACAAAAATTTCCTCGGAGGGGCACAGCCCGAAGTGTTTTGGGCCCTCAAAGCGCAATCCGAAAGCTCCATGAAATTGGGAAGACTTCAGGAGCAAAGCCTACCCTACGGGCCCGTGCGTTGCCGCACGCCTCCGAGGTGATGCTTTCAATCACTTTGAAAAAATGGAGCGAACTGTGTTAGACGTATGATACCCATGAGAAAAATTTTAACAGAAAAGCAAATCACTCCTTCGGCGGCCTTAGCGATAAAAGGTTACTATCCCGAAGTCATCGAGGAAATTGAAAAAGCAATTGTTGCAAACGAATGGGTCATCGTGGGTGTTGCCTACAATCCCTTCGTGGTGCGCGCGAGAAAATTTTTAACCGAAAATGACATCAAATTTTTATACATTGAACATGGCTCCTATACTTCAGGTTGGAAGCCTCGCCTCGCCATTAAAATGTGGAGCGGCTGGCCCACATTCCCCCAAATTTTTCACGAAACTAAACTCGTCGGTGGCTTTCAAGACTTGATCAAGTATCAAGCCCTAAAAAAAAATGAGTCACTGCACCTATAAATTTCCCTCCTCACAAACATTATGAATATATATGGAGTTCAATTATGATCAAGTGGACTATGAGTTGCCTTCTTTTAATCTCAACTTCTGCATTCTCATCACAAGGAAAAGATTTCGTTTATGGAGAAAATAAATTTGAAGGCTATATCGTGCTCCCAAAAGGGGCAGAAAAAGCTGACAAAAAATTTCCGGCACTTTTGATGATTCATAACTGGATGGGAGTAAGTGCTGAAGTTAAAAAACAGGCGGATCGATTTGCTGATCTTGGTTACGTCGTGTTTGCGGGTGATATTTATGGAAAAGGTGTGCGCCCAAAAGACGGCGCAGAAGCTGGAAAGCTTGCTGGAACATACAAGGGCAATCGAAGTTTGTTTCGAGAGCGACTTAATTTGGCACTCAGTATTTTAAAAAACCACGAAAAAGTAGAAGCTGGCCAGTTAGCGGCTTTGGGATATTGCTTTGGTGGCACGGGAGTCATCGAACTTGCGCGCAGTGGTGCAGAACTAAAATCGGTCATCAGTTTTCATGGTGGCCTTGATAGTCCAAACCCCAGTGATGGAAAAAATATTAAAGCCCAAGTCATTGCCCACCATGGTGCGATTGACCCTTTTGTGAAGGCAGAAGATTTGGCAGCTTTCGAAAAAGAAATGAAAGATCACTCAGTTAAGTACCAAGTTATTTCTTACGAAGGAGCGGTTCATTCGTTTACCGACCAAGGAGCCGGTGGAGACATAAAAAAAGGTGCGGCTTACGATAAAAAAGCTGATACACAATCCTTTGCGTGGACAAAAGCGCATCTTAAAGAAATTTTTGGCAAGTAGGAAAAATTAAGGCTCATGCAATCGCGCTCTCCGCTTTTGCTGGGAGCTAACCATTTGGCACTCTGGAAAATAGAATATAAACTTGCCTCGAACACACAATTTTCATAAGAACGAGCACATGAGAAAATTACTTTTGCTTGCATTATCTGCCCTGTCCTTAAGTCACCTACCTACCAAGGCTTCTGCCGGGCATCTTAACAAAGGAAGCTATGAAGGGGCACCGGCCATGAGGGCGGCAGGAATTTTGGAAAAAAACAATTTAGGATCTCGAAGTGTTGAGAAAGTAACTAAATGGGACTTTGAGTTTTTACTTAAGAAATCACAAGTCAAAGATCTCTTCTGCTGTGTTGATTCTGCAAATGTCGTGAACTATTGCCAAGATTCTTCCGGACTGCGAGTGCGTGGCGCTGAAGCAAAAGAATTGCATGAAACATTTTTTAACTTTTGGGCCTACAAACGCCAGAACTGGCAAGTGTGTGACGATGGAGCAAGAGCGCCTTATGCCATCGAAAGAATCAACTGCTCTATCATGGAAGAAGACTTTGAAGCCTCGTGCTTTTTGGAAACTTGGATGTTTACGGATTAGCTGTGTTGTTCACGGAATTGCTTCCGCTTTGGCAGGAAGCGACAGGCCGTATTCATCGATTTATTTTAAATTCTTGAATTTCTTTATCGCTAAAGTTCCCATCATTCCAAGATCCCATCTCACCAAATATATTTGTAAGATGAAAAGCAAGATGTAAGATCAGAGACACATCTTCAGTTATTAATCCAAACGATAGTGGCGTTGTCGTCGATCAGATTGTCGAACCCATAAATTTCTTCAATATTTAGTCCTGAATTAACACATCGATAGGTTAACTTTTGACCTGTAGATACGAGATTCATTTCTGCCCAAAGGTTAACCACAACGTTGTCCCGGGGGCCTAAATTGTGCCAACCCGTACCATCTCCCATTCCAATGATGTTAGATAAATCGAATTGAAATTTGGTTCCAAATTTTACAGTGCGAAACGCACGATCAATTGTCAGTCGGTCACCTTGTCGCAATTGAATTCTACCTTTGCTATAAAATCGGCAATCCCAACTTGGTGAAATTTCTTCGCTTCCTCGAGACTTTACAGTGATCGGGCGCATAATAACTGCGACACTGCCCCGAATTTTGGTGTTTTCTTGGGTGCCTTCAGTAGTGAAAGCGTTTGCTGACACCCTGGAAGTAAAGCTAAGGGCACCAAAACCAATTAAAAGAATCAATGAGAACAATTTGGATTTATCAATTTTAGTGTTTATTTTTTTCATGCCGACGCCTGAATGCATGAACGCGTCCAGTGACTAGGCCCATCATTTAAAAGAGTTAAACTAGAAATCTAACAATAAGGACATTTTTTGTAAGTCAAATGTTGATAATTTTTACACCGCTAAATATTACTAGAATGTGTGCGTATTCTTTTGCACTTTCGCATTGACCGCCACATAAGACTGCTTGCTTAAACTCCTCTTTTTTGATTATTTCGCAAAGTCAAAACCGTTGAAGCTTTTGAAGGGAATCTGTCAGGCATGAATCACATTCACAACACTCATTTTTTGCGAGCTGCTCATTTACGCAAGAGCTTCTTTCTTACTTTAACTTTTTTTTGTTTTGCCAATACCCATGCCGATGAAGAAACGCAGAATCAACTGGCAACCCCAAACTCGGGATTGTCGATTTTCGATACGCAACTGCTAAAAAATCCCGAGACCCCACGGAGTTTTTTTTGGCCGCAATTTGCAAGTTTTATTCTTCCGGGATTTGACCAGTGGCTTGAGGGGCAGGTACCTGCGGGATTGTTTTATTCAGGAATAGCGCTGGGTGGACTAGGAGCTGCCAGTTATGCCCAGAGTCAATACACTATGAGTGCTAATCCAAAGTTGGCGACTGAGTCCAATCCAGAGCGGACCTATCTTCTTGGAATGCAGCTGACGATGGCCGCGGGCGGAATGAGCGCTTACGCAAGTTTTCGCTCGGCCGTTCATTCCCAAAAAATTGCGGGGAATTTCTTGTTTTTAAAGAGCGAAGAAACCGTGGGAGATTTGTTGTTAGCTCCTTTTAAATTTCGGGAAGTTCTTAAGCCTTCCTCCTACGTTCCATTGTTGCTGGCGCTTGTGCTAATTGCCACTCCTACAGAGTCTGCTGGACGTCTCACCTTTTCGGACGTTTTTTTTACTTCGGCTTTTTCGTTGAATGCGGGAACCCACGAGGAGGCCGTGTTTCGCGGCTGGCTGATGCCCATTGGAATGCACTATATGGATAACCGATTCTTAAGCAATGCGGCCCAAGCGGGAATCTTTGGCGCTATGCATATCAGCAAAGAGAATCCCTACCCCATTTTTCAAACTCTGATGGGCTTTTACTTAGGCCATCTCACACAACGCAATCAGTGGACCCTTACACAATCAGTTTTTGTACACACGTGGTGGGATATTGTTTTGTTTGGAGGCTCGTATTTTCACAATCGCATTCGCAGCTCTAAGGGCTTAGCGACTCGGGAAATATTTTTACCATTCCCTCCAGTCGCGCTGGTTTTTTAAGATCGCTTTTGGAATCACCAATCCCATTTTCTTCTAATTACGATTTAAGCTTTAACATTCAGATTGAAGGGGGACTTAGTGATACAAATGAATAACCTGGTTTCTACGAGTCACCTATAGTTTTTCAGGTGCTCTTGTAGAAGTTCGGAGCAATGGCCTAAGAGAATTCTATAACCAATGAGGAGTACAAAATGAATTCTATCAAAATCAACAAAACCGCCACTCTAGTGGGCTTGGCCTTTTGGACGTCTTCCATTCTAGCAAGTTCCCTGAGATGCGGAGAACTCAGTTACATTGCTCAAAACATTGGTGAAAATCAACCCGCTCTTCCCGCATTTGTGAGTCGTGCAGTGATTGATGGCGTAGAGATCGAAAATAAAATCGAAATAATTCCTCTCAACGAAGCAGTTGATAAAGTTCTAAGTTCCAAAGCGGCCGGGGTTCAAATTTGTGCCAAAGGTCGAGCAGCCACGTCGGGACTTCAAAAATTTTTTGCTTTTAGTGTTGAATAGGTAGAGGAATCCCATTTAAAGGTTTTTGTAGTGCAAAGAGAAATTCAAACCTTCGAAGACTATCGGGACTTTTTACTAAACTCTTACGAAGTAAGCAAAAAGGTCCACACCAAGCGTTCCTACGAATATTATGCGCGGCGCTCGGGGCTCTCGAAGTCATTTCTGATTCTCTTGTTTCAAAAGAAGCGACACCTTTCGCTCAACAAAATTACCAAACTCGCATTAGCCTTTGGCCTCAGCGAATTTGAAGTAGCTTATTTAGCATTGATGGTTTGCGTAGCTCAGATAAAAGATTCAGAAACTAAAAAACGATTTGAAAAAATGCGACAAAGCCTAAAATTTGAACATGCAATGCTAAACGATTCCTGGAAACCTAGACACAGTGACACCAGTACCATTGCCGGACTATTGCCTGTCTTGCTTGAACCCATTCTTCAAGCGAGGACTTTTAAAAATGCTGAGTCCATTTACAACAAACTCACCCCTGCCTTTAAAGAATGTGGTATCGAAGAAATCACTAAGGTTATCAAACAAAACAAAACCCAATCGCACGGACTTACACAAGATGTCGTCATAAATCCTCTCAATCCTCTCGCCTTTCAAGAATTTGTTTCTGCACACCAAGTTTTGAGTCAGGCCGCAGCAAAAGCAAATGAGCATCAACCCTGTTCATTTATGTTAACTCCACTCTTACTCAATGAGGACACTCAAAAGGATCTCTTTGCCGAAATCAAACGCCACCAAAATGCAGTCCTTGCGCTTAGGAATAAGACCAAAGATCCAACCAAGCTAAGTTTAGTTTTATGCTCAATGGTGAAAGCTATGGATATCGAATAGTCCGCCCTCTTTCTACTGGCGCAATGTCTATTTACTGATAAGCTCAGATGGTGCTTAGCAGAAAGACTACAAATATTTTTGCAAAATTTTTATTACTCTTTGTGACCTGCTCGACACACCAATCCTCTTTCGCAAAGCCGCGTAATGCAATCTCTTCCGACCTCAACGCTCAAGTCCGGCTTAAAAGGCTCAATCGCATTTCAGGCACGGTGATAAAAACTTTAACTTTGAAAAATGAAACAAGCCGGCAAGTGGGTGGACTATTTTCTCCTTGGCATGAAGAGTATAATTTTTTAAAAATTTCAGATCAATTTTTTGCAATTGCAACTTGGAATTTAACTGCTTTACATGATGAAGGCATAGATGCCGATAAATTTTTTGTTTTTGCAAAAAAAGACAATACATGGAAGGAAATTGGAGAATTCCCAACTAGAAATAAACTTCGTTTTCCATTGAATGTTTCACTTCACCCTATTCAAAATTCCAAGCATCACTACCTCGATTTACAAAGTAACGATAATAGAAACACCACCCATCGACGATTTATTTTGGATGTAGATCAAAAAAACATGGTTGAAATTGAAGGTTACGAAGACCTTGGCAGCATTGAAGTTATCGATAAAGCCCGTGGAATCCTCTATGGCTATCAAAGTTGCGGTTGTGCTGATGCCTGCTGGAACTCAAAACTTGTGCAATTGAAAGAATCTAAATTAGAAGTTCTAGGCACTCTTAAATGCGACTGCGAAAATCCTAAGCTCAACGTAGAGGGACGCGTCTGGAAAGACTTTTCAAAAAGTCCCCTCACCTATTCTTGTGCTGAGATGAACATCGAGAACAAATTTGTAAACATTAAAAAAATCTGGCAATCGCTTTTAACAAACTAAGCCTTTGTCTTGAGAACCGCGATCTTAGGCAGTTTGCAAATCCTCTAACTTTGACATTCTTTCACGCTTAAAGATCTGCCATAAGCCAACCCCCAGCAAAACTAAAGCGAGCCACTGGTAATAACCTAGTCCAAGATAAACTTTTGCAATCGATTCGCGCAAAAACTCTAAAAAGAATCGTGCAACTCCGTAGCAGCTAAAAAAAATAAAGAGTCTTCTCCCTCGGTACAAATTTTTCTGATGAAAATAACTAAGAACTCCAAACAAAACAACGAGCAGAAACGATTCAAGGGCCTGAACTGGGAAGCGACTTTGCCCATCACCAAAATCAAACCCCAATTGAGGGTGAACCACTCTTCCAAAGCAACAGTGTTGCACGATGCACCCCAAACGCCCAATCGCCATCATTAAACAGGTTCCTCGTGCAAAGGCATCACTTGTATCGAAGTGGATTGCGGCGATTCGCTTATAAACGGCGACAAGGAAAAACCCCAATAATAAACCTCCGAGAATCGTTTTTGGTCCCAATAAAGACTCTATGAGAAAAGGCGTTCCTTGTACTGCTCCAAAAGAGGAAACATCGGAAAAAAAATCACCCACATATGCACCTGCATAATAAGCGGGCAAAATCGCCCCCATCATTGAGCCTATCGCGACAATACAAAAAATCATGGCTTTCTGATAAAAATCAAGAGCCCAAGATTTTGCATCATAACGAATCAGCGCGCCGCCGATAAAAGCCGCCGATAGGACAAAAACTCGATGCCATGTTGAATCACCGGATTCTAAAATCAGCCGATAATTTTCGAATTGTTGGATATCTTCCATTGCTTATGGCCAGAGCCCGCGTTTTGTGCTTAAGCACACCAAAAACCAAACAAAAATAACCCCAAAAACAAGAACACCACCAATAAATAAAAGCATCACAAATCTTCCAACAAAAGAACTTGGACCAACCGAAGACCCACTATCGCCACCTGCTAAAGCGCAGATTCCAATCAATCCTAAAGCGAATGCCAGTGAGGGAGACACAAAAAAAATACCAACCGTAACAAAAAAAAGAAGCAGCCGCAAAGTCCCTGCATTTTCTCCAGGCTTATTTTTTGCACCAGCTACTTGCTTTGAATATTTTATAAATTGAGTGTTCGGAGCTTTGTCCATTGGGGAGACCCCACCCGGAAGCATCAAGGGTTTATGACAAATCCAACAGCTGCGAGCATTCTTGGAATTCTCACTACCACACTTGCTGCAACGCTTAGACACGCCAGAAGATGAGCTCATATTTAAGAATTCCCTGCCGCTTCCTTGAGTCCAACTTGCAACACGCTTCGATACTTGCGAAGCACTTGCCCAAGTGTCAATCCAGTCAAAACAATCCCCAACGAAAATATCACGCTATGATAATGCGGCACCGAATGGATGGGTCGATGCCATTTGGCGTCAACCACCAGACCGAGATAACCAAGCAAGGCAGCTGAGGTTGCAAACCACAAAAGAGGCAGACTAAAGCGCATCAATGCGGAAACAACTAAAACAAAAAAGATCACCACAAGTGGACTCTTGGGTCCATCGGCAATCAGTAACAAAAAAGTCAGCAGAAACATGTCGAGTCCAACGACAATATACTTCACGATAGGTTTATAAAGTTTTTTTTGATTAAAAAACCAGACCCCTAAACTCAAAAAGGTCCACACAGCTGCAATTGCCGTTACCGACAAATGAAAATCTGAGGTCAATCCGTCCACTTTAGAAATTTCTATCGATAAAAAGTTGATGCCATAAAAATTTACGAGCTCAACGATATAGAATAAACCCACCGCAAGGATCCGAATGGCGTTGACTCGTAACTCGCCGCCAATTTCAAACAAGCGTGATAGAATTTCAATTTCAGATAACTCAGTTAACTCTGTTTCAGCATTGGACTCATTTGCGCGCATTGCCCCTACCCATTTCCTCGATTATAGTAACGCATTCAAAACAAATGACAAGTATCACTTCCAACGATCTCAAAGCCCGAAACTGGATGACGCTTTCCATTTATCCAATTGCCGAAGTATTTTTTTTGGTCATGGCCTGTATTTTTGCAGGAAAAAATTTAAGTCTTGCTGGCCTGTTTATTTTATTAGCTGCCGTTTCATTGAGTTTCTCTATCCACATTACTTTTCACGAATGCGTGCATGCGGGAATTGGAATTAAAAAATCTTTTTCCCCCATCTCAGCCCTTATGACCCTCCTAGCGGGCGTGCCTTTTGATGGCTATCGACTTCATCACTTCAATCATCATCGATTCAACAATTCTATCGAAGACTATTCGACCACGTGGCGTAAGGTTAAAGGCAATCTGCTTCCTCGTCGTTTTTTGATTTATGGATTAGGGTGGCCCGTTTCTTTTTTTAAGGCTCGGCAGGCGCTCAAGCAGGAGCGAAAAACTGGACGCTCATCTCTAGAAGTTCATAAGAAAATCCGAACCCAAGCAATGCTCCTTTTAGTTTTTAGCACCACGTTTATCGTTGCTTTTAGCAAAGTGGCCCTCATTTATTTTATGGTCATATACATAGGTTGGGTGCTGACCTCTTTGCATAATTTCCTCCAACACCCTCCCATGAGTCCTCACTTAACGCTTACAACCAGTATCAAAAATCGTTTCTACAATAAGCTCTTCTCAAACAATGGACTTCACTGGGAACATCACGACAATCCTTCCGCACCTTGGAGCCTACTCAAAGCAAACAAACTATCGGTACCCATCAGAAAATCCCACAAGATTCACTTTCAGTGGGATGAATTTGACTCTCAACTATCTGAACGTCAATTGTTAGGAATGCGAGCTAAGGATTTTTTGACAAATGAACTCACCGGAATTGCCACTACTTGGTCACGCTATGAATGGACGATTCAAATTGGTAAATCACTTTTGTTTGATCGAGCGGGTTTGATGCTTTTAGCTAAGGCACTCAGCGGCTATGAAGGGCAAGCGACGACTCTTAAATTCTACCTTAAGCCCGATGACCAAGCTTTTGATGATTATTATTCTTTGCAAGAAAGTGACTCCACATCAAAGCTTGTCCTTCTACCCATATTCGCCGTTCGATCAGTCCCAATTGCAAGAGAAACTTTATCAGAACAAAACAACAAGACTGTTGAATCAACTGAATCATTAGAGATCATGCTTCCATCGATTCGAACGGAAGTTCCTTTTCCTACTTCATTGCGAGCCCCCGTTCTTGCCTCTGCGCCTAAAGCTCTACTTTTGGCATTTCAATCAGATTTTGACTTACTCTTTGCCAATCAAATTCTACTGATCAGCCAGCTCAATCAGAGATTGTTAAGAGACAAGGCTGCATGGGTAAAAAGTCTTTGGCCAAGAGGAGGCACTCCATGGAAAATGCGCGTTGCCTGTGCCCATAAAAAAATCCATCCGACAGCACAAATACATCCCACGGCAGTGATCGAAGGGAGCGAGATTAAAGCGGGTGCGCGCATTGGCGCCCACTGTGTCATAAGATTTAGTTCCATCGGTGCTAATGTCCGTCTTCACGATGGCGCAAAAGTAGAACTGTCGCTTGTGGGAGATAATTCCTGGCTGATGCATGATTTAGTGCTGTACAGGAGCTACACGGAAGACAATGTATTTCTCATTCATGGGCCCTATCAATTCTCTGCTTTTCAATCAAAGAGTTCCGCATTTGCCACGATCATGATGGATTATCGTCCAGATTCAAAACCGATTCGCGTGAACACTCCTATTGGAGCAAAACTTTATCGCGGCTGTTTTCTAGGAGCCGTCTTAAAGCCCGATGCAAAAACTCTTGGGGGAACTTTAGTTGCCCCAGGAACAATTGTGCCCTCAGAAACTTGGCTCGGACCTTCTCGTGACTCTATTCACCGTCTCAAAGAAAAAACTAAGTTTCCCATCAAACAAAGTCTTTCAGCAGTAGCGGTTACTGAGCTATCAAAAAATTCGAACACCACCCTTGACTCTTAAAGGTTATCTAAACTACGCAAATTGAAACAATGAGGGAGTTACGGTGAATCAACTCAATATCAAATCTCTTGGCTATCGAAGTGACTTAATTTTTCCAAATTTTGATGGAGTGCTGAAAGATCGCGGTACTTACTTCGTAATCGAAACCCCAAGCAATCCCCATTTTCACTGGGGAAACTTTTTACTCTTCAAAGTTCCTCCTGCAAAAGGGGATTTAAAAGTATGGAGCAAATTGTTTAAAATGGAATTTACAAATCCAGAAATCAAGCACCTGACCTTTGGTTGGGACACAATAAATGGAGAAAAAGGCTCAAGCGACGAATTCGTGAGTGCTGGTTTCATCGAGACAGAGCAAGCCGTACTCGTTGCTACCAGTGTTATTGCTAATAAAAATTTAAACTCCGACCTCGTGGTTCGACCTTTAAATAATAGCAACGAATGGTTGGCCGCTTTAGAGAATCAAATTGCTTGTCGTCAAGAAATCTATTCTTACGATGACTATAAACTTTTCAAAGCGAGTCAGTTTCAGAGATACCAAAATATGGAAAAGGCTGGCCTTGGATTTTGGTTCGGTGCATTCATCGGAGACACCTTAGTTGGCGACTTAGGAATTTTCAGCGACGGAGATATCGGTAGATTTCAGAACGTTGGTACAAATCCCGAGTATCGACGTAAAGGAATTTGTGGAACCCTCGTTTACAAAGCTTCGCAATTCGCATTTCAAAAAATGGGCCTTAAAACACTTGTGATGGTTGCTGATGACGATGGCAATGCGCGAAGGGTTTATGAGTCTGTGGGATTTGAACCAAAGGAAAAGCAATCCGGTGTCTCGTGGTGGCAAAGTTGAGCAATGTTCATTGAGGATCCATCAAAATTTTACCCGTAAGTCCTGCCATCCCATCACTGTTATCGAGGACGGTGTATTAAGATTCTTGGGATTATTTCTCAGTTAAGAGAGTCTCCATTCTGCGAATAAGATAATCTCTTCTTTGCAAAAATTTTGTAACCTTCGTTGGACCTAAAAGTGGATCAAGTTCTAAATGCCACAAGGCATCGGGAACTTCCTTGAGACGTTTGAAAACTTTCAAATCTGGTATGGACTTTGAAATTATCCATTCCCCTGGAGTTCCATCAAGTGTACGGAAAGCTAAATCATGATCGATCGCAAGTTGTCGTCCATCTTTTAGAACCAAAAAATTTTCGGCTGATCTATCGGTATTGGCGATAAGCAGATCTAAGAATTTCATATTTTGGGATATCGTTGCGCCTGCAGTGTAAGGGTCCCTTGTGCCTTCAATAAAAAATTGAAGTGAACCTTTTACACCCTGAAATTCTTTCATCACGGTAGCAGGTACCAGCCCCAATTCGAGCAAACGATCGACTCGGTAAGCGGCAACTTCGTGTCGCGAATCGAAGCTTGACGATAGTGGTTTAAAAATTGCAAAAGTTCCATGTTCCAGTTGAACTTTTAAAGGCATACTAGTTCCGGTCGGCATGATCTCGATAAATTTTAGAGAGGATGATTCAAGGAGGTGTTCAGTTTTGGGATTCGAGAAATGCAGACGCAGACATTGCAGAAGTGAAGAATTTACCGGAGAAAATCCAAAAACAGCACCGGTGACGTAAACTGAAAAGAAATAGAAAAAAAAGAAGAATTTTGTTTTAGACATATGAATACATTCGAAGTCCTCGTTTACAAGGATATATAGAGTTTCGGACGATCACTCGATTTAGTGAAGTGAAATGTTATTTGCGATGTCAAAATTTTGTAAGACCAATTAAGGCATAGTTAAGTGTTCTAAAGTTCCAAGAGTGGTCAAACTTGATTTAGAGAACACAGCTATGAAAAATACTTTTATCCTAGCCTTAGCATTCATTCAAAATTCCGCATTGGCCCAGACCAAGTTAGATAACCTACTTTCGCCATTCGCAAATCGTACGATTTTTGATGATAAGCTTGATTTTGGGCACAGAGTTTCATACGGTCATTCTGGAGACTTTTATGAAACGATTGATTTGCCTACAAAAGAATCTCAAGTTTTAGCGCAACGAAACTGCAGCGAAATATTTAATTCTCAGATTGTTTCAAAATTTCAAAACTTTGCTAAAGAATGCAAATCCCTCAGTTATGCCACTTCATTTGAAAAAGGCTATATCGACACACTCGTGCACACGGGACAATGGCGTGACAGTGACAACTATTGTCATAGTTATCGTCCAAGTGGCTATGCAGAATCGGGATACAGAATCTCACTTAAAGTTAGCTGCGAGCGTTGGAGTGTTGAAGAACGGATGCTCATTCCTGCCGCAATGCGGTGTGAAGAACTTTTAAAAGGAATTGCTAACGAACAATATCGACTAGAGTTTGAGGCTAATCAATGCGAAAGAGTGCTGGGCCAGTGGGAAGCTCTCGGCTTCCCACTGTTTGAGTTTAAGAATCCTCACATTGTATGCCCAGCAAATCTTCCAAAATTTGAACTTCGAGATCAAAAAAGAACTAACGATTCTTGCTAATCTTGCTAAAAAAAATCTCCGTTGATCTTTTTTAAGCAGATCAGTCTATCGCTTAAAAACTTCAGATTTTAAGCACGCAGGACGAGTTTTGAGTCTTTCATAATATTTTTTTGTATTAGGAAAATCCGACATATAAGGCTCGTCAATAAAGGCATCGATCGAATATCCCAAACAACAATCTACTGCGCTAAACTGAGTGAGTACATAGTCTTTTCCAGTGAGTTGCGTTTCTAATGTGCTCAAGACTTTCATGAATTTCTCTTGGATGTAGGTCCCCCACTTGCTCTTGTATTCATCATTCATATTAGCAAGATTTTTATACTTATTAAAAAAGGAATCTACGCTATTGGCGGTAAAAAACATCCACTTATAGTACTCTGCGCGAGCTTGGTAATTTGTAAATGCTGGTGCAAAGCCTTTGTCAATGTATCGGTCTGCTAGGTAAGTGCAAATCGCATACGACTCAAAAATTTTTGTGCTTCCATCTTCAAAATACGGAACCTGTCCCAGTGGATGCTTAGTCAGATAGTCGGGATTTTTAGTTTCGCCATTTTGGTAATTCAAAGTAACAAAATCAAAAGGTAAATTGAGTTCGTTCAATAACCAACTGACTTTTCCTGAATTGTCTTGAGGGGCAACACGATATAATTTCATAGATAATCTCCTTATTCTGAAAGATCGATAGTCCAAAGAATAACTTCTTAAAACACAAAAATTTGACGCCTAAAGTTAAGCAAGAAAACGGCGGAACCAGCTAAAAATTGCACAAATAGGCCATCAAGTACAAAATAAACTCGTGAGCCTTTTGAACGGTCTTCGTTGGACCCTTTATTTTGTGTTGTTCTTTGTTGTTTATTATCTGCCTGCCGAAATTCTGCATCGGCTTGGGTTTAAATCCAGATCCTACGAAGTCTTTCAAAGAACTTTTACTCATGTAGTTTTGCGTTTGTTTGCCATAAAAGTAAAAATCAATGGAGCCGAAAATTTTTCACCTCAATTCAATTACATTATTATAGCCAATCATCTGTCTTGGTTTGACCAATTTGCCATCGTGAGCGCATTCCCAGTTCACCTGCGATTTATGGTGAAGGCTGAATATATGAAAATCCCAATCCTCAATCGAGCCTTTCGTCTTTATGGTTTTGTGAGCGTCAACCGAGAAAAGCCTGAAAAAGACTCCCTCAATGAAGTCTATTCAATTCTTGAAAGAGGTGATTCGATTGTTATTTATCCCGAAGGCACAAGAAGCCACGATGCTCAGTTGAGGCCTTTTAAGTTGGGGGCATTTAGATATGCCGCAAAAAGCGGCAAAGCCATTTTACCGATTGTTATCGAAGGAACACACTCTTTGTTATCCAAAGGACGGTCTTTGCTAGATTTCAAATCGGGGACGGTAACACTCACTCTTCTGCCAGCCCAAAATGTTACGACAAACGAAATCGAAGTCGCAAAAGTAAAACTCGAAAAACAATTCAGCGCTCAGCTTTAAAATCTATTTTGTCTTATTTTGAGCAACCAAAGAAATTGCGTAAAAACAAAATGGAGGCAAAAGCCAACTAGGACAAACGAAATCAAGGTAGCCAATGGAACTTCCCAAATGAGCCCGTACAAGAGTGCGCAGGACAACGATGAGTCCAATCGGTCGAGCAGAAAAAAGATGAATCTATTCTTTGAGGGTAATTCTCCGGGCACGATTCCCAAACGCCGTTTGACAAAAGAATTTGGCAATTCGCCAATCAAATAAAACAGTCCCAAAAAGTAACCCACTACAAAAGGTAAAACCGTACTTTTTTCATAAATGGGAATCATGTTGAAGTGCAGAAATATGGCAAAAAAAACTCCCGTCAAAACAGGCAACACGACAAAAGCTCTCCAAGTTTTGTTTTCACCAAACAATCTCTTTGAAAGAGGGATGCGCAAACTCGCAAACAAATTTGATTTAACAATCATCATATGAAGCACAGTCGAACACAAAAGCGGCAACGTTAACAAAAATCCATCTTTCAAATATGTCATCAAATTCTTTGTCCTGTAGAATTGGAATTTTGATAAATCAACACATCTGCTGGCATGCGCTTTGATTTTACAACCCATTGAAAAAAACTCACGGTGTTTTCACCAATAAAGTTCACTTTATGTAAAAAGTAGCCCGGAACTTGAGGATAAAGATGATGGGCACCATGATGATCAAAGTGAATAAACAAAAATTTCGAGACTAGCGGACTAGCGATTGCAGATCTCGTATACGCGCCTTGCTGCGAAAAAGGCTTCACCGTGACTTGACTCCCGTTGGCGAGATCCCAAGGAATGTGCGAGTGTTGACTTAACATGACCAATTCTTGAACAACAAAGGCCGCGAAAAAGGCAACTCCAAAATCTTTGATGAACGGCCATATGCCATAGATCAAAACTATAGAAATCCAAAAAACCGCGACAACTATCATTTCCAAACACATCCTCTTCAACTGTTTGGGATAAAGCTTGGATAGTTTTTTAACATTCCAAAAATTTTCTACTCTATAAACTAGCGAAAATATCGGAATCCAAAAGCGCCAGCAAAAATTCATGAAGGTTCTTTGTGTAGCTGTCACATTTGCCTGGATTGTAGAAACGGTAGTGGGATCCAAATCTCTATACCCCGTATGAACGTGGTGATCCCAATGAATGCACTGCCACGCCTTAAAAGGAATCATACTCAGAATTCCCGCAACAAAGCCAAAAAACGAATTTAATTTACGGGATTTAAAAAACGAGTTGTGCCCGCATTCGTGCATGACTACAAAAAACAAAACAAGCGCCCAAGCCAGGAAGAATTGCCCAAAAAACCAATACCAGCCCCCTTGAGTCACTAAAAAATAGCTCAGCGAAGCAAGCAGCGTAGCAAATGAAAACCACAAAAAACCCATCCGAGTCTTTGGCTTCAGCAAACTTGTATTTCCGTGTTTTTGCCTTAAAGTACTGTTATCCAAAATGGAAACTCCTTTGCTTGACACAATAGCACCTAAATTCAAAAAAAAGCCAAGCTCCTCGCCTGATGATTTTATTCGCCTGGGTTCTCCTACAAAACTGACCCTCGAAGATGCAGGACCAAAGGCACTTCGACTTCACGAGATCATGCAAAAACAACTCTGTAGAGTGCCCAATGGCTTCATCATTCCTTACAGTTTTTTTAAAGAACTCCAAGTGGTATACGGAAAAATAACTGAGCAAGATATCTCTTTTAAATTGAAAGGCATGGGTCTCGATGCATTTGAAACTCAAGAGATCATTGTGAGGAGTGCAGCTTCTTGCGAAGACTCAGCTCTGGGTTCTTATGCTGGAATCTTTGATTCCTTCAGATGTGCTCCCAATGTTGCAGCCCTTTCGAGAGCTATTTTTAACTGCTGGGACTCTACACTTTCGGACAGAGCAAAATTTTATTTTGCGAAAAGTAAAATGGGGCTTAAAGGATATAGCATCGTTGTACAATCATTTATTCACGCAAGCCTGTCCGGAGTACTTTTTACAGAATCTCCCTCGTCTTTAGAGGACAACTATCTCATTGAATACTGCAAAGGAGATGCCGAGCAGCTTGTCTCGGGAAAAGTGACTCCCCAAGTGGTGCGATCTGCAGAGGACTTGGCCGCCCTTCCCCCTCTCACACAGCGTGCCTTTGATGAACTCATTCGCATTGGCAAAACACTTCAAAAAACTTACAAGGCTCCCCAAGATATAGAATGGGCGATTGATCGTGATAACAATCTTTTTATTCTGCAAAGTCGGACAATAAGTGTACACAAGAACGAAAACACTTTTTGGACACGAGACAACATGAACGAAAACTATCCTGACGTATTAACGCCGTTCCTTGCGTCGTTCGCTAAGGAATCTTACTTCCATTACTATTCGGGACTTGCCAGGAAATTTGGTCAAGGTCATTTGGTTGATAGGCTCTATCCTTACTTTCGCAACACAGTGGGTTTTCAAAACGGCCGCATATACTATAGCTTAAGTTCTCTATTTAAAATCATGAATTTTAGCCCCATGTCCAAAACTCTGCAGGGAAGTTTCCAGGATTTTATTGGCAGTTCAAGCGGACCTTTAGCTGTAGATTCAACAAAAATGCGCCTCTTTAGGAAGTTTCATTTTGTTGTAAAAATTATGAAAGAATTTGCTTTGATATCCAGACATGCAGCTTCTTTCGAAAAAACCGTCGACGACTTTCATAGAGCTTCCCAAAACTTGAGGCCCGAAAAAAGGTATTTCGAAATTCTGTGTATCCGGTTCCGGAAGTGGGTTCCCTATAGCGTGGTAGATTTTTTTGCTATGATCTCCTGTGGACTGCTCGAAAAACTTGTCAAAAAAATCGATCCGTCAGCTCAACAACTTTCTAAAACAACACTTTTAAGTTCCCTTACTCATGTCAAGTCTGCCGACATGGACCAAAGCTTAAATTCTTTGCTGGAAAATATTAAAACCATTGAAGGTGGATTTGACAACATTTCAAACTACGCTGAATTTAAAAGTTCTCTGGGTTATCCTGCAAATAAAAATATTTTAAACCAATGGAATGAATTCCTTTCACAGTGGGGTTTCAGGTCTTCAGGAGAACTCACTCTAAACAACACAAGTTATCTTGATCAGCCCGAGCAACTTTTTTTCCTTATTCAGCACCTCGTGCAAGAAGGTGCTTCAAAGCCCCTTTGCCTGAAAAAAGAAGATGCGGGTTACAACATTCCTGAGCTAATTCTAAAAACCGCAAACAAAAAGCCATTTTATATTTTAAATCCTGTGCTTCTCACATTAGCTGTTTTTTTGACCCGTAAAGGAATCAGACTTCGCGAACGTGTCAGGTACAAACAAGCCGCTCTCTACCATTCGCTCAAAACAACGCTCTTGGAATTGGGGACGCTTTTTGAACAAAAGAAAATTCTAAAAAACCAAGAAGATATTTTCTATTTAGAGTACCAAGAAATTGATGCGATAATTTTTGGAAGCTTTCAGTTTATCGAAACCATAGACGCGCTCGTTGAAAGTCGGATAAATGCTTACCTTCAAAGGGCTCAACAAAATCCACCAAATCAGATGAGAAAAACTTTTTACGACAATAGTACTCTGCAAAGTTCTGATGCAAACTCAAGCGTCAGTTTAGGTTCTTGGCACGGCGCCTGCGCGAGTGAAGGAACCGCTAAAGGCAGAGCAGTGGTCATGAACTCCATTTTAGAAATTAAAACTCTTCAAAAAGGCGATATTTTAGTTGTGAAGCAAACTGACCCTGGCTGGGCTCCCGCGTTTTCACTCATATCAGGATTAGTTGTGGAAAACGGCGGACTGCTTTCCCATGGGGCAATTTTGGCAAGGGAATTTCGAATACCCACCGTGGTGGGTATCAGCGGAATTAGCAAAATGATTAAAACCGGAGACTTCTTAGTTCTCAATGCAAACAAGGGGACGGTCGTAAAAGAACAATGATCATCGCATCTACCTTTAGCTATTTTCATCAAAGAGTGCTTTCGTTGAAATATTTTTCTCTCGTTCAATTTTTGATTGTATTAAATTATGTAAAATTTTATGGAGACCTAAACTTTTCCTTTGCTCAATACTCCTTAGCATTTTTTTTGCTTCTATTTATCTGGCGGATAGTAGACGATTTTACCGACAAAATATCTGACGCTAAAAAAGGCTATAACCACTTCGGAAACATTGCCACTAAGGAAGTGTTTTTTATTCTGCTTCTCTTGAATACTTTATTAGTCATGGTAATCAAAAATTCCTCAGTTGCAGCCTTCGTTACGACAGCTAATTTTATCATTTTCATGTTTTCAAAACTGAGAGCCGTTTACCCAAAGAGTTTGCTACTTAAAAATATTTTGTCCCTTAAGTATGCTATTTTGCCATTCCTCACATCGCTTCATTTGACTATAGAAAATTTCATTTTTGGACTCTTTATCTCGCTCAGCGTGCTTCAATTTGACCAACTCGAGTCAAAGCAAGGAAGACTCACAACTGGCTTTGTGCCACTAGCGCTCTCATTGACCACATCGGCTTTCTATTTTTCAACAATGCGCCTACCATTCACTGCACTCGTGGCAATCCTCATGCTCTTTAGCCTCAATTCTTTTTTCAAGCGTACGCATTTTCTGAGTCCGTATTTTGCTTATTTTGTATTATTTTTAGCTGTGATCGAGGAGAAATTTTTTACATGGAACTAGACATCAATAACTTCAAAACTTTTCAAAATCCCAAAGCCTACACCTTCGAAGAAGTCGCGTGTTACCAATGTCAATCGAGAAGCTTTAGCAATCTTCTGATAGGACAGGATGATCTCACGGGTCGAAAAGGTAACTTCAGATATGTGACCTGTAAAGACTGTGGATTGAGTTATCAAAATCCCAGACTTGACTTAGATTCCGTCAAAGAATTTTACGACAACGACTACATTGCTCATCGAAAAAAAACAGACTGGGGTATTTTAACTCCCTTGTATGAATGGGCCATGAATAAACATGATCGTGAAAAACAAAAAATAGTCTCGAGATATTTAAAGTTCAATGAATCCACTGAAATTCTAGATGTGGGTTGCGCAGTGGGAACTTTTTTGGCGCATATGAAGAAAAAACACAATTGTAGCGCCAGCGGAATTGATTTCGTTGACTTAAGCGCACATCCCAATTTTTCAAATATCAACTTTTACAATGGAGTTTTTTCGGAAACTCAACTCCCCAGAGCTAAGTTTGACCTCATTACAATGTGGCATTTTTTAGAACACGACTATAAACCTGCGGAAAGTCTCGCTAAAAGTTACGAGGCTTTAAAGCCTGACGGCAGACTTGTTATCGAAGTCCCAAGGTTAGACAGCTTCAGCTACGAACTCTTTAAGGAACGATGGCCGGGAGTTCAGGCTCCTCAACATACAATTCTATTTAATAAAAATACTTTCATGAAATTTATCGAATCTCACAACTTCGAGATTGTCGATTATCTGCCCTACGGCGCTTTTCCATCCTATTTTTACTTGTTCATGGGTGCAAAATTTAAAAAACTCCAAGGTCGTGGCGTTGATTTAAACAAGGTCATTGTCCCTTATTTTGCAGGCCAGTTGCTGCTGAGTCCGATTTTGTTATTTGAAAAGTATCTCAATCTTAGCATGCAGACTATTGTTTGTCGCAAGAAGTCCTCATGAGCATATTTTTAAAGAAATTTTCGGTTTATTCACTCATGAGTCTTACAGCACTCGGGGTTTTAGTATTATCTTTTTGCACTTTGGGCTTGGGGCGACAGTTTGTGAGAGTAAGATTTTTAGCGCCTATGGCAAAATGGATTCTTAAAGTCTATGGGTTCAATCTGAAAATCCCGAACATGGAGAAATACTTTGATCGTCAGGTGATGTACATGTTTAACCACCCCAGTAGCCTTGATATTTTTATGAATGCAGCCCTTGGCATTCCCAATGCAAGGTATTTGCTGACTACAAAAATAATTCCGATATTGCCGTTGAGTTTTATCGCTTGGCTTCTGGGTGCGCGATTTATACACCCGCAAAATGATAAACACAAAAGACTTCATGATTTTATCAATGCTACTAAAACTTTAAAAAAATCGTCGGACTCAGTATTTGCGTCTCCCGAAGGATCTCACCAGGTCATCAAGAAAATTGCGCCCTTCAATAAAGGCGTTTTTCATATGGCGCTGGAACTCAAAATCCCTATCGTTGCACTTTTCATTTATATACCACACGACGCCGACCCCTTTATCGACATTAAAACCTACAAGGCCAGCGATATTAGTATCGAAGTTCTTGCGGAAATTAAGACCCACGATTTATCCCTTCAAAATCTTGATGGGCTGGTTGAAAAAGTGAAAGACCTCTATTTGGCGAAATACGAAATGGCACACAACGTCGCTAAAAATGAAAGCAAAAAATCCCCTAATGTAAGTCGCGATATGGCGGAGATTCAAATAGAGATTTCATAAGGTTTTTTACTTGCAACTCATTCACAGATTCTGCAAAATTTTCAATTCTGCCGGCATAGATCATTTCACTATTGAGTGCCATGACTTGATCCCTATCCTTCACGAAGCGCAAAACATGCTGCGCGACTTCTAGCTTATCGTAGAAACTGGCTACAAGCTTTGCCAACTCAGTGGCGTTTACAACTCCTAGGTCACCGGATAGCTGATGAATGACTTCAAAGTTCTGGCCGTAGAGTTTCAGGACTTCGGGAACTGCAAAAGCACAGGCAAGCCCATGGGGCATCCCAAGTTTGGCTGTCAAGGGATAGGAAATTGAATGACAAAGCGATGTCTGAGTGTGCGATATGCATTTTCCTGCCAAAATACTTGCCTCAAACATTTGTCTCATCGAAGCCGCGTCGTTTAAGTCGTCTTTTAAAATGGGGAGACTATGGAGTGTACGTAAAATGCTTCCATTTGCAAATTCATAGACTCTTGAGTTAGTATTTTTATTCCAAAGGGAATCAAAACAATGGGTAAATGAATCTAACCCAGAATACAAAACATTGGACCAACTTAAACTTCGAGCAAGTTCTGGCATAATGAATACCGTTTTAGGAATCATTTTTAGACTGCAAAACGATAACTTTTTTGCCTGTCGTTTGTCCCACAAAACTGCAAAGGGTGTCATTTCAGAGCCACTTCCTGCCAAAGTAGGGATAACAAAGTGCGGAAGTGCTGGGACATCATTTTCAAAAAATTTCTTGGATTCCAGGAAAGATTCAAGCTTAAATCCATTGGCTTGATGAAGAAAACAGGAAAGAAGTTTGCCAACATCAATCGTACTTCCACCTCCAATAGAAAGCACACTGTCAAATTCAAAATTCCGAAGACTCGAATACAACTCCAAAAAATCGGTATCACTTACCAGTCCCTGCGGCTTAAATTTTACACAAGAAATTCTGTCACTGAGAAGTAAAGAAATTTTTGTAAAGTATTCGCTTTCTGAAAACTTTTTGGAAGCCACCAACAAAATCTTTTTTTTGTTGAGCACCTCTTGTATGTGCAAAACTGAAGATTCAGCGATCCAATGAATTTCAGGAAATTCCATACTCAAACTACTCACCTAAAACACCGAGGGCTTTCATGAACAGATGTTTCAGTTGTCTTGGAGATTCATGAGGCCTTCCGACCTTTGGCTGTGCGCCCCTATCGACTTGAATCTCAAGTAGTGAAGGCCCTCTAGAATCAAAAAAAGCGGGAAGCACCTCTATTAGCTCTTTGCGAGACTTCGCTATAAACGCATTTGGATAAGCTGCCGCGAGTGCTATATCGCGAATACTAATTGCAAAACCAGCAGTTGCTTGCCCGCCTACAGAATCGTGCGCACCATTGTTAAACACTATGTGATAATAGTTCTTAGGTTGCATTTGTGAGATTGTTGCGACACCGCCCATATGCATAATAAAGGCTCCATCACCATCAAAAACAAAGACGCGATGCTTGCAATTTAAAGCTAAACCCAACGCAATTTGTGAAGCGTGCCCCATCGATCCTAAAGTGTAAAAATAGTTTTTCTGGGCTCGATTTTTGCACAACTCATAGAGCTCTCGGGAAATCATTCCCGTTGTCGAGACAACATAGTCATCCGCGGAAAGTGATTCGGTGACCAATGACATCGCCTCGTGCCTGCTGAAAACAGGTCGAGACACAGATGTATCGTCGTGCGGTATAATAAATGTATTTTTTCGCACAAGAAGAGCATAAGACTTGTGATTTTTTTTAATAAATTTTCTTGCCGATAAAATTTCTTCGTCAACATTTGAAGCCGCATCTAAAACCTTATGACAAACTCCCAATAGTCCCAAAAACCTTTCGCTAACTTCTCCTTGAACAATATGCTGGGGTTCGTCGCTTATTCCAGGCTCCCCCCTCCAACCAATAATATATAAAACGGGAATATCGAAAACACTTGAATGACTCAGCGATGCAAGGGGATTAGCCAGGTTCCCTAAACCCGAATTCTGCAAATAAACAACAGGCGTTTTGTGAGTTGCAAGATAATATCCACAAGCGATCGAAAGAGCAGTACCTTCGTTAGCAGCAACAATATGACTTTCATTGGGTAGCGCACTTATCAAAACCTTTAAAAGCGAGTCCGGCACTCCACAAAAAAATTCGAAACTCTGCTCCTTTAATATTCTGACAAATTCATCCGCGTTTACCATGACGCCAACTAGGTCCCTGGAATAAGGCGCAAAAGCTCTCCAATTGGCAACAATCTGTCATCAATTTCTTTAGCTCTGCCATTCAGCAATATCGATTCCGCAACTTCTTTCATGACTGGGTAGGCACTCCGTAATAGTTGGTTTGCATAAATCACAACACCTATTCCATTCGAGGCCCATTGGTCAGTTGTGGTTTCATTTTTACTTGAAGGCGCTACAATCAAGGGAACACACCGAGACAGCTGCAGATACTTTTTAGAAAACTGAAACACTTCATCAGGCTCGTATTTTTTGCTATGAATCATAATCGCATCGGCACCGGTTTGAATGTATTTTTCAGCCCGATTCAAAGCATCCTCAACTCCATTGCCTAGAATCAGACTCTCAATTCGCGCAATTATCAGAAAGTCTGTGGTGGTTCTGGAAAGACACCCAATTTCAATTTTTTCGCAAAACTCCTCCACACTCGCTTGCGTCTGAAACACGTCGGTGCCCCAATGCGAATTCCTTTTAAGCCCTACTTTATCCTCGATGATGATTGCAGAGACGCCTAAACGTTCTAAAGTTTTTACTGTATAAGAAAAATGCTCGGGTCGGCCTCCCGAATCCCCATCGTAAATGATTGGCTTCGTCGTCACTTCGAGAATATCATGTAATGCTTGGGATCTTGACGTGTGGTCTACCGCTTCGATGTCGGGCTTTCCTTTTATAGCAGAATTGGTAAGGCTGCTTAACCAAATTCCATCATATTCAATTGTTTCATCATGAACTTTTATTTTTGCATTTTCAATGATTAGGCCCGTTAACCCGTTATGAGCCTCCATAAATCTCAATGGGCGTTTGATTTTGAGAAGTTTTTTAAGCTGAGATCTTCGTCCGTCAATTGTAGGCAGTTTTTCATTAGAATTTATAAAACTTGAAATTGTAAAATCGTTATTCAATTTTTCAATATCGATGACTTTTCCATCCCAAGATCTGACGAGCGGTTCAATGACTTTTTGAATTGAGACTTTGACCTGATTCGAGTTTTCGATTCCAATAACTACAATCTCAGGGCGATGCATGCTCAGGTAGCCAAAATTTTCCCCTCGATCAAAGCAAACAACCTCCGACACCCCAGAAATACTTTTAAATAGGTTCTTCTTTTCACTAAAAGAGTCAATGTTTTCATCAACAGCGTTAGGCAACACGCCAACAACCACTTTGCCTAGTTTGCGCGCATTTTGGATTGCTAGAATATGCCCCGAATGAACGAGATCTGTACCCAATACAAAAACAACTAATTTCTCATTTTGCAATCAAAGCTCCCCCCGCTAGATGCGGTAAGGATCAATCTAAATGATTTAAGGCAATTTGCAAGATTACGGTGTCATGATTTTGAAGACAAGAACCTGAGCAGGAGCTATATTTTGGTCTATGTCACTCAAAGTCATAATTGTGGGCGCAGGCTTTGGAGGATTGAGTGCCGCCAAGGCACTCGCTCATCAAAAAAATCTAGATGTGACAATTATCGACAAAAGAAATCATCACCTTTTTCAGCCACTTCTTTATCAGGTCGCAACTGCTGCGCTTTCACCTGCAGATATTGCCATTCCCATCCGTTCCGAATTTTCTAACGCTAAAAATGTTCGAGTTCTTTTGGCACAAGTTGAAAGTGTGATCTTGCCAAAAAGAATCGTGAAATTTTTAAATATTTAGACAAAGGCCAGATGGCCACGCTTGGCCGGAAAAAAGCCATCCTTCAGTTTGGATCAATGAGAAGTTCGGGTTTTCCCGCCTGGATTGCTTGGCTCTTGGTTCATATCTACTACCTCATTGGCTTTAAGAATAAATTGTTTGTGCTAGCCAATTGGGCATGGAGTTACTTAACTTTTAAAAAAGGCGCGCGTCTCATTGTTAACAAAGAGTGGCGAGACTAAAATAAATATTAATCTATGCGTCGCGATGAAATGGCACGTTAAATGCATCTCCTTATCTCTAGTAAAGCGAGGCATATTTTGAAAATTCACAATCTTCCAGAATTGACCTATGAATATAGTGCATTTGAACCCATTCTTTCCAGAGAGGCATTTCAACTTCACTTCGGAAAGCATCATCAAAGCTATGTCGAAGAACTCAACAAGTTAATCCCTGGTACTGAATTTGAAGAAAGCCCTCTTGAATTTATAGTTATGAAATCATCCGGGAAACTCTTCGACCAAGCTGCCCAACACTGGAATCATAGTTTTTATTGGAAATCGATGAGTCCCACTAAAGTTGCGCTGTCAAAAGTTGGATCGCTAGGCTCAGCCATTGATCGCGGATTTGGATCTCAAGAGAACTTTAAAATGCAATTTGAAAAATTGGACTCGAGTTTGTTTGGCTCAGGCTGGTTATGGCTAGTCTCAAGCAAGCAAGGCAATCTCAGTCTCCTCTTAACAAAAGATGCCATGAACCCTTTGAGAGAAAATACCACAGCGCTTTTTGCCTGTGATTTGTGGGAACATTCCTACTATGTTGACTATCGCAATGACCGTTCAAAATATCTTGCAGAATTTTACAAACTTATCGATTGGAATTTTGCAGAAAAGAACTATCGAGATCACATCCTCAGTAAAACTGGACATCATAAGGTTTACGACGAGTATTTTTCTTAATGACTTTTCAACCAGCACAAAAGTTCTTTAAAATTTGGCGCTGCCTGCGCCAATATTTTCTGAATTGAGTTGAACGGCATAATGAATTGGAAATGCTTTCGACAACATTGCACTAACGCTGCAGTATTTTGTTTGTGAAAGCGTAATCGCGGTTAGGACTTTTTCCTTATCCATCGCACCTTCCAATTTAAATAAGAGTTGTACTTCTTTGAAAACGATCGGGTGTAACCCTTCTGTAACAAGAGCTTCAGTTTGAATTTCAAATTTTGCAAGCGGCTGCTGGTACTTTTTCAGTAAAGCAACAACATCCATTCCGGTGCATCCGCAAATTGCAGCTATCAAAAGCTGCTTCGGAGTTACTGCGGTGTCCTCACCTAAAGGAGGATTGGTGTCCATCGGAACTGTATGATGATTCATCTCGGCGAAGAAGCGCATTTTTTCGGCCCAGATCAGTTTTATTTTCATAAGGATGCCTTTTTGAAAGGTCGTGCAAAACTCAAGCCGTCAATACGTTGATTGAGTTCGAATTGACAGACAATCGATGAACGAGAGATTCATATTTCCCTAGCGATAGGGATTTTTTCTCAGGCAATTGAATTGAAAAAGTCTGTTAGTCATTTAAGAATCGTGCCTGTTCATCTTTCTGCGGAAGCCAACATTGATTCGGCTTTAGAATCCGATGTCTATTGGCCGCAATAAGGTCGTAAAAAAAATCTCGAATAAAAGCCGGAACAACGACAATAATCATTGCAATTTTATAGACCCCACCGAGTTTCTGAATGATTTGCAGTGCTGCAGCGGATTTTGTGAACAGCTTTCCTTCACTATATAAATAAACCGTATCCAACTTAGATGAAGCCACTAATCCCGCATGAAGATGATGTATCCATTTTGCTTGTAAGGGGGCGAACAAAAAATGCTGATCCGAGTCTCGCTTCAAAATGAATTGAACCCAAAACTGGCAAAAGCCGCAATCACCATCATAAAAAACGATAGAGTGATTTTTTAGTTTTGCCAGAATTTCTGGATTTATTGCTGAGTGATTTGCCATATTACCAAACTCCAATGAATCAAAGCCAAAAAACAAAACAATGCCGTTAAACATGTGTGCCGGGTGATAAAAATATCACCTTTAGGCCAATCATCATGCTTAAAGTATGAAAAGTCCACCAGCACTCTTGTAGTCCAAAACACTGCGATGAAAATTGCAATCGCCATTGAACTTGGATGAATGTCTATCAGACCTTTTGCATTTAACAAATCAACAAGAGCAAATGAAACAATGCAATAAACAATGTAACCGCCATATGTCCAAAATATTTTTTGATTAAAACGTCCAAGAAGGCCAAACTCATTTTTCCAATTGAGTTTTTGGGGCACTTGAAAGCTTGCTATCAAAATTAGGAGATGTCCCTTTCCACAAATAACAATTGCCCACTGTAAAAACTCTCTCGCAGAAAATTGACTGACAATTTGATTTCCATTTTCGAAGTAGGGTTGAATAAATGGTTGGAGAAAGGCACTGTGAAACAGGAATGTCATCGGAACAAGCAAAGCTGTCCAAACTCAAACACGTTTCAATGAGACAGACTTGTTGATGAATGGAATCGAAGGTTCGGCTGCAGTCAAAATAGCGTGAATAAGAAAATACAGCATCGGAGCTCCCCAACCGCCATTGGAAGGATAACTTATTTCTATTTCGTGCAAAATTCCTGAAAGTAAAAAAATCCCAAAAATCGCCAGCGCCTTTGATGAGTTTTTTGGAAAAAGAGACAGTAGAAGGCGTTTATCCATGTCAACAAAAGCCAAATTCCAACTTTGCCCCCAAAACTCACGAAGTGAAGAGCTACTCAAGCGAGAATAAAAAAGCGCTTCCACTGGCCAACCGCTAATTCTAAAAAATAAACAACGCCAATTGAACAAGTATGCCCCCAATGAAAAATATTGCCTTTTACTGACTCCGACGTCGGAGTCAGCATTTACAAAATCTCTATTTTTGAAAATCTACAGAGGAAAGCGCTGGCGCGTTTCACCTAAAGCTCCGCTAGCGCATTCTCGATGGCTCTTTTAATTTTTGCAGCATCGTTGTTGCCTTTGACTTTAACTTTTACTAGCGCAACGGGTGAGTCGATGATCAAATCTTCACGAGGATCGCGGTCCCTGTCTCGGTCCCTTCCGCCACCACCATATTCACATGTGAGATCTCCATTTTCATTCATGGTGAACACAATGTTTTCATTGGGTAGCCCCGAGTTCACTCGAATCTCATAGCCAAGTTGATTGTTTGATGAATCACTTAGGAATTCAGTCAATCCTTTAATTTTTACCTGAACTCCCAGTTCATTGATAATTTCGTTGGTAAATCGAAAGCGATAATCGACCGAGAACTTTGTAACGGTCACTTCAAGTGTCCCCATGTCCCCTATTTCTGTTTGCAGCATCACTGGAAACTCAGTTGTAGTACCATCAGGACGTCGCAAGGTATCTCCGTAACGGGCATAGTTCCCATTCGGGTAGCGAAAATCGTTTCCGTACTTTAAATAGTTTCCGTTGGAATAACGAAGGTCGTTTCCGTATTTTAAATAATTCCCATTGGGATATCGCAGATCTGTCCCATACTTGAGGTAGTTTCCATTAGAATAGCGAAGATCGCTGCCGTATTTTAGATAGTTTCCGTTAGGATAGCGAAGATCAGCGCCATACTTGAGGTAGTTTCCGTTAGAATATCGAAGGTCGTTTCCATATTTCATGTAGTTGCCATTGGAATAGCGAATTTCACTCGGGCAAGGATCTGCCCAAGTGGCGGCAACGTATAACGAACTCAGAACAATCATCGTGAATTTGAAGCTTTTCATGTTTCGGAGAATGCCCATTTTTAGCCCACAAGACATCTTAAAAAAGCTTTTAACAACGGAGTACAGATATTTTGTGGCGCTGCTTTTTATGTTGGGAACGTGAATTTGAGCCATTGATTGAAACGACCCCTAAAGATAGTGAAGGAGTGAATGAAAAGAATCATTTTGATTTTAACGATTTTTTTGTGGCCTTTGGACAGCAATGCCGTGACTGTAAATGTTTTGGGCCGCAAGGGAGTGCAACTTTTTAGCACGTCCCTTGATGTGAAAACGCCGACTCATGTTGGACACATAAGCGTTCTTTCATTTGATCAATGGAAAATTCCCTATGAGGGCGGCACCTATGGCATGAGAAAAATTTTTGACCTCGAGAATCTCATGGAAGTTGTTTCTGATACCGAGCTGAAAGCTTACGGTTGGTGTTTTTCAATTGATGACATCACACCCGAAACAATGGCCGACCAAAGCCCGGTCATAGATTCAGATAGCGTTATCGAATGGTACTACGCTTATGCACATTACAAAAACGGAGCTTGGATTGGCCAATGTGTTAGGGATTGGCAGTTTAGATAAGACCCCAAAAAATATTGTCAGAAATTTTACATGGCAATCAACTTTTTTCTTTTAAACCATACAATCGTATGGTATTCATTCCTGTATGAAAAATGCAATATCTTTACTCTCGGACATGGATCTTTTAAGCGCGACTAAAAAAATTGTAACTGAGGAAAGAGAACTCACTCTCAACATTCTTCGCCATCTCCGTGAAGTAGAAAAAAGAATGCTATACGCGCGGCGCGGTTTTCAAAGTTTATACGATTATTCAGTGAAAGAACTTGGATATTCCGAAGGCGCAGCTCACAGAAGAATTGCCAGCATGCGACTACTGAAGGAACTTCCTGAACTGGAATCTAAAGTGGAGTCTGGAGCGTTACCACTTTCTACCTTGGCTAACTGGCAATAATGCTGTTAAGTTTTCCAAACATCTATTAGAAAGGCAGAAAATGATTGAAGCAAATGTCTTGAAAGCAAAACTGCAAAGATCTTTTAGCTTGTATGACGACCTTGTAAACGGACTTAGCGATGAAGATCTGAAACTGGATCTGGCTGGATTTCCATCAAATACTATCGGACAGCAACTTTGGTGTGTCGTTGGTGCCAGGCAAAGTTATCTCAAAGCTATTCTTGCTGAAAGTTGGCAAGGTTTTTCGTGCGGCCTTGCGTGGGAGGAAACTGATAAAAGATTAATAGTTCAAAATCAACTTCAAGACTCAAGGAAAAACTTTCTCGTTGCATTTGAGACATTGACCTCACTTTCGCAAACGCAACAATCCTTAGTTTTTGATCTTATTGAACACGAAGCTCAACATCATGGTCAACTTATTCGATATTTGTACGGCCAAAAACTTCCCATCCCTACTTCATGGAAAAAAAGATACAACCTTGAATAGAGTTTAAGTATGACAAATTTAATAAATCCTTCAAAGGCTATTCAACAGTCTAAAGAATATCTATCGTCCACCGACGCTCTGCAAAGCATCGAACGCGACCCCTACTGGCCAAAATGGAACTCACCATGGTGGCACATGAGTCTTCTTTATGAATTAAATCTTGCTAAAGAAATTCCCAAACTTGCGATAGATAAAATGGTAGAGGTGTTAAAAACTCAGTACCTCCCTATTTTTCCAGTGAGAAAAGAAGAAATTCCCAAAGGCACAGATCCTTATAGAAACATTGCCTGCCATTGTGCGGTCGGAAATATTTATCAAGTGCTGTTCAATGCAGGTGTAGATGTTGACCAACAACTTCCTTGGATGCGACCTTGGTTTTTGCGCCATCAACTGCCTGACGGTGGCTTAAATTGTGATGAAAAAGTTTACACCAAAGCCATCCCAAAAAGTTCCATCGTTACAACGGTTGCCTGTTTAGAAGCGGTACTTTTTTGTCGAAAAGGAATTCTTAGTCAAGACGAGGTCGCATTTCTTAATCGAGGTGCAAATTACTTAATCAAACAAAAACTTTTTCGCAAATTCTCAACGGGTGAAGTGATTGATAAAGATTGGCTCGAGATTCGCTTTCCTCGTTTTTATGATTACGACTTTCTTCGAGGGTTCTATTTTTTAGTAAAATGGCAAAAAGAATCGGGATTTGTTATTCCTGATGATCTTATGGATGAAGTCGAAGAACTTGTGTCCCAACAGATGACCAATCAAGGGATTCGACTTAAGAGATATAACTTTTTTGACAAAAGAAGTTACAATCCCAATTCAGATGCTAGCTGGACTTGGGGGGATGCGAGTGAATTTGATCTGATGAAGTCTGTTAGCTATGAGGGGGCGATTTGCGAGTCACTGACAAAAAAGTGGAACGAAGTAAAAAGAAAACCAACTTAAGGCTTCACAATTTTTGAAACACACAAAGTCTCACGTCTTGTGTGTTGTAATTTCGAATCTAACGAATTTTTTGGGTTGCTCTGAATTTGAAAATAATAGTTTATTGTACTCTCACCAATGGGTTCAGAAACACTACCTCTATATTGATTCGATTCCATTGCCTTTCCATCAACAAAAATGGCAATTCTAGTAGGAACCCCATTCAAGAGCTCATAACTAATAATTTGCCTTGAAGTTGAAACTTCAGGGTTCTCTCCTTTAGTGATAAATTCCGAAGTAGTTTCAATAGTCCAAGAATTAGCGTCGACAAATTTCACATGTGAAATTGACTTGAAAAATTCATGTTCATTCTCTCCGTTTTCGAGCCATTCATATTTATCTATGCCGAACTTGAATGTATTTTTTTCAAAATGCACTTTGTTTCTTCTAATCTCGTATTTTTTTGTTTCAAGATTTTTTAGATAAACAGTCTGAAAGCAATTCATTTCTGTAGTTACTTCACTGTTTGAAAGATAAGTTTGCTCCACATACTCTTGTGCGGTATTGTAGGATATGATTTTTGATTCTTCAGCAAAAACTGGAAAGATCCAAGTTGTTAGAAGAAAAAAAAACATTTTCATGATATATTTATCCTTTCGAATTTGCCGACTATATTGGTCCGTTTGCTATTGTGAATGACTTTTGCTGTCAAATGATAAACTTTATCTCTCTACGCCTTCACTATATTCTAGCTAACTTCAAATCAACACTATTAGTTTTTGATTAAATCTATGCCCAGCGTTGCCAACTCGCATGCTTTGATTGCATCGGCCTTACAATGCGTCTAAAATTTGCGCCATGAAAGCAAAGAGAGAAAGCGATGCAAAAAACCTCGAAGACATCCCGAACGTCGGAAAAGCTGTCGCAGAAGACTTACGAAATATTGGAATCAAACGACCAGATCAACTTAAAGGCAAAAATGGAATCAAGCTTTATCAAAAGTTAAATCAAGTGTCCGGTGTTCAACACGATCCCTGTATGGCTGATACATTTATGGCCGCAGTGGATTTTATGAATGGCGGCAAAGCACAAGCTTGGTGGAATTTTACCGCTCAACGAAAAGTTTTGTTAAAAAAGAATTGAGGATAATTGAATGAGTTTAAAAGTTTTTCCCAGCCATGTAGCCGTGTTAGTGCGATCCGTTAAAAAAGCCGCAGACTTTCTAAAAAAGTTTGATTTTCAAATTGGGCAGGAAGAAATTTTTGAAGGTGAAGGCACCAAAGAAATCTATGTCGAGTATGACAATGCAAATTCCTTGTTGTTAATGGAACCCACAAGAGCCGGACCATACCAAAGAGCTTTGGAAAAACGTGGACCCGGGATACATCATTTGGCAATTGACGTATTAGATATCGAAAATTTTATTCATTCACTCGTAGGATCAGGATGGCTTCTCCACCCTTCGAGCCTTAAAACAATGAAAAAATCAAAAACCGTTTATCTTGCAAGGCCTGGATTCCCAGGGCTTATCGAAGTTCAAGAACGCGAAAAAATAACTTCTCGCCCTCTTTTTGTGGAAGGAATTTCTTTAAAAACGGATGCCGCGCACTCGGGTCTTTTAGATTCGATTGGACTAGGTTCAATCGTTACGCCGTCAATTCAGCCCACAGAATTAATATTGTCAGGCAAACGCATCCCACTTTCGGATTTCATCAGTTAGTCACGCTAAACTTGTCTATGTCAAAATAATCACACAAATTATCAAAAGCCAAAACATCAGATCAGGTATTCCTAGGTGCAAGAGGTGAACGAATGAAACTGATAGTCGATATAGTTAATCATATTGAAGATCAAATGCATGAAGATTTAAGCGTGCAGGACTTAGCTCAGTTTTCGGGTTATTCATCGCATCACTTCCAAAAGATGTTTGCAGCAGTTGTGGGAATGAGTTTAGGAAGCTATCTTCGTCGGCGACGATTAACAAAAGCAGCGATTAAACTGAGTTCCACAAATGCCCGCATCATCGAGATAGCCGAGGAATCGGGATTTGATTCGCAAGAAGCATTTACAAGAGCTTTTAAAGCCATGTTTGCAATCACTCCTAACAGCTATCGAGAGCAAAAACCCATTTCGGGCTTTGCTTTTCAACAAGCGATAGATGGCGAGTTCCTGCGACATCTTCGCTACGAAGGAGTTACAATGCAACCCAGAATAGAAGAACGTGAAGGATTTTTTGTCGTCGGACTAGGATCAACATTTGAACGAGGCAAAACCGATGATATCGGAAAGGTTCTGTGGCCAAGTTTTGTCAATCGTCTGAAAGAGATTCGTGGAATCAAAGATGCTTCCATGGATAATTTAAAAACATTTGGCATATGCCAAGAAGTCTGGGTTGACGGACAAATTCAAGATCATTTTAGCTACTTCGCCGCTGTGGAAGTTGAGGCAAATACGACGCCTCCAAAAGGTATGGAACTTATCCAACTTAAAAAACAAAATTACGCTATCTTTGAACATCGCGGTGGAGTGAAAAATTTGCATTTAACGAATCAATACATTTGGGGAACATGGTTGCCTCAAAGTGGCCATGTCCTTGCCCAAGCATCGGATATTGAAGTCTATCCCGGGGATTTTAGACCCGACAAATCAGATGTTACGATTGAAATCTGGGTGCCACTTCAAACATAGATCGGCATAATTTAATGATAGATTCGTATTTCGTGAATCATAGAACCACTGCTAGAGAACAAAAATAGCAAATCAAATAAAAGAGAAACTAAAATTCCAGTGACCAGGAAAGTGTAAAGTCTTTTCTGCTTACAAGATCTAAACACACCATGAACAGGGATAAAAATTAATAGCGCGGCCAATGACCAAGCAATGAAATGTGACGGCAAAGTTGACAAAAGTTTTTCGATTAAAGTCACAGGGGAATTTTTTGTAGTTCTCATGAAAATTGGAGTGATCTTAAAAGCAAATGTCATACCTATGAATACCCTGAAAAATAAAACGCCAATGAGCATTCTGTATCGCCTAGTTTCATCTTTAACCAGAGATAAGAGCTCACGATGAATGAGAAAGTAGTAGGCAACTGGTCTTAAAAGAATACTTGCTACATATCCTATAAATTGCAACATTTTATAATCCCCATCCAAAAACAAATTTACCTCACAATTTCTGTTTTGGCTTGGCAATCCAGGGTCTCAGTGTCCCTAAACACATGAATTTTAGTGTTGAGATTGCTAGCGCTTTTCTTCAAGTATTCGATCTAGATTGCCGATAAAGAGGGATGACAATTTTCCGTCGCTGGCCCCCGCTTGTCATTGCGGTGACTTCTTTAGTTGCACTTTTTTCATGTACAAGTTCTCAGCCTAATCGTGAGATTGCAAGCCTTTCGACAGATTCGGTGGACGAACTCCACAAAATTTTTCGCGTGGTCTTTGATGCAGACGAGGCCAGAAACCTCGCTCAAGTGGCATACGAATCTATTCCAATTGCACCGAATCCAAGTTCAAAATCATACGTCGATAACAATGCTTTAAAACGGGCACGCGCTTTAGCGGTGTTTAATTCTAAAAATGCTTACTTGAAGCAAGTTCAAGATTTGGCAAAAGACAAACTAAAAAATTTCCCAGGCAGTCTAGGGAAAACAATTATCGACCTCCAACGACCCTATCCCGGAACACTTCGTGAAACTCTTTCACTCCGTAAATTCGAATCATTTTCTAAATCAAAAAATGCATTCTACATTTTTCCTATGGGTGAAATCGCTAACTACGAGCTGACAATTCACAACTCGCTAAACAAAGCGAATCTGAAATCTGTTCTCACTTGCAATGCCCCGTTTGATCTTATCATCCCTGGAATGGCATCAAACCACAAAAGCACATTGCAGGCAGAGTTCACGATAAAGGAACGATTCTTAGCGGGCGAAGATATTAAATTCATCCCTACCGCAAAGGTCACACGATGCGACCTTCAAATGATTGGCAAAGTGAATGGACAAAATTCGGAAGGATTTTTACGCTTTGTCCGCGCTCTCGAGCATGTACCGAGTTCTGCGTGGGCATTCAAACCCAGCTTTGAAGGATGCTCCCTTCCACAAATATCTAACGAAGGACCAAGCAAATTTTTTCTGTCGAGCGGTTATCGCAACATGACGTGTCCACTACAGGCATCTGAATTTGATCCGCTGCCTGACCCCATTGAAGCGATTCAGTCCAAAGTTGAAGCGCTGTTGGGACAACGTTTAAGCGACTCATTTATCCGAGCCAACAATCCCTATGCAAAACTTGATTATTCCAAAATGCCTCAACTCGACGCCATTTTGATTTCATCGCTGGTTTTTAGATCCGATTATCACGGTGCAATTTTACGCCGCTTGATCGAAGAACACGCTCGTCGAGGTGCAGTCGTGCGCATCATCGTCACCGAGGTTTTAACTTTCGAAAAAGATCGTGCTGCACTTGAAGAAATGGAAGCCGCTTATCCCAATATTCGGGTTCAGATTTATAGATGGAAAAACGTTCTCGCTGCCGGAGACGGAGGAGTACTTGATCCCCTTCATCGAACAATGCACCACAAGTTATTTATCGTGCTTGCCAAAGATCCAGCGAAAAATGTCGCTATTATGGGTGGACGAAATATTCATGATGGCTTTGCCTTTTCCGATGCACCCGACACGAAAAAATTTCCTCATCTTGCAGCATACGGGACAAAGGGGGAGCCTTGGTCGCCTTGGCGTGACTTTGAAGTCCGCAGTCGTTCCCCTGAACTGGTATCGACACTCGCCCGCCACTGGAATAAATTTTGGATTCGCGATAGCGAAAGTATGGCAGTACCAAATGCTTCAATAGCGGTGCCCGCAGCTGCGACTCACGACACGCTTCACACCGATGAAAATTGGGTACGCCACTTTCTCAGCATACCCTTTAAAGACGATAAACAACTTGAGCTATATTATGCCGATCTTTTGAGTAGTGCGCGAAAATCAATTGTCATCACTTCTCCATATTTTCGTCCCACTCCCATCCTGGGCGAAGCGATTCGTGAGGCAGCTGCTCGTGGAGTCAAGGTTACAATCGTGACTCGTCTTGATTTAACGGGTGATGTTGCAGATTTTATTCTTGGGGAAGTGAACAAAAAGGGAATAAACTCTGTGCTTGTCGAAAACACTGAGATCTTTCAATACATGGTACCCAATGAAATCCTACACACAAAATTAATTTTGATTGACGAAACTTTGAGTGTGGTTGGATCTGTAAATCTCAACAAGCGAAGTTTTATTCATGATACCGAAAGCGGACTGCTCATACACAATAAGGAATTCAACAAACAAACTCGGGAGATGATTGAGGGATTCATCAAACTTTCAAGTCCAGTTACCGAAACACAGAAGGTAGTGTTTTGGAAAGGCGCCTTGCTGGGAATTTTAGACGACAAGTTTTAAATGTGGTCCAATCGAATGGCTAAATGATACCCTACCGACAAGCATAGAGACTTGTAGAAGTCCTACAAAATGCCTCTCGCATATTCGAATTCAAAAGTTTTTCGGCTATGGCTGCTCCTTCAATCCCGCCAGAGGCAAATCCTGGATTTTGAATCAAATCTTGAATGCTTCGTTCGACATTGTCATTCTTACCAGTGTTTGCAAAGAGAACCATGTTTCCTTGGGCATCCAGACTTGGTGAATTGCTATTTCCTGGAATACAAGACACCGCAATTCGCCATACGCTTCTAAAGTTATAAGCAAAATTTCCATCCGAACTTGAGGTACTCATGGTGTCATCAAAACGCAATACTGGCCCAGTGGATACTCGCAAACTACTTCGGGCACCCGGAAATCCAATGGAGCGCAAAACTTGATTCACTCGAGGACGGGCAAGTGAGATTGCAATGTAAGAACGTGCCAACTTCGAATTTGAATCGAAGTTGTTTATTTTTGAAATACAAAAATCAAGAGAGCCATCGCAAAAAAGCAGTCTCATTTCTTTCCAACCAAAGCCCGCAGTTGCGCCTTTGTTGCGGCAAACTTGTCTTGAGTGCTGTGCCCACATGACCAACCCCGCACCGATATGCACACCGGTGCCAATGTTCATTTCATCGCAAAAGATAGGTTGAATGGCTTCTTTTTCCAAAGCTGAAGCTCCGCGCAGGAAGGGAGCATCACTCACTTCACCAGAAAACGCAGGAATATGTAAAAGAAAACTCAAAAGAAAAGGAATGATGAAGAAGAGGTTTTTGGACGAAAAAATATTCATGGACCCAACTGATAACATAGATAACGCTCTGCCTCAACTATTTAAAATTCTATTCCTTGGACGCTCATTCCGCACTTCGATTATGAACTAGTGATCTAACTTAAACTGAAAGTTATGCGTTTGAGAGAGCGGTTCAACAAGCCACTCATCACCACTTAGCACTGCAAGCTCCAAATGATACACATGATTTCCTTGAGGTCCATACTCTGCAATTTCGGTCATGGGAAAGCTGCCAACCCAAAAGTACTCTCGCTCGTCGAAATTCAAATAAATTTCTTTGACAAAAATTTCTTCCTGATGAACATCGCGCTTTACGATGAGAATTGCTTTTGTGATTTCGCCTAAGCGCAGATTTTTAATCTTAATAGTGAGCGGCGAGGCATAACGAATACTATTACAGGAATGACATCCCACCGGTGCCTTTTCATCAAACAGCGAATAGTGAAATTCGATTTTGGCACCATTTGAACTTCGAAGTTCTGCATGGGTTAAAGGTTGATGTTCAGGCAATCTTGCATTTGCCAATCCCACAAAAAAAACACTTAGTGTTAAACTCAGCATCATTGACCTGAAGGCAAACATTTTTGAAATAGGATTTGAGCGCATAGAAGGTGTCTGACAAATTCCAAGCCTTGAGGCAATAAAAATGAGTGATAGGTATTTTTTATATTTTCTCAAAAAGCACTCACCTATCCGAAATTCATCAAAGACTAAAGCAGGTCCCGCTTTGCCCTCAGCAGTTCCATTTTTTGTTTTTCACTAAAAAGTTCGGTTTGCAGTTTCAAGGCATAATTTCCAGCATCCGACTTCACCAAATAGGCGGGACAATCTTTGCTTCCTTTTCGCACAATATTCTTGCCTTTTATCTCTTTCTCGATCCGTTCAAAGAAGATTTCCACGACTTGCCCGCTAACAAAGCCACCCATCCATTTCCAGAAAACTTTTTGTTCTGCACCAAAGTAATTTTCTGCTAATAAACTGGGTCGAACTTTTTTAGTCATGCTTTATTCATAACCGATCAATCTTGTAAAACAACACAAAGATGCTATTGTTTTTTACATGAAATATTGGATCTACGTTTTTCTTTTTTGCTTAGCGATTTCTACGAAAGTTCAGGCAAATCGTACTGTTCAAAGCGCTCCCGATGTTTGGAGCGGTGTTTTTTGGCCACCGGTGGCATGGGATGGAACTCATGCAAACCAAACTTGCGTGGTTAGGTCGACAACTATTTCTGTCGCAAATCTCGGCAAAGACCCAGCTAAGGTCAAATTCAGTGTGAAGGTGTTAAGTAGTACCTTTACTGCTTTTAATTTCAATTTTGGGATTTTACGAATTTTTGCGGAAGGAACCGATATACTTAAAAGCCAAATCCTAAGCACGCCTATAACTTATACAACTTTGGAAAAAAGCATTGGTTCTGGATCGGGTACTTTTCAGAAATTCAGTTTACATTTCACGGTTCCCAATTACGTCAACCGTAACTCAGTTGGCTATATGAGTTTGCAATCCGAAGTTATTTACGGCATAGAAGCCATCGGAGATCGAGGTGCACTCATTGCCTCCATTGATGCAGTAGGAGCATCGAGTGGATGCCTGGATACAGATCCAAATTTGTTGACTCAATGGCAAAGCACTCTAGCAGGACGTACAAGCGTCCCACTTAACGGGGGCCGACCATTTTAGGAGATTTTGAGAGCTAGCCTTCGCGCCAAAATTTTTCTATAAAACAGTGCTTCGAAACTCGATAGAATCATATCAGTAAACACCACACGGCTTGCTAGGATGCAAGACATTCGATGAATGTCAGCTGTGTGGAGTTCACCTTAAACAGAATTGTTTTAGATGGAGCTAATGCGACAGGCGACGTCTAATTAAGGGTTTTGCAATTTTTAAAAAAAATGAAAATTGCAAAACCCAATTTTTTCAACAAAACTTTAAATCTCGTCGCGATCTTCACTTTCAACAGCGCATTCGCCACCACAGGTGGTCACAACCTCAGACACACAAGTTCCCTCAAAGTTATGAACCTTACCGTTTCGAGAAGCCTGAACATTGACTTTGTAAACAATCATATCATGCCCACGGCCCACGCTTAAACGACCATAAGCTTCTGTCACTTTAGACAATACACTCACTTTAAGATTGAGATTTGCTTTCCCGGCTGCAGATTTAAACACTGCTTCTGAAGGATAGTTGGGAACCAGATCTCTCATCACCCCGTCGATAAGTTCAAATTTTTCTTTATTTAACTCTAGCGTCTCATTCATTAACTTCAAGACTTGAATATTCTCGTTAGAATCTTGGCTTACGCGGTAAGCTTCACAGGTCGTTCCCATATAACCGGCATTCGCACTTTGCGTAGCATAAAGTCCTAAGCCCATTGCGAACACTAACAAATTTTTCATATCACAAAACTCCTTATTAATTTTGCGACTCGGAATAAATGCCTGAGCGCTGTTCGAGAGTCAATTCCAATAAGTGTCACTTTCACTAGCGCTCTTTGTACAAGCGTTTAAAACTTATTCACTCAAAACGCGCTAAACACTCGAAACCCAAAAAAAATACCAATGGCACCCCTCTTGCTTTCTCAATCAATAAGGGAAAAGGGAGAATCCAAAAATGTTTAAAAAAGGAATTTTGTTTTTATCAACGGCGCTTTGCGCTCAAATTTATGCCCAAGATTTCGAAATCGGAAGATTAGAACTCAGCGGCTCAGCCTGTAAACGAGATAGCGATGTCTCGATCATCAAAAGTCCGGACAATTCTCTAGCGAGTATTTTGTTTTCCGATTTTAGCGCAGAAGTCGGGCAGGATTCTTTGCACTCCACTCAAAAACGAGACACCGCAAATTGTATCATTCGCTTTCCGATCAGAGTGGACAAGAAGTTTCGCCTCCAGAGTTACACCTTGGACTATCGCGGATTTTCGGACACCCAATTGCGATCTGAGACACAATTTTTTACTGAGCACACATTATGGTTTTCAGTCAAAAAATGGCTCGCCGTTGAGCCCGACAAAAGTCTTAATCGCAGATTTCGCGGCCCAGCCTCTCGAGACATTGATGTGAGCGAAAAAATCACAGCCCCTGCTAAGATCGCAAATGCTGCTTGTGGAAAAACGATGTTTATAGATCTTTCGCTCAATCTTGCAGCATCATCAAATGGGGCAAACGATTATGCGCGAATAGAACTTAACACTGGTGATTTTTCGGCCAACACGATAGCGGCTAAAAAACAAACCGTAAAAATCGGATTTAACCTTGTGAAGTGTACTCCCTAAGCACTGACAAATTGAAGTTTAAACTTTATCAAGCGCTCTCCTTCGAAACACTCACTTCCAGGAATGGGTGTTTCACAAACTAAACTCTGTAAAACATTTTGGTCGGAAAGCGTTGGGTAAGAATGTATATTCACTTTAAAGACGTCATGAAGCGCTTCCAAATAAACATTCCAATTGCCAATAGCTAATTGAAATTTTAGAATCTCTTCAGATTCCAACAAAGAAGAATTTAAAAAATTGCTGCCTTCCAACTTCAAGTAAAGGTCTTCGAAAGGCAAGATCGCCGACTGGAACAACTTAACTTCTAGACCCAGCCTTTGTGCAATCGCCTTTAATTTTTTCTCAACCAGAATCTGTACATCAGCAAATAGAGGATAGGTAGCCAGATATTCAGCTTCTAGAGAAGAATAACTCCGAAATTCTTCTCTAATTTTAAATGATTTTTCAATTGGATTATGAGATTGGCGAGCGACAATGTTTTCCTGCATTTAGATTCTCCCTTTTTTTGATCTGAAAACTTTTAGAGGGTAAAGCAGAAAAAATACGGAAATGAATATCCCGCGCTTTAGCTGTTTTTACCGCCCGCAAGCTGCATTCAAATCGGCGTAATAATGATGTAAGAAAACTTTACATGGCAAACTGGAAAAAGTCAAAAGTCCAAAAATGAACTAACCCAAATTAGTTCAAAAAAGTACTTGCGACTTCGAAGTGGGAATTTGTTCAAAATTTTTCAGCTTTTAGCGAACTTTGTAAAGACTGGGTTAACGCCATCTAGTTTTGATAACTATCGAAGCCTCAAAACTTTAGAATATACATATGGGGCTAAGAATCAAAAAATTCAGCATTATCATCCTAGTTAGCGTACAGTGTGTTTCCGCATCTGCGGAGCGTGAGTTTAGGATGTCCTCTCAAGCAAGTGTTGGCGCGCCGGATCTCCAAAGCGCCCGAGCGCGTGAACAATGCGTTCAAGAAAAAGATCAAGTCATCCAAGACAAAAATTCTGCCATTGTAAGCACTCTATCTTTTTCTTATGATGACACGGACTATCCTGCCCTAACCGGCGTTTCAAAAGACAAAGAATTCTACTCTGATCTCGCAAAATCACATGGCATTAAACAATCAGATTTTGTGGATAAAAACTATCTTGGACAGCATGAAGTCAGTGGGGATCTCATTAAAAAAGCGAAATCAAATTTTTTGTCGCAGCTTGCGGGTTCGTGGCAGGGCAAAAAAGAACTTTGGCTGAACTTTACAGGCCACGGTCTTATAGACGAAAATGGAAAATGGCATCTTGCGCTACCGGTAAAAAATGTAGATGTTTCTGCGTGCCTTGCAGATACCGACGACAAAAGAATCCGTGAGGTCCAAAAAAATGGAGCTCCCATTCAAACGGGTTCACTGCGAACAACAGCAAAAGCGAAGTCACGAAATTCGGGCCTCGAAATCCCGTGCAAAGATCTTTTTGTTTCTATGGATGATCTACTTAGCACCGCAAAAAATGCAGGTGTAAAAGATCTTTTATTTATATCAGATTCTTGTTTTTCGGCCGCCGCTGAAAAAAGTGTTCAAAGTGTAGGTGGAATCAACGCCCTCGCACTCTTTGCAAGCCAAGCAGACGAAAGCGCTGCAGACCTTGGCCCTAAAAAAGGTGGCGCTTTTACTTCCAAATATTTGGCTAAACTCAAAAGTGATCCCGCCGCGTTTCAGCTAGCAGATAAAAATAAAGATCAAAAACTTTCGCTTGTTGAAGTGAAAGATGCCTTAGAACTTCAAGCTCAAGGTGCCAAAGCTAAGAATCAAGAAACTCTAAAGAAAGAATTTGGAGACAAAGCTCCTAAAAGTATTAGTGTCGAGACTGGCGCTTCACAAAAAGACTACGTCGAACTTGAACAAGTGCCCCAATGCAGCGTTGCCAGTCGCGGATCTTCTCAAAGATTCTTCAACCGAGTGTTATTCGAGGCCCCAGTCGTTAGTCAAAATTTGGCATTGGTGGAAGAGACAAAATCAGCTGCCAGCACTTCACAAACTCAACACGAATAACGTTTGACGCCAGATGTTTCCATTTTTTTGACACCCTTGCTCGATAACAGTCCTGTTAGAATCATCTCCCAGTGCAAAAAAATACTTTGCTTCGAACTTGCACTTTTTTTGCAGCCACTTTTGTTTTTCACGTAACGTATGCCTCAGGTTTTATTTTTATTGGACTGGAAGGTAACTCTTACAAAATCGGCCCTGCACAATTAGATAAAATCAAATGGGAATACCACGGCGGGAAGATGCTAACTCTTCACGTTCCTGGTGGATTAAGAGACAATAACGATGTTCCAATTCCTGAAGGCACAGCGAGTAGTTCGGTGACAATCAATGGGAGCTATATAAAGAAGTATTCTCATCCTCTCATTAGTCCCCTTGATTCCGCTCAACAAACAACAGTAGAAACACAATCTCCCCAAACAGACGAAATCGTCGAAAGCAGTGAAGACGAATACAAACCTTGGTTGTACAAAAGAACAATAAAACTTAAAGGAGTCGAAAACACCGATCCTGAAGCTCTTTATTGGGCAGAGGGCTCAAACCCCGCAAAAGAAATTGTTTACATTAGAAAAGTGCCAATAGGAAAAGAAGTCTCCGACCAATACTTAGCAATTCCCACGAGTGTATTTTTAGCAAAACAGCATGTTATTCCGTATGAACAAGCATCCCTCGTCAACCATACGCTCAAAAGCGCTGATGGGATTTCTTTCAAAGCCGGAAGCATTCTCGGCGAAGTGGACCACAATAAAGAATTTGTACGCGTCAGGATTGTTGGCGATGCCTCGCAGTCGATTTATAAAATTAAAATGTCTGATTATTTAAAAGGCAACAATACTCGCCCACTACGAAGTGATGAAGACCAAAAACTCATTGATGCACAAATTGCCAAATTCAACGCTTTAAATCCACAGGAAGCAAAAGCAGAGGCAAGTATTGACCTAGGTCAAAATGACGAACAAAAAACAAAGAATGAAGCAAATGCAGAACTTGAAGAAAGTACAAAGGATAACAATCATCAAATACCCGCTGAAATTATCGAAGCAGAAAAGGAACTTGTTGAAGAAAGCTCTGGAAAATCTCATGGCAAAGCCAAGCACCAAGAAAAATCGGAAGAAAAATCAAGCGCTGGAGCAAATCGTTGGGGAAAATTTAAAGGGACAAAGACTGATTCTTCAGTTTTAGGATCTTCAAATTGTCAGCCGAAATCCGATTACGTTCCCAAAGAAGAAGCATCATGGAAAACTCGCAAATTTTATCGCCCCATAATTCTTGAAGCCGCTAACAAGTATAAAGTGCACCCAGCAATTATTGAAGCATCCATCAATATTGAAAGTGATTTTGTTTTTCTAAAAGAAAACACCAAAGAGTTGGAAGGCTTTCAAAAAATGTTGGAAAAGGATAACAAACCTCATGAATACGCTGATGCAGAAAAATGGGCATGGGACAACGGCCAAGATGCCTGGGGCAAAGGGATATGCCAATATGGGCCGTCCATTTGCCAAGATAAAAATCTAAACTTAGGCTTGGACTGGTTAGCTCCCAAACCCCATGGATTTAAAGTGCCACCTTTGACTAAATCAGACACCGATAAATACAATGCTTATGTAAAAAACAATCCCAAATCTGTGTGGAATCCTGAAGCTGCAATCATGGCAAAGGCAAAACGTTATGCGGGAGCACTGAATAAAAAGTTTTTTATTTACGATTCCAAAGGCAAAAAAATCGACATCAGTGACCAGCTCATGGGACGTGGGTTGGCAGAAACCGCGCGAAATCTTTTAGGCATATTTAATCGTGGGGAAATGGTGGTCGGTTCTTACGAAGCCTACTTTCGAAAAAACGGGCACTTGCCTGAAAACTATGGAACGGCATGGGAAACAAGCAAAGCAGCAGGGCAGAAAAAAAAGGTTTTAAAAGGGCAAATCTGGAACCGCAGACACGTCTGGTACGGAGCCGGTCTTTGTGGTGAGCTTGATCCTGATTCGCTTGTTGCACGCTTTAACAAAGAATATTCCTACAACGAGAAAAATGGAATATGGGAGTCGTTAAAATGACAAGTTCACTTAAAAATTTTAAAATCATTTTACTCATCGTTGTCATTTCATCGCTTACGGTACGTGCGGAACCTGAATTTTTTTACCTAGATGGAAAAAGTGCTGAGACCTCTGTCATTGAAAAAATTTCTGCAGCCACCGATTGGAACGAAGTGAAATCACTTTTAAATATGGCCGAAAGCTATTTTGCGCAGAATCCCAAAATCTCGGGAGCTTTTTTAGAAAATGTTTACAATAGCGCAAGGAAAATTTCAAAAAATAAGAGCGACCGGTTGCTTGCAGATCAACGATTGAAAATATTTTCGGAAAAACATTGGGAGATTAATAAGACAAAAGAGCTACTTTCTTTTGCCCAAACCTTGGACGCAGATTCTCAAATTTCTGCAGCTCTGGAGGTCTTTGACGATTCTGCCGTGGCAAAATGGAATCAGGTTTATATTGCGGCATCACGAATGCAAAAAAGTGGAAACAAAGATTCAGAACTTTTTTACATTTTAGGGAAGTCACAGTTCCGGATGAGTTTCTCAGGCAAAGAAGATCTAAAAGAATTTATAGCACGGGCTCCTAAAAATTCTCTTTATTCTGTGGAAGCTCAATCGCTTTTAAAGAGCATAGAAATCAACGAACAAAACTAATTTAAACTACGTTTAACTGAGTTATTTTGAAATCAGCACCGGCACAAGTCTTTTAAACACTAATTCCCAGTGCTTTCGCATTTCTAATTTCTGTTGAGCAGAGATCAGCTCGTCGTGCTGAAAATAAATCAATGATCGGCCTTTGGGGCGAGCGATGACGTTTAAGCTAACGACAGATTTCCTTTCCCATTCTGGATGATTCCAGTGAAGACGTATTCTGTTCGCTTTTTTTACTGTTCGAATTTCGCCAAAATATCCGTCTTTTGTTTCAAAAAAATTTTTAGGTGCAATTTTAACTGCATACAGTCCATTCAACCACAAGGCTTGACCTCTTGGTGAAGTGACAAATTTCCAGACTTGGGAAGCTGAGCAGTTAAGGGATTTCGTAACAGTAGCGGCAAATCTTCCTTTCAGATTAGCACCCTCGACTCTTAAACCCAACTGAACTTCAAAGCCGTTAGCCACCCATTGCTGCCACCACAAACTCAAGCGAAATTTTGATGCCAAAACTTTTACAATTTCTTGATGGCTCCATGCGCGAGCACCAGATTTTGTAAGTTTTTCGATCCAAAAATCCCAATCGTGTCCGGTACCTTTTTTTACAGAATCCGCGCTAATTTGGCCAATTTTTTTAATGGTCACAACTTGAACTACTTAAGATCAAGCACCACTGATGTTGTGCTAACATGGACGGTTCCTTGAAAGAGATCTCGCATATATTGAAGATTTTTTGGATTCACTAAAACTGCTTTCATTTTAGCTGTCATATTTGTATTGGGAATTGGAAGAGTGATGGATAGGCCACTTTCTTGATTAAAAGTGCCCACCAAATGTCCACGCAAAAGCACTTTGGATCCATCTAGTACAAATTCCAATGTTCGTGCTGGAGAAACCTCATCACCGCAAGTCATTTCACTTGAAGTCACCTTTAGCGAAGTCTCGCTTTGTTCAACATCCATGACAAGTTCAGTGCAATTGACCGATTGGGAAGAAAGGTGCAAAGTCTGGATACCAGTACCTTGCCATTTGCCATCAAAAGATCCAGCAAATGATGCCAACGATGTTAAGAGCAATGAGATAGAAAATGCAGATTTTGAAAAATGATTCACAAGTACCCCCTTCGGTAAAGGAGAACTCATATTTAGGGCGGCCTATTTAGTCAAGCAAGTTTTGCCATTTTCTCATCATAACGTGGAGTTGTATCAATATGGAAGTTCTAAAAGTTCATGGGAGATGAGATAAAATTTAAACCTAATCCAGCAGCTTGCTTTCTTTCACGAGCAATCTCTTTTTCGTCATCTTCCAAATTCACAATATTTTGAATTCCAAACTGTTTGATTGCAAGGGTACCCTCAACTTCAGGGCGAGCGCCACGATAAACATTTTGGGAATGCTGCCTTGCTCTATCTATTGGTAAGCCAGGGACTTCGGAAGGAGGCGCCGAACCTTTTGCGCTAACATTGCTAAGCGAAATGATGTACAAACCTGTAATCAAAATCCAACAAAGTTTTTTCAAACTGCCCCCTTAAGATGAAACCAATCTCTTCAACCATTCTCAAGGGCTCAGGAATTTAGAGCAAAGAAAAATTTTGACACCGCTAAAAGAGTGTTTCAAAAATGAGTTCTAATCTTTCAACAAAGGGTCAGTTTGAAAGTGTCTAAAACTTAGACGTTCCCGAATAAGTTGGGAACGGATTCAAGCTTTGTGCGCCAAAATTTGTTGAGTCACGTCATTGGAATTTGTTATTTAATATTTATGAAAAATTATATCTCTTCAATAGTTTTATCAGCACTATTCTTTAGTTCAACGGCTTTTGCTCAAAATACAGATCTAGAAATCGATCCCGGCATCGTAACCCGAGCCGCCGCAGAAATGGATATGGATGTTGTCGGCATCACTGAAGAGCTAGAGACCAATGCACTTCCGTCTTTAAAAATAGAGCAAGACGAAAAAATTTACGATGTACTTTTAGTGCCAAACGAAAACACCGAGATGCCAAGACCAAAGCTCATTCCAAAAAAATGGAAAAAAGGAACTTGGGTTCCGCAAGAACGAAGACATTTTAAATGGTACCAAAAAATAAATCCCATTTTTTGGTTAGGCAATTCCGAAGACAAAACCCCACCCGCTTGGTTTCGTCCCAATGACAGATTCAGAAATACAAAATGGTATTTTCGCAATCCAGCCCACAATTTTACATTTTATGTGATCGGAGTCTCTGACAAAGTCGGCACACCTTCTCACGCTTCCTACGGGATAGCGCCAGACGATGTGTTTAACCGCCAAGGTGGTTGGAACGTAATCGTCCATCAAGTCAAGCTTGTGGGCCGTATTTCAATTTTCTTACCCTTTGTTAGCTACTGGGACAAACGGATGAAAGTCTATTTTGGCTGGAGACAATCCGGTAATTTTGGCATCAAACTCACTCGTAACAAAGATGGAATTTGATGCGTTTCCGCCAAAAGCGGTGTGGTCGTCCAACTTTTACTCGCCTTTTTCGCCATCACCTTTTTCAGTATGTTTAGCGCCTTCTACTTCGCCAGTAGCTTCTTTTTCAGCGGCTTTTTTGCCCCATTTGTAGCCAGCGCGGAGAAGCAGAGCGGCTCCTACAATTGCCAAAGCGATAATTAAAAACATGCCGCCTGCATGAGCTTCTTCGATTCCAAAAGGATTGAGTCGTGAAGATTTTTTTTGAGAATTGATCAGCTCAACAATTTTAGTATAATTAGCTTCAACAGTTTTTTCGGCGACAAACTTCATGCCGTTGACAGAAAATTCTTTTTTAGCTCCATCAATCATGACAAGTTCAAGTCGTTGATTGATTCCTTCGCCTTCGCCTCGAGTGATGATGGTTTTACCATCTGCTTCGACTTCCACATTGGGCAAATCTTTGGTGCCCTTAAAATTCTCAACCAAAAAAGCAATGTCTTTTTTAGAGAACGTATCTGTTGGCAAACTTTTTGTGAAAGCTTTAATTCCACCCTTATGGTAGGCATCGCTAGAGGTTTTATATTCACTAGCTGTGAGCTTCATCACTTCAACAGGCGAATTTAAAATTCTTGTTTCAGCGGCAAACGCCAAAGGTGAAACAAGCGAAGTGGAATAAACAGTCAATGTCATCGCGGCCAAGCGAAGTAGTAAAACATTTTTCATAAAGTTATGATCCTCTTGAAAGCATCATAACTCGATGTATTTAAAATTCAAATGAAGTTCAAAATGACTTCATCGGCCGTCAAAATACTAGCGCGGAAGACTGAGTACTTTCTTGAAAGCGTGACGTTCCATCAAGCGCTCCATCCAAGCATGCACATTTCTAAATTCTGTAATGTCATTTTGGACCATACTATTGATGTGAACCACAGATGCTACGTTAAGATCCGCCAAGGTGAAAGTATCTGCTACGAGGTATTTTTTTCCGACCAGCGCATTATCCAAAATTCGAAGGAGTGGCAAAAGACTTTCCTTCGCTTTGGAAACAACGGAAGCATCTTTTTTATCTTCGGGCATAAACATCACTTGAATCAGCATATCCACAAGCGGCTTTTGCATGTCGAGAATCGACCAGTACGACCATTGATTGATGAGACCTTTGGCTTCGGCGTTTTGTCCCAACAAGTCGGGTTTGTATTTTTCAGCGAGGTACCAATTGATGGCCATGGATTCCCACAGCACAAATCCGTCTTCAACAAGGCACGGCACTTTTCCACAGGGATTTATTTCGAGGTATTTTGCGGAGCGATGCTCTTTAGCTCGCATGTCTAAGGGTTGACGCTCGTAATTTAAGCCGCATTCTTCCATTGCCCAGTAAACTCGTCTTGCACTTGACCATGGGGATCCATAAATTTTAATCATGGGGCATTGCTACTTGGTGTCGGCAGTTATGTACATTGCGGATTTAGAAAATGATACATTTTATTGAGATTTTGCCGTAATGCCGTCAAACATGAGCCCGATGGCAACATATGTCCCACTGAGGGCAATACTTGTGGCTGAACTGCTGACTGCCTACCTTTTGAAGACGCGTAACATCATTTTTTTCATAGACGCCTTCGACATATAGAAAAAACTTATCAAAACCCACTCCTGCCGAAATCCCTCCGCCGTAAATAGGAGACGCAAACCAATCCAAAGCTGAAGCGGCACTCAGCGTTCCATCTTGGTCCGCAGTCTTAATCACAAAGCGAGAATTCCCAGCCCCAATTCCAGCAAATCCATCCAGTCGAAAGATTTTACTTTTTATTGCATTGATTCTTAAAACTCCCAGCATGACATCTTGACGAATTCCTCCAAAAAAATTGGTGGCTGAAGTGCTGGGGTTTTCCTCCGCATAGGCTAAGCGATGAGAATATCGCAAACCGACATTCAAAAGTGGATGAAGCGGATAGGTGATTTCAACTCCACCGTGGTAGAGAGCATCGACTGATTTAAGACCTGCAAAGACTAGATCCGCATTGATATTGCTCGGCGCTATTTGCTGATATCCGGCAAAGAGTCTTCCTTGAGCGGGGAATTCTTTTGCATTCGAGCTTTGATTGCAAAAAAGAACGATCAATAAAAAAGGAACATTAAACAGCGAGAAATTTTTTTTCATTCACAGAAATTCTACACGCTCTGAACGCAAGAAACTCGTCAAATATCTGCCAAGATTCTTAAAACTTCCTCTTACCTTTGATAATAATACGAGCCATATCTTCCGCTCACACAATACGGTACCGAGGTATGCATATGATGTTGATGATCGCCATCCTCCCATCCAATTGTTCCAGTACGATCAACTCGGTTATCATAATAGGGGCAGCCATTTTCCCTTTTGATAACTTTGCCCCAGCACGTTCTAAAAGCTTGATAGAAAGCTCTATTGGCTGTTCCTTGAAATACAAAACTTTTAGATTTTCCATTGGCTAATTTTACATTGATCGCCTTGATATCAATCGCACGCGCTTCTGCATGCATGCTGCGAGGAGAATGATTTCGATCCCCTAAAATCCCATCATGCACGATATGGACATCAACAGCCGACGATCCCCCTTGCGATACCAGACCTGCATTCACACATTCGTAGACAAAATCTGCAAGATATTCCTGCAGAATCACAGAAATCTGTCTAGACCGCGCGCACGCTATGCCCGAATAATTACCACTCGGATCAAAACCACACTCATCCCATTTTGATTGGGGAAATTTAAAACCAGCATTCACTGCCTTTGATTGCAAGATATTCAGTAAGTATTCCTTTTCTTGTGTGGGATTTAGAACATGCTTGTGTTCTGTTTTATGATCTTCCTTGCGAACATTACCTTGATGATAAACTCCATGCTTTTTAGAAATTGCAAGATTCTCCATTTCAGCGAAGACCAAATTAGCGCTGACGGACATTAACGTAAGAATCGTAAATTTTTTCATAGAACCCCCACCCAAAAAACAGAATAGCGAATGCAATTCTATTTGAACAAGTCAATAATTAAAGGCTTATTCGTCAAAAAAGCTGCGCAGATTGACCAAACTTAGGACAACGTTGCGATGTATCATCCTATAAAGTTCACGCAGATTGCAATTTTCTCGCATGCTAAAGGCAAGTCCGCTTGCTATGTTGCCCATAACTTCACAAAATATGTCACTCACAAAAGAAATTCTCAGCCATCGATTCAGATGGCGCCTCGTGATTTTGTTTTTAGCAGTCTGCTCGGGGCTGCTTGGCCTTAGCGGCCCTATGTTCCAAAAAGCCTTTATCGATTCACTCACTATTGACGGTCAAAGTTTTTCACACAGCTTTCAGTATCTTTTATACTTTTTTATTTTCTTTATGACTTCAGTGGCGACCCAACTTGGGGCCCAATATTTAGGCCTCAAAGAAGCCAATATTATTCAAGCCGAAATTTCTAAGAGAATTTACACCAAAATGCTGCGATTGAAGTCTAGCCAAATGACAGGCGCCCAAGTCGGCGAGGTCGTAAGCCTCTATACAGTGGATGCAGCAGGAAGTGCGGCACTTTTAGAATTGGCTTGGACAAACGGAGCTCTTACGCTCGTTCCAATCATTCTCGCACCTTTTATGCTACAGCAAATGCTCAACATACCGCTCGCTCCCCTCTTGATCACAATGGGAGTCAGTTTAGCCATCATGTTTTTTTTAAGTTGGCGCCAAAGTCATTTTTTTTGGACTTTCAAAAAACTCGCGGCCGAAAGAACAGGACTGGCCAATGAATGGATTCAAAACATTCGAGGTTTACGCTCACTCAATTGGATTTCTTCTGTTGAAAATCGTATTTTTAAAAAGAGAATCGCGGAAACCGAAAATCGCATTACAATGGTTTCCAATGGCCAGGTGATGGCTTCACTGGGATCTTCTGTTGGATTTTTTTTAAATCTTGCTGGAGTGTTTTCTTTGATTTCCATGCGAGAAAACATTCCCCTAAGTCCTGGCGAACTTAGCGCGACCTTTTGGGCCTTAGGAGTTTATCTAGCACGCCCACTGCGTGGGATTCCTTGGATTTTAACTTTCACATTAGACAGCTATACCTCAATCAAACGAGTTGAAAAATTTTTGGGCATTCCCGAAAAATCGTTAAAGGTATTAGAAAGCGTAAGCCTTCCAAACAAGGGATTGCTAGAAATAAAATCGCTCAATTTAGAAATTGCAGGTCAAAAACTCTTGCATGATGTTTCACTAAAAATAGATACGCCAGAATTTGTGACCATTGTAGGACCCGTGGGTAGTGGAAAAACTCTTTTTGTTCAAAGTCTCATCGGAGAATGCGCGGCAATTGTTGAACGCTATCATCTGCTAGGAAAAAATGTAGCACTGCTTAACGAAGAACAACTTAAGAGTCATTTTTCATTGGTGCCACAAGATGGTTTTATTGCTAGTACTAGTATTCAAAATAACATTGAACTCGATTACGAATCTAGCGGAAGTCCTGAGATCAAAGACTGTTTGCAATACGCACGGTTTGATCTGAGTGCAGAAGGCTTTTCCGAAACCGAACGAACGCTACTCGGAGAACGAGGTGTCAATCTTTCAGGAGGTCAAAAACAGCGCTTAGGATTGGCCCGCGCACTCCACGCTAAACGTCCGATCCTGATTTTAGATGATTCAATGAGCGCACTTGACGTCAATACTGAAGTCGAAATGATTGATAGCCTTTTTCGAGGGATGTTAAAGAATCAACTCATTTTTCTTGTCACTCACAGACATAGCACCTTGGCTTTAAGCGATCGTACTTTATTTTTTATGAATGGCAGACTCGTAGGCAATGCGCCGTATGACGTGCTCTTAAAAACTCATAGCGATTTTGCAAAATTTATTCAGCAAAGTCGCGAACAGGAGAAGGATCAAGGCGATGAGCTCCTCAAATAAGAGCAAGACTCCTCATTCCTTTTTAGAAGAAGAGAAAGAGTTCAAAGGCGCCTACAGCAAAGAAGTTTTCCAGGTTCTCTATTGGGCATACCTTCCTTATTTTAAGAGATCTATTCTATGGATTCTCTTAGGGTGGATAGGCCGAGTCTTTTTAATGTCCAACACTCGAATCATGGGGTTGTGGATTGACTCTCTTTACCAGTTGGAAAAAATTCCTGCGCTCTTTCGCAGTTGGACATCGCAAGATTATTTTAAAGCGTTACTTGTATGTAGTGTCGTTGGATATTTTTTAACGTTGTGTTTTAGACTGGCGTTTTCGCGCCTGTCGGTTAAAGCCATCAGCTCCATTTATGATGAAGTCACACTTCGCGTGTCAAGATTTCCGATGAGTTTTTTTGATCGGACCCCAGTGGGTAGAGTTGTCACGCGTTTTTCGAGCGACTATGGAAATATGTTTCGAATGTTTGGCGGCCCACTTTCCGAATTTTTGGGAATCATATTTGACCTTCTGGCGGTTTTTGCCATTCTTGCGCAGGCACATATTTTAGGAATCGCTTTCTATATTGCGCTGCTACTCCTCAATCTATTTGTTTACTCTTTGAACAAAAAACGTATTCGATCCGCTAGACGCGACCAAAGTCGCCGGCGCAGTCCCAGCGTTGCGCATTTTGCTGAAACTGTGCAAGGAGCTGCCGTCATTCGAGTTTTTGGGAAAACCCCAAGCTTTTTAGCTCGCTTCGAATTTCTCGACTCGGATTTTATAAAAGCTAAATTGAAATCAACTCAAGTTCAGGTTTTGTATGCCGCCCAAATGATGTGTTCAACGTATGGTGTGGCTTTCTTGTCCGGCACTTTGGGTTTGTGGCTTTTATCTCGCTCTCTTATCAGTGCTGGCGAGTTGTCTGCAATCATGATCTTGCTCAATCTTGCTGGTGGAAGTTTTCAGATGTTTTTTGATTGGATGGCGCAAATTGAAGAGGCATTTGTGGGAGTTGAACGAATGAACGAATATTTACGTCTTCCGCTTGAAGCTGAGGCAAAAGTTCCCGCGACTTCGCGCTTCCCCACCCATCACTTGAAAGAATCTTTGACTATCGAAGACTCAAGAATCGCTTTTATGTCCGACTCAAATAGTGCCTCACTTAAGATTTCGGATTTGCATTTTCGATACTCCCAAAATCTCCCATGGGTTTTAAAGGGCATTGAGTTAGATGTTAAAGCGGGTGAACGAATTGGCATTATAGGCCGGACGGGAGCCGGTAAGACTAGCCTCTTCCAAGCACTCCAGTTCAATTATCCCGTTGAGAAGGGGACGATTCTTTGGAGCGATAAAAAACTGAGCATCCATGACACTCGTTCACTATTTGCCGTCATTCCCCAAGATCCTATGCTACTGAATGCCACCGTGCGCGAAAATTTAATTCTTGGCCTTAGCTCTGTTGATGGCGTCAAAATACCAACGGACAAAATTCTCTTAGATTGCTTAGATAGCGTGGGACTAAATCACTGGCTTGCAGGGCAATCCAATCCTCTAAATGTGATGATTGAAGAAAAAGGGAGAAACCTTTCGGCTGGCGAGCGACAACTCTTTGTAATGGCTCGAATGAGTTTAATGAAGCGAAAAGTTGTTTTAATGGACGAGGCAACAAGTTCCATCGACCCTCAGACTGAGGAAAAACTTGTGCAAGCGATGAAAGTTATTTTCGACAAACGCACGCAACTTATTATTGCCCACCGTTTAAGCACCATCGAACATTGCCACCGTATTGCATGGATTCAAAATGGGCAAATCGAAATGTTTGACACTCCCGAGCGGGTCTTAAAAAAATTTAAAAGTTAAAAATTGCTTCAGGCTGACCTAGCTTCGACAAAATTCTCTGCTAAACTCAAAAATATGAAAACTACTAATTTTACAATTTTCGCTGCGAGCCTTTTACTTTTAAGCTCTTGCTCAAACAATCAAATGGCAGATCAAAAAATCGAAGAGTGGGTTAAAAAAAATCCAGATAAAATTTTAACAGCTCTGATGGAACATCAAAAAAAGGATCAAGAAAAAAATTCTCCCAACCCCGAACTTTTAAAAACTCATGCCAGCGCGGTCTTTGATCAAAATGCTCCTACTCAAGGATCAGGTCCCATTAAAATTGCTTATTTTTTTGATTTCAATTGCGGACACTGTGTAAAACAAAGTTCCACAATCAAAAGTCTTTTTGAGAAAATCCCTCAAAAAGTTCAAATCATTTATCATCCTATGGCAGTTTTAGGCCCTTCGTCCGAACTTGCAGCGCGCGCTTCGTTTGCAGCACACAAACAGGGACGCTTTTATGATTTTTATGTCAAAACATTAGAGACTCGCGAGAAAAGCCCTGAATCACTAAAGAAAATTGCCAAAGACCTCAAACTTGATGTGAGCAAATGGGAATCTGATTTAGAAGGTGACGAAACTAAAAAATGGATGGCTTCAAAAGAGGAACTCGCGGCAAACATGAAGATCCGTGGCACACCCTTTTTGGCGATCGCACCAGACAAAGTTTTTCCTGGACGAGTTGACGCTCTTCAATCCATTGTTGAAGGAATGTAGTTTTTAACCTTGTCTAAAAGTACTTCCGCAAATTTTGATGCGCTCATAAAAGAGACCTTTGAATCTCCACTGAAATATGAATTTTGGCCAGCGCTTGAGAAACATTCGCAAAAGCTTTTGATCATTTTGCATGGAAGAGGCGATTCCATTGAAGGCTTTCATTGGTTTCCAGCGGCCTTAGGTCTAGACAACATCAACACCCTTTTCCTTCAAGCACCCGACAAATATGGAACGGGGTTTTCCTGGTATGATCTTGCCCCAAACCAAGGGCCAGGAATTATTCGCAGTCGGCATTTGATCTTTCAACTTTTGGACGATCTCAGCTCAAAACTTGGCATAGTTTTGGAAAATATTTTTCTCATGGGTTTTTCGCAAGGGTGCTTGATGTGTCTCGATGTCGCACTCAGGTATCCCCATTTTTTAAATGGCATTATTGGCATCAGCGGCTTTTTGTTTTTTGAGGATGAGTATCCAGGTGCATTTTCAAGAATTGCGCGGGAACAACATTTTTTTATATCTCATGGATATCAGGACGACGTTTTGCCTATTGAAAGAACTAAAAACTCCGTGGAATTTTTAAAGAAAGAAGGAATCGCAATTGATTGGAGTCCTTTTCACAAAACTCATACAGTTGATGAGGTAGAAGAAATTCCATTAATTCGAGAGTTCATTTCTAAACTCATGGAAGCCAATTAAGCCTGTTTCTATTTTCTCTTCTTCGATTTCTTCATTGCGGCTTTTTTTGATTTCTTTGCACCGAGAGCTTTTTTCTTTGTCTTCATTCCAGCAGGAGATCTGTTGACTTCTTTTGCAACGGGCTCCACGGCCGAAACTTGTGCGACTGGAGTAGGAGCTGAAACCCCAACGGGAGAGGCAAAAAATACACTCGAAGTCTCTAGCTGTTTTTTCTCTTCTTCGCTGATCTGCGCAAAATCTTTTTCAAACATCAATTGTGCAAGATCACCCTGCAGTTCTTGCCCTACACTTCCCCACAATTCCAATTTAACTGCCGCCCCACTCATCGCGGCACCCAAAAGATTTTGCATGGGCAATCTGATTGTGTATGTTTTTCCATTCTTCTCAAAAATACCCTGAAGTCCCTCTGGCACTGTCGCCACTTTAAACTCGGAATTTACCAACTTAAAAGTTCCCTCAATTCCCAATTGGCCGCTGGCAACTTGAATCATGGACAGTTGTTTGGCATTCAAGTTTAATTGCTTAAGTGGAAATGCGGTTTTAATAAAGTCGCTTGGACTAAAATCCACAGTTTGAAAGTTCAACGCTTGCGCACCACCATTAAGTTTTACCTTGTCATTAAAGATTGCAACCTCAACTTCTTCAGGCATTTTGCCTTTCATTTTTACTTTCACGCTAAATTTAATCTCACTCTTTATCCATTCCTCTGAAAAGGCAGTTTTCAAAGTTCCTTTGATTGGGTCAGTGAGTTGGAAAACCTCATTTTTAAAGGAGGCACCCTTAACAATCATATCAAATTGCGAACTGGCGACTAAGAGTTTTTCCAAAGAGAATTCTTTTTTTGATGCCCAAAAATTGTCTAAAGTAAAATCATCTAAGCGATATTCTTTGTTGCGTGTAAGATCTCGCACGAGCACATTTTTAATTCGCACTTGATCGAGGATAAACTCCTCAAGTTCATTTTTAGGATTGGTCTCATCAACTGCCAATTCGTTTTGGGGTGTTGCGGGATCGGGCTGAGCACCTTGAGCTGTTGGATTTTGTTCTTGCTTGACTACCGTAAACTCGATTGTGCCACTTTGAGTTTCGAGAAGTTCAACAGCAAATTTCTTGTTTCCAATATTTTTAAAAAAATTTGACCACAATATTTTTGCGCCGTTTAACTCAACATTGACTTTGTCATTTGAAAACTGAAATTTTTCAACGCTCATCCCAGAGTTTAAACTTCCACCAACTCCAGTCATCACGACACCTTGTTCAGCCAAGATTCCCGCTACGGCCTTAAAGGGCAGTGGCGAGAAAAATACAACTCCAACAATAATCGCAAATCCAATGACACAAGTTGCAACAATTCCAATAATGACTTTTTTTAGCATTGCTTAATTTATCGACACCGCAAGTTGAGAACTTGATCTGAAATTGCGAAAGAATTTTGACGAAAATCCTCTACAAACAAGTTTTGAAGGATTTTAAGTCATAATCTGAAAATATCAATGTCGCTTTTTGACTTTTCGCTTTGCTGCAAAGCGAAGAAGATTTTCCGCGGTATTCAACCTGAAAAATCGCTTTGCCTTTTTTTGAAAATGACGAATAACTCGAACACTCACCATAGGCGTGACATTCTTCCACAACGGCAAAGTCGACCAAGTCTACGAGTTTTGATGCTGTCTCGGCTGAATTTTTTAATCCCATTAACATTCCCTTCGCACGCGCTTCGCTAGCAAGAAAACTGATATAGGATTTTTGATCTGAGCTCTTTAACGAAAAATTTGTGGAGTTGAGGTGACCATCAATATTATCTGGATCAATTCCCTCGCAGCCTTTACTTTTTGCGGTCGCGATACGAGCACTCATCACACTGCGTACACCTGAATCTCGATAATCCACCCAATTTTCCCCATCCCATTCTTCCATTTTTTTGCCCACAGCTTTTGAAGGAAACTTGTTTTTATCTGAACGCCAGCTCTCACGTGTACCCGCACTAAAATAGCAAATCACGCGCTGGTCTTTGTCTTTATAGGATTTTATTTTACTCGCACTTGTGTCAAAGAGGTCAACAAACATCACATCGGGAGTTCCAGAAACCTTGGCTTTGGGGTTAATGGCATAGGCAAAACTGGAAAGTACTTTCAATGCGGAAGCGTTTTTAACACTTGCAAAAGTTCTCATGACACTAGAATCCGTTGACGTTCCATCTGCCGCTGCACCTGCGGCCTCAACGGACTGATCAGAATTTTGATCACTTTCGTCTTCAAACTCATTGTTGGCAGTTTCCTTTTCGCTAACCGCAACTTTGTAAGGTGCACGACTAAAATTGCTTTTCTGTGCCCCCTCGTTTTCTTGATTCTGAGCATTAATGGCAAGTTGACCGCAAGCACTTAGCAAAATCCCCAAACCTAAAACTTCAAATGTTTGCAAATAGCCTCCCGAAGCACCCCAACGATATGACTGCAAAGCTAAAGCCACAGTTATACTGTTTAGAAAATTAAGAGACTTATCAAATTTTCTAGGTGCAAAAAATGTCAATCCTTTATTTACCTGACTAGATTTTACGCATTTTTTCGGGTCTCCTGCATTAAATTGCATGTTATTGAATCCTCGCAGTTATAAATCTGGAGTTTAGATATCCACAGACCTGCATGATTTTTAGTCGAAAGTATTCCATGTTTTTGTATCCAAAAGCTCTTCGCTTGATAGATTTAATGACGTTGTTTATTCCTTCGGAGAGAGCGCTGGAGGTTTTAAATTTGAAGTAATTTTTCGCGGTATCCCAGCCTTTTTCAAAGTTTAGATACCATTTCATAAGAGGTTCCAACTGTGCCTGCCATATCCAGTCGCCCAGTTGTTCAAAAATCATTTTAGCTTCGTCTTCACTTGTTGAGTCAAAGAATGAAAGCATTCGCTCTTTGATGATTTCTAGTTTTGAAAATTTTTCATTGGATTTTGTCACTTGGCTAATATGAAGTTTTTCTTCGTCAGTTCTTCGATTCGACTTTTTTAAAAAAATGTAGCGATATCTTCCCGAAGTCCAGAGTTGTTGTGGTGAACCACGAATCGCTTCAGCGTGGAGATTCTTTCGTGATTCATTTACCGCTTCTTCGAAGACTTTCATCAGGTGAAATTTGTCCCAGACAATCGTGCAATTTCTACAGTGCTCTTTGACGGAAGAAAAATAGCCATCAAACTGGTCCATGGCTGCGACTTCGATTTTTTCACAGGATTCTTTGCCTATGAGGACAAAGAATTGATCAAGAGCTTCTTTGCTTCTTCCCTCGGACACCCATACAACTTTTCTGGTATCCAGATCCGAGACCACGGTAAAAAATCGTTTTGTTCTTGGTTCATCTTTATATTTTGGTTTTTTCCTGGCGTACACTTCATCAACAGATAGGCGCTTGAGTGCAGGGATTTTGTAGCGTGAGAGCATGTGTTTCATGCGTTCAAAATCAATTCGCCAAAGAGTTGTTTCATCGAGTTCACAAAGTTCTGCAACTCGTGAGACCGCGGCAATTTCACATAGTCGACCAAGCCACCAAGAATATTCTTCGCTCATATGAGGAGTGTCTTTGGAAATAAATGAAACATCTTCAGCGCGAACTTTTTTACAATGATTGCAACGACCCACACGTCGCCAAAACAAGATTTCAAGTTTGTAGCCCATTATGGGCATTCCTAGAATTTTTTGCCGATATTTACCTTGCGATGCACCCAATGCATTTCCGCAGCGGTGACCATTCCAAGACTTTGAACTAGTTGATTCGAGTATAACTTCGATACGGCCCTCTGAAAGCCATTCCTTAACATCTAAAACTTCAAATCCAGTGAATCCATTGCGTAAAAATCGTGGTAAGTTCACAAGTACCCCTCCCTTTTTTGATTTCGCAAAAACCAATTTTAGGGCATTCCTGACCTCTTAACAGAGGTCAGGATGCGGGGTGTCTTCTTCTTTTTGTTGCAAATTTATGAGGGAGATTCCATTTTTTCGGGTCTTTATAAAATACTGGGCAAATCTGTATCAGCGTCCCACACAACGAACACTTAAAGATGTCGTTCGGGTTGCGTTGGCTCCGCTCACGGAGGTGGTCGCGGCAATCCATAATCCGCCATCAATCGCCACATACGCGCGACCGCGAATGGAGCTGTAAACAGTAGCAGTCCAGGAATTTGCAAGTGATGGCAAAACTTGCAGCAGTCCATTAACGTTTGCCACCATGTAGTCGTTCCGTGTTGGCAATCGCCATCTCACCACTGGAGTTGCTGTTTTACCCATATAACCTTTTGCGGCATGGTAGGTGCTACTTGCCCAGTTTTCCCCACTCACTGCCGACTGAATACCTGCAGCCTCGGCGCACGCACTATAAGGAGTGGTTTGATCTTGATAGGTAGCATTGTTACAGTAATTAGAAGGATCATCCGCTTGTATACTACCAGCAGCTCGACACCAATTCATTGTGGTAGGCATGGTATCGCTCCATAAAAGACCAGTGCGTTCGTCACGCCAAACTTCATAACATCCACTTGCACTTCCTCCCGAACAGGTATCGCCTTCAAGCGCTCCAGTTGCAGTCGACGTTAGCGTCACTAATGTCCAATTTCCTTCACTTGAATTTCCATCTGTGCCCCCCACCCAACTTGACTCAGCTCCATTGCGGGTCTGACAGTCTGTAATTTTTCCCGCTACTGTAGTAGATACAACTCCGCAAACTTTGTCAGGCGCAGGCCCTAAGGTAGAATCACGATTTTCATCGTCTAAAAGAATGTCAGGAATGTCTCGATACCCTGATGCATATGTTGACGTAGAAGTCTCGGTGGCTTGAGTCATTTGTGCAGTTGCTGTATTTCGATGCATTCCAGAGGCCATAAAAGATCCAAAAGAACCTGATGCCGAATATGAACCCGCCACTCCAAATATTGTAGAGCCGGATTTAATATTAGCGGCAATTAAATTTGCATCAGCCATCGTGCAAGTTTTTGAACCATCGTAATAACCTGCGGGGATGTTCGCGCTTAATGAAGCATTTGCACCTGTGACATTTGCCCCCAATGTCATTGTCCCCAGAACGCCAAAGATTTGAACGTTAGGTAAATAGGAAGAGCTAGAAGGAACATTTATAAGCGAATCATACGTTCCTTCTTCAAAGGATAAACTGACATCCAAATCCTCAGCCGTAACTTCCCCCACAGTGTCTCCAATACTACATTGATTGCCAGATGCTGGGTCATCTCCTAAGCCACCTGAGTCGCCCAAATCTGCAGAGGAACCAATGAGTTCACCTTTACAGGCCACCAAGGCAAGGGGAAGCAACAGAAGTTTAAGGTCACAATAATTTTTAAATGTCACACGAGTAGTATATCTCATACGCTCATTACAGTTCGGATATTGGGAGCAAAATTTTTAGACATTTCTCGGAAATCCACCAAATCTTTATCTATTCTTCACAAAAACTTTGAAATTTATTCACGCCATCTTGTTTCTAACTGCACATTGTAGAATAATAAAATTTGTGAGAGCGCGAAAAATAGCTTTTTTTATTGTTGCGATTTCCAAGATTCAGATTGCAGCTTCCTTTGAAACACCTTCCACGTTGGAAGTTTCCTCGGCAGCTCAAGAAAATTCAGCCTATCTTGTTAAAAAAAAAAATGCTGGCCTCATGGAAATCTCCAAAGAAATTTTTGGAACAGTCAAATATTGGAATAAAATTGCTGCACTCAATGCCTTAACTCCTCCCTACACAATTTACTTAGGGAGCGAAATCAAAATTCCGCAGCAACTAGCACCGGGTAACGATGTTTCAACTGATCCATTTCTCACAGAAGCCACCGAAACAGAAAAAGATTTACAGTTACAATCACAATTTGAATCAGAAGAAACTCTTCCAAGCTTAGCAACTAGCACGTCTCATCTCAGCCCTGCCGACTCATTTTCAGAAACTACACCGAAAACTGATGCCCTCCCTGATCAAAAAAGTAAATGGTCCATTGTGAAAGAGAAAATAGAACCTGCAGTTTCGCTAGAGTATACACGAAGCTCCAATCTTCAAGGTCAACCCATCAAAGACTATAAATTTCACGCTGGAAGTTTAAGAATTTTTGGCACGCTTCCAGGCATCTTAAGTTCTCTTAGGCTCGGAGGTGAAACTTTTCTCGTGCTATTTCCCTTCAATAAATCAAACGATCTCTTCACCTACAATCATTTAATTTTGAGAGGAAGCGGAGGATTTCCACCCTTCTCATTTTTTAATATCCAAATCAGCCCCCGACTGGGCGGAATGCTTTGGACGGTCCTTTCGGGGAATATGGGGGTAAAAAATATCGGAGGCCCTCTTGTCGAATTGAATTTTCGGAAAACTTTTTCCAACTCAAGTCTAATCGATTTTAAACTTCGCCGTGCATTTATACTGCCTAATTGGACTGTTAGCTCACCAGGTGAAAATTTTGAGTATGGAACGTCGCTTGCTTATTGGTTTAGCTCTGCTGCATCAGCTCCTAAATGGGGTTTTAATGCCGAAAGCGTTCGCTTTAAAATTGTTTTAAATCGAGTAGGTTTTGTTTCAAACATTGCGACCCTAGGTTTTGCAAGGGAGCTTTGGTAGTTTTGATTGCCTTGAGGAACTCAAATTAAGAAAAAATCGCCAACGATTCGGCTCAATCCCTCAAAATATTTTCAAAATGGGGGACTTTCCATTGGACTCAATGCTAAGTCTTAGCTACATCCTTGGCTCCAATGATAAGCACCACGGATATTAGCGTAAGTTTTGGTGGTCGAGTTCTTTTTAAAGAAGTGAATGTCAAATTCACTCCTGGAAACTGTTACGGATTGATTGGTGCCAACGGCGCAGGCAAATCCACCTTTTTAAAAGTCCTTTCCGGCGCCCTTGAGCCCACCACCGGGCAAGTGATCATGACACCGGGAGATACACTCTCTGTGTTAAAGCAAGATCATTTTGAATTTGATGAACATCAAGTTTTGCAAACTGTGCTCATGGGCAACGAAAGATTATTTAAAGTTATACACGCCAAAGATGCTTTGTACGCAAAGCCCGATTTTTCAGAAGCTGACGGTGAGGCTGCGTCTGAACTCGAAACTCAATTTGCAGAGCTCGGTGGATGGACGGCTGAATCTGATGCCGCTCTCATGTTAGCAGGTCTGGGAATTGGAACCGATTCCCACGGAAAACTGATGAAAGAGTTAACTGGCGGCGAAAAAGTTAAAGTCCTTCTTGCTCAAGCTCTCTTCGGCAATCCCAATGTCTTACTTCTTGATGAACCTACCAACCATCTCGACATCTATGCGATTCGTTGGCTGGAAGATTTTATTTTAAATTATGAGCAAACAGTCATCGTTGTTTCGCACGATAGACATTTTATGAACAAAGTGTGCTCGCACATCGCAGATGTGGATTTCGGTAAAATTGCAGTTTACTCTGGTAACTACGAGTTTTGGAAAAGTTCTTCCGAACTTGCAATGCGTTTAAAAGCCGACGAAAAGAAGAAGAACGAAGACAAAGCGGAAGATCTTAAACGTTTCATCGCGCGCTTTAGCGCAAATGCCTCGAAAAGTAAGCAAACGACTTCTCGCTTTAAACAACTTGAAAAGTTAAACTTGGATGATTTGCCTGTATCAACCCGAAAGCAACCTTATGTAGGCTTTGAGCAAAATCGTGAAGCTGGAAATGACATCCTCGAAATTGACGGCATCACAAAAAGTATTGACGGAGAAACACTGCTCAAAGACATTCGCTTTACTCTAAAACGAGGGGACAAAATTGCACTCATTGGAAAAAGTGATGTGGCAAAAACGACTTTGTTTAAAATATTGGCCAATGAAATTGAGGCCGACAAAGGGACGTTCAAAGTTGGTGGCACAATAACCGCCGGGTATTTTCCGGTGGATAACTCTAGTTATTTTGATCAGCGCGAACTCACTTTAATCGATTGGTTACGTCAGTATTCTACCGATCAAGACGAAAATTTTATTCGCGGCTTTCTTGGGAAAATGCTTTTTACCAGAGATGAATCATCAAAACTTACCAAAGTTTTATCGGGAGGAGAGCGAGTGCGCTGCATGTTGGCCAAAATCATGCTCTCAAAACCGAATTTGCTTTTCTTAGACGAACCCACCAGCCATTTAGACCTTGAAGCCGTAAACTCCTTAAACGACGGCTTACTAAAATTTAAAGGTTCCATGATTTTTACGTCTCATGACCATGAGCTCGTAAACACAGTAGCAAATAGAATCATCGAAATCGAAAATGGAAAAATTATTGAGGATCGATACATGACCTATGATGAATATATCGATCTTCAGAGGCAAAAGCGAAAATTAAATTAATGCATTAAGTATTTGCCCAATGCCGAAAGCGGCCACGCATAGGGATACGAGGAATAATCCATGTATACAATGCCTGGGTGTCCCGTTCCAACCACGCTGTGATCAATCCATTTCTGTTTTCGCTGAAAATCTTTAACAAGGTAGGCTGCAGTTCTGTCGATAACTTCTCGATTTCCGTTTGCCTCCATTAAAGTGAGCATAGCCCATGCGCTTTGACTGGGCGTACTCATACCCCTTCCAGCATAGCGTTTATCTTTGTAGGACTTTGTAGTTTCACCGAAGCCTCCATCTTTGTTTTGTTTCGTCTCTAACCAAGCAACGGCTTCTTTTATCAATTTTGAATCAGCAGATTCACCGACCGCTAAAAGCCCAATGACCGCCGCAGAGCTTCCATAAATATAATTCAGGCCCCAACGGCCACTCCAAATTTTTAATTGCTTGTCTCGACTTTTTGCTAAATACTTTACGGCACTTTGGATAAATTTGTCGTTTTGAGAATTCGCCAGTCCAAGCTTGCCAAACGCTTCCATCACATGACCGGTTACATCAGGAGAACTTTCGTCAAACATATCTGCTGAATCTAAAAAGTCTGATGTCATGGTTCTCAACAAAAAATTACCATCGTTGTTTAAATCAAATGCCCCCCAGCCACCATCTTTGTTTTGCATAGTGCGCATCCACTGGGCACCTCGATCGATATTGGATGAATATTTTTCCTTATCAACTCTGTGAAGAAACATGATGATCTCCGCTGTGTCGTCTACATCCGGCGCGTACTCAAAATCTTTGCCAAAGGCAAAACCACCATTGGGACTCTGTATGCTGACTAAATAGTCTGCAGCGGCATAGAGTGAATTTTGTGAGTCTTTGCTTGATGAATTATCCGAGTTCGAATCAAGTATGGCGATTCCCGCAAGTGCGGTGTCCCAGTATCTTCCATCTTGGGTGATCCCTTTCAGATATCCAGAAAGCTTTTTTTGTAACTTCATTTTTGAGCAATACTGTATTCCTAACTCAATTTTTGAATGAACCTGCGATTCAAGCGCGGATAGATTTTCAATGGACACTTTCTTTTCCGATGCTATTTTTTGGGTTCGAGATAAGTAGTCATTTAAACTCATGGTGCTTAAGAAAGTTGCCAGTGTGTATCCGCCCCAGGAGCCCGAACTTTGTTGTTTGGAAACAATGTACTTGTACCAACTATGATATCTTTTCGAAAATTTTGCAAAAGTTTCGTCTGGGCTGTCGATCCTAACAGCTCTCAACCCATTCTTTCCATCCGAATGGTAGCGAAAGCGCTGCTCATCTTTTTTTCTGAACCCAGCCCACCTTTTAGAATTTAGCGCAAGTTCATCGACTTGATATGCCGATCCTAACGTTCGTTGAACTTTTAAACTCTTTAAATAAGCGATGGGAAGTAAATGTGGTCCAATCCACTGGGCAAAATCTTTTTCACTGACCTGCGTAAAATTATTTTCTTTGAAAAGAAAAAATGGAATATGAGGAACATGCCCCCATGATGCATTGTTGAAGAGCGCTAAAAATATTTTGCTAAAAAGTGAGGAAGCTTCTAAACCTCCTTTGGCATGAATGGCAGCTTTTGCTTTCAAAAGAATTTCATCGTTGGCTTTAAGTCCTGTTGATTTTAAAAACCAATAATTTAAAATACTGGCGTTAATATCAACCTGTTCAATTGTGCTAAGATTGGCATCTTTTACTGCATACCAACCACCTGAGCTCAATTGAGTTTGTATGAGAGTTTTTGCGAGTTCGGCGCGTTCTGCTGGAAACTCTTGTGACCTACCCAACCAATCCAGCGATAAAAAATAAAGTCCAGTGTATTGAGTTCCAAGGTAGCTGCCAAAATTCCAAGCTCCGTCGGATCTTTGCAATTCACCGAGATTAATGCGTGCCTGTTTCATGACACTTTCAGTATCGCTAAGATCGGGCCCCTGAGCCCTTGTACGACTCGAAAAAACAGCCAGAAATAGAATAAGCGAAAAGACTTTAAGCTGAGGATAAGATTTCAAAATTGTACGCATAGCCTTGAACTGTGCAAAACAAATGCCTTCCTCAGGAGCCGGCACAACAAAGAAGAGCCCATTTGAGTGTCTGAATCTTAGCCACATCATTCCGTAAATTGTCCCTTGACTCGAGTGTCTGTCATTTGACTCCCAATTTTTTGTTAAATCATGCCTACATTGGCATTAACAAATGACGTCAAATCTCTAGGCTTTCTCCAATGTAGAAGCTTACGTAAAATGAATAGGTGCAAAGTTTGCTTCAGCGTTTAGAGTTTATGCTAACGGGAGCTATTTTATGCTTTGTTTGCACGATAGACACGAGAGCATCTTTGATACAAAAAAATCTGTCTGGGTATTGGGATGGACTTGGAACTTTGATTCAAAACAGCGAGCACCTTATCCCGTGTGAGCAAAGTGAAATCTGGATTAACGAGACTTTCAATACCATCGAGTTTTCAGATGCTATTTTTAAGTGCAGACCTCACTCATTTGATTTTCATTCACTTGTTCTCGAGCTGCGAGGGACGGAGCTTTTTTTAGATGATCAAAAAGTGGGAACATATGATCAAAGTTGCCTCAAGTTCTACACCGGATTGCCAGGGAATTCTTGGTCCCTTAATCTTTGCAAGCAGCAAGACTCCATAAGCTATCAGGACCGCCTAGAAGCCCTGGGCTCAACGTACGAGATTCAGGCCCAATTCCAACGTTCATCCGTTCTTGCAAAAGAAGCAAGAAAGTAATGAGTTTCTTGTTGCCAGAGACAGCCAATTTGTAATATTTTGCCTGCAAATTATGCAGAATAAAAATCCATTTAAAACTCTGAACAAAACATTCATTATTTTCATTCTCTCTTTGCTGAGTATTTTTGGGAATGTTTCCGCAAACGAAACTACCGTCATTGAATCTTTATCAATTAACGAAACACTGATACAAACTTTCAAAGAAATGCCCCAAGGTGGGACCTACTCCACAGGTCAAAATGCTTTTGAAAGCCTTTTTAATCGAATCAAAATTGTTAATCACAAACTTAATGTGGATCACCTGAGCGCAGGCCCAAGTTTTTGCAGCTCGGCAACTTATGTCGTATTGATGAAAACTCTTGAAAAATTAGTTGCTCGACGTCAGATTGCCCTTGAAAGAAATATTTTACCGAAATTTTCGATTAAAGATGAAAGCGGAAATTGGCTTGCTGATGGATTTGGAGTTTGGGGCCGCTGGAATGCCAATGGTCCTGGCACTGCAGGATTATTTTTTGACCTCGATCTGGGAGATAATTTTGCCGACGATAATTTTAAACATGCCAAGCCCGGCGATTTTTTGAAAATGTTTTGGACTTGGGGCCAAGGTGTTGGAAAGTTGGAAAAAGGTCACAGCGTTATTTTTACTGGTGTTGAACCCGTCAATGCCCAAGGCGCAGCGGTTGAAAAAGTTTGCTTTTGGAGTTCTCATGGCTATGAGGATGGCCGGGAATCGGGATTTGGCGAGAAGTGTGTTCCCAGATCAGACGTTCAGAATATGATTTTTTCTAGGCTCACACGCCCTGAAAATTTTAGAAATATCTCAAGCCCTCGCTATAAGCATGAAAATAAATATCTTTCGTCTCTCCTTGATACTGTGAGTACAATCGAAGAAGCCCGCGAAAAAACTGGCACGAAAGTTTTTGAAAACTAAGCGCTATATTAAGACCAGGTTAATTCAAGTTTCCTTTGGGAATTTTTACCATAAAATTCAAGTTTTTTTCCATGCTTTGCTCTAAAAACGCATCCTTTCACTCGCCTTAGTTTGAGATAGCCAGTACCATATTCTTGATGGGAAGATCTCGGGGCTATTCCTTGGTTGAAGTGATCGCTGCGCTTGCAATTGCTGGCGTTGCTTTTGCGCTATTGGCAAAAGGTACGCTGGTTGTAGATCAACAATCAAAACGTGATCGAATTATAAGTTCTATGGTGGCACTAGAAAATGCCCTTACAACTGCTTTTAGCGAAAGCCAGCATCTTTTGAACACCAGCAAATTTGGCATTTGTAAACCTGGAGCGTCGGATTACCCCAAATGCTTAAGAGAAACTTTAGAGAACTTTCAACAAAATGTCATTTTAGCGCCCCCGCTTGAAATTTTTGATTCCTCTTCTCCCAATTTTAGAATTGCCATTGTGGGAACCCCCACACTTTTTGATGCAGATGCTAATGCGTGCATCGGAGCGAATTGCGACATTAAAGTTGAAACTTATATAAAAAGTCAGAACTCAAAAGTTTGGATCGCGTATCGAGTTACCCATATTTCAAAATTAGAAAAAGCGGGGGAAACTAAAATCGCAAGTCTAGGTTTACCCGACAGCTTTGATCCTGCAAATTCTTCTGATCCTGTTTTCTCCATCGACACCACCCTTCCGATTAATTTTTACAATTCCTTTCGCACTTTGCCTAGCGTCTTGTTTACGCAAGCTCAAAGTGAAATCAAAAAGTGCACGACCTTTTTAAAAGGCTTCGATCCTTTGAGTGGACTACCCCTTTGTTGGGAGGACGCCGGAAATCTGCAAAACACAGCGTGTCCTGTGGGAACACTCCTCACTGGATATCAAGCCGCGAGTGGAACACTGGCACCGGTATGCAGCACTTTTAAAAGTATGACATGCGATCCCGCGGGTTACTCGCTGTTTAGTTTTGATCCCCAAAGTTTGTTCCCTTTTCCCGGAAAAGTAGAAGTCGCTCCAGTCTGCGTTTATTCTAGAGCAACTTTATTTCCCTATATCACAGATAAAAGTGTCGTTGGACATGGCAGCTGCCCTAATAACTACAGTCCGTTTCCCGCAACTCCCAAAGTGGGTCCATGGAATTGTAAACTCAATCTCCCCGAAAAAGTTCCAGGCAGAATTTGCGTGGGTGCTTGCACATGATTTTACTTTTTAAAACTTCCTCTTCCAGAAAAAGCGGCCAAAGCATGCTAGCTGCTTTAGCAGCCTTGGGTGTTGTTACTACTACAGTTTTTGTGGCACCAAAAATTTCCAATATCCTTTCCAAACAATCGCGCGGAATTAGAATTCGAAGTTCCATGATTGCCGCCGAAAATAGCATTCGACAACAATTTTTTGAATCCTCACAATACAAAAATTCTTGCTTAAATTCTCTAAATAGGAGCTACCAAAATTGTTTCGAAGGCAACGCTCTCTTAAGCGCTGATGGAACACTAAAACACTATCGCTCGTTAATTGGCGCGCAATGTCCAATTGCCTTACCTGGATGCGGTCTGTCAGTAAAAGTCACTGAGGACTCTGTTAATCAACTTGTCAATTTTGAAATCCAATATTTGGGCACAGAAAACATTGTTTCACCAAGAACTTTTGCTTTAGATTTTAGCAAGCTCACAAGCATTCAGTCCTGCAGCCCTTCTACGCCTTGGTTTGAAGGGCTCGACAAGGAAGGTAATGCCATTTGCAAAAACTTTCCCACCTGCCCTGCGGGTTTCTTTTGGGTTGGGCAAAATGCTAATGATCTTTCGCCCATTTGTGCCAGTATTGACGCTGCTCCAGTCGCTTGTCCGGAGGGTCAAAAGATTAAGAAGATCTCCTGGATAGTTTCGGGCATTCCTAAAAAACTGCGAGCCCAGTTAGAATGTGAATTGAGGTAATTTATGAACAAGCATAAAGTTCAACCTTTGAGGAAATACAAAACCGGACAAGGCATGGTAGGCCTTATTGTTTCCGTAATTCTCGCATCTGCTGTTTTGATTATTGTGGCAAACCTTTTGCAATCACAAAGTAAAAAATCTAGGTCCATGGAAGACAAAGCTAAAGTTGACTCACATCACTTTTTAAGTGTTCAAGGATCGCTGAACGATCCAGCGACCCAGACCACTTTAAGCGCTGAAGTATTGACCAATCCCAATTTAAAAGATTGCTTAAAAGACTTAGGGACGAATTGCGCAACAACTTTTCACAATGCACCACCAACGAGTGTTTCTGATAGCGTAGATTTTTTTTCTAACAAAGCAAAATGCCCTGGCTTGGGAGGAGAATGCAATATTGAAGTCAAACGCAGTTATGCTTGGAACTGTCCATCGCCTTCGCAATGTAATGGACTCAAAGTCAAAGTCAAAGTCAATACCCGCTACACTGGGCAAGTGTCCCACATAGCAGAAAAAGAAACATCGGTTATTATTCCGGCAAGATTTTTGGTGGGTCAAATCGCAAAAAGCGACGCCCTTCCTTGCCAAAACAAAAGAGTGACGGGAATCAACGAAACAACACTGGAACTCTCGTGTGCCGGAGTTGATGCCACAACTTCTCCAGTGCTTATTCTAAGCGCTCAGATTTTTGATCCTTCCGTGTTTTCGCTTTATCCCGGTTTAGCCGTAAATACTGTCGGCAATTCCACTGCGGCTGTACAACAGATTCCTCAGCCTTTAGCGTTTAATGATGGTATAAAAAGCACGACGAATTATTCGCTGGCAGAAACAACCATCCCTGAATCATTGCTGCCCGCCACTAAATTTATGATAGATGCAACTTGTGCAGGTGTGGGAGCAACCTGTCAAGGTTCAGCATATGGTGGAAGTACAGTATGTAACTTTGAAGGAGCACAAATTCTCGAAGGGAGGGAATGCTGTTTTGGAAGAAATAAAATTATTGATATACGAGATGTCCCTGGAAACTTAGCACGACAGGAAGTCACTTGTGGAACTTCGTGTCCTAGTCGCAAAGCATATGCAGGAACAGTCAGTGAAAGACGATGTTGCAGTGGCAGAGCAAGTTTTAAAAATGGACGTTATTTGAAACGTTGTAGCGGCGGTCGTGGTGGGCACTGCACTTTTTGCGGATCTAGGGGAGGTTGCAACTTTTCTAGTTTTGAATATACTTGCGATTAGTATCGACAATTTAAAGCTGACCCTTACTACAATTCTTCGAAAAATTTTTCTTCCATCTTGGGCATTTTTTGATCACTCAGGACCGAATTTTATTTTCATGTATCGAGCCGCTAAATTAGAAAGCGAACTTGGACCTTGGCTACCATTTTTCGAAGAATCTCAATTTAACTATACCGATGTCATTTTTAATCCTTCGGGTAATCTGCGATTGGCGGAATGGGCTATTTTTGAAAACTATCTTCAATCTGTCAGCCATCACGCAGCGCACTCAAACGTAAAAATCGAGCAGCTCATTGAAGCCAAAATTGATGCTTCTCATAAATTTTACCAATTTAAGGTTTGTGAAAAAAAATCCACAGACAACAAAAGTTGGAATGAGGATCTTATTGTGTCTAAGATTTTTAGCAAAATAAGCATAGAGGCTTCTAAAATATGAGTACCGTACTCTCTTTAACTCTGGGATTACTTGCTTTCTCGCTAAGCATTCAATCTTTTGAATTTCTAGTGATGCTCAATCGTCATTTTGGTCCCCAGAATTTTTCTATAGGCATTATGCAATTGATCCAAATGAGTCGCATTATTTCTGCTTGGAGTGCCTTTTACCAACCCAATGTTTTCAATTTAAGCATACTTCTCATTCTCAGCATCCTAAGTCTTCTCCCATTTGACGGAAATTTTAATGGTGGTTCAGACACAATGACCTTCCAGGCACTCGTTCCGCTTTGGGCGGCTTCATTGTTTGATTTTTCACAAGTCGCCGTTCACGTGGCGTTGGTTTTTATTGGCGTTCAAAGTTTATTGTCATTCTTCATAGCTGGACTTGTTAAATGTCGACATCTTGAATGGTGGAATGGAAAGGCACTTGGAAAAATATTGGTACTTGAAAAGTACGGTATGCGTTTTTCACGCTGGAAATTTATTCAAAATCCCAAAGTTCTTTTTTTTACTTCCGCAACAATTTTACTTTTTGAAGTTTTATCTCCACTGGCCCTTTTGAAACCCCAATGGACCATTTACTTTTGCGTCTTTGGGGTGATTTTTAATATTTTGAATGCTGCGATATTTGGATTGAATCGTTTTGTATGGGCATGGGCAGCAACATATCCCTCACTTTATTTTTGTGCATTGCAAATATCAGGCACTGATCTAAATCACTCGCAATAGAATACACACTACAGCCAAAAGATAAAGTGGAGTAAGAGTCTTTAAACTCAGACGATCAATTCGTTCAGCTTTGATGCGTTCACCGCGATCCTCATAACGAGCGGAACGAATGACCACTGCCAACACTCCAATCACAAACAAATACCCAGCAAGATAAATTTTATCCATTAACATCATGTAGTCAATCTCGGGAAGTTCTTCATTCAGAGTCATCTGCAATGCCACTAAGGTGAGTAGTGCCGTTATCCCAATTCCCACTCTCGCATCGACGCGCATCGGACTTAAGAAAAATATCAATGCCACGGACAGCATCACACAGAGGGTTGGGAAAATTAATTTTAAGGCATAAGTTAGCATCGAACGAGTGATCGGAACATTGACCACGATTCGCGAATATTTTTCGTTAGGCGCTACCCTAGAATCACCAAAGTTCGTGGGATACGAATGCTCTGTTGTACTTAATGTTACGCGGCCAATCTGAAAGCCAGGGATTTGTAAGTCTTTGTTCACTGCGAGCGGATTTTCATCTAAAATAAACTCAATATGCCCGGTTCCGCCCATAGTGTTTTCTAGAGAAACAACAAGATTTTGGCGATCAAATGGATAGTCGTATAGCGGAAGCTTTTGAGAAAATCTCCCTTGAACGCGAACCACCTGATAAAACTCACCGCTCCCGAGCTTTTCAGGCTTTTCATAAGTCAATTCTTTCGTATGCCCCCAAGATTCAAAAGGGTTGGTAAATTCGAAACTCGTTGATGGATCAAAAGTGGGATCTGTCCACTTAAACCAAAGGTAAAGATCTACTGTATAGGAATGAGTTTTTAAGTCGATATTTTGAATATCATTCACATAGGCACCGACTTTAACTTTATTGGCAGCGAAGCTAGAAGATACTGCCATCACCGAAACGACGATACCCAAGAAAAGTGTGAAATTTTTAAACAAGCTGCCCATCTCCCAGACATTTTGCCATACACCAAGAGTTTTGAACAAGTCCGACTAGCTTTTCTCTTAAAAAAAGTTTTCGACATTCCGATTGCGCCATGGGATAGTTATCAATGAAGTATTATGCGATTGAAGTTGAGAGTGCGATTTTTTCTTTTAATAGTATTTTTGAATTTTTCAGCAGCTGCACAAGTAAATGAAGGGCTCACTGCAAAAATAGTCCCCGATATTTCTCTCATCCCTCAGATCGGCGATAACTTTATTCGCTCACTTATTTGGAGTGAAGAGGTGGGTGCTGTTTGGTCCAACCCTGACACCCGAGACGGCACCCTCTTGGGAATTCTTCTCAAAATTCAGTTTGAAGCATCTCTAGCACGTATTCAAATCAATGAAGGTCCTTATTTTTCCGCCAAAGATCTTTCGGAATTTAAATTTGTCCTAAGAATACGGGGAATGCACACCGAAGGAAGAATTCGGGTGGAGTTTGAGAATGGCGACACCAGCGAGCAACACTTCCAAATCACGATAGCCAATTGGGATGCTATTAAAAAATTGGCTCATTCAAGCCCGTTAATCTTATCCAAACTCCAATACAAATTTGGAGCTTTTCTAAGTGACTTAAAAGGTTACGCCCCAATCTCTAGAAGTACTGGGCTTTTACTGTCTAAGCTTTCCTATGAGGGTAATTTACTTGTCGGTTTCAACAACGATAGGAGATTTCAACCCTATGTCGATCTCCAGTATCGCTACGTTTCTTTCAATTCGCCTGCAAGCAAAAGTTTTAGCGAAAGCAATGCAAAACTTGTTTCCCTCATGGCCGGCTTAGAAAAAATCGAACGTCTTTGGGCTTTTGGTTTAGAAATTGGCGTAAAACCTACCCTGTTTTACCGTGCACAAACTGAAGACGTCTTTAAAATCGAAAAAGTATCCAGGTGGACGTTGGGGGCCGGAATCAGTAGGCAATTTTACTTTCTAAGGTATTTTTTTGTGCAGCCAAAGATTTCAATTTTTTGGGCTCCTCCAAAAAAATCATCTGGGATTGATTTCAGCCACGATTTTAGTTACCTCATTGAGGGAGGTGTTTCTTTGATGCAATCGTCAAATCTTAGCCAGTATTCACTACTTCCTTTTTTAAGCCATCAACAAAGTCAAAGTTTGATATCAACCTATTCTCGTCTAGAATATGGTTTAAAGGTCCAGTTTAAGCAGTTGTATTATTAGAAAATATTACAAATAAAGTCCCTTCATCTAAAATACATAAAAATGATAGGCAGCTTGCAACTGCTAATCTTTATACATGTTCAACTTTGCGGGCAGAACTTTAAATTGCGTTCGGTCGACTCTATTTATACTAGCTTTTATTTTCTCCCAGACTGCCTGCCGAGAATCTATTTTACCCGAAGATCATATCCCAGGATTAGAAGATCCTGCGGCTGAGGCAGGCGAGATAGATACTCCAGATTCAGGCAATGAGTCAGACTCCAACGAAGAAGTCGTGACAACTATTGAACCCCAAATTAGTTTTGCACATTCGTCTATTGAAGTTTCAAGCACAACAATGATTGAAATTGGAGAAACCCTAGTTGCATACATTTATCTAAGAGACGAAAACTCAAATCTTTTAGTCATGTCTGATCTCAATCCCGAATTAGCATTAAATGGTTCAGGTACTTCCAGTGGCACATTTGGCTCAGCGATTTGGAACTCAACGGAAAAGCGTTACGAATCAACTTTCACAGGAACTGTGGCGGGAACTGCTAACGGAGTGATAGCAACAATACTTCAGGACGCCACCCCTCAAGCAATATCCGCAACAGCTCCTACACTTAGAGTTAAACCGATTCTCGGTCCAACAGTGACACTCGCCATCCAGACTGCACGAGACGGAACCAATTCTTTCGAAGCGAGCATCAATGCAGAGCGCCCACTCACCGGCATTGATATTTCAGATTTTCAAATCACTGGCACAAGTGCCGCGAGCTTACATTCTTCTGGCCAATACTTGACATTAACTCCTTCAAACATAGGACTCGTTAGCATTCGCCTAAATGCTAACGCAGGCACGGATTCGTTTGAATTAGGAAATCAAATTTCCAATCCTTTGAGTGTGGGAATAAACAATATTTCTCTTAACGTGTCCACAAGTAGCGACACTCGTGTGAACTCTAATCCCTACGCCGATAATAATTATAAACTGTTTGGAGTTTGCTCGCGTATTGGAGATACAATTCATATTTCAAAAAGCACAGCACCTTCCACGGTTCTCGCAACGTCAGTTTGCAGTGCGGGACTTACTTGGGAATATTCCGCGATGGGAATTAATTTTGCTACTGCCCAAAGTTACACACTGAATGCAAAGCTTGGGGATACAGATGCAACAGCATCAAAATCCTTCGCCTTAGATCTCGCTCCACCTTCTTACCATTCCCTTTCTTTGCCTGATATCACCGACTCAAATCTTGTTGCGTACACAGTATCATTTGTGTGTACCGACGATCTCTCCGCTATCTATCCAACGATAGCTTCAACGATGGTGTTAAAAGATTCCTCATTGAATGTTTTAGGAACACAAAACATTAATTGCACTGCAGATGGCAATTCAAATGTCGTTTTCAATTTAGCTTCACAAATTTCCTATGTCGCGTCAGGTGTCACCGCAACATTAACAGTCACTGATTCAGTTGAAAGAACTTACAGTGGCGATCACGCTGTTAACGTGAATATCGCCTCCGCAACACCCAGTGTTTCCATTTCATCATCAACATCAAGTGTTGGTCCCTATTCAGGAAATGGCGACACACTCAACTTCAGTGGCACTTGTTCAGAATGGGCTGGAGGGGTTCAAATTTACTTTGATGGCTCGAATGTGGCAACTACTGCTTGTAGCGGTGGAAGTTTTTCTTCTAGTTATAATTTTAGCACCTACCCTGCTGAAGGGAACTACTCAGTGATTGCTTCACAATGCAATCCTGTGAACGGCGCTAATTGTTCATCTCCTAGCGCGAATCTTTTTATCGACACCAATCCAAATTATAGCGCTCCATCCGTCGCTATAACTGCGTCACCTTCAGACGTCGGAAGATTTTCAAGTAACTATATGAGCACGATGTATGTCTCGGGCACATGTTCGGATTCCTCCTCGGGAAATTCATCAGGAGGAAACGTGAGCATTTACTTAAATTCTTCACAAATTCTTTCTTCGGTTGCTTGCACCAGTAACCAATTCAGTATTTCTTTTTCAACTAGCGATTTCACTGATTATCCGGCCGATGGAAGTTATAATTTTACTGCAACTCAGTGTCACTTTTCAGATAACACTCTTTGTACCAGCGCAACTGCTGGAACAAACGTTGTGCACGCTTACACTGCACCCACTGTGAGCATCACAAATTCGCCGGCGACTATTGGACAATTTGGAACTTCAAACTGGGACGTCATTGGGACATGCACACACAATGGCTCAGGCGCTGGGGGAAATGTATCAATCCAGTTGAATGGCTCTGAGATTTCCAACACTTCGTGCAATTCCAGCTCCAGCACTTTCAGCGCAACACTTTCTACAATGAGTGTGAACTATTGGCCCGGCGACGGCACTACACAATTCACCGTGATTCAATGCAATGCCGCAGATCCTGCATTGTGTAGTTCCACCATGGCTTCAGTGACTGTTGACCATTATGATGATCAAACCTGTAACTCATACATAAACGGCACAACTCAGCCTGATGTAAACAGCATCTCAGTAGGGTCTTGCCAAAGCTATAGCTACGACAATTGTACTTCGTGCAGCTACCAAAGTGGTGGCTACTCGGGAGGATGTTCATTCGGAGGATCGGGCACAGTTTGCAATTGTAGTGCATCGGGAACAAATTATTCGATCAGCTCAAACGATACGAGCACGCCCGGCCAATGCTATATCAATTATACAGAAACTCCTTGGACGAGCTCAGAGTCGATGGGAAGCTGCTGGACGTTTTATGGCACGGTACAGAACAACACTGCCATGTACTCCGACGGACAACAGATGGTAGACGGAAGCTATTGTTCAAATCCGATGTAGCTTATTGCCCCGCATTGAGTGTTCGAACATGAGTTTTCTTTCATTTTCACCAATAGTTTCATTTTTTTAGATAGGCTTCCCTTGATTTATCGATTTGCAAGACCCACTATTTGAGGACAAACTAAGCCCAATAAGGAGTTTATATGCAATTTGCTAAACGTATTTTTCTATTTATCGCTGTAAATATTTTGGTCGTCACGACGATCACCATTGTGACCCAACTTTTAGGGATTCAACCCTACCTCACCGCGAATGGACTCAACTATCAAAGTCTAATGGCCATCTGCTTACTCTGGGGTTTTGGTGGTGCATTCATTTCGCTTGGACTTTCGCGAATCATGGCTAAGTGGATGATGGGCGTTAAAGTTCTCAGCCCTCACGACAACAATCCCGCTTATCGCTCCCTTGTTCAACGTGTTCACCAATTGTCTGAGCATGCAGGTCTCCCCGCAATGCCTGAGGTTGGAATTTATGAAAGCTCTGACCTCAACGCATTTGCAACAGGTCCAACTAAATCCCGCTCACTTGTTGCTGTGTCCACAGGACTCTTGGAACAAATGGATAAAGCTGAAGTAGACGGCGTTTTAGCCCACGAAGTTGCCCACATTGCCAACGGTGACATGGTCACCATGACTCTTGTTCAGGGTGTGGTAAACGCGTTTGTTATGTTCTTTGCACGTATTGCAGGATTTGCAGTGGGCAACATGGTGGACGAAGAAAAGCGTCCTATGGTTCGATTCATTACAACCATCATTGCTGAAATTGCATTTTCAATTTTAGGCATGATAGTCGTCGCTAAATTTTCACGCGCTCGTGAATATCGTGCCGATGCAGGCGCGGCAAAATTGTCTAGTCCTCACAACATGATTCGGGCTTTGGAAAAACTAAAGATGAACATGCATGGACGAGGTCAAAGAAATGAAGAAGGGAATGATCAGGCTGCCTTGGCTTCACTAAAAATTTCGGGTCGTCCTAATCGTTTCGCAAGTTTGTTTTCGACCCACCCTGATTTGAACGATCGCATTGAACGACTTCGTTCGGGATCACTTTAAGTTAAAAATGTAAGCTCGATTTCTACAATCGAGCTTACATAACTTCTTTCAAATTTTTAATGCACATGACTTGCGTAGAGAGTTTAGTTCACCACATTTTCAATTTCGCGAGGTGAAAGTGAAAAAAAAATCTCATAAAAAAAGTGACTTTCAAATCAAAAGAGATGACAAACTTGAACGAAAGATCAAGCTACAAAAAGTCTATGATCCTCGATTCGCCATGCATCTTGATCGTCAAGTTTTGCTTGTAAAATTGAAGGACGAGTTTTACAAATGGATCAACTCTTTAAGCGAAGACACTGGCCTTTATTTTGAAAAGGCGCAAACTCAAAACGAATGTCCGATCTATCTCGTCCCGATATTTTCAAGCGATAAAGAAATGCAACATTGGATTGATGATCACGCCGACTTTATTTTTCAAGACACGTTAGAATCCTTTGTCTCTAACTCAGCTCTCTGGCCGCGTGGATTACCTGAGCGAGTGTACAAGAACTATATAGAATTTCACATACGACCACTGATAAAAAATTTGGTGCATGATTCGCCGTTGGAAGTTTAACTTCGTTCATCATTCCTAGCTTTATAAATTGAAAAACACAGCTGCTCGACTGACTTTCAAACCCCCCGCAATCAACATAAGATCTTAATTTGCAAACTTTCAAGAATGTCGCTGAAATAGCTTTATCCTCGAAAAAATTTGGCGCTCCAAGCGAAACAATAGCTTTTAGTCAATTGACTGCATCACCGATGATACAAGCTGATAGAAATCAACGGAAAATCTATCCGCGGCACGCGATCTCATCAACTCATGGGGAAGTTAGAAAATGAATCATGCAAAAAAAAGAAATACAGTATTAGCACTCATTACGGCCACCCAAGTGGCATTGGGCGCCCCACCCTCTGGATATATTTATCCCGAAGCAGAATGGGTAACCGCAAGTCCCGAGTCGCAAGGAGTAAACTCGATAGTTTTAAACGATGCTGTAAACAATTTGAAAAAGAAAATGAATGCTGACGAAGTGCTTGTCGTTCGTCGTGGAAGGGTGATTCATCGTGGTTCAAAGTCTAAATCTCAACACAGGGTTTGGTCGGCTGCAAAAAGTTTTACGTCTACAGTGTTGGGTGTACTGATCGATCAAAAAAAACTCACCATTGATGAAAAAGCACATAAATTTGAAAGCAGCTTAAAATCAAAATACCCGAATGTGACGTTTAGACATTTCGCGACTATGACCTCTGGCTACGATGCCCAAGGAGGAAGCTATGGTCCTGGGAGCCAGGATGGGTCAAGCACTCCATTCAAAGTCGCGAACCCACTCTTTAGTCCTGGCACCCACACGTCTTATTGGGACGACGCCATGAATATGTTTGGCCAAAGTTTGAGCAAAGTTGCAGGCAAAAATTTTGCCCTTGTTTTTGACGCTGAAATTGCCAAAAAAATTGGAATCAAAAAATATAAATGGCCTGTGGCATTTAGCGGTGTCTCAAGTGGATCGGGGAACAAAGCGGGCCTCGAAATCAGCGCTGATGAAATGGCACGACTTGGACATTTGTTTCTTTCGGAAGGTAATTGGAATGGAGTTCAAGTGCTTTCCCGAGAATGGGTACGAGATGCTTCGCAAATTCAAGTTTCTGCAAGTGTCCCTTCTCACAAAACCACACAAAATACAGGACTGCCGGGGAAATACGGTTATAACTGGTGGGTCAATGGTCCACAAAAAAAGATTTTCAGTTCGGCCACTGAAAAAACGTTTTCGGCAATAGGAGCTAAAGGGAACTACTGCATAATCATTCCTGAATGGGACATGGTCATCGTGCGCCTAGGCACTGAAGGAACTTCGGCTCCGATGAATGAATTTTTGAAAAAACTCTCTACTGGAATTAAGTAGATTTCAATTTCCTCAAGGAAACCTGTTATCTCACCGGATGATCAAAATACGTATTGGGAAAACTTTCGTTGATCAAAGTAAAATGCCACCACTCTTTAGAATAGTTTTTAAACCCGAACCTTTCCATAGTGGATTTAAGGAAAGCTCGATTTTGCTGAGCGATTTCTGAAACAAAAAGCGAACCGGTTGCCGAAAGATCGCTAAAACAATCATAATAGGTGCCCATATCAAGTTGTGCTACTGCAGCGTTATCAATGGAACCAAAGCGACAATCCGTTATTGTCTCTTGAAAGGCCAATCTCCCCAGCCTTGGATACCTACCTACGGCATCCTGAGTTTTGACGAGAGTTAAATCAACGGTACTGCCTCGACTATGCCCTGAACGAGTCGAAATATATCCGCGTTGGAAAAGTTGCGACTTGATTTCGGCTGGATAAAAAATACTTTTCATCTTTTGGTCTCTCGAGTTTTGCGACCATTGATAAAAATCGTTCACGGCACTTTGAGGGCGATAACAATCGAACAATAAAAGAGACAGTCCGCTCTGTTCAACTTCGGTTTGAACTTGAATCAAGGCATCAATAGTTTCCTGACTCAAAAAACATTTGTTGGCCAAGTAGGAATGAATTTTTCGTCCAGCAAAGTTCCATTTTGTTGCATAACGCATCTCGATAAAAAATTTACCACTGATTTGCGATATATCCTTCAGCGGAAAAACTTCTTGAGCCGACATCCCCGCCGAGCCCCAAAGGACCGCTAGAATCAAGACGCTTTTTAGTGTGACTGAACATTTGGCAAAATTTGATATATTCATGAAGTCCGGAGGGCATAGCCAATCGAGCTTCTATAATCAAGAGTTGAAATTTTGAATGCAGGGCCACTTGCCACCGAACTGAAGCTTCAATAGTTTAAGTCTATGAATTTTGTACGAATGCCTATTGAGGTCGAATCACCGGAAGAGTTTGGTTACGAAAAGATAAAGTTTAATCTCACCGAAAGCTCCTACTCAGATGCCAATCTTGATCATCTTCAAATCGATTTACGAAATCATCTCTTAGCTTATGGCGATCATCGCGGTCATCCCAAATTGAGAGCGCTCATCGCCCAAGATCACGGCGTAACCGCAAACGATGTGTTGATTACCGCAGGAGCGTCGAGTGCATTGTTTATCATTGCCATTTCTCAAATTAAAAAATCAAATTGTCTTTTAGTTGATTTTCCAAACTACGCTACAAATCTTGAAACCCCGCGCATCTTGGACGCAAACGTGTTTACAATGCCTCGAAGTTATGAAAACGGATTTAAAGTAAACTCCGATTTGATTCGCGAAAAACTCCAGCAACTTAAACTTCGCATGGTGAGTTTAACAAACCCCCACAATCCCACAGGCGTGGTGACTTTGACTTCAGAACTTAAGGAACTCGCGATTTTGTGCGCGCAACAAGACTGTCTTTTCTTGGTCGACGAAACCTACGGTGACCTCAACTTGGCGGATCGAAAATTGAAACTCTCAGAACTGCCTCAAAATGTTATCTCCGTATCTTCGCTTTCCAAGTCTTATGGGCTCCCCGGTATTCGTACAGGTTGGATTGTGTGCCGCAATTCCAAACTCATGGAAACTTTTTTAGCAGCAAAAGAACAAATTTTTATCACGGGCTCAAGCGTTGATGAAGAAATTGCATTTCAGTTTATGACTCAAAAGAATTCCTTTTTTTCAAAAATTCTTGACGACGTTAAAGAAAAACGAGCGCTGCTTCTGCAATGGCTGCAAAATGAAAGGCGACTGGAAGCAGTTACGCCCCATGGTGGAGTGGTCGCCTTCCCAAGAATTAAAGGATTGAAAAGTGAATCGGATGCCTTTTTGAATGCCTTTTATAAATCACTCAATGAGGATTTTGGAACTTATGTAGGCCCCGGACACTGGTTTCAAATGCCTAAAAAGTATTTTCGGATTGGGTATGCTTGGCCAAGTTTAGAACAATTGAGCAATGGCCTAAAAGGGATTAGCCAAGCGTTAAGCAAATGTGGATGGGAATAAACAATGAGCATAGAATCTGAAGAACCATTTAATTTTGACAATTTTTTAAAGAGTATTCGTATTTTTGCATTTGAAAAAGCAGCCGAGCTCAACGACGTTTCCCATGACCGTTACCACATCGATCGCATAGTAAAAAACGCTTTAACCATTTCAAAAACCGAGGAAGCTGATCTCGCCATTGTCATGCCAGCCGCTTATTTACACGATTGTGTGAATTTTGAAAAAAATGATCCCAGGCGAAAAGAGTCCTCAAAGCATGCCGCAGATGCTGCAGTGGATTTTTTGGCTTCCATTCAATACCCTGAAAAGTATTTTAAAGATATCTCCCACGCAATTCATGCTCATAGTTTTTCAGCAAATGTTGCCACACAAAGTCTTGAAGCTAAAATTGTCCAAGATGCAGATAGGCTGGATGCTTTAGGCGTGATTGGTTTTGCAAGAATGATTTCTGTAAGCACAAGGCTTGGGCGCCCCTTCTATCAGCCCAATGATCCACTTTGTCGATCAAGAAAACCGGATGATCAAAAATGGGCACTTGATCATTTTTTTGTAAAACTTGTCAAAGTTGCAGAAAACTTAAACACCGAAAGTGCAAAAGTTGAAGGGCGTAAGCGCCTTGAATCCATGGCGGTGTTGCTTGGCGATTGGGAGCGCGAACTCCACTGGAATTCGTGATAGAAGAGAGTGATGGATCTTTTTACAGCAATTAAAAGTCGCCGCAGTATTCGAAAATTTAAAGACGAACCTTTTCCCGATGCCAAGGTTCGTGAAGCATTGGAACTTGCACTACTCGCACCCAACTCCTCCAATATGCAAACGTGGAATTTTTATTGGATCAAAAATCCAGAACTTAAAAAAAGAATTTCCGAGTATTGCATGAATCAATCCGCTGCTCGCACTGCCAACCATTTGATCGTGTGTGTCGCAGACCCCAAACTATGGAAGCGTGCGCGGCCACAGATTCTTAATTATTTGGAAGAAATCAAAGCACCCAGCGGTGTAAAAGTTTATTATGAAAAACTCGTCCCGTTCACGTATCGCTGGGGGTTTTTAAACAGTTTTGCGCCTCTTAAATTTGTCTTAAGTTTGGCAGTGGGGCTTTTTAGACCCATCACGAGAGGCCCCTTTACGAAAGCAGGTCTGCAGGAAGTTGCCTCGAAGTCTGTGGCCCTGGCCTGCGAAAATTTTATGTTGGCCATCACTGCTCTTGGGGGAGCGACATGCCCCATGGAAGGATTTGACGAGTGGCGTGTGAAAAGAGCGTTAAAACTTCCTTCAAGCGCGCGAGTAGCGATGATTATTTCTGTAGGATATGAGGGTGAGCGGGCCACTTGGGGTCCACAATTCAGAATCCCAAGTGACGAAGTGATTCACATTATTTAATTGCGACTACAGAAAAACTACAGAACGGCTTCCAAACTTTTCTTTATATCTGCGAGTGAATCAGCAGCTGTCCCTTTGCAAATGAGTGATGCGCCCGATTTGGCAAAACTTAACTGACCCTTTTGCAATTTAAAATTTTGAATACCCGCTAAGGCTTCGCGGCCGCTAGTTTCTTTAAGAAGGATTTCAACATTTTTAACGACTCTTGAAAGAAAGACATTGAGTCCAGATAAATCTTCATCGCTGATAGAATCAAAAAATTCGACTTCGAAATTCAGCGGTGACTGCCGAAGACTGCTTAAAGTATCGCTAAAAGATTTTGCTTTTCGCTGTAATCCCATTTTAGAAACTTGCTCGCGTTGCGGGGCATGGAAGTGACTGGGTGGGAAAAGATCTTTCAACATATCCAATGCATGAATCTCTAAAGCCAAAACTACTGATCTGGCCAAGAAACAAATGCTGACATCGGGATTTCGCAGATCACCCGTCATTCTTTTGAGAAGTATTCCATGCGCACTGGCCTCACGTTTGATGCCCATTATCTGTCCCGTAAAAGTGGTGCCTGAAAGCGTATGGAGAGTGACGAGTGGGCGAAGTGCATCATTCAGCAAATCGCCTTTTTTAATTTTATCAGAGTACTCGGCCAAATAGTCTAATGTGCGATCAAGCCCCTCAGGATCTAAAGTTTCTATTAAGGCATCAAATTGTTGCGACACTAGAGAAGCGCCTCTACCAATGGGAGTAATTCTTCTTGGCTGTAGAGGAGATCGCTATAACCATAAAAACTGCATGAAATTTTTAAGGTTCCATCTTTCAAAGAAAATGATTTTTCGCCTTTATCTTCGGGAGATTTTGCAGTGTTCACAAAAACCACTTTTTTGATTGCGGCTTTTGCAGCTTTTTTGCCGATGGCATCTTTACAGAGTTCACGCATAAGACTGACAACCAATCCCGGACCAAGGGAATCGATATAAAAATCAAAGCAGTCCAAAACAGTTGTGTCTTCAGGAAGCGAATCAATTTTAAATTCAAAAGGAAGATCAAAACCACAAGCCTCATTGAGTTGCTCTTGAAACTTTGGCAGTTTGTTTTCTTTGATATCAGCGATTCTTCGTCTTTCAGCTAGTCCCATAAATTCTCCTTACATCATTATTCACGTACAATGGCGCAGATCCTTCTGCGCCAAAACAAGAATATCTTCTTTATGAGTTTTTGCAATTGATCGTTATCGCCAAATTTTCGTCACGCATCCAATTTTAATTTTTAAATGACTTTGACTTCCTAGCCTTCCAAGACGAAAATTTAACGGTGAAGCGAAGAAATGGTTTCTCAATTGTTTCCGTCATCGTAGGATTGGCTTTAGCAGGGGTACTCGCTTTAATCGTCGTGCAGATTTCGCGCAATGCCCAAAAAAGCCAAGCAAATTCAAAAAACTCTCTTGATTTCGACAATATCAAATCTTCGGTGCGCTTAGTTCTTTCAAAATCAACTTTTTGCAAAGATGCTTTGCTCAACAAAAATGGAACACCACTCCTTTTCAACGAGACAATGCCGACCGGCAATGATTTTGTGTTAAAAAGCATCAAAATTCCTACTGATTTGAAACCCATTGCAGAAGTCGGCCAAAAATTTCCAGGTGGATTGGAAATTACTGACCTGACATTAACAAAAGTTAGCGGCGCAGGAACTGACTTTATTGCATCCTTAGTGATTGTTGCAAAAAAATCTCAAGAAGCTATTGGCGGAACTGTTCTTTCTAATGAAGACAATCCTTTTCGATTTGCAATTAAGACGGGGGCCGGAAACACCATCACCGATTGTGGAATAGAGCTACTTTCTCCGACACCCACAAACACTCCTCCGGCTGGATTTGCTGATGCTGGTTCCTTTTTTGTCATGACGACCAGAAGCACAACCATGAATGCAAACTTTATGACGGCTTTTGAAGAATGTAACGCTGCGGGAGCCACACTTTGCAGTTGGGCACAATGGAATCACGCGTGTAAAAGTGGAATCATGACCGACAAGCAAGTTGGAAAGTTTGAATGGATAGATGGCGCCGATGACGGTTATGCACTTCTTGGGAGATTTGATGGCTACGGTTGCGGAGCCGGTGCATATGGAAATCGAGCTGGCATGACCACAACGAGCAATATGGCCGTTCGATGCTGTAAAAATAAATGATGAGATTTGGCAAATGAATAATTTTATTTTTCCGGGAAATCCCCCCGCTAAATATTTTTACCAGCTTTGGTGCGATGAAATTCAAGAAGTCCACCCACATTTCAAGTATCAGATTGCTGACTATCCAAGATTTAGTGACGAAAAGAATTCTCAGAAATATTTTCTAAAGCTAGAAGATTCGCTGGTTGATCAAATTCAAGCGTATCTAAAAACGGTTGATGGGCCAGTCAATTTAATCGGACATTCATTGGGTGGGTATTTGAGTTTACAAACTTTAAAACGTGTCAGCCAATCTGTTGATCGGGTTTTTTTATTGCATCCTTTTATCGGCAGACCACAAACCCTAGGGTTCAACCTTTTGAAGTCTGTCAGGCTCTTAAGTTTTTTTAAATCTCTTGATAGATTTCTTGCAGTGATTCATCCTTATGTGGCGCGCGCAATGGCTGCGGCTCAGTTTATCACTCCTGAGGAAGTTCTCTGTTTTCGAATGTTGGCATATCACGAGTTCGAAGTCGTCGCACAAAGAGTAGGAATTGTCCAGATTGAAAGTGATTTGCATAATAAAATACAATTTTACTCATGCAACGACGATACGTGGTGCCCAGCTGAAACAATAGACGCATTGAAAAAACAGATTTCTCATTTCCCGGGCAATGCAGCTCATGATTTCATTGTCCACAAAGAGCAACGGAAAATGATGACTGACTTTATTTTTAAAATCTCAAAAAGTTAAGAATTAAATTTGAATCCTTGAAGGTAAAATTTGATTAAGTCTGGCAACCATTCATTGATCTCTTTCAAATGTAAACCGGTGGCCTTAAGTTTTTGAGTACTCATAAACCAATCGGCTTCGATGCCAAAGGGAGACTGCGACTCTTTCGTTGAAGTAAGAGCAAACTGCATCTTTTTTCCAGCCAAAGTTTCGATCAATGACATGAGCTCAAGTAAAGAAATGGGATTTGTTGAACACGCATTTAACGGTCCCTGATTGACATTTTGACATTGATTAAACAAAACTTCTGCGGCACTTGAAGAATTGATAAAAGAAATTTTTGATTGGATATTTGGAAAATAAATCGGAGTTCCTTTTGATATAGCTCGTACATGCCAAGCCAACCTCTCCGTATAATCGTCCTCACCAAGAACAATAGGAAATCTGACAAAGCTAAATGGCATTTTTAAATTCTGAGCAAAAGTCGCCTCCGCTTGACGCTTTGCCTCTCCATAATCTTGATTGCGATCAACAGCTTTGGGAAATTGGTAGGTCGATGGATCAAAATTTTCTTCTTTAAGATTTTCTCCTGGCTTGTAAACCGACTGCGAAGAAGTGAAGATGTATCGCCCCACTCGACCATTAAAAGTCTCACATGCTTTTTGTGCTTCTTCCGCATCGTAGCAAACTTGATCAAACACAAGGTCCCAACTCTGATTGCCCAGAGCAGGGTGACCCGAGCAAAGTTGCTTGCGATCTAATACAATTTTACTCACATCACTGCCAAAGTCATCTCCGCTGTTTCCGCGATTGAGCAAAGTTACTTGGAAATCTGCCTTCAACAGACGTGAAACTAGTCGCTTCCCAAAAAAACGAGTTCCCCCTATAACCAAAACTTTCATAGCAGCGACTCTAAATTGCGTAGTGTAGGTTGTCAAAAAGCTCCGCACGCTTAGCGCAAACTAAAAGGGATTTCAAATTTCTAAACATTGAAGGGTTTTATTGAAAGCATTTGACGATTCCTAGCACGTCAAAATAGACTGTTACCAAGGAGCCATGCACAATCGTTTTTGTGCGGCAATGTTGGGTGGAGGTCAAGCTGCCTCCTTTTTGATTTCT
>Ga0247843_1000318_pt1 | contig 115766 bp, 101 predicted proteins | sample LaCruzMarch2017__FD_192420 | JGI IMG/M metagenome (GOLD analysis project Ga0247843, IMG submission 192420) | Freshwater microbial communities from meromictic Lake La Cruz, Castile-La Mancha, Spain - LaCruzMarch2017_8m | ecosystem: Environmental > Aquatic > Freshwater > Lake | place: Spain...
TAGGTCGCGCCGACCTCGTGCCGGCGTGATAGCCCACGATTTGAACCAGACACGACACCTCCCTTTCAATCCTCAATTCGACCGAGAGGTGCCCGGCCTGTGCCAGTCGCAGCCATAAGGTCTCGCCCAATATTTCCACGCCATAAAGACTCCAATCCGATGACCGTATTCCAACGAACCAAAGACAACACGTTAGCTCTGAAGACACCTCCTGGAACGGCGGATTTCACGATGCATACAGACATCAGGGACGGGGTGCCCATTTTGGTGTGCACAGTCGGCAAGACAGTTCTGCACTACGATGCGCGTTGTATCGAGCATCTCCACTCTATGCTAAAGGAGCGTGGAGATTGGATGGAGTTGGGTGGAGCTGACGAACAGAAGCCCGCCAAGGAAGGCACGATTGAAGCATGGGGGCGCTCTCCAGCTAATCCGATAGGTGGTTGGTATGGGCTCAAGAAAGGCTTGCGAGGACGATTCGGAGTCTACATCCCACCATTGATGGAGGCGCTAGGTCTTTGCGAACTTGAGCACCAACCAAAGAACAACCGGATGAGAGCAAAGCCATGACCGTAGCCAATCGCAAACCAATGGCGAACAAGGCGCGGCTGGACAACCGCTGGGGCTGCTGTGTCGGCCACGCTTTCCGTAACTTTAACCCGCCATCCCGTCTCCACGCTCACCGCCGCCCCCGCCTTGGATGAGCTAGACGTAGGCGACAACGAACGTCTCTAGTGAGAACTACGATTCTATCCTTACTGATCTTGATTTCACTCGCGGCCACTGCGGGAACCTACAGTTTTCTCGAGGACGTCGCCAACATGAGCGAAATGTTGCTGGGTCCCTTTTTTACGGCCGACCCGGCAGACGGGGGAGCGCTGTGGCTTGGCGGTCCCATCCTCGTCATTGTCATCATCACCGGCACGGTGTGGTTCATCGGCATGCCCTTGGCGGCCTTGGCGGTGGCGGGCTGGCTGGGCGGCTGGGGCCTCAGGCAATCCCGACGCTCGATTTCTAGGCGCACCGGATGGGTCTGCTCGGTTCTTGCTGCTGGATGCGCGACAGCATTGGTGGTGGGTGTCATCCAGCCCGACGTTCTTGATACGGGTCGCCCGCGAATGAAGCCGAAGACCCCGCCCAGCGTTCTCGCAGGTCTGGCAGGCGCTAATGCCGCTTTCAGTGTTTTCATCGGCACTCTTGCGCTGCGCCGAATGGCCTCGCGAGTTACATCGAAGCCGCCTCCCGTCCCAAGTCCAACCAATGTCGCCTAACAAGTCGAGACACGCAACCCCCACTAGCCGCCCTGTTTACATGATTTTCCTTAGCTTCAACCTCAACCCCGTGATCGACGCTCGCCCTCGCTGATAGGGTTGCGTGCTCTTTGACGTTGGCTCAGAAAGAAGAAATAATCGGCTCGAGGCGGGGCTAGAATACTGGGTTGATTCATCGGAATTTCCGTGTATGATAAAGGTATGGTTCAGCTCGTCGATATCCAGAAACAAGCAAAGGAGCTTTCCGAAGAAGATCGGGAGGGTCTCGTAGCATTTTTACTTCACGGATTCACTGGTGCACCGTCAGGGCCTGATGATGAGGAAGTTGGAAGGAGAGATGCGGATATGGACTCTGGAGCAGTCAAGCCGATTAGCCACGCGGAATTTCTTGCTCAAGTTGGACGATCTGGAAGATGAGGACGGTTATTTACCACCCCAAGGTTCCGGCGGAAGTTCGATCGTTCCTTGACCACTATGACGCGATATCGGCGGATCTTGGAGATTCGTTTTGGCGCGAATTGACCGAAGCGATAAGCTATGCGCGTGAATATCCAGAGAGGCATCACTTTGATCACACTGGACGCAGACGCAGCAAACTGAAGAGGTTCCCCATTCATTTTCTGTTCCGAATACTTCCTGGCGTGATACGTATCACAGCAGTTCGTCATGACAGGCAGGATCCTGGCTATGGAAGCAGGCGGCAATAAGACAGCCAACAAGCCGTGGCTCTTAACAGGCCATAAGCAGCTCAATCTCATTCCATTTTCACTTCAACCGCTCCCGTAGGAGCACTCAATCGTTCGGCAACAGGACATGATGCAAGATCAAACAGAACAAGATCGCCTGAAGTATTCAACGCGACGACACCCTTCGTATACGAGAGAATATGTGACTGTCTTCTTTGTGGCATTCGCTCTTGCCATAATACTCTTCTTTCTTGCATGGCGTAGCCAGAACGGCGTATATGGCGTCGGCTTTGCCGTCGTTGTTGTGGGCGCTATAGTGTATTCATCCCTGCGTGCTTCATCCCTGCGTGCCCGCTTAGCTCGCTGTCCAAAGTGCAAGCACAGGTGCAAACCAGTTACCCGGACTGGGCCATTATTTTTATGCTGTGACCATTGCAAGATAAAGTGGGAAACCGATGTATTTGAAAACGGAGATTGATTGCCAACAATTTTCTGCACGTTATCGTCGCTAGTGCGCCGAAACGTGAGAATGACGTTCGCAGATGAAAGAACAGACAGAAGGTAGGATGCGGAGCCCAGTTGATGAGCGAGTATAGGATTAACCTTCGGTCAACAATACCGGACGATCTTGGAGGCAAAATCGTGGGCACCCTGATGGGATTGCTATGCCTTGCCATAGGACTGTGGATCATGCAGATGGGTCTGGAAGGGGCGACACCTGCCCAGCCGTTGTTGCCCAGAGACATCCCAGGATTCCTTGCATTCGGCGCGCTTTTTGTATGGGGCGGAATCCAGACGATTATCCTGGCTCTGGGTGGCAGCAGACTGCCGAGGTGGATTCATGTTGTTCTCATTTCGGTGTTCCTTTGTTGTCTAGGTGTACCGTTTCTTATTATCGGCATTCTGACGCCAGATCAGATACAGGCGTCATTCTCCATAGATACAACACGAGTTATTGGATCAAAAGGTGGACATGCTGGTGGAATCATCTTTGTCGGCGTGGGCACTCTGCTCCTCCTCTCAATTCCCATCGTCGTAAGGTTCCTGATGGCGAAAAAGTCAGAAAGAGATGATGGATATCCGACCCCTACCAATTACCAAGCCACCAGAGGGCAGTCCGACATCACCCACAAAAGACACCAAAAATGAAGCGAAGCCGCACCATCCAACCGCTAGGAGCCGTTCTGTTGACATGCTTTCCCGTAATTACAACCTCAACCCCGTGAGTAACTTCCGCCGCCGCTCCCAGCGGTGGATGTGCTTTACGTTCGCTGAAGCAGAAGACGTATTTTTAAAATCATGCCTGAGGAGACAATATCGATACGGAAGGAAGGCCATGCCGTCGTGATCGACATCCCGCGCGATTACTTCGGCAAAGATCGCTTCGGCTTCTGGTTTCGAGTAGGGATCAGTTGCATGATCCTCACCGCTCTGTACTTCTTTGCGATGCCCCGCGTGCTTACAGTTTTTCAAGCGCTGAACGGGTGCCCTTACATCGAGTTGATCAAGTATGCTGCCATTATTCCAGTCTTAGGTCTGTTCTTTCTGCTGCATTTCATGGGATTCTATATCTCTGGGGATGATGGCACAAGCTACTTCCTGTCGTTGTCCTTCTACTCTCCCTGCATCATCGCTTCGCCAGACCAAATCACCATCGTCAAGCGTTGGTTTTTACGAACCCGCACAATATCAATTCCCGCGGATCGGATTAGAGCGTTCGAGACAGCTCCGTGGTTGAAGTTTGTTTCAATTAACAAGACCGTAATCGTGTGCGATGGTTTGAAAGATATAGACGGAGCACGCGTGCAAGATGCGATCAATGAAGTCATAAAAATATAAGCGAAGCCGCACCATCCAACCGCTAATAGCCGTTCTATTTCGATGACCTTCCGTAACTACAACCTCATCCCTGTTTTAGCCTTCCGGTGTCGCTACTAGCGGCGAATGTGCTTTACGTTAGCCAAAATAATTCCTTGCAAGCGTGCGTCATTGGCGTATGCTTCCTGCAAGCCAATGGTTTTCTATGAGACTGACGTTTTCACAGCCAGAATTGTCGAGTTCATCGACGATGAGTCCTATTCGGCGCTACAAGCCGTGCTCGTCGCCGATCCAGAGGCTGGCGACCTCATCCCTAAGACGAGAGGATTGCGCAAGATTCGGTGGATGGGGAGCGGGCGAGGCAAGCGAGGCGGCATACGGGTTATTTACTACTTGGTGTGCCAAGACGAGATTTTCATGCTTTATGTTTATCCTAAGAATCGAGAACCAGATTTGAGTCCGCGTCATTTTCAAATGCTTAGAGAACTTGTTGAACAACACTTAGAACAATGAACGAGAATGATTTTGAATTGCTGTGTGAGAGCATCCGTCAAGCTGGAGACATCCGGCGCGGGGTGCGCAAGCCTTCACGCACATTTGTAATTGAGGATCCCGATCCTAAAGCGATTCGCGAGCGGTTGGGACTTTCACAGTCCCGCTTTGCATCGATCATCGGCGTGAGTGTGCGAACGCTCCAGAATTGGGAGCAAGGTCGTCGTGAGCCCGAAGGGCCTGCGAAGGCTTTACTCCGCGTCGTGGATCGAGAACCACAGGCGGTATTGCACGCACTTCACGCAAGCTAAAATCAGAAGCTCAACAAGGCGTGGCGCACCAACCGGCCGTAAACTTCTCAATTTCATCCAACATCCCTTCAACCGCGCCGGTGGGCGCACATCAAACGTTGGCTAAAATAATTCTTGCGGCGATACCAGAATGTGGTATCTTCTTGTGCGTTGAACAACCGACATAGGCACACCTTATCCGAGATTTTCGAGAATCCGGTTCCAGCATCAATCAAGTGGGCTGATATCGAAGGCCTATTGATTGCCTTGGAGGCCGAGCTTTCCGAGGGTAGCGGCTCAAGGGTTCGAATCGCCCTAAATGGCGTGAGAGCGGTTTTTCACAGGCCTCATCCACAGCCTACGACCGACAAGGGCGCGGTGAAGTCTATGCGCAGATTTTTAACCGAAGCAGGAGTAAAGCCATGATGAATTACAAAGGATACGGATGCACGATTCGATTTGATGACGAAGCCGATATTTTCCACGGTGAAGTCACTGGACTACGAGATGTTATAACATTTCAGGGAAGAACCGTTGATGAATTGAAGACGGCATTTCGAGATTCAGTTGATGATTATCTCGACTTTTGTGCCAGCCGCGGCGAGGCAGCTGACAAGCCGTATTCAGGTAGATTTCTACTTCGGGTCGATCCGACACTTCATCGTAGATTGGTGGAATTGAGCGCAGACGAAGGAGAGAGTCTGAACAACTGGATTGCATCGCGTCTTGGAGAACTCACGGAAACAAGATAGCCAACAAGATTAGAATTCGGGCTTCCTTCCCCGCCGTGGATGATCTAGACGTTGGGCAAAAATACTGTTTCGCGCAGCGTAATTACGATTGACGTAATCAATTGCGAGTGTATTTTTTTGTTCTGATCGAAAATTTCGGCGATTCAGTTACAGAGAACATTTATCGCGGCTTACGGATTCGTGGTTTGTCTGGAGACATCCAGGGGAGGGCACGACGTAAGTTGCGCATGATCAATCAGGCACGAATTGTTGAAGATCTTCAGATTCCACTAGGCAACATCCAAATATCTACCACTGATTCATCCAGGTGAGATTCTCCTTGAAGAATTTATCAAGCCGATGCGCTTTAGTCTTGCATCGATAGGGTCGTAAGGTTGCTGAAATCGCTTCACACGATGGATGTGATTTTAGAGAGCGGTAAAATTGATTTGCTAGAACATCTTCGCGGGACTGAAATTGACGATCTATGGGAAATATGACCGGTACTTTGGCAGGTTTTACCCATCATCTCCGGAAGCCGACACGACGACACGATGTCACTTATTGACATCATCCGCGTCCTGGTTCAGATTTCGCCCCATGAAACGCACTTTGGTTGATCTGGAAGAAAAGGATCTCATGGAATTGGACCAGCTCGCCGCAGATTCGCGCACCTCCCGCGCTGCGGTCCTGCGGGACGCCGTCGCCGAATACCTCGTCAAACGTGAGCGCGTTCCCGCCGCCCCGCCCAAACCCTTGCAAGGTTTTGGGGCACTCAAGGGCCGCCTCCAAGATGGTCAAGCCTACCAAGACAACCTTCGCGCCGAGTGGGAATGACCGGATTTTTCGACACGAATATCCTGATCGATTTTCTGAACGGCATCCCTCAGGCGCAAGCCGCCCTCACCCCGTTCACACGCCGCGTGATCAGCAGCATCACCTGGATGGAAGTCATGGCCGGCGTCAAGGACACCCCGGACGAAGATCTCACCCGCAGCTTCCTCACCCAATTCGAACTCCACGAAATCACCGCGGACACCGCCGAGGCCGCCATCACACTGCACCGCCACCAGATCCACAAACTCCGCCTCCCAGACGCCATCATCCTAGCCTCCGCACGCCTCATCGGCTGCCGCCTCACCACCCGCAACACCCGCAACACCCGCAATTTCCCCACCGACCAAGCCGACGTCCACATCCCCTATCAACTTTAATCCACCTCCCCAATCTCCAATCTCTTTTCTCCCTCTTTTCTGCTCACTGATCACTTCCCACTCATCTCCCATGACCAACCGCCTCGCCACCACTTTCGAGAAACTCCGCGCCTCCCACCAGAAAGCCTTCGTCGCCTACATCGCCGCCGGTGATCCGGATTTCGAAAAATCCCTCGAAATCATGAAATCCCTCGCTGATGTCGGTGCGGACATCATCGAACTCGGCCTGCCGTTTTCCGATCCGCTCGCCGATGGCATCGTCAACCAAATGGCCGCCGACCGCGCTCTAAAAGCCGGCATGACCACCCCGCGCGTCATCGAACTCATCGGCCGGTTTCGTGAAACCCACGAGACCCCGCTCGTTCTCTTCACCTATCTGAACCCGGTCTTCACTTATGGCTTCGAAAAATTCCATCACGATGCCGCTGCCGCCGGCGCGGATGGAATTCTTTTGTTAGACCTGCCACCCGACGAAGCCGCCCTCAACACCGATCTCGCCATCGGCGCTGGTCTCAAACACATCCGCCTCATCGCCCCCACCACTCCGCCGGATCGCGTCGAGTTGTTAGCCAAATCTTCCGAAGGTTTCATCTACGCGCTCTCCCGCACCGGCGTCACCGGTGCCCACGGCGCACCCGCCGCGAACATCGCGGAATTTGTTGCCTCCATCAAAGCCCACAGCGACGTCCCAGTCTGCGTCGGCTTCGGCATCAGCACACCCGAACAAGCCGCCACTGTTGCCTCCATTGCCGATGGCGTGATCGTCGGCTCCGCCATCGTCAAACAAGTTGAATTGAATCAGGAAAACCCCGCCGCCGCCGTCCGCGCCTTCGCCGCCCCGCTCATTGCGGCAGTGAAAACTCCGGCAAACATCTGAAAATCGGAGACAAAAAACCGTCCCATCGATTGGGCGCGCTTTCAACCAACCTTGTGAGCGCGCTCGAGAGCGGCGGCGACGAAACCTGCGAAGAGCGGATGCGGAAAATTTGGCTTGGATTGAAATTCCGGGTGAAACTGCGCACCAATATAAAACGGATGATCCGGCAACTCAATAATTTCGACCAAACCTTCCTCGGCGGATACGGATGAGATCACCAGGCCGGCTTCCTGCAGGCGCTCCTGATAATCGGAATTGAATTCATAGCGATGGCGGTGGCGCTCGTAAATGCGATCATTGCCACCATATAAATCCGATGCTTTCGTGCCGGCAAAAAGAATGGACTCACAAGAGCCGAGCCGCATCGTTGCCCCCATGTCTTCGACTCCCTTTTGCTCTTCCTGAAGACAGATGACAGGATGCTTGGTCGTCTTGTCAAACTCGGTGGAGTTCGCACCCTTCAGCCCGCAAACATGACGTGCGAAATCAATCGTCGCAATTTGCATGCCCAAACAAATCCCGAAATACGGAATCTTTTTCTCGCGGGCATATTTAGCGGCAAGAATTTTTCCTTCTGTGCCGCGATCCCCGAAACCACCGGGAACCAGGATACCATCCACATCACCAATGACTTCCTTCGCACTGTGATCCTCGATCGATTCGGTGTCCACCCGGATGATCTGCACCTTGGTATCATGATGTGCCCCGGCGTGAATCAGCGATTCGTAAATCGATTTGTATGCATCTTGAAGTTCGATGTATTTACCGGCGACGGCAATGGTCACTTTATGCTTTGGATGGATCACACGCTGCACGAATCGCTCCCAATCCTCAAGCGCTGGCGACGGAGTGTGGCCAAGCCCGATTTTATCAACCACCAAGCGGTCGATCTTATCCCTGCGCAAATCAAGCGGGCATTCATAAATCGTGTGATCCACATCGCGGAAAGCGACCACGTTCTTGCGCTCAACATTGCAGAACATCGCGATTTTTTTCCGGTTGTCTTCGTCAAGGTCCGCCTCGGTCCTGCAGATGATGATATCCGGCTGGATACCGAGTTCACGAAGTTTGGCGACGGATTGCTGGGTCGGCTTGGTTTTCACCTCACCTGCCGCCTTGATATAAGGTAGCAACGTGACATGAATGAAGCAGACATTTTCCTTGCCCACTTCCAGCGCGAACTGACGCAAAGCCTCAATAAACAGGAGGCCTTCCATGTCGCCAACCGTTCCACCAATCTCGGTGATTAGAACATCGACATCCGGATTCCTGTCGGTGACTTGATGCATGCGGTCCTTGATCTCATCGGTGACGTGCGGAATGAATTGAACCGTTTTTCCAAGATACTCGCCACGGCGCTCTTTTTTAATGACCGAATCAAAAACCTGTCCGGAAGTCAGGTTGTTCATTCTCGATAAAACACCGGAAGTAAATCGCTCGTAATGTCCGAGATCCAGATCCGTCTCGGCACCATCATCCAGCACGTAAACTTCACCATGTTGATAGGGCGACATCGTTCCCGGATCCACATTGAGGTATGGATCAAACTTCTGCATCAGCACCTTGAGACCGCGCGCTTCCAACAATGTTCCAATGGAAGCGGCTGCCAAGCCTTTACCGAGTGAGGATACAACGCCTCCCGTGACAAAAATATATTTCATGAAACTGATGGTTTTAAAAGATGAGTGAATTAAACCGGTGAATTTGAACTAAAACGAGACTTCTAATTTTTAACTTTTAACAAAATCTCTTCTACTTCCCTAGCTTGCTCCGGAGTATCAACGCCGGGCGAGGTATCGAAAGTCAACAGCACTTTGATAGATGCGCCATTTTCCAACGCGCGGAGTTGCTCAAGAGATTCGGCTTGTTCCAAGGGCGAGGGTGGCCAGGTGACGAAGCGTTCTAGAAAACCCCGGCTATACGCATAAATGCCCTTGTGCCGGAGAGCCGGCAAGCCTGCCACCGCGTTGCGGAAATACGGCAGCGGCGAGCGGGAAAAATACAACGCCCGGCCATCGAGTGCCGTCACCACTTTCACGATGTTCGGGTCCAAAACCGCCGGATCGTCGGCATCAAGCGGGTTGGCGGCAGTGGCCATGTCAAGTAGAGGATCATCCGCCATGGCTTGGGCGAGCTGGTCCACTAACGCCGGATCAATGAGCGGTTCGTCGCCTTGGATGTTAACGATGTGAGTGAATTGCGGCATCGCGCGAATCGCTTCGGCGATGCGGTCCGTGCCGGTCGGGTGATCGGACGATGTCATCACAGCCTTGCCACCGAAAGCGATGACGGCATCCCGGATGCGTGCGTCATCGGTGGCGACAATCAAGTCATCCAACCGGGAACATTGTCGACAACGCTCCCAAACATGCTGAATCAGCGGTTTTCCCGCAATCAAATGGAGGGGTTTTCCGGGGAAGCGGGTGGAGCCCCAGCGGGAAGGCAGGACTCCTAAAATTCGGATGTTTGGGATGGATTGAGGCACGCCTACGGAAGGTTGGGCGAGCGTAGGGCAGAGACTTACCAGCGGACAAGAGCCGTTCGTAAAAATCTTCGTCACATTTGAAATCACTCGCGCCGATTCAGGGCAATCATCAGAAAATAAGCGAGCTGGGCGAGTGATCCGACAGCAGCGGCGACATACGTCATGGCAGCCCAGAACAACGCGTTCTTCGCTTTGTCATGCTCCATACTGGCGGCGATTCCACTGCTTTCAAGCCAGACCAGCGCGCGTCGGCTGGCATCAAATTCAACTGGCAAGGTGATGATCGAAAACAAAGTGGTCACTCCAAACAGTCCGACCCAAATCCATAACATCGTGGAGCTTTGCATCAGGCCAATGCCCAGAATACCCGCGATCATCACATAGTTCAGCATCCTGCTCGAAAACTGGACTGCCGGGACCATTTTTGAGCGAAATTCCAGCCAAGCGTATGCCTGTTGATGTTGCAGTGCGTGACCACATTCGTGCGCGGCGACGGCGGCGGCAGCCACGGAATTCATGTGATAGACCGGCTCACTCAGATTCACGGTTTTTTTGACGGGGTCGTAATGGTCCGTGAGTTGCCCCGGGACGCTGAGCACCCGAACGTCGGTAATGCCATTCTGGCGCAACATTTGCTCGGCCACTTGAGCGCCCGTCATCCTCAAAGGGATTTGGGAGTATTCGGTAAAGCGCCGCTTCAACATGCCACTGATGAGCATGCTGGCTAGGAAGGTCACCCCAATGATGACCAGATACAGGGGCGAAAAACCTGCAGGAGAAAATCCAATGAAGGCGAGATTGAGTGTTTCCAATGTCATGCCGTGAAAAATATCTGGATTTGCAAACATCGCAACTGGAACAAGGATGGAAATCTCCACCATTTTTCCACTCGCACTTGGACTGCGGCAACCTGCTGCCGCTTTGGTTAGCCAGCCTGCTGGCCTGTGGATATTTGGCGCAGCAGGCTGCGAATGTAAAACGGCAGAGTCGCCTGCCACAGTCCAAGGAATCCGTGTATACCGTCATCATTGCTCCAACCGAATCGCGGTGGAGCGACCGTGGGCGTCCAGACCCTCGATCCGCGCGAATTCCTCAACAACCGGAAGAGATAATCTAACAGAATTCTTGTCGAGCCGGACGATGCTCGTGCGGCGCTGGAATTGATCCGCACGCAGGCCGGAAAACGAACGTCCCGCACCACCGGTTGGCAGCGTATGGCTGGGGCCTGCCAGAAAATCTCCAACCGCGACGGGAGAGTCATTCCCCAAATAAATGGCACCCGCCGTGCGGATGCGTGGCAGCCAGTGCTTTTCATCTGCTGTAATGAGTGATAAATGCTCTGGGCAAAAGGCATTGGAAATGGCCACGCCTTCCTCAAAGGATTTCACGTGCAGCAAGAATGTGCCCGCTTTCAAAACATCGCGGATAATTTTCCCGCGCGTGAGCGTGGCAAGTTGTTTATCAATGGCCTTGACCACCTTCCCTAACAACGCCTTCGAATCGGTGACGAAGCCGACCACGCTGTCGCCGCCATGCTCCGCTTGGGCAAGCATGTCAGCAGCGATGAAATCCGGGTTTCCCGTCTTGTCGGCGAGGATCAAAATTTCGCTCGGGCCAGGTAAGAGATCGATGGAAACCGCGCCTACGAGTTGGCGTTTCGCCTCGACCACGAAACGGTTACCAGGGCCGAAAATGCGGTCCACCGGGCGGATCGACTTGGTGCCAAGCGCGAGCGCGGCGATCGCTTGGGCTCCACCAACTTTGATAACCTCGGTCACGCCTGCCGTTTTCAGAGCATAGAGCAATGCGGGATTCACTGATCCATCCGGCCCACATGGCGTTGCGGCGATGATTTCCGGCACGCGAGCCGCCTTGGCAAATCCAGTCGTCATCAGCGCGGTGGAAACCAGCGGTGCCTTACCGCCGGGCACATAAACGCCTACCCGATCAAATGGCATGAAACGCTCGCCCACCGTCGCACCTTCGGCGTTTTTGAACGACCAATCCTTGCGCAAACTGCGTTTTGCGAAAGCATGAATGTTTTTCAAACTGCGGGAAACCGCCATCCGCGTGGCCGGAGTGACGGCTTTCTTAGCCGCTGCAAACTCGGCATCGGTGACAAATAACGATTCGGGCGTGAGCACCGCATTGTCGAAGCGCTTGGTGAACGTGACCAAGGCCTCGTCTCCTTTCGCCGCCACTTGCGTAATGATTTCGGCGACCAAATCGCGAACCCCGTCCTCGGGAAGGGCACGGCGGTTGAGGCGGCGGACAAACGATGCATATCCGGGATCGAGGTAACTGAGAATTTTCATACCGAGTGGAGGTGGCGGAAGATGGACAGGCCTCATCCATTCGCCAAGCATCAACCCGCTCATCATGCGAAAATTCATAGCTCGGACGTTGACGTGGCGCAAAACGCACTCTTAGCTTCTTCCACTTCAAATTCAACCCTATCCCATGACTCCATCCACCCGCGGATTCCGCGAGATGAAAGCAGCGGTTGTCCGCTTCGCAGGTGACTCCGGCGACGGCATGCAAATCGTTGGCGAACGCTTCAGCGACACCAGTGTCACCGTCCCGAATGCCATCGCCACGTTTCCAGACTATCCGGCGGAAATCCGCGCCCCTATCGGCACCATCGCCGGAGTCTCGGCCTTCCAAGTCCACTTCGGCAGCCAGACCGTCCTGACGCCCGGTGACGAACCGGACGCACTCGTCGCCATGAATCCGGCCGCGCTCGCCGTGCATCTCTACGACCTCGTGGAAGGCGGATTGTTAATCGTCAATTCCGCCGCTTTCACCCCGGAAAACCTCGCGATGGCCGGTTTCTCAACCAATCCACTCGACGATCCGGCACTTATCAAAAAATACGATGTCATGCCGATCGACATCAGCGGCCTCGCCGTGGAGGCGCTCAAAGAGAGCTCACTCACCATGCGCGATAAATTGCGCACCAAAAATTTCTTCGCCCTCGGCTTCACCTACTGGGTCTATGGCCGGCCACTCGAACCGACGATCGAATACATCAACAACAAGTGGGCAACCAAAGCCCCCGACGTGGCAGACGCCAACATCCGCGTCCTGAAAGCCGGCTATTTCCTCGGGGAAACCACCGAAACCACCCGCAACCGCTACATGGTCGCCCGCGCGGAAGTCGAACCCGGCACCTACCGGAAAATCTCCGGAAACGAAGCCATCGCCCTCGGTCTAATCGCCGCTGCGAAAAAAGCCGGCCGTGACCTATTGTTCTCCGGTTACCCGATCACCCCAGCGTCCTCGATTCTCGAAGCGCTCGCCGGATTCAAACACTTCGGCATCAAAACCGTGCAGGCTGAGGATGAAATCGCCGCCATCGGCGTCGCCATCGGTGCCAGCTTCGCCGGACAAATCGGCGTCACCGGCACCAGCGGCCCCGGCATGTGTCTGAAAAGCGAGTTTATCGGACTTGCCATCTCCACCGAGCTCCCGCTCGTGATCGTCAACGTCCAACGCGGCGGCCCGAGCACCGGACTTCCCACCAAGACCGAACAATCCGACCTGCTAGAAGCCTTCTACGGCCGCCACGGCGAAAGCCCGCTGCCAATCGTCGCCGCAAACTCTCCATCAGATTGTTTCCGCGCCGCCTACGAAGCCGTCCGCATCGCACTCACCTTCTCGACCCCGGTGATTCTGCTCAGCGATGGTTATCTAGCAAATGGTTCCGAGCCATGGAAAATCCCGAGTGAAGACAGCCTCTTGGAAATCCACAAACCCTTTGCCGATCTTTCGCAACCCTACGTCGCCTTCGCCCGCGACCCGGAAACCCTCGCCCGCACCCAAGCCATCCCCGGCCAACCGGGACTCGAACACCGCCTCGGCGGACTCGAAAAGGACACCAAAGGCAGCATCAGCTATGACTCCGCCAACCACGAGCTAATGACCCATTTGCGCGCGGCCAAAGTCGAGGCCGTCGCCAAAATCATGCCACCTCTCAACGTCACCGGAGAGACTACCGGCAAATTGTTAGTCCTCGGTTGGGGCGGCACTCACGGAGCGATCACCTCCGCCGTGCAATCCCTCGTCGCCGAAGGATTCGAAGTCAGCAGCACCAACCTGCGCTACCTCAATCCGATGCCGTCCGACCTTGGCGAGCTCATCAAAGGCTTCGACCAAGTCCTCATCCCGGAACTCAACTCCGGCCAATTATCACTCCTCATCCGCGCCAAATTCCTCGTGGATGCCATTTCCATGACCAAAATCCAAGGTCGCCCATTCAAAGTCAGCGAAATCCGCGAACGCATCCTGCAACTCCTCAACGCCTAACAATCCATGGCCACTGAAATTCAAAACGTCCCCGAAGTTCCGGGGCTCACTCGCAAGGACTTTGTCACTTCGAACGATGTCCGCTGGTGCCCCGGTTGCGGCGATTACGCCATCCTCAACTCGCTCCAACGCACGCTGCCGGAACTCGGCATTCCGCGTGAAAACTTCGTGATCATTTCTGGCATCGGCTGCTCTAGCCGATTCCCCTATTACATGAACACCTACGGGTTTCACACCATCCACGGCCGCGCCCCCACTGTCGCCACCGGCGTGAAAGTCGCCAATCCCGACCTCTCGGTCTGGATCGTCACCGGCGATGGTGATGGCCTCAGCATCGGCGGAAACCACTTGCTTCACCTGTTGCGGCGCAATTTGAACGTGACCGTCCTGCTGTTTAACAATCGGATTTACGGTCTCACCAAAGGTCAATACAGCCCGACCTCACCCGAAGGTACCAAGACCAAAACCACGCCCGGCGGCTCGATCGACCACCCAATCAATCCACTGCTTTTCGCGCTCGGTGCCGAGGCCACCTTCATCGCCCGCACCATCGACAATAACCCGAAGCACATGACGGAAACCTTCAAGGCCGCCCATGATCACCAAGGCGTCTCGTTCGTGGAAATCCTTCAAAACTGCGTCATCTTCAACGACTCGGCATGGGATTCGATTTACTCCAAGGAAACCCGCGACCAACAACTCCTCCGCCTCGAAGCCGGTAAACCCCTGCTCTTCGGCAAAAATCTGGAAAAAGCGATCCGCCTCAATGGACTCGTGCCCGAAGTCATCGATGCCGCGTCTGCCGCTCCCGGAGAAATCCTCATCCACCAACCTGACCACGCGAGCCCACTCTATTCGCAACTCCTCGCCTCGATGGGCCTCCCGGATTTCCCCACTCCCATCGGTGTGATCCGCAGCATCCAACGCCCCACCTACGAATCGCTTGTCCACCGCCAAGTCGAAGATGCCAAAGCCAAAAAAGGCACCGGCACTTGGAAAGAACTGCTCCACGGCAGCTCCACTTGGACCGTACAATAAGCAATTCAAACAAAGAAGGGCGATCTGTATCAGCCTAAATGCTGAAATACAAACCTCGGAATACACCGAACACACGGAAAATCAGAGAGTTGAGAGGGTGAGTAACCACACTCAAAAGATGAGCTGGATACAAATCATAACTAATTCATTTTCTGTGTATTCCGTGTATTCCGTGGTTCGCCATCTTCCCTTTTAGGATCAGGCAATCCGCCGCTCCTTTTGGGTGCATAGATCACTTGCAGTGGCGGTAGCGGGTGGGTTATTTCTTTTTCTTCTCTTCGAGGCCCGCTTTGACTTTGTTTTCGAGGTCTTCGTAGAGGGCGGGGTCGGCTTTGATGAGTTCTTTGGCGGCATCGCGGCCTTGGGCGAGTTGGGTTCCGTTGTAAGAGAACCAGGAGCCACGTTTCTGAACGATTTCCATTTCTAACGCCAGATCGAGCAAGGATCCGGTGGAGGAAATTCCTTCGTTGTACATGATGTCGAACTCCGCTTCCGTGAAGGGTGGCGCGACTTTGTTTTTGACGACTTTGATTTTCGTGCGGCTGCCGGTCACGGTGCCGTCGGTGGCTTTGATTTGACCGATGCGGCGGATGTCCACGCGCACGGAGGCGAAGAATTTAAGCGCACGGCCGCCAGGTGTGGTTTCCGGGTTGCCGAACATCACGCCGATTTTCTCCCGGATCTGGTTGGTAAAGATGCAGACGGTTTGCGCCTTGGAAATGAGGGCCGTGAGTTTCCGCATTGCCGCGCTCATCAAACGCGCTTGCGCACCCACAGTGGAATCACCGATTTCGCCATCAAGTTCTTGCTTGGTGACCAGTGCGGCGACCGAATCAAGCACGATAACATCGATCGCATTCGAGCGAACGAGCGCCTCACAGATTTGCAGCGCTTCCTCACCGGAGGATGGCTGCGAAATCAGAAGATCGTCGAGGTTGACGCCGAGTTTGCGGGCGTATTGAGGATCGAGCGCGTGTTCAACGTCGATGAATGCAGCCAAACCACCGCGTTTTTGGGCTTGGGCGATCACGGTGAGGGTGAGCGTGGTTTTACCGGAGGATTCCGGTCCGAAGACTTCGACGATCCGACCGCGAGCAAATCCGCCGACGCCGAGGGCCCGGTCGATCAAGAGATTGCCCGTGGGGATGACATCGACATCGACAACTTTGTCATCACCGAGGCGCATGATGGCGGCTTCGCCGAATTCTTTTTGGATGTGGGCGATAGCGAGGTCCAAATTGCGCTTGCGAGCCTCTTGGAGTTTTTCGTTTGCGGTTTCTTCTGCGTTTGCTTTTGCGGCCATATATGTGTGGTGGGGTGTTGCGAAACTTCTGATCGATATGCGGGCACACTGCAAGAAAAAAAGATGTTCACTCGAACAAAAAGTTGCCTTTTCTTGAAATCACGGCCGCAATCCACCGGTTTGTCCAGATAAACTGCCTGAAATACCCGTTCAACGGATGCGGGAAACCCGCAGTCGCTCGGCGACGACGAGCGCTAGAAACCTCGCATAATCCTCCTCACGCGTAGCCGAATTCAGCAAGTATGTGTAATGCTGCCAGTGGCGCATTTCTTCAAGCGCATTGGCCATGCGCAAGGCGATGACCTGCTCACTATCGGTGCCGCGTCCGGCGAGGCGGGCGTGCAATTCCTCGCCGCTGGGAGGCATCACGAATAAATCCACCATGGCCCGCCGGATGTCCGGATCCACGCAATGGCGGACTTGTTCGGCACCTTGCACGTCGATATCCATCACCACATCCGTCCCGGTGCCCAGATGCGAAAGAACCTCGGATTTCAACGATCCGTAAAGGTTTCCATGGACTTCAGCGTGTTCAAGGAAGTCGCCTGCCGCGAGCCTGCGCTCGAAATCCTGGCGGCTGAGGAAATGATAATCCCGCCCATCGATTTCGCCCGCACGCGGTGGCCGGGTGGTGCAGGAAATCGAATAACGGGCCTCGCCAGTATCCGCGAGGCGCCGGCAGAGCGTGGTTTTCCCGGATCCCGAAGGACCGGAAACGACAAGAAGCATCCCTGAACGTGCGGACATGGCGGGATCATGAATGACCAAGGACCCGCGGCCAAGTGAGATTCGGATTTTTCGTCGTTCCTGATTTCATCAAGCAGCCAATCAGAATTTGCGGAAATTTGCGGATTGCCTGCTGGAATGAATCCACCGACGGTTTCCGCCACTGTCATGTTGCTTCCGGTATTCCGAGATTTGATCAAACCCCAGTGGCGGGCGGTGCTCGAGGAACTCAAACGCTCAGGCGGCCAGTCCGCCAGCGACCTGGCCCGCGCCACCGGTGGCGGCTACATGGCCGTGAAAACCCATTGCGAAGAACTCACCAAAGCCGGCTACGTGATTCGCGCCCGATTGCCCCGCACGGCCATCGGCCGACCCGAAATCTTCTACAGCCTGGCGGCCAAGGCGGACGCCTTGTTTCCCCAAGCGGGAGTCGATTTCACCCTTGCTCTGCTAGATGAAATGAAACGCATGTATGGCGAATCCGGGCCGGAAAAGTTGTTATTCCAATATTTTCAAAAGCAACAGGAGTCATGGGCCAATCTGCTCGGGAAAATCCCTCTACCCGTCGAGCGGGCGAAAAAACTCGCAACTCTCCGCAGCAGCGAAGGGTGCGCAAGTTCTTGCGAATGCGAACCCGCATCGCCTATCCGGATCATCGAACTCCACAATCCCCTGCAGAGAGTTTTTGAACAATACCCACGGGCGATCATCATGGAACTCCGGATGCTCGAAGCTTTGCTCGGCACCCGCGTAACTCGCCACGAACTTCCCGGCGGGCGACAATGCCCGCCGCGCATCGCTTTTGAAATTTCCTGAATGCCGAGATGAAACGCAAGGCTAACGAAGCCGTCACGCGCCAACTGGAACTCGAACAACAACTCGAAGGAAGAATCCAAGGACCAATCATGTAAAAACCAATGCGTGATGGCGAAGCGCATTCCATTGGCTCCTCATGGTCATGCGAATCACCGCCCCGGGCCCACTACACTTCACCAAACCCTGATCTGCCACTGCCGTTGGTCCTTAGCAGGACAACCACCGATCACAAGCCGACCGGATGGCGTAAGCACCGCGTGATCTGGAAAATCGAGTGAAGTCATCGTCCCTTCCGGCTCACGAATTGGAACAACCAACCGGAATTGAGGAGTGATTACTTTAGCCCGCCAAGTATTCACCTCAGGCTCACCGAACATCGCTGAAAGATCACCGCAGAACTCTTGCAAGATCAATACCTCAGTAGCCTCACCCGGCCTGCCCAGACGGGCTTTAACCCGCTCCTCCGGGCGGGCAAACACCTTGCTCTTTCTGATAGACCCATCCATCGGAGAGAGTGTGACCCGCAGCGGTTGATCTGTCATATTCTCAAGCCTCTCCGGAGAGGGAATCCCATCGTTAATCCGCCAACGCCACCACTTGGTGTAAACGATTAACGTCATCTTACCTCCCCAAAGTTCGATGCCGCCATCTTGTCCAAGTGTCACGGATTCTACGTATCTGAGCTCGCCAATGTTGATATCCCTGACATGCCATCGCTCGGCACCGGTGGTCAGATTGAGCGCTGCGATGTGGACATGTTCCTGTCCGCTGGTCTTAGAGTTCCATGCAATCACCATCTGATCGTTCGCCTGATCCATAAGCCATTCGACCCTACAAAATCGGCCATCGTCCCACAGGATTTCATGTTGCCAGCGAACGCCGCCATCCACGCCAGACCGGTTCTGTATAATCCAAGGTAATTTCCCTTCCACGCACGGCGGAGGAATCACCACCATCGCGCCACCATTCTTCAGGTGTTGGATTTCAGCAGGGCGATCGAATCCATCGCGTGCAACATTCAAGTCATCCTCCCACAGCAAAACGCCGGTCTTCATATCCAATGCGGCGACGAACCGACGATACTCACCCGAGATTTTGCGAATGCCCGAAACCCACAGCGCGCCCGATTCACTCGCAAGGGGAATGGCCGTCAAGGATGATCCGCTATCGGTATTATCCAAACTCCAGTTCCACAGCAGGTGACCATCGATTCCCGCGTATTTAGAAACCACCTTGTTGGCACCAAACCGGGCCGCCGCAATTTCCCAACCCACCAGCACATCGCCTGCAGAATCAATGGATATGATCGGCTCGGTCATCATGTTAGGAAGTGCCTTGTCCTCACGGGTCTCCCAGCGGACCCGGCCGTCGGCCGCATCATAACACAGAATTCGCAGATCACGGCCCGAGCCATCAGTCCGGAAATAGCCTCCTGCCACCACGATCTCGTTTCCCCGTGAATCCTTGCCTGCCGCCAAAGACAACACCGACCCGTCCCCCTCCCGAATATCCGACCAAAGCAGCAGTGCCTGATTTCTCTGCCACCAAAAACCGGCCGCTACTAAGAGAATCACGACCAAAAACACCGCAATGCTCCCTTGTCTGGATAAGAAAAATCCCGCCAATATCCGAAAAAATCTCACGTCGGTAGCCTAGATAGAATCATAACGAAGGTAAAGCCCACTGCGCTTCGAGACAACGAGTTGTTCATCATATTCGATAGTTTAAGTCTGGGCAGCACCGAGTGTTATAAAACCCTCACTCGCAAGTCTCTCATGCTCCACAGCAAGCCCTTCGCACCGCTGCCACTCCCGCGCATCGCCCGCGCCCCGTCCTTGCGTTTGGGCCCAAACCTCTCTCGCGCACTCACAAACGCCTCGTTCACAAACTCTTTGCTGCCAATCACCGCCCCGTCCGTAAAATACCTCACGCGACACCGCAGCATCTTCGCCATTCGAAGATCTTTGAGCACGGTCTCGTTGTCCTTGCTCTCCAACATCTCCGCCGTGTTCATCGTGCTCTGACCAAGACCATTGTCTTTCCCCGCCACCTCAGCGCGTCCCGGTTTCCGACCTAACGCAAGTCCCATCAACCGCCGATACAAGCGTGAAACTTCCAACCATTTCTCCGAATCGAATCCCACTCCTTGATCACAATAATACGCCCGCACCAAGCCTTCACGCGCCTTTTTCCCATTCCCTTTCTTTCCGCCACCCACCGCCTCGCCATAACTGCTCCAGCGATAATCCGCCGGATCTTTGACCATGCCTGCCCTAACCGGGTTGAGATCAATATAAGCTGTGATCGTTCGCGCAGCGATCCCGCTTTCTACAATCACACTCTTAAACCGCTCTTCCCACAGCGTCCCCGTCCGCGCATGCGTCCGGTTAAACCAGCGCGTAAAACGGATCAACAAACCCTTCATGAACTGACTCAAACTGTGCATTCGATAGCAAAACCGCCCATGCACCTCCGTCGCCCAAGTCTCATTCTGGGCTCTTCTCGCCTCCAACAATTCCTCCGCCACCTCTGCCACAAAAGCCTCGGAATAAAGCGCGGATAGGCGCTGCAACAGTTCCTTGTCAGACAGCCCACCCGCCGCCATCGGCGGCACTTCCAGCAGCAGATGGAAGTGGTTGGACATCAAGCAATAAGACAGCACCCGACATCCCGAAAAGTTCTCATACATTCGCAGATACATCCGGAACGCCTCACATTCCCTCTCCTCAAAAACAAACCGCCGGTCCACCACCCGCGAAATACAATGGTAAATCGCCGGCTTCGAAACCGAATCCCCCCACTCTGCCAGCCATCTCGCTCTTCTCACGTCAGGTGTCCTATCAACGCTGCATCAGCATGCAAGCAAATATTATAATTATTTATCTGTCACTACTTAAGTTAGAACAAATCAAATCAGCTCGATCGCCTTGATTGAGATCCCGAAGAATCCTTGTTGCCCACAAGTCTGCCCTCCAATATCTAAAGAGCCTCGCAGCCGCAGGCTGCCATGATGCCCGATCTCAAATTTCACACCTCAATTTCAAATGTCCCACACCCTCCCCGTCGAACACACCGATTCGACCAACGCGCAAATTCTCGCGATTTCCGAAGACCTCATCGCTGGCTTCCAAAGCCAACCTTTTCATGTGATAGCCGAAAAATCCGGTGTCCCGCTTGAGACGGTGATCGGGCGCATCCGCGCCATGCAGGAAGCCGGAATCATCCGCCGCGTCCGCCAGACCTTGCTCTCTACCAAACTCGCCCACGGCGCACTCGTCGCCTGGAAAGTCCCCGAGGAGAAACTCAACGACGCCTTCGATTTCATGGCGAACCAAGACCCCTTCTCCGGCCACGTTGTCATCCGCTCCACCGACACCGACGTATCAGGCTCCGGCTATCGGCTGTGGACCACCCTGAAAGTCCCCGTAGGCCAATCACTCGATGATCACTCGAAGGCTCTTATGCGCCTCACCGGTGCCACCGAATATCTGCTCATGCCTGCCAATGGCGTATTTGCCCTTGGCGTCGGTCACACCCGCCGCAAAACCCTCGAACCCGGCGATAAATCGGACGAACCCGCCGTCATGATGACCACCGCCACCGTCGAACTCACCGCCGAGGAATGGCGCGTCCTTCTCACCCTCAAAGAAGAACTCACTCTGGACGAAATCCGCGAGAATCCATGGTCTAACCGAGCGGCAATCGCTGGCGTCACACTCGAGCGCTTCTGTGAAGTCGCGGAAACACTCAACTCGAAAAAAGTCATCGGCCGCTTTTCCACCTTCCTCGAACACGTCAAACCCTCCGCCACCGGCGAGCGCGTCACCCGTTTCAACGGCCTCTTCCACTGGGCCGTGCCCAAAGGCCGCGAAATCGAAGGCGGGGCACAAGTCGGCCGCCACTTTTGCATGACCCATTGCTACTGGCGCGAGGGCGGCCCGCAGTTCGGGAATGTGAATATCATGGGCGTTGTCCACGGCACCGAAAAAGACCGTGTTCTTGAACACAAAGCTGCCATTGATCGCCACCTGGAATCCGTCGGCATCCCGGTATCCTACACCAATGTCTTCTGGGGCGGACGATCGGAAATCAAACCCTCTGAAATTTCTCCCAAAATCTATGCCGAATGGCACGCGCAACACGCCGGGTGAGACACCACCCCCACCCAGCGGCCACCGCTCCAGAAGTCCACTAAAATTCCGTAGATTTTGCGTGAACCATCCACTAGATCCTGATGGACTTGCCTTAACCCATGCAAGCGACTCTTCTACCGCCACGCAAACCGGCGTTTTGTGCGCCCATCACTTCCAATCGCGAACTCGGCTCATGCTTAATCGCCAATGTGCCCATGCAGGAATTACTGGCAGCAGACCTCCGCCGTGCCGGCTTGCAACTCGTCGAACCTGAAGACGCAGAACCTCGGGCCATTCGTATCCCCATCGATAATTGGATTGAACTCGGCGCACTCCTGCTGCTCGGACGCAATGTCGAATCCGCTCGCCTCGTCGACGGCGACGGCTACACCCTCGCTTGGAAGGGCTGCGCAGATCCCGACGATTGCTTGGAAAAAATTGTCACTGACGCCAATTGCTTCCCTGTCGTTTACCCCTGGGACCTGCTTCGCATGAATGAAGAAGTGCTTTCCCTCATGGACGAAACCTCGCTGCTCGGTGAGATCAGTCCATTGGCCAGCCTCTCGGGTGCCATCCGCCTTGGCAATGGCTCACGCATCCTCCCGGGAACCGTTATCGAAGGTCCGGTCATCATTGGCCCCAATAGCCAAATCGGCCCGAACGCCTACATCCGCGGGGCTACCAGCATTGGCGCAAATTGCTTCGTCGGAAACGGAGCCGAAATCAAAAACTCCATCATCTATAACAATTCCTACATCTCCCGCCAGTGCTACGTCGGAGACTCAATCATCGGCTCCCACGTCACGCTTGGTGCCGGCACCTGCACGGAAAATCATCGCCACGATGGCCGCCACCATTCCTCCATGGTCCAAGGCAAACCCATCAATACAGGAAGACTCAAACTCGGTGCCATCATCGGCGATGGCGTCAGCACCGGCGTCAATACCTCCATCGAGGCCGGTGTCAAAATTGGCATTGCCCGCATGACCACGCCAGGCACCATCGTTACCAAGGACCTCATGTGACCAAATCGTCACAACCACCGGATTCTGAACCCGGTGATCTCCCGCCAACTTCATCAACGACATGCAGCGCATTCTGATTGTAGAAGACGAACAGGACATCGCCGACCTCATTGGCTTTAATCTCCAACGTGCCGGATACGAGGTGATCAAAACCCATGATGGAATCACCGGTACTAACGTCGCACTCCGCGAGCGCCCGGATCTCATCGTCCTCGATCTCATGCTCCCCGGCCGCGATGGTTACGCGGTCTTCCGTGAACTCCGCCGCGATGCCCGCACTGTTAATATTCCCGTCATCATGCTCACTGCCCGGGCACAAACCGAAGACCGCATTCAAGGCCTCGAAGCCGGCGCTGATGATTACCTAACCAAACCATTCAGCCCCAAAGAACTGATGCTCCGCGTGCAAGCCATTCTCAAGCGCGCTGAGGCTCCTCCCGGTGCCGTGGACTTCTCTCACGGCCCATTCCGTTTCGATAAAACCTCACTGAAATTTTACCTCGATAACGAACCCGCCGAACTCACTTCCACCGAGTTTAAACTCTTACTATTCCTCTGCGAACGCGCCGGCAAATCCCAAGATCGCAACGACCTTCATCGGACTCTATGGGGCTACAGCGACGCCGCTCACAGCCGCACCCTGGACACCCACATGAAACGCCTCCGCCAGAAACTCGGCGTCCACGGATCATGGGTTGAGACTATCCGCGGTATCGGCTATCGTGTCATCCAAGGCGCTGAATGATCACTACCTCCTCGCTCTTCATCCTCGCCGCCATCGCCGCCCTAGCGGCCATCATCTTTCTTGGACTGCTTGCACTCCGACTCCGCCACTCCCGCGATGCCCTCGCATCCAATATCAACGATTGGAAACGTCGTCTCGAGTCTGACCTACAACAAGCCCGCGAAGAACGCAACCGCCTGCTCGATGCTCTCAGCGATGCTTTCCTCCTGATCGATTCAGAATCCATTATCCGCTTTGCCAACGCCTCCGCACACCAACTCTTCAAATGCCGGGATCTGGTCAACCGCCCGGTCCGTGAAATCTTTCTCGACCCCCGTCTCGCCGACGCCTTGCTTCACTGCCTCGAAACCGGCGAACCCGTACAATCCCGTGTCCTACTCACCCAACAAACCTCTCCCCGCGGCGACCTCGAAAACCGCGGCATCAACGCGTGGCTAATCGATGCTGCCCAAATCACCGATCCGGAAGGCACTTTCACTACCACCCGCGTCATTATCCGTGACATGACCACCGAACACCAAACCGAGCAAATCCGCAAAGACTTCGTCGCCAACGCATCCCACGAATTGCGCACTCCCATGGCCATCATCAATGGCTACCTCGAAAACCTGTTGGACGACAACATGCTCGAAGATCCGGAAATGACCCGCCGATTCCTCTCCGTCATGCGCAAACATGCTGATCGCATCTCGCGCATTGTCGAGGACATGCTTGTCATCTCCCGCCTCGAATCTGGCGAGGCCAGCACGCTCAAAGTGGAACCCTTTCGCTTCCGCTCCTGCATCAAGGACATCCTCGAACGTCTCGAATCGGTGATCCGTAGCCAAAACACCTCCATCGCCATCACCATGTCGGATGAGTCCCTCACCTTGCATGGCGATCGTTTCTACTGGACCCAAGTGCTTTTCAATCTCGTCGAGAACGCCCTCAAACAAAACCCCCACCCCGGACTTAAGATCGAGATCGGTTGCGAAGACGCGCCAGACTGTCACCGAATTTGGATCGCTGACAATGGTATCGGCATCCCCAGCGCCGATCTCCCTCACATTTTCCGCCGATTCTATCGAGTGGAAAAACATCACTCACAGCGCGAAATCAAAGGCACCGGCCTCGGCCTATCCATCGTCAAACGCGCCATCGAAGCCCACGGTGGCAACATCACCGTCACCTCCGTTCCCGGCCGCGAAACCAAGTTTCTCATCACCCTCCCTAAGGACGTCCAAACGTCTGAAGATTCTGCCGCTTAAAAAGCAATCAAGTCCCTTTTTTGCTGGCAGCCTAATGTGGCCATCTTCACTGTTTCGCAGTTACGCGCGGCCATGACTACCCGCGTCATCGTCTCCCTCGTCCGATCGCAGCTGGGCCAAGAACAGCCGCATCCGCTCTCGAAACTTCATGAACTCAGCCCTCACTCAACTCATCCGAGATGCCTTTGCAAGCCAGGCCACCGATGTCTTCATCGTTGAAAGTGAACCACCTCGCATTCGACGCGAGGGCGAAGTGATCATCCTCCACGATGGACCCATCCCCCGCGAAGCGGTTGAAGAATTCTGGAAATCCTGTGGGATCGACCCCGCCACTCATCCGGAAGCAGACGTCTCATGGCGCATGCCCGAGGGCAGCCGCCTCCGTGTGAACCTCTACCACACCCTCGGCCGCCTTGCCGCCGTCATGCGGCCTATCAGGAATGATATTCCTCCTTTCGAGCAACTCGGCCTGCCCGCCGACTTGCTCCAATCATGGATGCAACGCCGTTTTGGACTGATTCTCATCACCGGCCCTACCGGCTCCGGCAAGTCCACGACCGTTGCGTCATGCTTGGATTGGATCAACCGCCACCTTGCCCGACACATCGTCACACTCGAAGACCCCATCGAATTTCTGTTTGAAAACAAACTTTCGTTGTTCTCACAACGCGAGATCAGGCAAGACTCGAAAACCTTTGCCACCGGCTTGCGCGCCGCCCTGCGCCAGAACCCGGACGTGCTCTTCCTCGGAGAAATTCGCGATACCGAGACCGCCATCACCGCCCTCCAAGCGGCAGAGACCGGCCACCTTGTCATCTCCACCCTCCACAGCAGCAGCGTCGTCGAAACCGTGGACCGATTGACGAACTTGCTAGGTTCGGAATCCTCCGGTACACTCAGCTTGCTCGCCTCGCAACTCATCGGAATTCTCTCTCAGCACCTGCTGCCGCGCCTCGGTGGGGGTCTATTCCCAGCACTCGAATACCTTCAAAATGAGGCGACCACTCGCCGCTGGATTCTAGAAAGCAAACTCACCGAACTCCATGACCATCTGCATAAGGCGCACGGCCCGTCGAATTGCTCGATGTTGGATTACCTCGTCGCCTCCACCCAACAGGGATTTGTCGATCCAGACATCGCCCGCTCCGCCTGCGCCAGACCGCAGGATTTCGATCGTGCCATGCGTGGAATCAGTGGCTAATGCAGGCGGCAGGCGCGCCCGCCGCTGCGTGATGGACACGGAAAACTTGGCAAGCGAATAAGAATTTTGATCGCGTGATGAGAAAATCTTTGGATAGTCAGCCCAACACATGATCAGTGACATTACTGAATATCTAAAAGCCGCCGTCGCCATGGGCGGGTCAGACTTACACCTGAGCGCGTGGGCCCCTGCCTGCGCCCGCGTCCATGGCACGATTTCCCCGCTAGATGATCAAATCCTCGATCCGGAAACCGTCCGCAGTCTGATTTTCGATAGTCTTACAGAATCACAACGCGCCACCCTCGAACAGGAGTTGGAACTCGACTACGCCCTGCAAGTCAATGGCGTCGGTCGCTTCCGTGGCAATGTCCACATGGCGCGTGGCAACGTCGAGGCCGCCTTCCGTTACATCACCCAAGACATTCCCGAACTCGAAAACCTTGGCCATCACGACATCGTCCGCCAATTTTGCAACCTTCGCAGTGGGCTCATCCTAGTCACCGGCATTACCGGCTCGGGCAAATCCACAACGCTTGCTGCCATGGTCAAACTCATCTCGCAGACTCGCAGCGGCGTGATTATCACCATCGAAGATCCTGTGGAATTCAGTTTCCAACACAGCTCTTGCCTCATCAAACAACGCGAAATCGGCGGTGACACCAAAAGCTTCCCACGCGCTCTGCGCCAAGCACTCCGCCAAGACCCGGACGTGATCGTCATCTCCGAAATGCGCGACCTCGACACCATCCGCATCGCCATCACCGCCGCCGAAACCGGCCACCTAGTGCTATCCACCCTCCATACCTCCGACGCCCCGCAGACGATCGACCGGATCGTCGATGTCTTCCCCGCCGATCAACAACCTCAAATCGTCTCCCAACTCTCCAATGCCCTCCAAGGCATCGTCTGCCAACGCCTCATCCCTCGGGCGGACGGCGAGGGACGCGTGCTCGCCAGCGAAGTACTGGTTCCCACCTACGGTATGCGCAACTGCATCCGCGAACGCAAATTGGAACAAATCGTCGGCCTCATGGAAATCGGCCAACGTGATGGCAACCGCACCATCGATGAAAGCATCGCCGCTCTTCTCGAAGCCAACCTCATCACCCGCGAAGAAGCTCTCTTCAATTGCCGCGAGCGCAAGCTCTTCGATGCCCCGCCCAAACCTGCTCAAAAAACCAAATCGATCTGGACCTAACTCATCATGGAAGCACCAAGCCCACGTTACATCATTTCCCGCGCCGCATTTCTAATAGCAATATTGATCGTCTTTCTCATCGGACTTAAATACTACAAAAAACATCAACGCAAAAGCGCCATCTTCGCTGGACTACAATCAATCACCAGCGATAGCTCGTTCTTCCAGCAATTTTACGCCAAGGACGCCCACCAATCACTGATCCGCGCCATCGGCCTGATCGCTGAAGCCAAAACTCTCGGAGTGGAGCCAGAAGACGCGATCAACCGTGGCATGGGCATCGAACCGAAAATCTTTGCGTCCGACACCGACCGCAAAGAACCCCCGGTCCGCGAAAGAATCATTCGCACCTGCCTGCGCTCCAATTACGAAAATTTCATCAAGCTGGGATATACGGCGGATTTTCAAACGCTCACCTCTCTAAAACAAGGTGAATTCCCGCCCATCCCTTCCGGCCCACAAAGCGGTCAAAGACCTGAGATCGCCAATCTGATCCCCTCTGAAATTTCTCCGGGCATGGAAAAAGTCATCGCCAATCTGGAAATCCGCCCACCTCACACCGAGGACCGCAAGCCAACCGATATCGAATTAGCCGCCGCCAAGAAACTCGCAAGCGACCTATCCAGCGCCCGCATTATCGAACAAGCAGTTCGCGACCGGATTATCAAAGGCTTGTCACCGCCCGCCCCCGCTCCGCCCCCCTGATCAGGGCAGCTGGACCACCGCGAAGCTTCATAAAAAGAAGCGACGGAACGTGTACACCCCTGCTTAAATCACCGCTCCCAAGCGCTAATCCTTTAACATATCACTCCGAGCCCGGCGATTGCATAAATGTCGCCAGCGGCTTCACCAGATTCGTCGGCAACGGGAATACCCGCTCAAAAATGTTAGGGGCGATTTCCTGCGTCTGGGTGTATGCCACCCGGATCATTTCGAGTTTGGCATCCAGATTATCGATGTAGTGGAGAGCGAAGGCTTCTGGCGTGCGCGGCAAAACCGGAGAGCCGAAAGCATGCTCTCCATGATGACTCCCAATGAGGTGTAGCAAGTGCAGGCGGGTGTCCTCGGAACCGGGCTTCAGATCTGACCACACCGCAGCATCGGCTGCTTCCATCAGATCCCGCCACAGTTTGTTGACCAACTCGATGCCGAGGGGAATATGACCTAACATTTCACCATGAATACTCAGTGTTTGCGCAAAGCCATGCTCAGGATACGAGTTTTCCCACAACTTCCCGCTGTCGTGAAACAAAACTCCTGATAGAAGAAGATCGCGGTTGAGTTCCGGATAGACCGGACAGAGCGCGGCGGCGGCACGCATCATTTGCGCAACGTGTTCCACCAGTCCTCCCCGCCGGGCGTGATGATTCTTTTTCGCCGCGGCAGTACGACGGAAGCGATCACCAAGTTGCGTGAAAAACAACTGGCAGAGCTCATGCAACCGAGGATCGTTGATTGATTCGCAAAGCCGCTTGATTTCCTCAAAATCAAGATCCTGCTTTTCCCGCACAGCCGCATCACCGGCGTAAAAATCGCCGAGCACCTGGTCGTCGGGTTGATGGAACGTGAGATCGCGGGCATCGAAACCGTATTGGTTCTGCGTCCACTTGGCTTCAAGCCGAAACACCTCACCAATGTCCAAGGCATCAGCCTCTTGATAGATCGGCGAGTCTGACCAAATCTTAAGCGTGAAGTGCCCCGTAGCATCCGCAAAAGCTAGCTCCAAATAAGGCTTGTCCGCCTTGGTTTTGCGGGTGGCACGGGACTGGAGCTGCGCGTGAATGGCCGCCAAAACAGGTGTTTCTCCGGCTAGTTCCTTGAGGGCTGAAATGGTGATTGGACTCACGCCTGAGAACATGCACTCAGTAGGCACGGCTGTCACGCCCAGAGAGACACGAGACGACACGCCAAGAATCCCTTCATCAAACGTAAGGACGATAGGCTGTTTCAGCGGTGCACTCGGCCTTGGAGGTCGGATTTGAGAGCGCGAAAATCACCGGACGTTCGTTGAACTCCGCCATTCGCGCGTCGATCTCATCAGTGAACGTGGTCGGCGTTTCGGAAACACCGATCAAGACGGTGGGACGCAGGCTTTCCAATGCATCGGCCAAGGTTTCCACCGACGGATGTACCTTGAATGTCGTCGTTGAAACTGCAGATCCGCTTCTGATAATTGTGCAGCAACCGGAAAGCATTGGTGTTGCCGAAGTGGCTCAGGTTGATGAAGGAAGTTGGCGTGAGTGCATCAACCCCATCCGCAGTCGTCGCCTTTCCGGCGCACTCTCTATGTCTTGTTAAATAGGGTTTGGGTAAATAGCGCTTACATCCTCATCCGACATCCAGCCTCTCAATCCGGTTCCCGAAACCTCAACATAGTGGAAACCTTCTTTGGATTCAAGAATCCACACTATGTGACCCGTTCCGGGCGTTCCGATAGATTCGGCCTTTTTAAAAGGTGAAAGCCTCACCACTGCGGATTTCGTTAGAACAACCCCGCGATTTACCTCATCACGCCTCAGATAAAGTATCACCGCCCCACCAATAATTAAAAACCCGGCAAGCCCCGCTAAGATCCGTGTGCCAATAATCATCCACCGCCGTCGCATACGCAGACACCCGCACAGCAAGGCCAAACCACCAAGTAACAGCGCACTACCAGCCACAAGCCATGACCATTCATTCAAACTCAAGTAATTAAGAAACACATCCATTACCGGATGACGGTCGGACTCTTCAAATGCAGTCGCTGCTTTGCGGGCGAGATCAAGATTCGTCAATAAATCCGGATCACGCGGCGTGAGCAATCGGGCGCGTTCGTAGGCCAGAATAGCGTATCCGTATTTCCCAAGCCGTTGTTCGCAATTCCCTAGATTAAACAACACAGATGCACTTGGTCCCTCACTGACCAGAATTTCTTGATAGATAGCCGACGCTCCCGCGATATCTCCGGCTTCGAACTGATGGTTCGCCTTATCAAAAAGTGACTCATCAGCAACGGCAAGCCCCGCTAGCAGACCGTAAATAATTGTCAGAAAAATTCGTTTCATATCAACGGGTGGATGGATTGAAAGATGCCATGGCCTCATCCAGAAGCAATTGCCACTCTGGCAGGATGCTGACACTTGCCTGGCGGCCGTAAACATGAAGATCTGCCTCGCGAAAAAAGCTGAAAATGGGCGAGTCTTGAGCAATACGCGCGCTGATTTCAGCTGAGGTAATCGCCTGCGGCGGCTGATTCCAACGCGCTCCAAGCCCAGCTTGGATGGCGAGCCGCCCGGCAGCAAAAAAGCCGGGAATATCCTTCTCCGCCGCGCAGCGTTCAGCAGCAGCCAAGGCCTCCTTCACCATTTTTCCCATAGCCGCCTTTGCCAAACGCTGAGGATCGCTCAGGCGGCGGCGAGTCCAAGCAATCAACCCACCAAGCACACACAATCCACCTCCGATACCTAGCAAGAAAATAAATGCGTGGCGAAACACCAAAGGCATCAATTCACCGGGTGCGGTCATGGCCAAATGCTGCCCAATCAGTTCCCGCTCTTTTTTCGCCGGCTCAGGTCCGGCATCAACCACAACAGACTTATCATCGACCATATTCTCTCCTAACACTCTGATTTTCCTTACCGGACTCGTGATCGTCTTGTAGGCCACAGCCTTGGGATCGAAGAAACTAAAATCCATCGTTAGATCCTGATCCCCACCCCTACGCGGCACGGCACTAAACTGGAAAACCTTACTGCCGGAAAACGAGGCCTGATCTCCTGCGGTGAACTCATCTTTTCCGGGATAGGTCTTCCAATCATCCGCCGGATTCACATTGGGTGCATTCATCAGAGCGAAATTGCCCGTTCCACTGAGCCGTGCACGGATCTGTTGAGGCTCGCCAGTCTTCCAATCGGACGGAATTTCCTCTCCAGCAAACTTGAATTCACCGACCGCACCTGTAAATCCATCGGGACGTCCTTCTGTCGGAAGTGCCCGCACTTCAATTTCCTGATCATCGGATTTTAACGTGACATCCTTCTGAATCATCGGCGCGTTCAAATCATCGAAAAAACGATCAAAATTAGGATCTCCAAACGGCCCACTTTTCGGCCTCGCGGTTTTTAATGCCGTTGTATCACGAACGGCAACGGTCGCATTCAACGAGAGTGAGACCGGGTATTTCCCGGATTTGGTCGCTGAAATCCCGCCAAACCAAGTGACCACCAAATAATTTTTACCGTCCTTCATTTCGCGGGTTTGTTGCGGATTATCGTTCACATTATGAAGCGTGAATGCCACGCCTTCAGGCTGGATTCCGCTGCGAAGTTGGGCGCGTGCCGCTTCGGGAATCCATGCACGAATCCGGACTGGAGCTATCTCACCGACATAGACGTGCTTGCGTTCAGTGGTTGCAAGCTCAACCGTTAGAAATCCAAAACGATTTTTACCTTCGTCGCCCGCATTTTCTGACTCATTTCCAACCCCGGTCGATGCCTTACCCGAATCAAGCACCTTGAGCTTGAGCGGCTGAGTCGCATATCGATTTCCGTTCAAAACGATGGCAATCGATGGAATCTGATAGTCACCAGGAACATTGGACCCAACACTATATTGAAAGTTTGAAGAAATTGAAGTACGGCCATTGATCATCTGTATCTGCTGGCTTTGTCCCCGCGGCTGAATGATCAGGTTTTCAACTTGCGGGATCTCCGGTTGGCCAGCCCTAGCACCGGAAATCCGCAATGTCATGATCGCACCAGTTCCCGCCGGAACGGTCTCGCGATCCAATTGCGCATCGACTTCCACCTCTGCCGCAAAAAGACCGACAGACATCATCATCCAAGCCCAAACGCATAAGTATAGGCCATGCGAAATCATCCTGTAATATTTAAAAATCACCATGTCTTTCCTTTCGTTGAATCATCAGGCCGGGCGAGACGATTGGGCGGCTGTTGTGGAATGGGTATCACGGTGCGTTGATCACGGCGAAGCGCTTCCAGTAACTGCCTGGCCTCTTCCTTGGTCATTTCCTGCTTCTCGCCGCGCTCATTACCTACGCCTTGCTCTTGTTTTTCTCCGGGCTTTTTCTCGCCATCTTGGGTCTCTTCGGATTTGTCGTCTGACTTCGATCCTTGGGACTCTTTCGGATCTTTCCCTTCATCGGGTTTTTCACCTGCTTTGGGCTTTTCACCTGCTTTGGAGCCATCTTTTTCATCGGACTCCTTCTCCTTCTGCTTCTGCTTTTCCTGATCTTTTTTCGCTGAGCCCTCGCCGTCTTTGGATTCGTCTTTCTCCTTCTGCTGCTGATCTTTGTTCTCTTCTGGATCTTTGCTCTCGTCCTTGGATTGGTTCGGTTGCTGGTTCTTGAGTTCTTCCAGTTTCCGCTTCACCAGAGCCTTGTTATACTTGGCATCCTCATCGGCTCCGTTCAATGAAAGCGCATCTTCATAGGCTTTGATCGACTCCTCCCACGATTTGATGGTTTCCTTGGGACTCTTCTCCAAAGTCCCCTGCCCCACCCGGTAGAGAGAATTACCAAGGTTGTAATAGGCCAATTGCTGAACCTTCAGATCCTGCGTCCGTAGTGAGCTTTTGAGATCTTCCGTAGCCTTGTTAAAATCTCCGCCAGCATACGCTTCGGTGCCTTGGTTGTATATCACACGAGCATCAGTCTCCGCAGCGCGGCTTTGTGAAATATGCGTCGCTCCCAAGCAAATCATTAGAACTGCTGTGGATCGTTGGGCTAAACTCGATTTCCCAGCTTGTTGAGTCTTTTCTCTCACCCGACGGCGGTCACCGATAAAAAAATCCAATAACAGAAGGATGATCGCAGCGCCGAGCGGCCACTCGAAGCGCTCCAAGGGAATGCGCTCCATCCGCTGGTTCAACTCGCTCTTCGGCACCAAACGCAATCGCTCTTGATAGATTGTATCAAGCCCTTCCGCACCTCGACCAAGTGGAGCGTAAAGCGCATTGGTCGTCTCGGCGATCTGCTTCAGAGTTGACTCATCAAGTGTCGTTTTTACCACCTTTCCCTTCTCATCCCGCAAGAAATCCGTCCGTCCGTTCCGATACCGCACGGGAATCGAGGCACCTTCAGAGCCTCCAACCCCAACCGTATATATGGCCATTCCATTCTTGGCGGCAGCCTTGGCGGCATCGATGACATCCCCTTGTAGATCCTCTCCATCAGTCAGAAGAACGAGCACACGGTGGTTGTTGCCGTTTTCATCAAACAAACGCTCGGATTCCTTGATCGCACTCGCCAAATCCGTACCCTGCCGCGGAATCAAATCGGTATGCAATGCATTGAGCGACTCGCGGAAAGCATCATAATCCAATGTCAATGGACACAACGCAAACGCACTCCCGGCGAAAGGAATTAAACCCACACGATCACTTTCCAATCGCGCGACAAAATCAAGAATCCCGAGACGAGCACGCTCCAGACGATTTGGTGTTAGATCCTCCGCCAGCATGCTGCGTGAGGTGTCCACCGCGAACAAAATATCGATCCCTTTGCGTTTCACCTCACGCCATTCGTAACCCAACTGTGGCCGGGCGATCGCAGCAAATGCGAACCATACCGCCAACAACCACAGCCCGCGCTTCACATTGCGCAGTCGCGGCGAAAACCCCTCAGTCAGTCGCTTGCGAAAACGCAAATGAATCAACCGCCCTAAATCGGCATCGCGCCGCCGATCAAAACGCATGAACAATGCAACCAGCGCCGCGCAGACCAACAATCCCACCAACATCCAGATGGGTTGAGCGAAACGTAAGGATTCTTCAGTAAAAAATTTCATGGCAGGCGGCGAAAACGAGTTTGGCGGAGCACCATCTCCAGCAGAAGAATTCCAAGACCAGGCACAATAAACCAGAGATAGAGCTCCTCATATTGCTGGTATTTCTTGAGCTTTCGGGTGGACTTTTCCAGCTGATTGATCGATGCGTAAATCTCTTCTAATGAGTCGGTATCGGTGGCCCGGTACGACTGCCCGCCAGTCGCAGAGGCGACGGAGCGTAACATCTCCTCATCAATCTCCACTTTCATGGTTTGCAAATGAGTGCGTCCGAATCCATCCCGAACGGGCACCGGTGCTTCGCCGTGAGTCCCGGCACCAATCGTGTAAATCTTGATTCCGAGTGTCTTGGCCGCTTCGGCAGCTGTCAGCGGATTGACCGCGCCGGCATTGTTCACGCCATCGGTTAAAAGAATGACTATCCGCGACTTCGCGTCTGAGTTACGGAGATGGTCCACCGAAGAAGCAATCGCAGAACCGATGGCCGTGCCATCCTCGACTTGCCCCATCTGCAAGCTATCCAGACGTTTTGCTAGAAATTCGTGATCCAGTGTGAGTGGACTAACCAAATACGGACGACCTGCAAAAGCAACCATGCCTAGTTTGTCATTCGGCCGCTCACCGATGAATTTCCCGACCACATCTTTCACCACTTCAAGTCGATTCACCTGCTTACCCTCGAGTTTAAAATCCAGCGCTTCCATCGAACCGGAAACATCGAGCACGAGCACTATGTCGATACCACTCGCTTCAATGTCGGAAGATCCTCTGCCAAGGCGCGGTCGGGCCAGTGCGACAATCAGCAACGCGAACGCAAGCAGTCCAATGAAAGCAAGAAATCCGCCAATTTTCGAACGCGGACGGGCACCCACGCTTATCGCATCATCCGTGGATGGCATACGCAGTGCGACCGGCCTACCCCAACGGCCTTTCCAGATCGCCAGCACCGGCAGGAGCAACAGTAGCAGTAAAAACTGCGGATGTAAAAACTCGAAACTCTCAGTCATGGTTTGCCGAGGGTTAAGTCAGAAGATGTGGCGTTTATGAAAGCACGGGCAGTTTGCAACAGCTCGCTTCGTTGGGTGGCATCCAGACTTTTTCCCGCGAACTTCGCGAGATCGCAAGATTTCATGAAGGCTTTGAGGTGGTCGCTTTCTGCGATGATCGGTTCAGTGCCGTTACGCTCAATTTCACGGAAAAATTCCTCAGTCGTCCGACGTGGTGCAGCCAAGCCAAAACGGTCGGCGATGTATTGGCGTAGTGTCCACGCCACCTGATTTGCAAAAGCCTCAGCTGCAAGTGTTTCGCCCTTTGCTTCAAGCTTGGCCAATGAGGCAAGCGCGATTTCCGGCGGACTCTTGAGTTGTTGTTTTCGCTGATGTTTTTTCCAAAAGACCAAGGCTATCGCCATGATAACGAGGACTCCCGTAACTCCCACCCACAAGACAATCGGAAATTTTTCGGGTTCGGGAATATCAATCAGTGTCTTAGGCCCTCGGATATCCTCGGCCGCGTCCTGATTCTGCGCTATGAGATGACCGGACATGCAGGCAATCACTAACGCGAGACGAGAGATGAATTTACTAGCTAACATCTTGCAAAAGAGTTCAGCCCGAACGGTGGCGACGGCTGTTGAAAAATCCCATCAACGCGGGCATCCAGGTTTCCCCGTTGACGAATTCCAACAAATCCACACCCAGCGAGCGGATGCGAGATGCGGTCAATTCGCGGCGGCTTCGAGATTGCGCCTCATACGCAACTCTTACTTTCGCGCTGCCGGTATCGATCTCCACGACTTGTCCGCTCTCTGCGTCTTCAATCAGGATTCGGCCCACATCCGGCAGCGATTCCTCACGGGGATCGGTCACGGAGACGGCAATCACATCGTGACGGCGATTGGTGACTTGAAGTTTGTTGCGCAACTGGTTCAAACGCTCTTCGAGCGGCGTGCCCAGACGGAAATCCGAGACGAGGAAGATCACCGATTTTCGATGCACTACTTGATTGGCGAAATCCAAGGCTTTCGATATATCAGTACCGCCGCGAGTGGGTTTGAAAAACAGAGTTTCACGGATTAGCCGCATGATATGCGTGCGGCCTTTTCCTGCAGGAATGTATAACTCCACCGTATCACTGAAAAGAATCAGCCCCACCTTGTCGCGATTGCGAATCGCCGACGCAGCTAGCACACCGGCCGCCTCAGCAGCAAGTTCACGCTTCGAATCTGCAACCGATCCGAAATCCGAAGACGCACTCACATCAATCATCAATAGAATAGTGAGTTCACGTTCTTCGGTGAACATCTTGATGTGCGGCTCACCCGTGCGGGCGGTGACATTCCAATCGATCGTGCGTACATCATCGCCGGGCACATAGTTGCGCACCCGGTCAAAGTCCATGCCCCGACCCTTGAAAACACTGGCATATCGGCCGGCCATCGAGTCATCGACCAGTCGGCTCGTCCGGACTTCCATACGCCGGACGCGGCCCAGGATCTCCGCAGCGCGGGCCTCGTCCTCAAGTGTAACCGGAGTGCTGACTTTGGCTTGAATCATGGGACTGGCAGCTCGTCGAGAATGCGAGTGATGATTTTTTCGCTATCGAGACCTTCCGCTTCGGCCTCATAAGTAACAGTGACCCGGTGACGCAGAACTTCCATGGCGATGCTTTTCACATCATGCGGCGTGACATATGCGCGACCGTTGAGAAAAGCGTGTGCTCGGCTGGCGAGCGCGAGATTGATCGTGGCGCGAGGCGATGCGCCCACCCGAATCAACGGTGCCATGTGAATGCCGAAATCATCGGGGCGCCGTGTGGCATGCACGATGCGCACAATGTAGCGTTTCACTTTTTCGTCGAGATAAAGTGAGTTCACCACCGTCCGTGCCTGCTGGATGGACTCCAAACTAACAATCGGCGCGGGCGCTGGAAGATCTTCGGTGGTGCCTGCCAAATCCAGCACGCGGAGCTCTTCCTCCTCGGTTGGATAATCCATGACCACCTTCATCATAAATCGATCTAACTGAGCTTCTGGTAGCGGATAGGTCCCCTCCTGCTCCAACGGGTTTTGGGTCGCCAGCACGAAAAACGGTGACGGCAGAGCAAATGATTCCTCACCGATTGTAACTTGTTTTTCCTGCATCGCTTCTAACAAAGCGCTCTGCACCTTGGCGGGTGCGCGGTTGATTTCATCGGCTAGGATGAAATTCGCAAATACGGGTCCGTGTTTGACGCGAAAGCGGGCTTCCCGCGGGTCGTAAATCTCAGTTCCCACGATATCCGCCGGCAGCATGTCCGGAGTGAATTGGATACGGTTAAACTTGGCATTCACAAGCGAGGCGAGCGTCTTAAGTGCAAGTGTTTTTGCGAGACCGGGCACTCCTTCCAGCAGGATATGGCCTTTCACCATCAGGGAAATTAGCAGGCGATCCACCAAATCGGTTTGGCCGATCAAATAGCGGCCTATTTCTGAGCGGAGCGGGTGGATCCAGTGTGATGATTCGCGGACAAGGGCTTCTGCATCCGCCTGATTTGGCAACACTGGAGGAGCTGTTTTTGTTTCAAGTTTCGATGTCATTACGTGTGAAAGTGCATTGTGCTCTGGAAAAGTGAGTGTCGGCGAAGCCGAATTCACGACGACGAAGCGTCAAGTGGACTCGGGATCGTCTAAAATGCAACTCCAAGGCTAGATTTTCGTCCTGAGTCGGTCGCAGCTTCGCGCTCCTGACAGGTCATCTCTGAATTAACGAGATATATCAGTCTTCCCGCTACCGCAGCTGAGAATGAATTATGAACCTCCTGTTTTTAGCGCAGATGGCCGTCAAACCCTCACCCGCAGGTCTCGCATACTCCACAGCAACCCCTTCGCCCCGCTGCCGCTCCCGCGCATCGCCCGCGCCCCGTCCTTGCGCTTCGGCCCGAAGCGCTCTCGCGCATTCACAAACGCCTCGTTCACAAACTCTTTGCTGCCAATCACCGCCCCGTCCGTAAAATACCTCACGCGACAACGCAGCATCTTCGCCATTCTCAGATCTTTGAGCACCGTGCCGTTGTCTTTGCTCTCTAACATCTCCGCTGTGTTCATCGTGCTTTGACCCAAACCGTTTCCTTTCCCCGCCACCTCGGCTCGCCCCGGTTTCCTGCCTAACGCCAGTCCCATCAACCGTCGATACAAGCGCGATACTTCCTGCCATTTCCCGGAATCAAATCCCACTCCCTGATCGCAAAAATACGCTCGTACCAAGCCTTCGCGCGCCTTTTTTCCATTCCCTTTCTTTCCACCGCCCACCGCTTCGCCATAACTACTCCAGCGATAGTCCGCCGGATCTTTGACCATCCCGGCCCTAACCGGGTTGAGATCGATATATGCCGCCATCGTACGCGCTGCGATCCCGCTTTCTACGATCACACTCTTGAACCGCTCTTCCCACAGCGTTCCCGTCCGCGCATGCGTCCGGTTGAACCAGCGCGTAAAACGGATCAGCAAGCCCTTCATGAACTGACTCAAACTTTGCATTCGATAGCAAAACCGCCCATGCACCTCCGTCGCCCAAGTCTCATTCTGGGTTCTTCTCGCCTCCAACAATTCCTCCGCCACCTCTGCCACAAAAGCCTCGGAATAAAGCGCGGATAGGCGCTGCAACAGTTCCTTGTCAGACAGCCCACCCGCCGCCATCGGCGGCACTTCCAACAGCAGATGGAAGTGGTTGGACATCAAGCAATAAGACAGCACCCGACATCCCGAAAAGTTCTCATACATTCGCAGATACATCCGGAACGCCTCGCATTCCCTCTCCTCAAAAACAAACCGCCGGTCCACCACCCGCGAAATACAATGGTAAATCGCCGGCTTCGAAACCGAATCCTCCCACTCCGCTAACCATCTAGATCTTCTCACACGGTTCACTCTATCACCGCCGTTCCAATCCGCAAGGAATAATAATGTTTATTTATCTGTCACTATATATAAAAACGATCCCGCTTGCTCAGATCCGCTACTTTAATAGTCTTCCCGCATGTCATCCACTTTCGGCCAGGTTTTCCGCATCCACACCTTCGGCGAGTCGCACGGTGGCGGCGTCGGCGTCGTCATTGATGGCTGCCCACCCCGCATCCCGATCTCTGTGGAACAAATCCAGCACGAGCTCGACCGCCGTCGCCCCGGCCAATCCGAAATCGTCACCCCGCGCAAGGAAGCCGACACCGCCGAGGTCCTCTCAGGCCTGCAGGATGGAGTCACGCTTGGCACTCCGATTTCCATCATCGTCCGAAACACCGACCAACGCCCCGGCTCCTACGATGAAATGGCCGTCAAATACCGCCCATCCCACGCTGACTTCACCTACGATGCGAAATACGGCATCCGCGCGCCGTCCGGTGGTGGCCGCGCCTCCGCCCGCGAAACCATCGGCCGCGTCGCCGCTGCGGCCGTCGCCCGCCAAGTGCTCGACACCCTGCACCCCGGCATCGAAATCCTCGCTTGGGTGAAATCCATCCAAGACCTCAACGCCGCCGTCGATCCAGAAACCGTCACCTCCGCCGACATCGAATCCAACATCGTACGCACCGGCGATCCCGCCATGGTCGAAACCATGATCGAGCGCATCAAAGCCATCCGCGCCGATGGAAACTCGGTCGGCGGTGTGATCGAATGCGTCATCCGCAATTGTCCGCCCGGCCTCGGCGAACCGATCTTCGACAAACTCGAAGCCGATCTCGCCAAAGCCATGCTCTCCATCCCCGCTACCAAAGGCTTCGAGATTGGTTCCGGCTTCGAAGGCACTCTTCTAACCGGCCGCGAACACAACGACCCCTACCGCATGGTCGATGGCAAAGTCCGCACCACCAGCAACCGCTCCGGCGGCGTGCAAGGCGGGATTTCCAATGGCGAGCACATCGTTTTCCGCGTCGCCTTCAAGCCCACCGCCACCATCATGACCTCACAGGAAACGGTCACCTCCGGCGGCGAAAACACCGAACTCTCCGGCAAGGGCCGCCACGACGCCTGCGTCCTCCCCCGCGCCGTCCCCATCGTCGAAGCCATGGCAACCCTCGTCCTAACAGATCACTTGCTCAGGCAGCGGTGCGTAGTTCATTGATCGCACTCCACGCATGTCTCCCGATCTCATTAGTTTCAGCACCATCGCCCTCGCAATTTTCGTGATCTGCGCGGGGTTTGTGTTGCTGCGCGGAATCATGAGAATCTTTCTTGGCTGCGTGGTTCTCGGCGGCAGCGCATGGGTCGGTCTCTGGCTATGGCAACTCGCTCCGGATCTAGTGAGAGCCTGCTTCGGAACTTATGTCCCATGGCTAGCGGGAATCTTACCCATCGTCGCCTTTATCATCACCTTTTTGCTCGGAAGACTCTTGGTGAAATTCCTCTACAGTCCATTTCATAACACGGCGGATGAATATCCCAAACCCCCACTCACGCTCACCCGCCTGCTTGCTGCAGCATTCTTCACCCTGATTCCCACCTGCCTCGTCGCAACCATCGTTGCGATCCTGATCTATCACGCCGGAGCCGTGACGGAAATCCGCGACAGCGCCGGAAAAGCCCCACACTCGCGCGCGGCGGACATCGCCCTCACCCTCAAAGCATCCGTGCTCAAATCCATCCCCCAAGCATGGCTCCAACTGTTTGATCCAACCACCGACCCCTCCCGTCTGAAGCTCGCCAAAGCCATCACGCGCGAATCCAAAACCCCCTCCAAACCCGTCATCGACCCGGCAACCGGCGAAGCCATTCCCCGCGCCATCATCGTCGATGACCCCGAACTCCAAAACCTGGCCCGCGAAGGAAAATTCAGCACCCTTCTCCGCCACCCACTCCTCACCAAGACCCTCGAAGACCCCAAAATCAAAGCCCTCATCAAGGATCTCAATCTCTGATCCAAGATTTCAGTTGAACCGCCAAGACGCCAAGAACGCCAAGTTTTCTTAATCACAAAATCAATATCTTCCTTGGCGACCTTTGCGTCTTGGCTGTTAAAAAAATTCTTCATCCCCAGCTCCCATGTCCTACCTCGTCACCATCGGCCTCGAAGTCCATTGCCAGGTCAAAACGAACACCAAAATGTTCTGTGCCTGCCGCACCTCCTTCGGCGACACCCCGAACACCCACACCTGCCCGGTCTGCCTCGGCCTGCCCGGCGCGCTTCCCGTCCTCAATCAGGAAGCCATCGAAAAAACCTTGCTCACCGGACTGATGATCGATTGCGGATCGCCGGAAATTTCGAAGTGGGACCGGAAAAACTATTTCTATCCGGACATGCCGAAGAACTATCAAACCACGCAGATGGACCTCCCGCTCTGCATCGGCGGCGGCGTCCCGCTCTACGATCATTGTTATCCCACCGATCACCGGAAAAACATCGCCACTCCTAACAAGGTTGTCCGCCTCAACCGCATCCACCTTGAGGAAGATGTCGCTAAGTCCACCCACCTTGGCAACTCATCGTTGATCGATTTCAACCGCGCCGGCACGCCACTCATGGAGATCGTCACCGAGCCGGATCTCGAATCCGCCGAGGAAGCCTTTGCCTACCTACGCTCACTCCAAATGATCCTCCAACAAGGCGGCGTCTCGGATGCCGATATGGAAAAAGGCCAACTCCGCTGCGATGTGAACATCTCACTACGCAAGAATGCCGAAGATCCGCTCGGCCCGAAAGTGGAACTCAAAAACCTCAACTCGATCTCCGCCATCCGCCGCGCGATCCACTTTGAAATCCACCGCCAGACCGAAGACTTCGATCGCCACATCCCGCAAATCCAATCCACCCGCCGCTGGGATGATGATCGCGGCGAAACCCAACTGATGCGCACCAAGGAAGATGCGCACGATTACCGCTACTTCTCCTGTCCCGACCTCCTCCCCATCCGCACCGCCCCACTCTTGGAAAAAGTCCGTCCGCTGGTGCCCGAGCTCCCGCACCAACTCGCCGCGCGCTTTGAAAACGACTTCGGCGTCACCACCTACGATGCTGAAGTCCTATCATCTAACCGTCATCTCGCCGCCTATTTCGAATCCGCCACCGGCACCGCCATCCCCGGCAAAAAAGTCGCCAATTTCATCATCAACAACCTGATGGGCAAACTCAACGAACAAGGCATCAGCATCGACGAATGCCCGGTCGCCCCGGCGCAGCTCAACGCCTTGCTCATGCTCGTCGAAGACGGGACACTCGCCTCAAACCAAGCCAACGAGGTGTTTGCCATTCTCTATCAATCGCCCGACAAATCCCCCGCAGCCATCGCAGATAGCCTTGGCTTCAAAAAAGCCGAGGCCGGCGAACTCGAAGCACTCGTCGATCAAGCGATCGCCAACAACCCGTCCGAAGTGGAGGCCATCAAGGGCGGCAATGAAAAACTCCTCAACTTCCTCACCGGCCAAGTGATGAAACTCGCCGCCACCAAACCAAATCCCAAGCAGGTGACGGAACTCCTACGCGCCAGACTCCTGTAGCAGCGTCTTGGACTGCTGGCAGCCTGCAGCCTCGAAACATCAGATCCCAAGTCCAGACATTCACCGCCAGCAGGCTGGCGGTGAAAAAGCGGCAGCAGGCTGCACGCAGTCCAAGTTTTCTCCTGCCCTCGATGAACATCCCGCAGCCTTTTTCTTGCGGCGGAGGCCTGCCATATCCCATGCTGGCGAAGTGAAAACTTACCTCGATCTGATGCGCGACGTGATGGCCAACGGCGAACGACGTGCCGACCGCACCGGCACCGGAACCGTATCGGTCTTCGGCCGCCAGACGCGGTATGATTTGCGCGAGGGATTTCCCTGCCTAACCACCAAAAAACTCCATCTCCGCTCCATCATCCACGAGCTGTTGTGGTTTCTCCGAGGCGAAACCAACACCCGCTACCTCAAGGAAAACGGTGTCACGATCTGGGACGAATGGGCCGATGACGAGGGCGAACTCGGCCCGGTTTATGGCAAACAATGGCGCGCCTGGCCAACCCCAGACGGTCGCACCATCGACCAAATCCACCTGCTCATCGACGATCTTCGAGGAAACCCATCGTCCCGCCGCCACATCGTCTCCGCGTGGAATGTCGGCCAAATCCACCAAATGGCGCTGCCACCGTGCCATTTGTTATTTCAATTCTATGTTCATGAAGCCGTCGATGGCGGAAGGCCAGGACTGTCCTGCCAACTCTATCAGCGCAGTGCCGATTTGTTCCTTGGCGTCCCGTTCAACATCGCCTCCTACGCCTTGCTCACGCAATTGGTCGCCCACGTCTGCAACTACGAAGCGCGTGATTTCGTCCACACCCTCGGCGATGTCCACCTTTACACAAACCACCTCGAACAAGCGGAAATTCAACTCGCCCGCACGCCGAAAGCCTTGCCCAAACTCTGGTTGAACCCAGACGTCCGCGACATCGACGCCTTCACCATCGATGACATCCGCCTGGACCTCTACGATCCGCATCCGCACATCAAGGCCCCGGTCGCGATTTGAGTAGATATCAGCTTTCGAAATACGTGTAGCCAGCCAAACCTTCACGATAGAGATCAAGAATCTCGCGGCGCTCTTTGGGGGAAATCCGGCCATCGGCGACGGCTTTTTCCGCGAAGTTCCGGAATTTGGTAACGAGCTCCTTCGGGTCGAATTCGACGTAAGTCAATACATCGGCCACGGTATCACCCTCGACTTCGTGAGTATAAACCGGCTTGCCATTTTCAAGGTGAACTCCGACGACGTTGGTATCACCTAACAAATTGTGGAGGTCACCAAGAGTTTCCTGATAGGCGCCGACCAAGAATACAGCGATGTAGTATGGCTCGTTAGGATTCAGTCCGTGAAGCGGAAGGATTTTGGCGACATCCTCCTTGTCGATAAACCGGTCGATCTTGCCATCGCAATCGCAAGTGATATCGGCGAGCACCGCTCGCTTGCGGGGTTTTTCGCCCAAGCGGTGGATCGGCATCACCGGGAAGAGTTGGTCGATCGCCCATGAGTCCGGCAAGGATTGGAAGAGCGAGAAGTTTCCATAGTAGAAATCCACGAGGGTGGACGAAAGTTCGCGAAGTTCTTCCGGAATGTCTTCGAGTTGCTCGATGAGGTTGGAAATGCGGGTGACGATGTGCCAGAACCACGCTTCGGCAAGCCCACGTTCGCGCAAGGTCGCATTGCCATAGAAAAACTGGGCGCGCATTTGATCCCGGTAATAGACCGAGTCATTGAGACTTTCCTGAAGGTTTTTCTTACTGAGGGTTTTATTGACGTCGATGAGATTAAGTAGGTTCTGCGGTGCTTGCTCGGGAATGTTAGGCGCGGCCTCGCTGGTCTGCGCAGTGGTGACATCAAGAATATTGAAGACCAAGGCCGAGTAGTAAGCGACGACAGCACGGCCGCTCTCGGAAATTAGATTTGGGTGGGCAATACCGGCTTTATCGCAGATTTGGGAAACCACCTCGACGATGTCCGTGCAATACTCGGAGACCGAATAATTGCAGGATGAATGGAAATTCGTGTGAGAGCCATCGTAGTCCACAGCCATGCCGCCGCCGATGTCGAGCACACCCATCGGCGCGCCTTCTTTGACGAGATCGCAATACATTCGGACAGCCTCAGTGGCACCTTCACGGATCGCGGCGATGTTAGGAATTTGCGAACCTTGATGATAGTGGAGCATCTTCAGGCAGCCGAGGTAACCGGTGTCCTTGAGATGATCGACCACGGCAATGACTTGCGCAGCATTCAGCCCGAAGACCGACTTGTCACCTGCACTGTCCTGCCAATGGCCGGAGCCACGGGTGGAAAGCCGAATGCGGATGCCTAGATTGGGCAGCACACCAATTTTTCTTGAGCGCTCAAGGATGAGTTCCAGCTCGCTGGGCATTTCCAAGACCAACATGATTCTCAGGCCCATTTTCTGAGAGTGCAGGGCGAGGTCGATGAACTCCTCATCCTTGTAGCCATTGCAAATGATGTAGGCCTCGGGATCGTGCATGTGGGCAAGGGCCGCGATAAGTTCGGGCTTCGATCCGGCCTCAAGACCGTAGTGATAGCGTTTTCCGAACTCGGCGATTTCTTCGATGACCTGACGCTGTTGATTAACTTTGATCGGATAGACTCCGCGATATTCGCCGCGATATTTGGAATCCTTGATAGCCTTACGGAACGACTCGTTGATTTCCGCGATACGCGAGTGCAACAGATCACGGAAGCGCAGCAAAACGGGCAGATGCGTGCCGCGGTCATGCAATCCTTCGATGACTTCGAAGAGCGAAACCTCCTTGCTCGCTTCATCGTCTTCAAGGCGCACGGTAACATGGCCCTTTGGGTTCACTCCAAAAAATCCGTGGCCCCAAGACTCCAATCCATAGAGCTCAGCGGATTGCTCCGTACTCCACGAGTTGGTGGCCTTACGTTTGCTGGATTTCGGAGCGGATTCGGTGGTTACGGGCGGAATCATGGGGATCAGAACGGTGGGCCGGAAGACAAGCCCATGATGGCGAAAAAAACCAACAAATTCATCGCGATTCCGGCAGTAGATTGCTGGACTCAAAAATCAAGGAGCGGAGTTCCTCATGAATCCTGCACCAGGAGCAAGAACTTAACCCGCCGCTCATCGCCTTGGGCCACGCCGAAAAATGCCTCGGCGCGGCAGCCGGGCAGTGTGGATGGATCAAATGACGGCGGCACCTTGACCCACCGTTGCGAAATGTGGCGCGCGGCAGCCAGCACTTGTTGGCAAGGCGGGAGGTCCGGCAACGTCACTCGCGATTTGTCGTAGCGCTCGCCCCACGGCGGATCGATGAATAAGAGATCGGCAGCGCGCTCCAGCACCACCAAACACGCATCCCCGCAAATGAACTCGATGCGATCTTCTACCCCATAGATTTTCGCATTTTGCTTGGCCATCGCCAAACGGGCCGGGTTGATTTCGATAGCCACTACTGCGCAACCCGCTCGCGCGAAACCTATCGCATTTCCGCCAACCCCCGCGCAGGCATCGATCACCCGCAAGCCGCCCGCGCGTTCACCTAACCGCAACGCCAAGGCTTCGGGGGTGAGCGAGCGCCGACCTTCATCATCAAAGCGCGCAGCGGAACGGCTAAAACCCACACTTCGTTCGCGGTAACGCCGTGCTTCATCGTCCGATGCCCGACGCAGATCCTTGCGATGCAAAGGTGGCAAAATCTCAACCGATAAGAGCGATCCACCGATTCCCACGCCACGGAGCCGGGCTGCTAGATCAGCAGCCGCGCCGCGCTCTAACGAAGCACTCGCCTCCAATTGACCGTCCGCTTGTTCGGTCACATTCCAAGAACCGGGACCAAGCAAGCGCCGCCAATCAAGCCACTGTGGAAGCGGCCAGACCCGGACGTCGAAATTCTTACTCATGCTCCCATGGCAGACTTCGGTCGGCCTATCAGATTTTCCATGGTGCGCGGCGTTCGATGCCGCGCATTTTATCCGCTTCAGCGTCGTTGATGAACGCTGCATTGGCGGGATCGAAGCGCATGTTGCGGCCAAGTTTCCAGGCGATCGCAGCGGCATGGCAGGCGACGTGGCCGTAGCGTGCGACGGTCGAGTTGCAGACGGGTTTGTTGCGGGATTTCACGCAATCGAGGAAATCGCGGACATGTTTGACCGGATCGGTGCCAGCCATTGCCGCCGGTTGTCCAGCAGCAAGCAGATCCGGGCTGCTGGTGACGATGCGTCCGCTATCGGCGGCTTCCACCCATCCCTGATCGCCCTCGAAGCGGATCGGGCAAGTGCCGAGACCGCTCCAGTTGCCTTCGTTATTGAAACCAGACAGGCGCATCACCAGTTGAATGCCATTGGCGTAGCGGGCGCGAATCGTGCCGCCATCGACTTCGTATTCGATCGGTGCAGTGCCATCGGCTTTTGCCGCCCATTGGCATAGATCAACCGTGTGGGAGCCCCACTCAAGAATGTTGTATCCTGCGGCGAGCCCTTTTTGATTCCGCCAGCGGCCTTGCACGTAGCGTTTGTTATATGGCATCGCGGGAGCCGGGCCTAACCATGCATCCCAATCGATCTCTTCCGGGTCGGGTTCAGGCTCGCCGGGCAGCGGTTCCATGTTTTGCATGGGGGTTAATATCCCAGCATGCAAGGTATGGATTTTCCCGAGCTTACCGCCGAGCGCGAGTTCTGCCGCGAAGCGGAAATTATCGACGTTGCGGCGCTGCGTTCCTGCCTGATAGACGCGCTGGTGCTTGAGGATTTCCTCATCGAGCTCTTGGCATTCCTGAATCGTCATGGTGCAGGGTTTTTCGGAATACACATCCTTCCCGGCACGCGCAGCGAGGATCGAGGCAGGCGCATGCCAACGATCACCGGTGGCGATGAGCACTGCGTCGATATCCTTGCGGGCAATCAATTCACGCATGTCACGGTAGGACTTGCAGTCCTCATTGCCATGATGCCGGTTGGCGGTCTTGCGAATGATCTCGCTGCGCACTTTCTGCACATCGGCGATGGCTACAAACTGGACGTCCGGTTGTTTGAAAAAAGCCGCGAGCACTTCCCGGCCCCGTGGACCGAGACCAATCCCACCGACCACGATGCGATTACTAGGCGCGACGTTGCCATTCTGACCTAGCACGGAGGCCGGAATGATGGTGGGCATCGCCGCGACCCAAGCCGTTTTTTTGATAAAACTCCGACGTGTCGTTTTCATGGTTTGTAAAAAAGTATTATTCGCAGCGTCATGCCGCTTCAGACTTTTTTCGGCATAGCGACCCAAGCACCTTTTTTCGCGTTGCTCTTAATGCAAGTGTCAATGAAAGCGATGCCAGTCCAGCCGTCTTCGATGTTAGCGTATTTTGAGCCATCGCAGGCGAATTTTTTGCCGGCTTTCCATTTGCGAATATCTTCTTCGAAGCAACGATGGAGGCGGCCGAAGGCATCATGGAAAGCTTCCGGGTGACCTGCGGGAATCGTCGGCTCGGCCATCAGATCGGCGGGGAGGTTTTTCGGCAGGAAACCGTCTCCAGCGGTGACTGCACCGCGCCAGTAAACACGGTCTGGTTGGTTCGGCAGGCAGATGGTGATTTTTTCCGGTTCTTCCTGTTTCCAGATCAAGGAGCCCTTGGAACCGGCAATGGTGATGCCGAGGTCATTCTTGTGGCCGATACAGATCTGGGAAGCGCGGACAAGCGCTTTGCCGCCGTTGCTCAGTTTGCAATAGATGGTGAAATGGTCGTCGAGCATGCGGCCTTCGACGAAGGTTTCCATCTGCGCCGAGAGGTGGGTTACATCGAGGCCGGTGACATAGCGGAGTTGCATCAGCGCGTGGGTGCCGATGTCGCCGCCGCAGCCGGAACCGCCGGCGCGCTTGGGATCCACCCGCCACGCCGCTTGTTGCTGGCCGGTGGCTTCTAACTTGGAGGCAAGCCAACCTTGGATATAATAACTATCCACCCAGCGGACGTCGCCGAGCAAGCCGCTCTGCACGATGTAACGGCTGAAACGGCTGGTCCAGTGACCGAGATAAGTGTGCGCGACGGCGAATGGCACGTTGAGCTTGCGGGAGGCTTTCAGCAGGGCATTGGCTTCCTTGAGGTCCAGGCAAAGCGGTTTTTCACAAAATACGGCGATGCCGGCATTCATAGCCTTCATCGCGGGGTCGTAGTGGACGAAATTGGGCGTGACGATCAGGATGTAGTCGAGCTTTTCGTCAGCGGGAAGCGTCGCGTTAGCAGCGATCATCTCATCGTAAGAGCCGTAACCTTTGATCGGGTATGGCCAGTTAGCGGCTTCTTCCATGGCGATTTTCGGATCGGGGAATAGCGCGCCGGCGACGATGCGCCGCGTGCCGTCCATGTGAATGGCTTTCTGGTGGGGTTGGACGATGAAGGCTCCTTTGCCTCCGCCGACGAGGCCGATGTTGAGTGGCTTGTTAGACATGGTTGTGTGGGGTTAGAGTAATGATGTATGAATGCTGAGAGGAGAGAGTTACGCAATTCGCAGGGTGATATTTATCGGACTTACCTGACTTTTTTCACGCATTGCTCTGCCATTCGCCGAAATCGCGGAACTTTGCGTAGCGCTCTTCGAGCAATTGCTCGGTGGGCAGGGCAGTGAGTTCCGCGAGGTGGCGGAGAATGCAATCGCGGAAAGCATCAGCGGTCGCCCGGTGGTTATGGTGCGCTCCGCCAATGGGCTCAGGGATGACGTCGTCGATGAGTTTGAGTTGCTTGAGATCGGGCGCGACGAGCTTCATGGCTTCTGCCGCCTCAGGCGCATGTTTGCGGTGTTTCCAGAGAATCGCGGCACAACCCTCTGGGCTAATGACCGAATAATAGGCGTTTTCCAACATCAGCACGCGGTCGGCCACGCCGATGCCGAGTGCTCCGCCAGAGCCTCCCTCGCCGAGCACGACGGCGATCACAGGCACTTTGAGCAGCATCATTTCGCGCAAATTGTAGGCTATGGCCTCGGCTATGTTGCGTTCCTCCGCGCCGATGCCAGGAAATGCTCCGGGAGTATCGATGAGGGTGATGACGGGCAGGCCGAATTTTTCCGCGATTTTCATCAGGCGCATGGCCTTGCGGTAACCCTCGGGATGGGCGCTGCCAAAATTGCGTTTGAGGTTTTCCTTGGTATCCCGGCCTTTTTGGTGGCCGATGATGATGACTCGCTGACCGCCGATCCGGGCAAATCCACCGGGCATCGATGCGTCGTCGCCGATGTGGCGGTCGCCATGCAGCTCACAAAAATCGGTGAAGGCGAGGGAGACGTAGTCGAGCATGAATGGGCGGTTCGTATGCCGGGCGATCTGAACGCGCTGCCATGGAGTGAGGTTTTGGTAAATTTGCGCCCGGGTTTCGGCGAGTTTCCCCTCCATGAGGGAAATCTCGGAGGACATGTCGATGTTTTGAGAGGCCGACTTGGTCCGGAGTTTTTCGAGTTCGCGTTCGAGCTCGAACGCTGGTTTTTCGAATTCGAGAAGCTGCATGCGCGATAGCTTCGGGATTCGAAGCCCCGGATGCAAGACAGGAGATGAGGCGGGCGCTAGTCCTTTCTGGTGCGGTGCAAAAACGTGGCCCAGTGGTATTCCCAGACGTGAAGCCATGGGTGGTGGCCGTGTTCGTCGCTGGCCATGTAAGCCGAGTAGGCTATCCCGGCAAACCACACGGCGGGAACGATAAAGAGCGAAATGCCGAACGAACCGAGCGAGGCGAGCACGGCGATGAAAACCATCAGCACGTTGCCAAGGGTCAGAATGCCAAAACCAGCGAGGTAATGATGTTTGTAGAGATGCCCCAAACCTGGGAGCACACTCAGCACGATTGCGACCTTATCGCGGTCAACGGTTTTCCATGCATTGATGATTTCTTTCATGGCGGTAATGAGCCTTTTAACTCATTAGCACAATCTCATGATGGAATCACGGATGCAAGTCTGGAAAACACGATAACGTTATTAATCCTGTTTTTTTCCCATGAACCTTGGAAAAACCGCGTTTACCGATGGCGCTATGAAAAGCGTTAAAACGCCGGAGAATATAACAGCAACGATGACGAGCTCTCGGCAAAGTCCCGTTGGCCGGAGAGATCTGCGGGTGAGAATTTGAAAGTTAGATCGGCTGATTTTAAGGTGAGAGGCGTTCGATGTTCCAAACGTCGTTTTGGCGGCGGTAGAGGAAGCGATCGTGGAGGCGGGCGGGGCCACCTTGCCAGAATTCGATGGCTTCAGGGACCACGCGGAAGCCTCCCCAAAACGAGGGAAGCGGGATTTCTCCGTGATGGAATTTTTCACGGACCTCGGCGAGCTTTTGCAGGAGAAATTTGCGTGAGGTGATCACTTCGCTCTGGTTGGAAACCCAGGCTCCGAGTTGAGATTCGCGCGGGCGAGAAGCGAAATAACGCAGCGATTCGGCGGTGCTGATTTTTTCCGCATTGCCTTGAATGATGATTTGGCGTTCGAGGGTGAGCCAAGGGAAGAGCAGCGAGACTTTGGGCGAGATCGCGATTTGTTTGGCTTTGCGACTGCTGTAATTGGTGAAGAATACGAAGCCGGCCTGGTCGTAGTATTTCAGCAAAACCGTGCGCTGATGGGGGTAGCCGGATTCATCCACGGTGGCGAGCGTCATGGCGTTGGGTTCGTGGACGGCGAGCTCGGTGGCTTGCATGAACCACCGGGAAAATTGGGTTACTGGATCGGGATTCAATTCGTTGCGGTGCAATCCGCGGGCAGAATATTCTTTGCGGAATTCGGCGAGATCCATAGACAATCTATAAACGTGAGGATGGACCCGCGCAAGGTTGGACATCATGATTCGAGCAACACAAACCCACTAAAAATCCCAAGCTTGAAGAAGTGGGTGAGGCTTGTTATCAGGGCCGGGTGTTAATTCGGAACCGCCTTGATGATCTATCCGCGCTGGGGAAGCCGCTGCATTTGGCGATGGGGGTTTTTGATGGAGTGCATGTTGGCCACCAGGCGGTGATCGCACGGGCGGTGGCGGCGGCGGAGCGCGAGGGTGGGCTAGCCGGATTGCTGACTTTTGATCCGCATCCGATCCGGGTGATCGCACCGGGAAAAGCCCCTGCCGCGCTGTTGGCGACTCTGGATCACAAGGCGGAAATCGTTGCGGATCTGGGAGTTCGGTTGTTTTTACCGCTGCATTTTGATGCGGAGTTTGCGGCGATGGAGGCGGGTGAATTTATTGCGCGACTGATGGCGGCCCCGGTCCGGACGCTTGCGGTGGGCGAGGATTGGCGCTTTGGGCACAATCGCAGTGGTGATGTTGCGTTGCTCAAGGATGAGGCTGGAAAACGCGGATTCCAGTTGGAAGCGGTAACGCCGGTCATGATCGATGGCGACCGGGTCAGCAGCACGCGAATCCGCCAAGCGATCGGCGACGGCAATTTAGAAGCGGCGGCTAGGATGTTGGGCCGGCCTTATTCGGTGAGTGGCACGGTTGTTCCGGGGGACCAACTTGGCCGAACCATCGGATTTCCTACGGCAAATCTCCCCACCGGTGATATCCAACTCCCGCCGTCCGGCGTGTGGGCGGTGCGTGTGCGAGATCAGAAAGGTCGATTTTGTAAGGGCGTGGCGAATCTCGGCATGCGTCCGACGGTCGATGGCAGCGAGAAACGACTGGAGGTGCATCTGTTCGATTTTTCAGGGGATTTGTACGGTAGCAATTTGGATGTTCAGTTTGTAAAACACCTGCGGCCCGAGGAAAAATTCCCCTCGCTTGAGGCGCTCCGTGCGCAGATCGAGCAAGATGCACGCGCGGCCCGGGAAACGCTCTTCGGCTCGTAAAAAATCTCATTTCAGCCAACTTTAAATATGGAACTCAATGACACATGGACCGCCCGCTTGGGTGATATTCTTGCAGAATTCAACTGCCAGACCGGCACTTTGCACCGGACTCTCCCGGACGGGCAAACTCTCGAACTCGTCTGCCACCTCGGGGTGCCGAATTTCCTGTTGGAAAAAATATCCTTAATCCCCTTCGGAAAAGGCATCGCCGGGGCCGCTGCGGAACGCCAGGAACCGGTGGAACTCTGCAATCTCCAACAGGATCTCGGCGGAGTGGCCAAACCGGATGCCCGTAAAACCGGAGTTTCTGGATCGCTGGCCGTGCCGGTTTTCTGCCTGGAATCGGACTCTGTGATCGGCACTCTCGGCATCGGCATGCTCGCGCCACATGATTTCACGGACATGGAAAAACGCCGTCTTGAGGAAATTGCTCGGGAAATCGCGCTGATTTTCCAGAACAATCGCTAGTGCGGTGATTGACCGCGCGCGGGATGTGATTAAACTCCTTTCATGACTCCCGTAGAATCAGCGACCAAAATTCTCGATACGATGCTCGGGCATCTCGGGCTTGTGGCGTCCATCGAGGTGCAGGAAACCGATGACGGCCCTTGCTTGCAAATTCACTCGACCGACAGCCAGACGATCATCGGCCGGGACGGCGACCGCTTGGACGACTTGCAATATCTCGTCAACCGCATCCTACGCCGCCAAATCCCCCAAGCCGACCGCATCAAGGTGGATTGCGAGCATTTCCGGACCATCCGCGAAGACCAGATGGCAGAGGAAATCAAGGAAATCGCGAGTCGAGTGAGAACCACCGGCAAGTCTCACGAAATGCGCCCGCTCAATGCATACTATCGTCGGATGGTACACCACATTCTAGTTGGAGAAGAGGGAATTGAAACTCACTCACCTGCTGGCGATGATCGCCTCAAGCGGATCACCATCTCTGCCAAAGCACCGTCCTCCAACGCCTCATGAAAAAATTCCTCTTCGATTGCGGCACTCGTGATGCCACCGCTTCTTTTGGTATTCTCGCACTGCGGGTGATGATCGGATTGATGATGCTGATCGGTCATGGCATTCCGAAAATCCAGAATTTCGAAAAACTTAAGACCCTGCCGGACTTTGCCCCATTCAGTTTCATCTCGCCGACCGTGGGGTTGATGCTGTGTAGCGGCGCGGAGGTCGGTGCATCGGTCTTGATTATTTTGGGCTTGGCCACGCGCCCCGCCGCATTTCTGCTAGGTTTTAACATGGTGATTGCGGCTTTTGCGGTACTTGGTAGCGCCGTTTGGTTCATGGGGCCGGGAGTGACGGTTTCGAAAGAACCGGCATTGCTCTATCTCGTTCCGATGATCGCCATCATTCTGACGGGAGCCGGGGCGTATTCGTTCGATGCTGGGATTCTTCAAGAAAGCAAACGCCGTCGCTGGTAAAATCATGGAAACCCACCGTCTCGTTCTCCCGGGTGATCTCAATCATTACGGTTTTTTGTTTGGCGGGCGCTTGCTCGCATGGATCGATGAGGCCTCATGGATCGCCGCCAGCTTGGAGTATCCACATTGCCAGTTCGTCACCGTGGCGATGGAGGCCGTGGAGTTTCACCACAGCGTGCGCGAGGGAACGATCCTGCGCATCACTTGCACCCGCGAACGTGAGGGCAATACCAGTGTTTCCTATGCCGTGAAAGTGAGCGACGAAAGAGCCGGCCCGCATCCGATTTTTTCCAATCGTGTCACCTTCGTGAGCGTGGATGATGCGGGAAACAAACGCCCGATCCGCGCCTGATTCGTTTTCCGCCGTGCAACCGCTCATCGAAACTGTAGATATTGTTCTACCCCTCGAAACATCGGAGGACGACAACGCGCGCCGCGAGGCCGCCGCTGCCATGCTCGGCATCCCGGTCACGCGCATCGGCGGTCTTCATTTGCGCAAACACTCGATCGATGCTCGCCACCGCGCCATCAAAGTGCAACTCCGACTCGAAGTGACGCTCGACGGCCCGGCGGCTCCGGATGTGACTCCGCATTGGTCGGCCTCTGCACTTCCTGCGAGTGCGCGCCGGGCGGTCATCGTCGGCTGCGGACCGGCTGGCATGTTTGCGGCTCTTCGCTGTCTCGAAAACGGTGTGAAACCCATCCTTCTGGAACGTGGCAAGGACGCCAGCGCCCGGCGCTTCGATCTGGCACCACTCCTGCGTGAGGGCCGCGTGATCGAGGAATCTAACTATTGTTTCGGCGAGGGCGGCGCGGGCACGTTTTCCGATGGCAAGCTCTACACCCGCGCCACCAAGCGCGGACCGGTCGCCCGCATCTACGAGATTTTCGTGGCTCACGGCGCGCCCGTTGAAATCCTCACCGACGCCCACCCGCACATCGGCTCCAATCTCTTGCCCAATGTGGTCAAGGCTATCCGCGCCTCGATTCTGAATGCAGGCGGCGAGGTCCATTTTCAAACCAAGGTCGTCGATTTCGGCATCGACGGAAACCGGCTTCGCAGCGTCATCACCGCCGATGGTCAGGAAATCCCCGCTGATTCAGTAATCCTCGCCACCGGCCATTCCGCTCGCGATATTTACCGTTTACTCGCCGCTAAAAAAATCCTGCTAGAAGCCAAAGCGTTTGCTGTTGGTTTCCGGATCGAGCATTCGCAGCCATTCATCGACCGAACTCAGTACCATCTATCCACTGGCCAAGAGCGCCCTCGACTGCTTCCGGCCGCGAGTTACCGCCTCGCCACCAAGATCCGCGATCGCGGCGTACATTCATTCTGCATGTGCCCGGGCGGCTGGATTGTTCCCGCCTCCACCGAGAACGACGAGGTGGTCGTCAATGGCATGAGTCTTTCGCGTCGTGATTCGCCTTTTGCGAACTCCGGCATGGTTTCCACCGTCGAACCGGAAGATCTCACGCCCTTGATCAAGGAACATGGAATTCTCGCAGGACTGGCTTTTCAAAAAGGCCTCGAACGCGCCGCCAAAATCGCCGGCGGCGGCGGACAAGTCGCGCCGGGCCAACGCGTCACCGATTTCCTCGCGGGTAAAATCTCCGCAAATCTCCCGGAAACGAGTTACTTTCCCGGTGTGAATCCCGCGCCGCTGCATGAATTGCTGCCTGCTTGGATCACCAGCCGGATGCGCGAGGGATTGCGCCTTTTCGACCGCCAGATGCATGGCTATGTGTCCAAAGAGGTTTTATTGTTAGGATTTGAAACCCGCACCAGCTCGCCGGTTAGGATTCCCCGTCGGAATGATACTCTGGAGCACCCGGAAATCTCCGGCCTCTACCCCTGCGGTGAGGGCGCGGGCTATGCCGGCGGCATTGTCAGCGCCGCCCTCGATGGCATGCGCGTGGCGGATGCCGCCTGCGCCTAAGCAATAAAAAACCGGCGCACCGCGAACGGTGACCGGTTTGAGAAGTCTTCCTGCCAGCAGGAGTTAGAATTGTGATTGCAACGAGAAGTTGAACTGGCCTCCGTTGTCAGCCTCTTCGTCGGGTGACGAAATCGGGAAGGCATAGTCGATCGATAATGGCAACGGACTGATCGGCAATTTCAAGCGGATACCGACACCCACGTCGGTGTAGAGGTCGGTGGGGCTTGGATCCCAGCTGCCCTCATTGACGAACCCTGAGTCCACAAAGAACGCGGCACGCACTGTTTCAATAATCGGCACCGTGAATTCCGCAGTGAGGTAAGCAAGCGAATTTCCGCCATAAACCTCATCGGTGTATCCCGTGTCGCGTGGTCCGACATCGCGGAATTCGAAACCACGCAATGTCCGGCCACCACCGAGAAACATGCGCTCAAAGATCGGAACTTCTTCATCAAGACTATCCACGAATGCCAGCTCACCGGTCACCGAGAAAATCGAATCCCACATTAGGTTCCAGTGTTTCTGGCCTTGGGCGGAAAAGGTGATGGTATTGACGTCGCCGCCGAGTCCGGCATAGGTCAGACCCAGATCAACTTTATGACCGGTGCGTGGCAGGATATTGCTGTCGCGATTGTCAAAAACGTAGTTCACACCGAACGCGCTGCGGAGGAAATCACCACCGATGTTTTCTTGGGAGAACTCGGAATTACTGATTCCGTCACCATCGGGATCATATTCGCTATCTCTCACATCGGAATCGATTTTCACGTTTTCAAGACGATACTCACCCTTGATCCAGCTTTTTGGGGTAAGCGGCTTGCGGAGGAAGACGGATGCACCGGCATTCTTCTGCTCATAGTAATCGCTGAAATACGTCGATTGCTTGTAAAATAACTCGGTGCCGAGGGAGAGTTGACGATCCAAAAACCACGGTTCAACCAGTGAGACACTGAACTCGGAACGTTCGGAACCGAGGCGCAGATTCATCGCAAAACGTTGTCCGCCACCGGTGAAATTCCATGGATTGAACAAGTCGAAATTGGATTGTTCGAGTGTCAGGAATCCAACGATACTGTCAATCGAGCTAAATCCAGCGCCCACGCCAATGGTTCCGGTGGATCTCTCGTCAACGAGCACGTTCACATCGCGATAACCCTCGCCGCCGGAAATTCCGTTCGCTTGGACTTCGTTGAAATATTGCAATCCATCAAGGCGAGCCTTGGTGGATTCAAGCTCCACCGTGTTGAACATGTCGCCCGGTTTCAGGGGGATTTCACGGCGAATCACCTTGTCTTTGGTTTTGGTGTTACCAGCGATGTTCACCCGGCCCACTTTGTAGCGCGCACCCTCGCTCACGCGATAAATGATCGTCACCCGGTTCGGACCGGCATCCCGGATATCAGGGCTCACTGAGGCGTCGGCATATCCACGGGAGCCATAATAGCTGCGGATCATGGTGATGTCCGCCCTCATCTTTTTCGATGAGTAAGCATCATTGGTATTGAGCGTCAGGCTGGGGTAGAGCTCCTCGGATTTAAAAACCGTCAATTGGCTGAAGCCGATACCGGCCACCGTGTATTTATCGCCCTCGCTGATAGGAATAATCAGGTCCACCCGACCATCCTTCACAGGCTCGCGGCGGAATCCCGGGCTGCTGGCGCGAAGGTAGCCTTTGCTGCGGTAATAATCAAGAACCGCATCCAGATCGGTGTCTAACTGTTCGGACTCAAAGCGGCCGGATTTGGTGAGCCACGAGAGCCAGCCTTTTTCCTTGGTCTTCATTTCCTTGATCAATTCAGGTTTGGTGAAAACCGTAACGCCCTCGAATCGAATCTTACGGATCTCGTTCTTGGTGCCTTCGTCGATGACGAAAATCAGATCTGAAAGACCTTCACGGTTGGTTGCTTGAATGCGGTGGGTGATGGTGACATCCGGGTAACCCTGCCCTTGATAGTATTTCTCCAGATTGCCACGAGCTTCAAGAATTTCCGCGTCGCTCATGACTCCGCTGGCTTTGAGTTTGGTTTCCTTGGCAAGTTTCTGATCGGTAAAGATCGTGTTGCCGATGAATCCCACGCCGCCTCGCATCGGGCGGGTCGTCACCTCGGCGATGAGTTTCACGCTTTTGTCGCCCACTGGTTCTGCCAGAAACCGGACATCGTCCACTAGGCCGGACTCGTAAAGAGCCGTGATGTCTTTGTCCAAGTCTTCCGCACGGTAAACAGCGCCGGCCTTGGTGGTCATTTGATTGCGCAACAAGTCTTCATTGACCGTCTTGGCACCGCGGTAGCGAATTTCCACGTTGGTGATGCTTTTTCCCTCGAAATCCTGCGCTTGCAAGGTCCCGGAAAGCGAAAGCACGGTGATAAGTACAAGGGCGGCGAATTGACTCATACCGCGCGGCATGAGGAGTTGTAGAGCAGTGAGGATGCGCATGCGATTGGCGAAGTTGGGCCTATAAACCTGTGAGCCCCCCTCTTCGTCAAGGCCAATAGCGGTCAAATTCATCAGGAACCCTTCCTCGGCCCGGATGCGACCAGTGCATGGACGAAAAATCCTAGCAAAACTCCCGCGCCCAGAACCGCCCAGAATCCGGGGTTTCGCCAGACACTGTCCGGCGGATTCATGCCGAAAACCGCGACTAACGTGGCCAAAGGGAAGAAAAAAGCGGCGAGCCGATTGAGTCGCCGTGCCTCATGATTCGCCGCATCCGCAGCGAGTGCCTGCTGGCTGGCAGCCTCGGCGAGCGAGAATTCCATCCCCGACTTCGCGTCCGCGACGACCAGCTCGATACCGCGTTCGAGCTCCACCCCCTCATCGCGCAAGTTGATGATTCTGGTGTCCTCTGGCAGCGCCTCACGGGTGGTCTGGAGCACTTGCAATAAACTACGGGTGGAGCGTTGCAGTGGATACATCCGGCGCATCACATCGAAATACTGGCGAGCGGTCTTCGCTGACTCCACTTCTTCGTCCAGTTGGAGAATGGCCGTGCGATAGGTCGCCACATGAGCCTCCAAGCCAGTCAGCCCACCGCCGACGGGCGCGCTTTTCCATTCGCCCGCGAGGTTTCTCCACACGACCATGGGGTTGCGGATCGCGTCGTCTTCTGCCGTCGGCACCTGATGAAGCAGCAGCAATAGGTGGCCCTCCTCCTGCATGAGTCGTTGCTTACCCACCGATTCGCCCAACCGTTTGCGGATCGCTCCAGGAAGATCCCATGTCTTCGGAATGTAAAAAGTTTTTGCCATGGCTTGAGCAAAGCATGCTGAGGAGTTCCCGGCAAGAAATGGATAACACCTTCAGCTTCCTGCCTCCCGATGATCGTGCATGGATGCGGGTGAAAGTGGTCCGGTTTAAAACTACCGGGAATCTGCCAGTGGGCATCCAGTCGTTGAAAATCAGATTGGTGGGTGAAAATGGATTCAAACCAACGCAAGTTTTCGTTGGCAGATTTTCAGTTTCTTTTTGGTCTTTTTCAGAACTTAATCCGCCCGATGCCCATGTCTGACAGCAAGCCAGCCGAACAAGAAATGATCGACGAGGCTCTGAAACGCATCAGCGACTGCATTCGCCGTCGCCGCACCGTGCTCGACTTGAGCGGACTCCGATTGCGAAGCCTCCCGCCAAAAATCACCCAGCTGCCCCAGTTGACGGAGTTAAATCTCGCCGAAAACCACTTGGAAACCCTTCCGCCCGAACTCTCTCAATTCGCCGATCTTGTCCGTCTCAACCTCTCGCACAACCCGCTAACCCACCTCCTGCCATCGATCGGCCAATTCCCCAAACTCACACGCCTCGACATCACCCACACGCTGTTGTGCGACCTCCCCACGGAGATCGGCATGCTTGCCGGACTTACCCGGCTCTACCTTGATCACAACCGTCTGGAAAACCTGCCGCAGGAGATCGGCGTGCTCACCGGACTGACCCGGCTGGGCCTCTCTCACAATGCGCTGGCCAGCTTTCTGCCCGAATTCGCCAATCTCGTGACACTCACGCGGCTCGACCTCTCGCACAACCGCCTCAAAACCTTGCCCCCTGAAATCGGCCAACTCATCACGCTGACGGTGCTCGATCTCTCACACAATCCGCTGGAAATCCTCCCGCCCGAGATCGGCCAACTCACGAAGCTGAACGTGCTGAAATCATCCAACACAAATCTAGCAACACTTCCGGCGGAACTCGGAAAACTCGCCAATCTATCCGAACTGGACTTGGCCAGCAACCCGCTGACCTCGCTTCCGGAAAACCTCAGGGAGCTGGAAAGTCTGGACCGCTTGTTTCTCCACGATAATCCGGCGCTGCAACTCTCCCCACTCATCCTCGGACCCGACCCGCGAAAAATCCCAGACTCAAAACATACCCCGGCGAAATCGATTCTCGACTTCTACTTCGGCCGACAGTCGGGGACTACCCGCCCGCTGAACGAGGTGAAGTTAATCCTGTTAGGAAGCTGCGGCGCGGGCAAATCGACCATCGTGCGTGCCTTGCGCGACTTGCCTTACCGCGAATCGGAAACCAGCACGCCGGGCGTCGCGTTATGCGACTGGACCCTGGAAGGACCCGACGAGGAACCGGTCACGGTCCATGTCTGGGACTTTTCCGGCCAACCGGTCACGCATACCCTGCATCGGTTTTTCTTCAGTCCGCGGAACCTCTATTTGCTGGTTCTCAGCGGCCGTGATCACCACGAACGCGACGACGCGGAACACTGGCTGCGCATGGTCGCTGCACATGGGACGGATTCCCACGGACAAGGCCCGTCAGTGATCGTGGCGATGAACCAATGGAACGTCCCCGGCTGCCGCCCGGAAGTGGATCGTATCGCGCTGCGGGAACGCTTTCCCTTCATCCGGGGATTTGTGGAAATGGACTGCAAGGTGAAAAAGGGCATCCCCGCCCTGAAAACAGCGATTTTTCGGGAGATGGAGCGCATGCCCTGGGTGCGCGAGCCGTTTCCTGAGGATTGGGAAAAGGTGCGCCGCGCCCTTGCCTCTGAAATGCACCTGACGGAATCCGGATTTCGTGAGCTGTGTCTCGCACACGGCGTGAAGGATCAGGGACAACAGGACTATCTATCCGAAATTCTGCACCACTTGGGAATCGTTCTGCATGATCGGAACCATTCGTCGCTGATAAAATCCGAGTGGTTAGTGAAACATGTCTATCCGATTGTCCACCGTGCGGAAAGTCAATCAGGCATCCTCAAACAAGCCGATGTGGACATGGCACTGCTAACGGAACATGACGAAGCCAGGCGCACCTTCTTGATGACGGTTCTGGAATGCTTCGGACTTGCCGTTGCCGGAAACGGAGTCTGGCTGCTACCCCACACACAACCGGATCAGGAACCCGGGTGCATCGGGGATTTCCGGGAAGATGCGCATGCCACCCGATTGAGTTACACCTATCAAAGCGTTCCGGAAGGATTGCTGGCGCAGATCATCGTGCGGCGTTTCAATTTCATCGAGGAATCGCGTGAAAAGAAACTGCAATGGCGGAACGGAGTGATCCTTTCCCGCAAGGGTGCCCGGGCGTTGATCCTTTGGGCACCGCAGCAATGCCATTTAACCATCACCGTCACCGGCCCCACCAAGAGCCGCCACCAACTCGCCGACCTCTGCCAGGCCGAGATGCAAGAACTCAACGAAGGGTTTCACGGATGCGACCGGCCTTGAATCGTCACACTCGATCTGGCAACACTGGCCGTGTTTGCCCATCATTCCACCGTATAGCGCATCTCGCTCCGTGGATCCCGAAATAAAATCCCGCCCATCACCACTCTTCGCAACTCCCCTACCCGCTCAGCCAAAGAGACTCAGCGCCGTCACCCCAAACCCACTGGATCTCGACTGACTCCAATCACGTCGCCTCAAAAATTCACCTTGTCGATCCAGCTTGGAGTGATGGAAATTGACCAATGAATGGAAAGCCGAAATCCACCTCCTTCCAGGTTGTATTTTCTGGTATGCTAGAGCCTGTTTTTCATGCAGGACAGATACAACGTGTTGTTCAATAATGCTGTTCGCAAATAAAATAATTTCATGCCAAGCGCATACATCGAAACCACGATTCCAAGCTACTATGTGGCTCGGTCGTCGATGAATGTGATCCAATTCGGTTTCGACGTCATTGCCATGGTGCGAGCCTTACGTCAGATCGACGAAGAGGAAGATGCGAACAAGGTGGTGGGTTCAGCGGCTACCCGCGTCACACCTCCTACTTCCTCGCTTCGCTCGGGGCAGGAGTCGCGCCACGGACAGCCATAAATCACCTTTGACGTTGTGCCAGAAAATATGAGCCTCAATGATCTCCTCCTTTCATCGATTCTCGTGGCTTTTGGCTTTCTTGCAGGCTGTGTCGGTGGCGTAATCGCTGCAAAACGAGACGACGAATTATCGGTTACGATTGTTCCAACCGCTCTTTGGGCTACGGTGATGCCGCTCGTGTTCTTATTTATATGGTCTGCTGGTGATGCGATATTTGCTCACGAATATAGCCTCGGGCACGCCTTGCTTGCTGGTGTGGGTGCTGTATTCCTATTGGGGCTTTGGGTGCCTATCATGACCGTGGTTCCAGCCGTGATTTCCACCATTATTTCCTATCTACTTACTCGAAAGTGCTGTCCAAATCGAATTGATGAAGGCCACCCAACCGGGTCGCCGTGACTGACTGCAAGAGCCAGCCACGGGTCCCACACAACCGTGCGTATGGGTTTGACTCCGTTCATGCGGGAAAGGTGGATGTTTTGAGTGGGTTTCGTGCCGTTGCGCGGGTGAATTCCCAATGCACCGGCGATTGGATGACGATTCCTGGGCGACCACCGCATTTTACCTCCAGGGGTAATGCGGGTTGAAATGATCTGAATCCCCCGCTACGGTCAGATTTCCGACGTTCCGCCGGAGTATCCAATCACCGCCGATGAGTTCATTTGAAAGCAAAGTCCAAGAAGCCCTCGCCAATCCGCAGAACCAAGGGGAAATTCCCGATGCCGATGCGGTGGGCACCGTTGGCTCGCCCGAGTGCGGCGATATGCTCCGAATGTGGCTGAAGTTTACTGAAAAAGACGGCAAGCGGGTGATCGACCGGGCATCTTTCCAAGCATTTGGGTGTCAAACCGCGATCGCCGTGGCGTCGATGGCCACCGAGTTGTTGCGGGGAAAAACCGCCGAGGAGGCAAAAAATCTGACTGCCAGCGAACTCAGCGGCGACCTTGGTGCCTTGCCGCCGATGAAAATCCATTGCGGGCAACTCGTCGAGGGGGCTTTGCGCAATGCCTTGGACAACTCCAGCCCGGCCCCACAGGCTGATTCCCCCTCAGCCATGGCACCCACGCTGGCCTCAGACCTGCAGCGCAAACCGGTTGGAAAAATCCGCATTGTTCCGATCGATTGAGCGGACTTGCGGAAATTTTACAAACCTGCGATAGAGAGGCCCAATTCGTGTCGTTTCATCCATAGCCCACCTTTTTCCCGTGTTAGAACTCAAGGAAGTCAGTTTCAGTATCCGCAAAGACGGCGAGGAAGTCCCGCTCGTTGACCGGGTATCCATCCGTGTCCCGAAAGGCCACTTCATGGCCATCGTCGGGCCATCGGGATGTGGCAAGACGACCTTGTTAAAAACCATCGCCGGCCTCAATCCGGAGTCCTCAGGCGCATTGTTCTGGGATGAACGCAATCTATCGGAAGACGGTGATTTTTCTCCCACAGAGATTGGTTACGTGCCGCAGTTTTCCATCGCTTACGATCCCCTCACCGTCGATGAATCGGTGGAAGCAGCCACTCGCCTGCGCGTCCGCACCCGCGATACTGCGGAGCTCGATCAACGGATTGATTGCGTGCTGGAAGAGACCGGGCTGAGCCCGATCAGCGACCGCCAAGTGAAGGTTTTATCCGGCGGACAAAAACGCCGGCTTGGCCTGGCGATGGAACTGGTTTCCGACCCGAAAATCCTGCTCTGCGATGAAGTGACCTCCGGCCTTGATCCGCGCTCGGAGCGGGAAATTGTCCGGCTGTTGCATGACCTCTCGCGCAAGGACGGAAGGATGGTGCTCTCGGTGACGCACTCGCTTTCGCATCTGGAGTTGTATGATTCGATTCTCGTGCTGCATGAGGGACGGGTCGCCTACCACGGGCCACCGGAACAATTGACTCACTATTTTTCCGTGCAGGATACCGAGGAAATCTATCCTCAACTCGCGACACAAGCCTCCGAACGTTGGCACACCTCATGGCAGAAACACCGCGAAGCTTACGAGAAAATGCTGGAACGTAAGCGGGCGAAACTCATCGCCAGCGGCGATCTCATCGTCCCGGCCGCGCTGCTTGTGGCACCATCCACACCGGATGCTGCGCAGGAAACTCCCGCCAAAGCCACCGATACTGCGGGCAAAGCCGCCGTGCCGGAGCCGCTGCGCTTACCCGGGTTTTTCAGCCAATTCGCCACCTTGCTCTCACGTCGGTGGCGGATCTTTTTCCGCGATCGCGGCCAAGTGTTTCTCCAGTTAGCCATCCTGATTTGTTTCCCTCTGCTCGTCACTCTTTTCAGTGAGAAGGCCTCGGGTAATATCCGCCGTTTTTCCGATACTCGCTCGACGGATGTGATCGCGGAAATCCAGGAAATCCAGAGCGTGCGGTCGGATCAAGCCAAGGTCGGCTCTGCCGTCTCGGGCATCATCATGTTCCAAGTTGTATTGCTCTCGCTGATGGGCTCTAACAACTCTGCCCGCGAAATCGCCGGCGAGCGCCCGATCTATGAAAAGGAAAAATTTGGAGGACTCCGGCCATCGGCCTATCTCGCCTCGAAAGTGGCGTTTTTGGCATGTTTGGTGATCACCCAATCGCTATGGATGGCGTTTTTCGTCAATCTCTTCGGCACGTTCCGCGGAGACTTCATTCAGCATGCCGGGTTTTTGTTGTTAGTGAACTCGGCGATGACGATGATCTGCCTAGCAATTTCCGCGCTTATGCGCACGGCCGAACAAGCATCGCTGCTGTCGATTTATCTGGTTGGTTTCCAACTCCCGCTTTCTGGCGCGGTGCTGGCCTTGCCGGAGAATGTCGAAACCTTCACCCGGCCATTTATTTCCGCTTACTGGGCGTGGTCCGGATCGGTCGAGGCGCTGCAAACGCAGGTTCACGACGCCGTGAAATCCGTCATCGATACCGGCCTGTCCGCTCAAAATGCCTGCTTCTACGCCCTGGGCGCCCATATTCTTGTCGCTCTGATCGCCGCATGGGTGGGTGCCTGTCGTCCGCAATGGGACTGATGGATGATCCCGCGCTTTCTCCCAAGTGCTTTGTATCGCGCACTGCGTGCGGTGTCGATTCGATGCAAAACCGCAAAAAACAAGAATTTTACCGAAAATCGTCTTGCCCACTCGGATCTCGGCGAATAAACCTTCGCCCCACCCGAAAGGGGCGTTAGCTCAGTTGGTAGAGCACTTGCATGGCATGCAAGGGGTCAGCGGTTCGAATCCGCTACGCTCCACTTTTCTCAATTTAAATGAGTTACGAAAAAAGCGCCGACCGTTAGGCCAAAAATTCGGCTTCTTGGCTATCAAGGGGAGCGTGGGCGTCTCGCCCGCCTTGGGAAATTGGAAGATGCGGGCGAGACGCCCGCGCTCCCCTCCTTGGTGGTTGATTCTTATTCGTGACTCTCTCGACGTTTGATGACGACGCGGCGGTTTTTCTGTTTATTCTCCTCAGTATCGTTGGGTGGGTTGAAGGATTTTCCCCTGCCTGTGGCGGTGACTTGGTAACCGAGAGCGGAGGAAATGTATTCGGCGACGTTGACGGCACGTTTGAGAGAGACTTTTTGACAGATATCGTCGGTTCCGACGGAGTCTGCCCAACCTTCTGCGACGAGACCGGCTTTGGCGATGTGCGGGTGCATTTTGAGCCAAGAAGCCAGTTTCTTGTTGATGACGTTGTGGGACTCTGCGGTGAGCGTCCATTCGTTGAACTCAAAAAGGAGCTGCGAGCAGATTTCTTCGTTCATCAGCTTGGGCTGAAGCGCGATCTTGCCTGCGGCGACTTGCGACTCAATGCCTGTTAGGCGGTTGAGGTAGGTGGGCAGCGACTCGCCCTCGCTGCGACGGACTTGCACGACCCTATCCAGGGTGGTGGTTTCGGCGATGAAACCGCTGCTCTCAACGATGGCTTGGCCGCGCCATGTCTGGCTCATGGCGGCAAATTCGCGGGCGATCGACCAATTCCTGCGGGCGTGGACACTGGGAGTGTTTGGCACGGCGACGGGGACGTAAAAATAGACATAGCGGCAAAGGGCCGATGGGTAGTCGCCACGGCGAACCGTCTCTTCAGAGGGGGCACAAAACAATGATTTTTTTGAATCGCCGACCTTGAGTGCTTTGGCAGGGCCAACGTTTATCATTGGGACAAAGCTGATGCCACCGGGATCATCCGCGACGAACTGGCCGATGGCGGAGTTTTCCGCATGGCGCTTGGCGGTGCCTGAGATCGAGCGGCCTTGCAGGACGGAATCGGAGAAAAACTTGTAAGTACCGGAGCGCTCCGGGCGGGCATGGAGCTGGATGGGGCGGTCCGGCCCGCCGAGCATCGACCAATTGGTGATTTCTCCGAGGAAAACACGGCGGATGTCGCTGATGGTGATGTTTTCAACTGGATTGTCAGGGCTGACGATGATGGCGAGTCCGTCAAGGCCGAGGGCGAACTGGGCTTCGGGGTCGGCGAGATTTCCGCAAGCGTTCATGAGATCCCGATGTTCCGCTCCGCTGATAGGACGGGAGGACATACCGACATCGCAGGTGCCGCGGGCCAGATCGCGGAAGGCATCACTGGAACCAGTCGGACGGATGCTAATGGTTTCCCAGATGCCATCGGAATCGACATCGCACATGACATCATGGGCGAGGGCTTTTTCGCCTTCGGGCGTTTCGAGTTCATGGGTGCGGTCCTCAATGGGCGGGGCATTTTTCGCGCCTTTGGTGATGATGGAAAAGTAGTTGAAAGCGAGGTTCACAGCGCAGACGGCGCCAACGGTGTTAGAGCCTGACACTCGCAGGACGATGCGGGTTTTGCGGTCGCCAATGATGGGATTGACGGCGGGCAGTTCCTCCAGCACGGATTTCACGGGATTGGTAATATGGTCATGAGTGCCTTCAATTTTCACGAGGTGGCCCTTATCGGCGATGATTGTTTGACCGGCCTCACTGAGGGTGAATTTCACAAAGTTCTGCACTTCCGGATTCATTGATGACTCGCGGGTGTAGAGATAGACAAAGCGCGAAAGCGGATAGATGCCCATACGCACGGCGGCGCGATCCGGAAAGACGGCAGCGTCCTTCTGCATTTTCATGTCCGGCGAATCGTCGTAAACTTGGAGACGCTTGAGTCCTGGCAAATCCGTGTAGCTTTCACCCACGAAACCGATCGCTCCGGGCTGCGTGGTCACTTGCTTGGCGAGTTCGCGGCTGCTCACAAATGATTGGATTCGTTTTTCGTCGGCCATGGCTCCGCCCGCTGCCGGGCGGATCATTTGCTTGAAGCAATCCAGAGTGCCGCTGGGTTCCCTGCGGCGCAGCGGGATGATGGGCTGCCCTTGCTCCGGGCCTCCGAGGAGCTTCCATTCCGATAAGTCCTTCCAATTGCTCATGCCGCCTGAGTAGATGGCTCTGATTTCACTGAAGGAAATGCGATCGAGGGGGTTGCTCTCATGAGTGATGATGGCCAGTCCGTCGAGAGCGACGGGATGTTCGTTACCGGTGCCGGGTTCCCTACCCCGGCTGAAAAAATCGCTGCCAAACTTCTCTGCAATGGCTTCCGCCTCGTCTTGTTTCACCCGGCGGGAGCTCATGCCGATGTCACAAGGCTCGGCGAGACCCGGAAATTGGCCAAGGAAGCTCTTGAAGCAATCCCCGGAGCCAGTCGCGTGGATTTCGATATAAACCAGGCCGCTTCCGGGCACTGTGCCGCTGACATGGATATGTTCGCCGTGAGGATGGATCACGGCATCGGGTGCCTTTTTCTCTTGCTCCAGCCATGCCTTGGCCAGCTCTGGAACGGCGTGTTCGCCAAGGGTATTGGAACCGACAAAAACCAACAGGCGTTTGCCAAGCGGCGGATTGACAGGAGGGGCCGCTGCACCAGCAAGCGTGGTAATAAAAAGAAAGCCGATGAAAGCGGTGGAAGATTTTAAAACGGAAAGCAATTCTGCTGCCATGGATTTTGAATCTACGTATTTAGTATGACGACAAGAGAAAACCAATTCACTTTGACAGTTCTGAAACTGGCACACTCCGTTGCAGGTGTCTCGTCAAATCGAACGTGACCGTGCACAGATTAACAATTAGCAATTGGAAATCGCTTGCATATCGCATGCTCGAAATTCTCCAGCAGCTTCCGGGATAGCTCCCGGCCCGAAGGCCGGACGCAATTGACGCATTCGGTGCCTCAAAACGGCTTTGAGGCAGATCGGAGGGCGATGAAATGCGGGTTGTTGCTCGGCTTTTATCTTGTCGGAACTCTCGGTGTTCGATAGTCCATGCGGCCGATAAGGACAATTTGATCCCTTCGCCCTTTCTCGCCACACTTTGCCCCCTTTTTCGTGACCAGCCCCCAAGATTCGCCACCATCAGCCGGAGTTCCATACTTCGGATCCGAGTTCGTTCCTCCCTCCTTCGAAGAACTTCAGGAACGATTCCCCCATTTGGAAATTCTCTCCTTCGTCGGCCACGGAGGGATGGGCACATACTACCGGGCGCGCCAGCCAAAACTCGACCGATTTGCGGCCGTGAAAATCCTACCTGTGAATCCAGGCACCGATGCCGAGCTCATTGCGAGTTTCAAGAAGGAGGCCAAGGCGATGGCACGCCTCAACCATCCTAACATCATCGGAATTTATGAGTTCATGGAAACCGAGTCCACGCTGTATCTCGTGATGGAATACGTAGAAGGGGACATTTTTGAACGACTCATCAACACTCGGAGTTTTGATCTCAACGAGATATGCGCGATCATCACCCAGGTCTGCTCCGCCCTGCACCACGCTCACGAGAACGGCGTCATCCACCGAGACCTACGCCCTGGCAATACGATGCTCGATCAAAGCGGACTCGTCAAAGTCGGCGACTTCGGTCTGGCCCGGTTGATGGGTGAGGAGCTGTTTCGGAGGAAAATGACTGAAACCAACCTCGCCATGGGCACGATGGACTATGTGGCTCCGGAACAACTCGAGGCGGGACACCCGGTCGATCATCGTGCCGACATCTACTCCGTCGGCATGATGATCTATAAGCTCCTCACGAGAATCCTGCCCCGTGGATCCTTCGTCGCTCCTTCCAAGCTTGTCTCTAACTTGGACCCGCGCATCGATGACCTCGTGATCCGCTGCTTGCAGCGCGACCCCGCAAACCGCTATCAACACATCGCCGAACTCTGGACGGAGGTTGATCGTCTTAGCGAACCTCCGCCCCCGCCTCCGCTACCGTCCCTGCCCCCGACTAAGGCGGGGCCCAAATTCAAATTTCCGGCTTGCTGATATCATCGTTGGGAAATCATGTGACAATAATCCGCAGCAGCATGACCGGCGGCACTGCCGGTGGCGAAGCAAGTGCCCATGACGCGCACGGAGGCGAGTGCTTCGTGGGTGGCTGAGAGGCAGCGACCCGCAAAGAACACGCCGAGGATCTCCGCACTGACGAGGCAGCGCAGCGGGATTTGGGCGGGTTTCTCAAAAAACCGGAACTTCGGGCCGCGAGTGGTTTCACGGAGCTCGATCGGCCAAGTCGCAAAGGCAGCTGGATCGATGAACTCTCGACCAGTGATGAGGTCGTCGGCAGTGAGCGTGTATTGGCCGAGCCAGCGAAAGGTCTCGCGAACCCCGGGTTCGGAGGCGGGAAAAGGGCCGGTCGCATCGGCGTATTCCGAGTAGGTGGCGCGGAGGAATCGGCTTAGACTTTCAGCGATGATCCGGCCGCTGGCTAGGAGTTCGGGTTTTGGGGCGGGGTCGAGGTCGGTGGTAAAATGGATTTCGCCGGGGCGGACGGAAGCCCGGCAGGCGGTGCCCATGGCGGTGGCGGGTAGTTCCCCGCGTTCCACTGCGCGGACGATGTCGAGCGCGAGCCGCATCCGGAAGCCCTCTTCCCGCGCGGCGGGGCCGACGTGATTCATGGAGAAAATTGAGGCGGACCGCTGAGTGGTTGCGGGCGGTTCGGAAATCCTTGTCGCGCCGAGCATCGGCGCGGCGATGGCGTCGGCCGATGTGTCCACGATTGCGCGGCAGGTGAAGCTGCGGTCGGCTGTTTCCACTTCAAACGATTCGTCGGGGTGGCGGGTGATTGCGGAGCATTCGGTGTGGAAGCAAACTTCGAGCGCCGGCACGGCGGAGGTGAGTTCGATAGCGATGCTGGCGAAAGTTTCCGGGTCTTGAGGGAGGACATAGACCTTGCCCATTTGTACGGGTTTGGTGCCGGTGAGTTCCCGCATGCGCGCCTCGATCTCAGCGGGCAGGCCGGGGTTTGCTAGACGAGGCGGCTGCGAAACATCCGGATCATACAGCCCGCAAAAGGTGTGGACTTTTGCCAGAGTGCCCATGCCGCCGAGTCGGTCGGAGCGCTCTAGCAGAATCGTTTTCGCCCCGGCTCGTGCGGCGGCGATGGCGGCGCAGATTCCCGCACTGCCGCCACCGATCACCACGATGTCCGCAGCGGCGGGTTTCATGGCGCGGTGGATTGTTTTTTGGAAACGAAGTCCGCCAAGTTTGCGAGAGAGGAAAAGTTTTCCCGTCCGAGATCTTGTGGCGTTACTGTGATTCCAAACTCGCGCTCTAACAATAAAATGAGTTGCATCAGAGCCATCGAGTCGAGGCCTTCGGCATAAAGATCGGCGTCATCGGCCACTGATGCGTCCAGCGGGAATAGCTGTAAATCGATGAGAGTGCGCAGGGATTCGGTAGAGGCGGGATTCATATCGGGAGTTCATCGCGGATGGATAGGCCGGAGCCGTGACCGGCCTCGAAGAAGCGCTTTTTCGCGGCCTTGGTTTGGAACACGCCCGGATGCGAATGGGTGGTTTCAATGACGATCACGCGCTTGCCGTTGCGTTCCGCTTCCGCCCGGCGGTAGGCGAAGAGCGCGTTGTTCATCATCTGGTGGCTGTGGGAAAATACGGCTGAAATCCCGAGATGCCGACCCATCGCGCGCACCGGATAGCTGACGTTGTGGACGATGATCGTGTGAATCAACGGATCGCGAATAAACGGCTCTAACGGAAGCTCGTGGAGTATGCCGCCGTCGTGGTAGCGAGTTTCACCGATCCGTTGTTCCGTGAAGAGGACAGGAACAGAACAACTCGCCATCATAGCTCGTGCAAGAGGCCCTTCTTCCAAGAAGCTGCCTGCGAAGCCCCGCAAGTCAGTGACGGCGATTTTGAGTTTCACATCTGGCGTGTCTTCGATCGCCCCAACCGGCAGCAGTTTTTCCAAGTGTCGGACGACTCGTTTTCCGTGCATGAGGCCGGAGAGCCTGCCAATGAAAAACATGGGAGCAACGCGCAGCAGCATGCCGAGGTCCGGATAGGAGCGCTTGAGTTTGCCGCAAAGGATGGCGGCCTCAAGCTCGCTTCCCCGCAAGCCAGCAGCGTAAAATCCCGCTGCCATCGCGCCCGCCGATGAGCCGGAGATCTGTCCGGGAAAAACGCCCGCGAGGTTCATCCCACAGAGAAAACCACCGTGGGCATACATGCCAAGGAACGCGGAGCCGAGTGCGAGCGCGACGCCGGGATCGGGTGTTGCTGGCGTCGGTTGATCAGGCATCGGGCGGCGTGGGTTTGTGAGAGCGGGCGGCGATGATCGCCAACCCGCCGATAAGACCCCAAAACAGATTAAAAAGGAAACCGATAAGTGAGGCGGCGACCGCTTCCGAGGTTTCGATGCCGGTGAGGCGGCTGAGGAGGAAATCGAAAGTGCGCTCGCGCACGCCAAGGCCGGAAACGGAAATGGGCAAGGCGGTGACCACATCGACGACGGGCATAATCGCCATAATCGAGGTCGCGTTCACCTCGCTGCCGAGTGAGCGCAACCCGGCGTAGAAAGTGAGGTAGTAGCTGGCAGCTAAGATGAACGACGCCATCAGCGAATAGAATGCGAAACGCCAACGCTTGCGGTGCAGGTCGAGGGCGGTGGTGATGGCATGAACCCAGCGGTTGTCGGTGAGGCGTGGCACGTAACGACGGCCGATCGAAAGCATCTGCGGCATGCAGGAAAACACTGAAAGCAGGACAACCACCAGACCGCCTGCCTGGAACCATGTGGCGGCGATGAAGGCCGCGCGGGCACCCGGTTGCGGCGCAAGATCCAAAGTTCCAAAGCCCCAGGTAAACACTAGGAAAATCACGCTTCCTGCTACAAAACCGATCACATGATCCACCATGACCGAGATCGTCACGCCGAGTTTTTTCGTCGGCTCGCGGCGCATCAGTAACACGATTTTCGCTGCATCGCCGGCGGCAGCTCCAAGTGAGGCGATGTTAAAAAACGCGCCGTAAAGTGTGAGTCGGAAGATGTAGCCGAAGGGCTGCCGAATCGATTGTGCACGCAACAGGAATTGCCAGCGCAAGGCGCTCGCCAGCAAGCTGAACAAGCCCATGCCTAGGCCGAAGGTGACCCAACGCGGAGACAACAAAGCACGCTGAAAATTTTCGACGAGCGAATGTTTGTCGGGGATGTTAGAGAGTGCCCACCACAGGAAAAGCACGGTACCTGCTAGCTTGAGCGCGAACAGGCCTAGAAGCCGAGCGTGGCGTTTATCCATCGGGATCAGGATGCCCGGTGCGCTGTGACGGCGGCGGCGATGGTATTGACGGAACGGAGTATGCCCTTCGCGGCATCTTGATCCTGGATCTTGAGACCAAAGTGTTTTTCGATGGCCACGACGAGCTGCAGCACGTCCACGGAATCGAGGCCCAAGCTGTCAGGCCCCATCAACGGGGTGTCGTTGCCGATGTCAGCAACCTCCATCTCCAGCATGAGATCATCGACGAGAGCGGCTTTAATTTCTTCGTGAAGAACGGAGGATTCGGACATGAAAAAGGCTGGTTTTTAGAAGATTCCGCCGTCGATTTTCAACGTGGCCCCCGTAATATATGCGGCATCCTCACCGGCAAGAAAAAAAACGGCGGCAGCGACCTCTTCCGGTCGTCCGAAACGACGCATCGGAATGGCTTTTTTCCGCTCTTTCGCTGCGGTTTCGTCCATTTCGCCGAGGGCATCCGTGCCGATGTATCCGGGGCAAATGGCGTTCACGGTGATGCCAATTCGGGCGGTTTCCTTGGCGAGACTCTGGGTCATCGCGATGAGGCCGGCCTTGGCGGCGGCGTAGTTGGTTTGGCCGGCCGGGGCGAGCAGAGCGCTGAGCGACGAGATGTTGACGATGCGCCCGAAGCGTTCACCCATCATGCCGCGCAGCACGGACTGGCAACCGTGGAAGGCGGCATGGAGGTTGGAATCGATCACACCCGTCCACGATGCTGCAGGCATGGTGGCGAGGAGATGGTCGTCGTGGTGGCCGGCGTTGTTGACAAGGACGGTGATCACGCGACCCTCCGCCGCCACCTGCGCAAGCGCGGTTTCCCAATCTTCGGCGCGGGTCACATCGAGGGCGAGGATGCCGCATCTGCCGGGATACTCGGCGGCAATCGCGTCTGCTTTTTCTCTGCCGGAGCGGATTCCGAGATAGACGTGGCAAGTTTCATCACGTTCCAGAAAAAAGCGGGTAGTGGCCGCGCCGATGCCGCCGTTTGCGCCGGTGATGAGGATAGCTCGTGAGTTCATAGATTGTTTCGGGTGAGCGTGGCGGAAAAGGCGTGCTGATTGCCGCCGGATGCTAGGATCGTGGCGGATTCTTGGCCATTTTCGATCGCTCCGATCGCGGTGATGGTTTGGAAACCACAGCGCACGCCCATGCCCTCTCCGAGAATTTTGGCGGGGCTGAAGCGCGGGCCTTGCCACGTGGAAGTGGTATCGGATTCGTTGCGGTCGAGGCGTGATGCGCCGGTTAGACCGTCAATCAGAAGAGACGTCGGTTTTTTTTCTGCGGATTCCCATGCCTCGCAAATTGCGGTGCGGCGTTCCGTGGCATCGGTGTAACAGAAAGGGCCGTTGAAGTTTTCGATGGCGATGGCGGACGGATTCGCCTCCACGTAGATCGCGGCGGCACCTTCGGTGGCGGTGAGGCCGCGCGAGTAAAGACCGAGCGCTTCCAAGGTGAGCCAGTCGATTTCCTCGGCGCAGACGATCAGGCAGCCGTCCACGAGTCCGTCGGAAATCCATTCCTCGGCGATGCCAAGTGCGGAAAACCATGTCGCGGAATCGCCGATCAGCGTGTAAACCGGGCCGTCGCATTCGAGGAAAGAGGCGACGTGACTGGCAGGTGCATTGAAGACCGTTTCGGGAAACAAGATGGGGCTGGCGAATGAGGGATCGGCGAGAACTTCGCTGAAAAAGCGGTTTGAGTAATTCACACAGCCGTTCAGGAACGCGACGATGATGCCAATGTTCAACTCGCGTTTGCGGATCATTTCCGCGCGTTCCGCGCCGATGGCTTCATGGGCGGCGGTCACGGCGAACTTCGTGACATCGCTTGCCCGGCGGAGGCGCGGGTGCTTCGGTAAAACGTTTTTCAACGCGACTCTATCGACTGGACGATGGGCGTAAGTGAGGATTTTTCCGCCGAGTTCGCGGGTAAGTTCCGCTACTGGGATCGCGACGCCATCCGCGACGGCGCGGTGCAGTGCGGCACTGCCGCAACCGGCGGAGGACACTGCGCCGTGGCCGTGGATGAAGAGCGGAAAAGAAGCCATGAGCGATTCAGTTAGGGTTGCGGAAAACCAGCGAGGCGTTCGAGCCACCGAAGCCGAAGGAATTGGTTAGAGCGTAAGCGAGTGCCGCCTCGCGGGGTTCGCGCACGAGATCGAAACGGCAGGCGGGATCTGCCTCGCGGACGTGGAGACTGGCAGGCAGGACCCCAAATTTCATGGCGAGAAGGCAGATCGCGGATTCGATCGCGCCGGCACCTCCGAGAAGATGACCCATCGCAGATTTGGTAGAACTGACGGCGATTTTTCCAACATCCTCTCCTGCCCATGCGGAGATGGCGTGCGCCTCAGCCACGTCGTTAAGCGGGGTGCCGGTGCCGTGGGAATTGATGTAACCGATTTCGGAGGGTCGCACGCTGGCCTCAGCGCATGCGGCAGTCATTGAGCGCAGTGCGGCGGTTCCTTCCGGGTGCGGCTGAGTGAGGTGGTGGAGGTCGGTGGCGGTGCCATAACCGCGGATTTCCGCGATGGGTTCCGCGCCGCGGGCGAGCATAGATTCCTCGCACTCCAGGAAAAACATTGCCGCGCCCTCGCCAAGAGCGAGGCCGTCGCGGTGGGCGTCAAATGGACGAGGGATGCCGGACTCGGCGAGTGCTTGCAGCGAATCGAAGCCCGAGAACACGAGTTGGCAGAGTGCGTCATGGCCGCCCGCCAAGGCGGAGTCGGCGCGACCGTTGCGGATCATGTGGAAGGCGTGGCCGATGGCGTTCGCGCCGGATGCGCAGGCGTTTGAAATAAGCCGCGTTTGCGCCCGGAATCCGATTGCGCGCTGGACGGTGAGCGACTGCCGCTGCGGTTGGTAATGCTCGACCCGTGCGAATTGCCCGCGAACGTCGTGGGGAACGGCGGTGGCCGCCTTGTAATATTCCTCGCCCAGCGGCATCGCGCCCGCCGAGGAGCCGATCACAAACGGTGTCTGCGAGGAAATTTCCCGAACACTCGCCGTTTCCATCGCCTGTGCGGTGGCGTGCAGCAAGAGGCGCGTGCCGCGATCCATCCGCGCAGCCTCACTGCGTGTAAGCGCGTGGCGATCATCAATTTCCGTTAGATCGGCAACTCCGGCGGTTTTCACACGCTGGCGTGAGACATCGAAAAAATCGATTTCGCGGAAATGGGCGCTGCCGGCGCGGATTGCGGCGAGGTGGGCGTCGGCGGTGTTTCCCATGGGTGAAATCATGCCCATGCCGGTGATGAAAACGCGTCGGGGCGTTTTGGCAATTTGGGGGGCGGGAGTTGGGATAGGCATCTGCAACTGAAGAAAAGCTGGAATACCATACTTGGCAAGGTGTTTGGATGGGGTTATCAGCGGGGACATGCCGCTCAGTCATTGGGACGAACTCATCTCGCGCCAACCGGGGAGGGTCGCGCTTTGGCATCCAGGGCGTGCGGAGGGTTTGAGCTTCGGGGAGATCGATCGGCGATCGCAGGAAGTGAATGCGGACGGCGAGTTCGTGGTGGCGTGCGGCGAGTCACCGGATTTTTTTCCATCGATCATCGCCGCGTGGCGGGCGGGGAAACCTGCGCTGCTGTTGGAGACCGCGATGAGTGGGGTGCGCCCGATTTTTGGCCCGATTCCCGCAGGAACGGCGCTCATCAAACAAACCTGCGGCGCGTCTGGCACCGAGCGCAGCCTATTTTTCACGACAAAACAGGTGCTCGCTGAGGCACGGCGCAACATCGATGGACTTGGTCTCCATGAAGGACGTCGGGGACTGGCGGCGATATCGCTTGCGCATTCGTATGGTTTCGGTTGTCTCGCTTTGCCTTTTCTAACAGGCGGAATCCCGCTGGAAATCGTGCATGGCCCGCTACCCATGTTCATGCACGGTGCGTTGAAAAAAGGGGGTGAGGTGTTTCTGCCCGGCGTGCCGGCGATCTGGAAAACCTGGTGGCAAACCGGCCTCGCCACCGACCCAACAATCACCCTCGCTATCAGCGCCGGCTCCCCGCTTTCCATTTCGCTCGAACAATCGATCCACACGGAATGCGGCCTGAAAATTCACAATTTTTATGGCACCAGCGAGACGGGCGCGGTTGGCTATGATCGCTCAGAAACGCCGCGTTCGAACCCCAGCTACGTCGGAAACGCCTTGCCCGGCGTCACCGTATCGGCGGATGGCCAGGGGCGCATCCATGTCTCTAGCAATTCATGCGCCAGCAGCTCGGACATTCCTGCGTGGGAAGGCGAATTCGGCGAAGGCTCTTACCGCACCTACGACATCGGGGAAGCGAGCGACGATGGCATTTTCATCCATCGTTGTGACGGTGGCGCGATCAATGTAGCGGGCCGAAAAGTTAGCCCGGATCGCTTACGCGTGATTCTTGAGGACATCGAGGGTGTGCTCGCCGCCGAGGTGAGCAGCGGCCCTAGCCGGGATTTCGAGCGATTTGAGGAAATCCGCGCTCGAATCCAGATCGCCCAGGGCCTCGATCCGAAGGATGTGCGCGAGAGTTTCCGCCAGAAAACCGAAAGCTGGGAAATGCCGCGCAAGTGGGAGTTTGAAACCGGCGGAGTGGCTTAGCTTCCGCTGAGGGTGACGATGGCTTGGGCAAGGATCGTTTCACCCTCGGCAACTGCGCCCTTCACTTGGATGAGATTTCCCATGCGTCCCTCGACCGAAGCGGTGATGGTGAGATTAGCCCCGGGGATGGCGGTGCCGAGAATTTTGGCGTTTTTGACTGAAGTGAGTCGCATGTCGTTGAGTCTCGTATGGTTGGGATCGCTCTGGGCGACGACCCCGCCAAGCTGGGCAATGGCCTCGATCATGATCACGCCGGGCCAGATGGGAGCACCGGGAAAATGGCCCTCGAGAAATGCTTCCGCACCGGTGATCGTGTAGCGTGCCGTCCCCGAAACTCCGGGCACCAGCTCCAGCATGCTTTCGAGAAAACGAAACCCCGGCCCGTGCGGAAGTGATTGCAACTCTTGATAGGGTGTCATAAATCAGTGCAGGATGGTGTCCCATCCCTGCGCAATGACAATTCCCGAATCTGAATCCCTAAGCCCAAAAACGGCGCGGATGTCCCCGATACGCTTTGCGGTTGGGGTGGTATTCACAGTCTTGTATTGGCCGACAGTCGCGATCATCCTAATCATCATGAGCCTCAGCACTGGGTTGGTGATGAATCCAATCGCGCGGCGCAGACTCGGGCAGGACACGATCGCCCTCATGTTGGGAATTTTCATTTCGGGTTTGGAGTGGCTGGATGCCATCCGCGTGGATGATGCCGAGCTGGCTCAGTGTGCTGAAATGCCGGGGCCGCTGATCATTGCCTGCAACCACCCCGCGCTGTGGGACGCACCGCTGGTGTTGCGCCGCATCGGCCGGGTGTTCTGCGTGATGAAAGCCGACGTAGCGGCAAACCCATTACTGCGGGGTGGAACGCGCTTTGCAGGCTACATTCCGAACTCGCCGCGCTTGCAGATGATCCGCGAGGCGGTGGCTCGGCTCAACTCGGGTGGGCGGCTACTGCTTTTTCCGGAAGGCACACGCACTCGCTATGAGCAGGGCCCGGTCAATCCGTTTCGTCCGGGCCTCGCGTTGATGGCAAAAAAATCTGGAGCACCGGTGTTGCCCATTTTTATCTCCACGAATAGCCCGTATCTCGGGAAAGGTTGGCCAATCTGGAAGATGGCGGAACTGCCAATCTCGATCTCAATCCGGGTCGGAAAACCTCTCCAAATTCGCCCGGAAGAGCGCTTGCGGGATTTTTCTGAAAGGCTGGAGAAATATTTCCGGACCGAGCTTGAGCGAAAATGACCAGTCATTTTCCTCTCTCCGCTTTTCGCGATTGCAAGGGCGGGCGGCAGATGTCCTCTTCCCTGCGTCCCATGAAGCCTTGCGTCCTGATTCCATCCTACAACTCCGGCCCTCTCCTGCGGCCTACCGTAGCCGGCGCGTTGGCAGTTTGGGAGGATGTGTTCGTCGTGATCGACGGCAGCACCGACGGCAGCGACGCAGATCTGGAAAGCCTCGCGGACAAATACAGCGGGCTACGCGTCCATCGGCTGCCGGTGAACCGCGGCAAGGGCGCGGCGGTGCTGGCAGGCATCGCTCTCGCGCAAGCCGAGGGATTCACCCACGCATTGGCCATGGATTCCGACGGCCAGCATCCTGCGAATCACATCCGGCGCTTCATGGAAACGGGCAAGGCCTATCCCGAGGCGCTCGTGCTTGGCGTGCCGGTGTTCGATGCCTCCGCCCCGGCACTGCGCGTCAACGGGCGCAAAATTTCCAACTGGTGGGCCAACCTCGAGACCGGTTGGTGGGGGATTCACGATTCCCTTTTCGGGATGCGGCTCTATCCGATTGCCCCGCTCATTGAAGCGTTTTCCAACACCTCATTTGCGCGCAGGTTTGATTTCGATCCCGAGGTGGCCGTGCGCCTTTGCTGGCGCGGCGTGCCAGTCATCAACCTAAAAACCCCCGTTCGCTATCTCACCGCCGAGGAGGGCGGCGTCAGCCAATTCCGCTACCTGCGCGACAACACCCTCCTAACCGGAATGCACATCCGCCTTTTCTTTGGCTTCCTCCTGCGCATCCCCGCCCTGACCCGACGCGGGAGAAATCCGCTGAGAGACGTGGAGCCTGCCGCACATACAAATTAGCATGATCGACACCCCACAAATTGCCCGCCGGATTTCCTCGCTCAGTTGCGGGCTGTGGCATCCGCACTACACGAAATGCAAGATCCGCACGGATCCGCTTTACGAGGGGATCTACGCGGAACTCGAACAGCGCCGCCTGCCGTTGTTGGATATCGGCTGCGGACTGGGCATCTTGGCGATGTACCTGCGGGAGTGCGGCTGGGGGAACGCCGTGACCGGGATCGATTACGACTCATCCAAGATCGAAAGCGGGAAACGGATGCTCGCTAAGGGCGGATATTCCGGCATCTCGCTCTCGCAGGGCGACGCGCGGACGGGATTGCCAGAGCATCGGGGCGACGTAACCATTCTCGACATCATGCAGTTTTTCGACGCGGACGGGCAGAGGGATCTCCTGAAATCTGCGGCATCGCGGGTGGCTCCGGGCGGAAAATTGATCATCCGCAGTGGCTTGCTGGAGAAAAACGTGCGATTTTTCACCACTTGGATCGGCGACATTTTTGCAAAGTGCACGTTCTGGATGCAAGCCGCGCCGGTGCTCTATCCGACAGGCGATTTTTTCCGGGAGACTCTGAGTGCGGAGGGCTTCGAAGTGGAAATCCGTCCGTTCTGGGGAAACACACCGTTCAACAATTTTCTGATCGTGGCAAAGCGTCCGGAATAACGAAAACCCAACCTTTTTCGGCGGCGAGCACCAGGATCTCTGCCACGACTTCGCGTGCGATGGGCGTGGCCTCGTGGGCGAGGAGAATACCACCGTCGGTGGCAGTCGCGCGGATCCGGCGGGTGACCTCGGGAAGCGAGGCTGACACTCCGTCGAAACCACGACTGCTCCAGCCTACCAGCCGCAAACCCAATTTCCCCAAAACGGGATGCACGAAGATATTCGAGTGCCCAACAGGAGCGCGAAACTCGGTTGGTGCCTCGCCAGTGATAGACGCGATCACCTGTTGGCAGCGGGCGATTTCGCGGTAGGTGCGGATCGGGCCGTGGCACCAAAAGCTGGCCTGCGGGTGACTCCAAGTGTGGTTACCAATCCGGTGGCCGCGGCGAACGATCTCGCGGATGAGCTCCGGGTGTTGCTCTGCTTTTTTTCCGATCACAAAAAAGGTGGCCTTGGCACCATGTTTGTCTAACAGGTCAAGGATAACTGGCGTGTCGTGAGGGTCCGGGCCGTCGTCAAGGGTGAGCCAAACGCCCGTGCTGCAGGTGGTTTCGATCGGGCCGAAAAGTCGCGAGTTGGGGTTGAGTGTGTCGGCTAACAAAATGCCGACCAGCAGGAGATGGACTGTTAGACCAATGAAAAAATGTCCAGCGATGGCCGCGGCGATTCCACCGATGAACAGTGCCACGATGACGAGCGTGCGGAGGGCGAGTTTAGCGATCATGGGCGGACGAAGGCTTCCTCGAAGACGAACCATTCGGGTGCGTGGGTTTCCAAGAATGGCATGAGGCGGGCAGCCCAAGCACGGGCGAAATCGGCCGCGCGGGGCCGAGCACCGATCACCTCCAGCGGTTTCTGAAATATGATGCGATAATGGCGATAGCGGATGCGGACGACATGCACGGGATAGCACGGGCATTTCGCGATCGTCGCCAAAACCATCGGGCCTTTCGGCAAGCGGATGGCGGCCCCATTTCGGCGGATGGGCACCTCGATGGCGGACACTTCGCCGATCACGCGGTCGCTCTGGATCGCGACCAACTGGCCCTCCGCAAGTAGCCGTGCAAGCGCGATGCCGAGCATGCTTTCTGAGGAGTTGTAGTGGACTTTGAAATGTTCGTAACGGGTGGTGTCGCGCTCGAGTTCGCGGCGGCGGATTTCCTGGAGAAGCGGCGAGCGCTCCGGCGCGCGGACGGTGTGCAGGTCGCGGCCAAATTTGGGCGAGAAGATGGCGGCGGCAAGATCGTAGTTGCCGGTGTGGGTGGTTAGCAGGATCGCCGCGCCCTTTGTGTCGCGGATTTCGTGAAAGAAGGGCAGTCCATCAATTTCCCAAGTCACCACCTTCTGCCCGAGTCGCGCGCGGAGGCCGTCGATGTAGGTCCAGCCAAAGTTTACAAAAACCCGGAAGACGCCGAGATATCCTTCTGCCCAACTCAGATTCGGAGTGATCGTTTTCAAGTTCGCGCGGATTGCCCGCCGCTGTGGATGGGCGAGCAGAAACACGATGAACGTGAAGAAATAAAGCAGCGCCGTCTCGATGGCGAAGGGCATTTTGGGGAAGGCTTCGAGCACCCACAGCATGCCGCGAGTCGGCAAATCACCAAAAAGTCCAAAACGCGACACATCCGCCCCTTGATTTGTTGTGGTTTCGGGGCTTTGATTCGCGGTCATCGGTAGGCAGGCTTGCGCGGGGCGTAACTTTCCTAGTCGGTAATCAACCATCAATCAACTATGCAAATGATGAACAAGAGAGAGGCACGTCCTGTGGCTGAGGGCGTTGACCGCAGCGCGGATTACGAAGTGGTCATCATCGGCGGCGCGTTTTCCGGATCATCCTCTGCGGTTTTGCTCAAACGCCAGTTTCCTGATTTGCGCGTGCTGATCATCGAGCGCATGGAGGAGTTCGGACGCAAAGTCGGCGAGAGCACGTCTGAGGTGGCCGGTTGTTTTCTCACCCGCGTGCTGCGCATCGGAATGCATCTCAACTCGAAGCACGTCATGAAACACGGCCTGCGGATGTGGTTTCACAAGGATGAAACGACCGCTCCCGGACGTTGCACCGAGCTCGGCCCTGGCATGCAGGGGCGCCTGCCGACCTTCCAAGTCAACCGCATCACACTCGACACGGAAATCCTCGCTGAAGCCACGAAGCTCGGTTGCGAATTGGCGCGCCCCGCGACGCTCATGGATCTCGAACTCGGCGGTATTGGAAAAAACCGGATTGTCTTCAAGGCGGAGGACGGCACCGTCCGCACGGTCACGGCAGGTTGGGTGATCGACGCATCCGGAAAGGCGGCGAAGATCGCAAAGATGCGCAAAACCTGGCGTTCCCATGCAAGTGAACATCCGACCTCCTCGATGTGGACGCGTTTCCGGAATGTCACTTATCTCGATTCAGAAAAAGGGATCTACCAAATGGAAGGAGTGAGCCCAAAGGTGCTAGCGCAGCGAGGTTTCGCGACAAACCACCTGATGGGGCTCGGTTGGTGGTGCTGGATTATTCCGCTCGATAGCGGCGAGGTCAGCGTCGGCATCACCTGGGATTCACGGCTTTTCACCCCGCCGGCTAACGGCTCGATGAGCGAGCGCCTCAAGAAACATTTGCTGAAACATCCAGTCGGCAAAGTCATGTTCGAACACGCGGAGGCCGTCGAGGGCGATAACCAGTATTACAAAGATGTCGCTTATTGGTCGGAAGAAGTCACGGGCGACGGCTGGGCGGCGGTGGGCGATGCCTGCGGTTTCATGGATCCACTTTATAGTCAGGGCCTCGATTATTGCGCCCATACGGTCTATGGCTGCTGCTCGATGCTGCGTGCCTATTATTCCGGCGAATGTGTCAAGGAGGCCATTGCGACCCGGAATCAAGAGTTCATACGCAGTTACTTCGATTGGTTCAACGCGCTCTACAAAGACAAGTATTGGTATCTCGGCGATGCGGAGTTGATGCATGCGGCTTTCCTGATGGATATCGGCACCTATTTTATCGGCCCGGTGCGAGGGGTTTACTCCGACGAGGACAGCGAGTTCGCCCACTTGCCCTATTCTGGTCCGATCGGTCACGGCTTCGCGGTGTTCATGGCCCTCTACAACCGGCGCCTTGTGGTTCTCGCGAAAAAGAAGATCGCCGCTGGTGTTTACGGGGAAAAAAACTTGGACGAGGCGTATATCGTAAAGACTTTCAATCCCGATCCGTCGAGCCTACGGCCGATCTTGAAGGGCATTAAGATTTGGTTGAAGCAGGAAATTCGGTTTGCATTCACTCCGATGGCGAAAGATGCCAAGGAGGCTTCAACGGCGACCCCACTGCCAGAGGCCGGGTACTACAAGCAAGCTTAGGGCCGCTGCGAGAAGTATCCCGAGGCCGCACAGCATTCCCATGCTGCGCAAGGTCTCGTTCGACGCGAAAATCAACGAGCCGAATCCGATTGCGGTCGAAATTCCGCAGAAGCAAATCGCCTTTCCCGCTCCGTTCCAAACCTTGTCGAAGTCGCCGCCATTGCGCCGCAGCGAAAAGATCAGATGGATGCTGTAATCGATGCCCGACCCAATGATGAGCGGGATCGCCATGCCGCTGAGGAAATTCCATGAATCGCCTGTGATGGAAACAAAGGCGTTTAGCAAGAGCAGGACGGTGAGCAGCACTGCAATCGCGATGGCCGCATCGCGCACCGAACGGAAAACAAGCACCAGGCCTAACAGGAGCACGCCGGACGCAGGGAGGAAGATGACCAAAAAATCGCGTTTTGCGAGAGGCTGCAACACTGCCTGCAACACCGCCCAGCCCGTGACGGTGAAACCCTCGGAAAACAGCGGCGAAATTTTTCCGATATTCTGGTCCGTGATCACATCGCGCGTCCTCAGAGTTCCGGATAGATGGCATTTCCCATCTACCGAGCGACTGAGAAACGTCTCCGCAAACGCGCCGATCTCCTGATCGCTTTCCGCTCCTGCCAGAGCCTCTAACACTTGAGAATCCAGCGCCACCCCGCTCTCGCTGAAACCGCCCGCTTTCACTGCGGCGATAATCTCCCCGCGCTTCGCTGCGATACCTGTTATGCTTTTCCGGTTCGCCACGACGTGGTCAGGATTCGGGATCAGTTCCTTAAGCCACTGGTAGGATTCGACTTCGCCTCCATTGGTGGCTTTCGCCAATGCTACGTCCGCCTTCTCCGCGACTCCACGCAGTTCCTCCCACGAGTCTGCTGTGGCGATGAGTTGAAGGTTTCGATCCGACCAAGCGGGAAAATCCTCCTGCATCGTCTCGAACGCCGCAGCAGCCTCGCTGGAACTCGGCTCCACCATGGAAAAATCAAAACCCACGCCGGGTGCACCTTTGACGCTGAAAATGGCGGCTGAAATCAACAAGCACGCCGCGATGACCGCACATGATACCGCCGAGCCCGCAAACGGAGCCTTGAGCAAATGACGGGGTTCCTTGGTAGGGAAACGCCCGAGGAACAGCGGTGTGAAAATCAGCATCACACCTGCCCCGGTGACGAGGCCGATCACGATCAGACCGCCGAGTTGTTGAACACCGGCAAACGTGCTGACCATCAGCAGACCAAATACGATAGCTGTTGTCGCTGCGGCACATAGAATGCCTGGCGCAAGTTCACGGCGCAGGACGCTCGGCGAGGCAAAACCTTCTGCCGATTCTCGGACGATGACCACCGCGTAATCAATCACCAACCCCAGCAAGATGGCAGCGAAGCCGACGCTCACAAGATTCAGCGTGCTGTAGATCCAGCCTGCCAGCCCGAGTGTGATGAGAAACGTCAACCCCAGCATGAGCGAAATCATCAATAGCTGCCCCAGATGGCGCTGGATGAGGAGAAATAACAGACCAACCAGCACAGAAGTCAGCATGACTGTGCCCGACATGTCGTCTTCCATACCCGCGCCGATCTCAGCGTTGAAAACCGGTCCACCGGTGAGACGGAAAGTTAAGTTGGACTCTGCCAACCCCGGCCACTCACCCGCTACCTCGCGGATTTTTTCGATCCACTCAGCTTGCTCCTTGTAGCCCGTCGCCACATCCATGTTCGTGATGAGCAAGATGTGCGATTTGCCGTCATCCGAGAGAAAACTCATTCCGCTTTCAGTCAAACCTCGTAAAGCCGGGTGTTGGAGAAACCCCAGCGGATCATACGCTGCCATGGTGGACTTTTCGGCGTCGAAGGAAGCGCGAATCGTTTCCTTCACGACAGCAAGATGGGCGGCTAACACTCCTGGATCAGAAACTCGCCGCTCCAGCTCCGCGACATTTTCTGGCGGCGCGTACCGCCAGATTTCCGCCAGCGCCCCGGCAAATGCCTGCGGGTTTTCCTCAAACTCGGATTGGTAGAGCACCTTCGCCGGAGCGAGTTTTTCCCGCAAGAATTTGGCAAGCTCCACGGCGTCTTCTGCGAAAATTTCCTCCGTCTTGCTTTCTAACAAGAGAACCACCTGTTGGTCATTGTCGAAATGTTCTTGCGAAACTTTGAGTGCCTCGACAACGGGCAGGCCTTTCGGAAGGACTTCGAGGATGTCGGTCTCGAACCTCAGCCTCGTCAGCCCAGCCACGGAAAACCCAATGACAAGAGCCATGAGCAGGATGGGAATAAAGCGGTTGCGCACCCGCGAAACCTAGACGCAGAAAGGTAGATGTGAACCACGAAGTTCACGGGCGGGCGCGATCAAAGAGAAGATTCGTGGGTTGAGGTGCGGGGCTATCGAGTGTAAATGAGCACATGTCCGTTCGCTCCATTTGTTTTACCGCGCTTTTTTTGTGCCCGCTTTTGCATGCGGATGACCTCACGCCATTGCGGACGGCACTGGAAAATCAGGCAAAATACCGCACCGTGAGCGTCAGCATCCGGCAGACGAAACGCGTGCCCGCGCTCAGCGAAGCGATCGTCCAAAGCGGTCACCTTTGGATGGAGCCGGGGAAAGCGTTCTGCTGGCAACTCGGCAAGCCGCCCGCACAGACTGCGGTTTTCGATGGTGCCAAAGTTTACCTATTGGAAGAAGCCGGAAAAACCGGGGTCAAGCTCGGAACCAATGATCGCCAGGCAAAGCCGTTGTTGCTCATGCTCGGGTTCGGGGAGGGTGCCACACTGGATGGGATGCTGGAGACGTTCACGGTCAGCAGCACGAAACGGGACGGCCACGAGTTCACCGTGAACCTTCAGCCGAAGGGAAATCTGAAGCGCGCACTGAACTCCATGGTGATGCAAATCAACACGAAGACTTCTTTCCTCGAACGCATCGAATGGACCCAGCGCGACGGGACTTCAGTCGTGACGGAGTTTTTCCGCCCCGTCATCGACAAACCGCTACCCGCCGGAATTTTCACGGTGAAACCCGAAGGCTATCGTTGGGAATGACATATTTCAGCGTACGGCGAAATGCTCGGCTTCTTCAACATCCCAGATGAGGTGCTTGGAGCTGTGCTTGAGGAGCTTGCGATGGTAGATGGAACGCGTGCCGACGCCCGTGGCCATACTCGCAATCACGCGGGACATGTGCCGCTCCATGATTTTAGCCGGATTTAAACGGCTTTTCCCTTCCGCCAACTTGCTGCCCGCTTCGTACATCCGCATGATTCTGCCGTCGTAGAAATATTCGATCAACTCTTGCCAGGATATGTGCCAACGCCGCAACTCCGCGCAATATCGATCAAGCTGCCGAGGATTCGTCGCACCTTTCGCGAAAACCAAGGAGTCCAAAAGATTCGCGGACTCCAAGGCCATGAACAAACCGGGCGAAAGCATGGGATCGACGAAGCCAAACGCGTCGCCGAGCATGATCCAGCCCTTGCCATGGCCTTGCTCACTGATGAGTTGGTAATTCGTGTAGGTCATCACATCCGATACACGGCGCGCATGTTTGCTTTTTTCCCGTAGTAGCGGCTCGCTGCTGATCGCGTTCTCCAGCCTTTCTTCGGGCGTATCGCCGAGCCGTTTCGCGGCTTCCTTGTCGATCACGATTCCCACCGATAGCTTGTCCTGCAGCGGAATGCGCCACGACCAACCGTTTTCCAACACGGAAATAATGATCTGTCCTGACTCGACTTCGTCGTGATCGAAATTCTCAAAATGCGCGAAATGTGCGACGTCGCTCCGCCCACCCCGGCGCGCAGGAAGCTCGAGTGTGCGAGCGAATAGCCGCGAGCGGCCAGTGCCGTCGATCAGCCAATCCGGATGCTCGGATAACCCGGCGAGGGCCAGCGATTCCGGCGCGAGCTCGATCTCGCGTTGCGGGTCTGCGGATTTCACGAGTGTTGCACGTTGATCGACAAAGCGCACGCCGAGCTCGATGGCGCGGTCGCGCAGGAGGCGATCAAACCTCGGCCGTGGGACGTTGTAGGCATAGTCCGGTGCCTTTTCGCCGCGATCGCGAAAGCGGAAATGGATGCGTGTTCCCCGGCCATGGAAAAAGGAAGCGCCGGGTTTGCGCATGGAAAATTCCGCAACGCGGTCTTCGATGCCGAGTTTGCGCAATATCGGAATCACCGAGGGGATCAACGACTCACCGACCAGCAGTTCGGGACGCTTGTCGTCGTCAAAAACGACCGGGTGCATGCCGCGCAGCGCAAGCAAACAAGCCAGTGTGGAACCGGCGGGGCCGGCTCCGATGATCGCGACAGTTGGGGTAGTGGCGGACATGATTTAATAGCGTTTTACTTTACCATTGGTCGTCATGGCAATCGTTTTAACCTGCGCGACAATCATTGGGATCTTATGGGCGGACAACCTCTCCTTGCAATGCGAGCGGATTTCGGAAGGTGTCGGCAATTGTCGGCCCTCTTTCACGATCACCTCCGCGCATGGGAACGATCCTAGCGTCGGGTGCTCTCCGGCGAACGCCCTGCAACGCTCCACGGCCGGGTGATCATTGAGCACGGTCTCGATTTCCTCGGGGAAAATCTTCATCCCCCCGACGTTGATAACGCTCTTTTTTCGCCCACGCATCATCACGGTGCCGTCCGCCAAAATTTCTGCTAGATCTCCTGTCGCGAACCATCCGTCCTGCAAGATTTCCGCGCGGGTCTGCCACGGACTGAGATAGGCATCGAACATGCCAAGCCCTTTGAGCAAGAGTTCGCCATCCGGAGTCGTCATCGCCTGATAGTCGGGCAGCGGATGTCCCAGCGCGGTGGGCAGGTCCGAGGCGTGTGCGCGGTTCAACAGCGGCAGACCGACTTCGATGATCCCCAGCGCCTGTGTGACGGGAAGTTGAAAACGTTTTTCAAAGTCTGCGGCGACCTCCGCGCTCAGCGCCGAGGCGGTGGAGATCGCCATTCGTAACTCAGGCAACGGCCCGGCCTCACGGCACTGCGCAAGTTGCGCAAAATGAAATGGGCTGCCGTAGAGCAAGTGCGCCCCTGACTCTCGCGCGGCGCGAAAAATCCGCTCCGGTTGATGCGAGTATTCCAACACGGTCGTCACTCCATGGTAAAGGTAGAGGATAATGGTCACCGCAAAATGGTGAGCCATCGGCAAGGTCCACAACACACGGTCGCCGGGGGCGAGACATAGGCCCTGGTTGGCAGCGAGGATTCTTTCTAACAGCGATTCGTGGGAAAGGATCACGCCCTTCGAGGCACCCGTTGTGCCGGAGCTGAAGCGGATAAATGCCGGGTTCAACGCCTCGAAATCCACGACTGAAAACGAAGGCACCGGCGGCGAGAGTTGCGTGACCACCGCGCCTCCCAATCCCAGTGGCAACACATCTCCCGTGCTGTCCGCACTGATGATGCAATCGAGTGCGACCTCGGCGATCATCGCCTCGCGCTCTGCCGCAGCGAGCTCGTCTGGCACGGGAACAAAGCACCCGCCCGCCTCCAACACCGCCAGCGCGACTGCGATGTAAGCTGGCCCGTTCGGAAATCGCACGCCAACACGTGGCACGCCGCCTGTGTGAAAACAATCGTGATTTAACAACCAATCACGAATCACGTCCACGGCTCCAAACAGCTCGTCGAAGGTGATTTCCGCGCCCTCGCCAAGGACGGCTGTCAGCGGGCCGTGCCCCCGCTTGCGGATCTCACTTACGATGTTCACAGTCGATTAGAAAGAAAGGCTCAGCCCGAAGGTGACGCCGAGCGCGTCGATGCCAGGGTTCGGGTCTGTCGCGCCGCCGTTAGACATGTGCTGGAAGAACGGCCCGCAGAAAACGGATAGATCGTCGTTCACCTGAAAGCGCGCACCGGTTTTAGCGAACCAGTTGAGCGTGAAATCCTGGCCCTGCCCCCCCACCACGTCGGTGCTGTTGATCACACCGAAGCCCCCGCCAATGGAAAAATACAGCGACCAATCGTTGCTGGCCGACCACCACTCCAGCGATGGCGCACCGGAGAATCCGAAATAGTGATCCTCCGGACCTTCGGCGATCCACGCCGCGATCAGCGAGGCATGGTTGCGCAACACGAACGTCGATCCATCATCTAGGTTGAACCGCAACACATAGGGACTGCTCCAGGAAAACTGCGATTGAGCGATGACGTACTCGATCGGCGTGTTATTGCCGATTTGCCAAAGTAGGCCGCTCTCGAAATTGAAGGTGTGTCTTTCCCACGGAGCCTCCACATCCGTTGGGGTGGCGGCGAAGGCGGCAGAACATAGGCAAAGAGCGATAAATGGAATGCGCATGACGGAGAGTTAGCCAATTCGCCTGCCCATGACAACCCGCAAAAAGGTATCAGTCACGGCGCGGCGTGCGGGAGACGAGTGCGGAAAAGCTGGAAGTGGAGTCAAAGCGCATCCAAGCACCTTTCCGGCTTGCGCCAGACACCTCACGAGCCTTAGTTAAAAGGGAAATGACTCACGTAATCATGCACATCCTGACACGGCCGACACGGCTCGATGGCATGTTACCCGCTGAGGTCGTGGCCTTGCTGGGCCATCTGCCTAACTTGGTATTTTTCGATACCGCCGGAAATCTTCCCTCGTCGGCAGGACGCCCTATTTCCGTGATCGCTGCCCGACCAAAAAAAATTCTGCGTGGCTCGATCCACGATATTTCCGACCGGGCAACCCTGCGCCAAGCGTTAGCAGCTGGTCAACCCATCGCCGGCGACACGGGTTTCCCGCTCGGCGGACTTTGCGGTTGGGTGGACTACGAAGGAGATTTTGTGTTCGGTAATTTCACGGAAATGCTGGTGTTTTGCCATACGGAGCAAACTTGGTGGGAAACCGGACGATTGTCCAAGGAACTTCAAAAATCCAAGGAAACGGCTCCACAAATCAGCCCCTTCCGGGCATTGACGAGCCACGGCGATTTTATCCAAAAGGTCCAACGGATTCGAGAATGGATCTCCGATGGAGATATCTATCAAGTCAATCTCTCGCAAACCTTCATCGCGGAAGTATCAGGCGGCTCTCTCTATGGTCTTTATGAAGCGTTGCGCGATGCCTCCCCCGCCCCGATGGCTGCGTGGCTCTCACTCGACGGCAAGGAAATCCTAAGCTCCTCACCCGAGTTCTTTTTAAAAATCTCAGGATCGGTGATCGAAACCCGGCCGATCAAGGGAACGAGGCCACGTTTCACCGATCCCGATGAAGACCGACGCTCCGCTTACGATCTCCAAACCTCCGCCAAGGAAATCGCCGAACTCGTGATGATCACCGATTTGCTACGCAACGATCTCGGCCAAGTCTGCGAGTTTGGCAGTGTCGAGGTTTCCGAAATGCTGCAACTCGAATCCCTCGCACAAGTCCACCACCTCGTCTCCACCGTCACCGGAACCCTCCGCCCAAACATCGACGCCATTGATGCCATCGCAGCTTGTTTCCCCGGCGGCAGCATTACCGGCGCCCCGAAAAAGCGCGCGATGGAAATCATCCAAGAACTCGAAGGCCAGCCACGCGGCATCTACTGCGGCGCGCTCGGCTGGCTCGGATACAATGGCGAGAGTTCGTTCAACATCGCCATCCGCACCCTGATCCGCGAGGACGACAAGCTAATCTATCAAGTTGGCGCGGGCATCGTCGCCGATTCCGACCCGCAAAAAGAATACGAAGAAACTCTGCACAAAGCCGCCGGCATCCGCTTGGCGGTGGAAGCGTTTTCAAAAAACCATTGCCCTGAAAAATAATACAACCACCCATCCGCAATCATCACCATGAACTCCTACTTTCTGCTCGCCGCCAGCCTCATTTCCACTCTGGTTTCCGCAGCGGAACCCGTCGCTCTTTTCAATGGCAAAGATCTCATCGGCTGGACCAGCGATGTCCCTGAAGCCGATAAAAACCCCGCCATCACGCCGAGTTTCATCGTGCGCAATGGCTTGCTCGTCAGCCTCGGCAAACCCAAAGGCCACTTGGTCACCGAAAAAACGTTTTCAAACTACAAACTCGTCGTCGAATACCGGTTCCCCGGTGAAGGTGGAAATTGTGGCGTCTTGGTGCATGCCTCCACCCTGCGCGCGCGCAACAACATGTTTCCCAAATCCATCGAAGTGCAAATGATGCATCAAGACGCTGGCGATTTTTGGTGCATCGAAGAAGACATCGAAGTGCCGAACATGGAAAAACGCCGCCCACGCAGCATACCCGAACAACCCTTCGGCGGCGGCTTGAACGATGCCCGCCGAATCCTCAATCTAACTGACGGATCAGAGAAACCGCTCGGCGAATGGAATACGATGGAGATCGAATGCAAAGGCGATGAAATCAAAGTCCTCGTCAATGGCACACTCGTGAATCACGGTCGTAAAAGCACCACCAGCTCCGGGAAAATCGCTCTTCAAGCGGAAGGAACCGAAGTCGAGTTCCGTAAAGTGGTCCTCACCCCTCTCTGATCGCAGCACCTCGCGTCCATCATGAAATTCCTCATCTGCCTGCTCGCCACCTTGCTGCCACTTCATGCGGAGGTCGGCCCCAAAATCACCGCCGCCGCCCGCCAACAGATCGGCGTCACTCTCAGTTACAAACCCGCCTATGTGAGTCTCGCCTATCCGAATGGCGATGTCCCGATCGACGGCGGCGTCTGCACCGATGTCCTAATCCGCGCCATCCGCGTCAGCCTCTCCGCGGATCTCCAAAAACTCGTGCACGAAGACATGCGCGGTCATTTTTCCGCCTATCCGAAAAATTGGGGTCTATCCCGCCCGGACCGCAACATCGATCATCGCCGCGTGCCCAACCTACGCGCCTATTTCAAACGCTGCGGCTACGAATTAAAACTCCCGACCGCCGGTGAATCCGCCGCATTTCTTCCCGGCGACATCGTCACCTGCACCGTGCCACCCAATCTCCCACACGTCATGATCGTCAGCGACCGCAAAACCACCGATGGCTGGCCACTCGTGATCCACAACATCGGCAGCGGCGCGCGCGAGGAAGACTCGCTGCGTAGTTTTCCCATCACCGGGCACTACCGTTGGAAATAATTTGTTAGTAGGCAAATTCGAAGACTGAATCCCCCTTCACTCAATGCCTGTTAGCCGGGGCTGACACCTCATCAATTGGAGCGCGGAATTCATTCCGCGAGATACTCAGTGGCGTGAGCTGCGGAATCAATTCAGCGTTTCAGCTCGAGCGCCATCGCCAATTTTTGTCAAGATTTGCACACTGACCCCATTTTTCATTTTCCCAGGCCGCACTTCAAAATGAATATTTTGGCCAGTCATTCTCAGTGAACTTAAGCATCCCTGCGTTTTCCAAACGTTTTATCAATTTCGCAACTTCCTCACCATCCACGTCTTTTCCGATCAAGTGGCCGATCCTCGACTGCAACGACTTCCTTCGTGCTGGAAGATTACTCGAGTTCTTCGAGAAATCATCCCACACCCGATCATAGCCCTCATTAGCTGTAAGAGCACTCACTTTCTTCTTAGCCGCCACATTCTTTGCAGCGGTCTGTGTGGCCACTCCCTTCGCCACCTTTTTTGCCGCCACTTTCTTCGTCGCGGACTTTTCTTCGGTCAATTCAGGCACTGGCAGCTTTTTCCCCGACCACGTGAACGTGAGATCGGAGCAGCTCGCATGGCGATGCACATGAATATGCCGCGCCCGTAGATGCTCGATCAACGAGTCAAAACCGCCATCATTCGAAATGATGTGAAAATACGCCGCAGGATCCGCAAGCGCCGCACGGCCGAGATAATAGGCAAGCGCAAAATCCAGAGCGTTCTTTCCCAAGGACTTCAACTTCACCAATTGCACCGAGCACGAATGCACCATCAGCTTCTCAACCAGATCACTATCCAGCTTCGTTTGTTTCGCGCCAACCATGAGCGTAAAGCTCACCGACTTGGCACCTATCAAGCTAAGATCCACCTGATGGACATTTTCAAAATCTACAAACACATGGTTCATCGGAGGCGCGATTGGAAATGGCGTTGTCATGGTTATTTTTTCTACGAGTTTTCTCACCCCCGCCGCTTTATACACGCTCTCCCCAATCTCTGGATACTTCCAATTGTATGAATCACAGCACGAACCAACGATCCTACATGTTTTATCAAGATTTACACACCGACCCGAATGGCGCTAATTCAACTGGGATTTCGAAGTTCAGGCTTACCCATAGACGGGCCGCGACGCGTTGAATGCTCGCTTTAAGATATCCCAAACCCCATTTAAGTTAGCGCCATTCCACACCGACCCCATTTTCCCTGCGGATTTAGAGGAAACCGCGTGGAAGCGCTGATGGACGCCAAGCCCGGATCCGTGAGAGAAGAAGAAGTGAAACCCGTCACTTGCGACTGATAACATGCACACCTTTTTTGCTTCCTGCGGCGAACTCCAGTTTTCCGTCGCCGTCCAGATCGACGGCGAGAACTTGGCAACCGACTCCTGAATCGGAGTCGATCACTTCGGACTCCCAACGCACGCCGCCGCCGTCCTTGCGATTGTAGAAAATCACGGCGAGTGCGGGATCTTCAGCACCGGGGTCCTTGCCGTTGTGTGCGTAGTATCTCTTGCCGGTGGTGAAATCGATCCGCCCGTCGTTGTCAAAATCACCGCTCTCGAGCGCATGGAGTTGACTGAATTGCAGCCTGTTCAATCCAGTCTTAGCGGGATCCTCCGGCAGGATTTCATGCCTGATGAATACGACTTTTCCCTCCGCAGGCTTGTTTTCAAACCAAACCAAACCGTAGCCATGGCCGTTCAGCGAGGTGATCATGTCATTGTCGCGATCGCCATCGGCATCGAAGACGAGCATTTGCGCCCCGCCAGCTCCTGCAAACAATTCCTGATGCCGGACCCATGCCCCGTCTTTGGTTGCAGGTTGCTGAAACCAGCCGGATTTTTCGATGATGTCCGCCCGGCCATCCCCATTCAGATCGCCCACGCCCACTCCATGAATGTAGGGAGTCTTGGTGAGGATTTCGGAGATAGCGATGAAGGTCCACGGCCGGGTCACGTCCGACCAATCGACTTCCGCATAACCAAATTTCCCACCCTGCATGCAGATGAGTTCCTTCTTTCCGTCGCCGTCGAGGTCGGTCCATAGCGGACTCTCAGTGGCCGCCTCCTTCATGACCTGATAGAAGGGCCAGTCGCCTTCCTTGCCCGGATTCATATAGAGCGTGAGATCGCGCCCCGGATGGCTGGCCATGAGAATGTCGTTTTTGCCGTCGCCATTCAGATCATCCACCCAGCTCAGAAACGAATCTTCCATATATAACTTCACCGGCCTGGCTTGCCCCGGCCGATACTTCCTGACCTCGCGGAAATCTGGGCCCTTGATCCAAAAAGCCCCGGCGACGAGATCAGCCACCCCATCACCATCCAAATCCCCGGCCGATAGGCCTTCCGTTAGGAACTCCGGCGTCACCACCTGCTTTTTCCACGTTTTCAACGCCGGCACCTGCGCTAGGCTGATCGCCATCACCAACAAACTCGCGGGAAAAATCAACGGCCTTAGCTTCATAACCTACGAACGACCCGAACGCCCCGCATCTTTCATCCCCGGGCACCATCCGCACCAAAGCCCACGATCCCTCTGAATAACTTGGGCTTGTGGTACGGAGCGCTGGCTTCAGCCCAATGCTATTAAGGATTGGCGTCGGCTGCCAAGCACTCAAGGGGCGATACTCCGATTCGCCCCGCGCATGGCAAGTCAATCGAAGGAACTGGCGGAGATTCCTCCTTGAAAGTTTGACCCCTGCCGCAAAGTATCACCTTAATGTTTCCAATAACACATTATTCACCTCCATGATCACACCTCGCCTGGTGCTCGCCGCCATTTTTTGCCTCAGCTTCACCCCTGCTATCGCTGAGGAAAAAGTGGCATTCAAGCCGCTCTTTGACGGCAAAACCCTCACCGGTTGGAAAAATCCCTACGCATGGGGCACCGCCGAAGTCATCGATGGCGAAATCCACCTGAAGGCCGATAAAAAATTCTTTCTCGTCACCGAAAAAACCTATGCCAATTTCATTTTCGAAGGAGAAGTAATCCTCCCTGATGGACCGGCCAACAGCGGCTTCATGTTTCGCGCCCACGTCGAACCTAACAAAGTTTTTGGCTATCAAGCCGAGGTCGATGGTGATCCAAAACGTGGATGGTCCGGCGGACTCTATGACGAAAACCGCAGAAAGTGGTGCGCCAGCCCGATCAAAGGCGACGACGCCAGCGAAGCCGCATTCAAAAAGCGCGCCGGCAATGCCTTCAAACGGAATGATTGGAACACCTACCGCATCACCTGCAAGGGCAACAAAATCAAAATTGAAGTGAACAATGTCGTCACCACTGAAATCCAGGACAACACGGATGCCAGCGGAGTGATCGGCATCCAACACCACGGCGAAAAAGGAGCGGTCTATAAATTCCGCAACCTGCGCATCCAAGAACTCGATTGAGACTAAGGCGGATTCCCGCCTATCCGATGATTCCCCGCCCGTTCCAACTCCTAGCCGCTGCGAAATGGCTGACGGTGCTTGTGCCGATGGCGGTGGCGATCGGTTCGGCTTCGGCCTTTTTCCTGTGGAGCTTGGATGCACTCACTCGCGTGCGGTTTTCTAACCCTTGGCTGCTGTGGCTGTTGCCGATCGGCGGCTTGGCAGTTGGCTGGCTTTACCATCGCCATGGGAAATCATCAGCCGCCGGAAACAACCTGCTCATCGATGAAATCCACCAACCAGGAGCAGGTGTGCCATTGCGCATGGCACCGTTGGTGTTGCTTGGCACACTGGTGACTCACTTGTTCGGAGGCTCGGCCGGTCGTGAAGGAACCGCCTTGCAGATGGGCGGCAGCATCGCGGGTGCCTTCGCGCGATTTCTCAAACTCGATGCGGGAAGCGTCCGCATTTTGCTCATGGCCGGTGTTGCGGCGGGTTTCGGCTCGATTTTTGGCACGCCCATCGCCGGGGCGGTGTTTGCGTTAGAAGTGTTAGTGATCGGCCGGATGCAATATGATGCGCTGATTCCGTGTTTTATCGCCTCGATGGTCGCGGACTGGACATGCGCCGCGTGGGGAATCAGCCACACGCATTACCACGTGGCGGTGGCCGCCGCCGCCCAGCTCGACCTTTGGTTTTTTGGCAAAGTCGTGATCGCCGCGATCGCTTTCGGAGTGGTGGGAGGCTTGTTCGCGCTGAGTTCGCACAAACTCGCAGATCTCTTCAAGCACTTCATCCCCCGCCCTGAACTCCGGCCAGTCTTCGGCGGCGTGTTAGTCATCGGCCTGTTTTTTCTAGCAGGAACCCCCGATTATCTGGGCCTTGGCGTGCTGGGCAATCGTCCGGACGCGATCACTCTGCCCTCGATGTTCGGCAACATGGACATCCCAGCCACCGCATGGATCTGGAAACTCGTTTTCACGGTGGTGACCTTGGCTGCCGGATTCAAAGGCGGCGAGGTGACACCCTTGTTTTTCATCGGGGCGGCGTTGGGAAACACGCTGGCGATCGCCCTAGGTGCGCCGGTCGATCTCTTTGCAGCGCTTGGATTCGTCGCGATTTTTGCCGGAGCAACGAACACTCCGCTGGCTTCCACCTTGTTAGGCATGGAGCTCTTTGGCGCTGGCAACGGCCTGTATCTAGCAACCGCCTGCATCATCGCCTACCGATTCAGCGGCCAAACCGGCATCTATTCCGCTCAACGCCTCGCCGAGCCAAAATTCCGCGCCTTGAAACTCGACAAGTAATATAACTCAGCCGACAGAATGTCCGCGCTCCAAAAAAAACGGCGGGCCTTTGCAGGTCCGCCGTTTTGGATGATTCATTGGAATCGCAGCTCGGGTATCAGATTCCTTTTTTCACGATGTCGTCGAGCAGGTCGATGACGCGGTTTGAATAACCCCACTCGTTGTCATACCAGCTGATGAGCTTGAAGAACGTCGAGTTGAGTTCGATCGAGGAACCGGCATCGAAGATCGAAGAAGCCGCCGAGTGGATGAAGTCGGAGGAAACCACTTCGTCATCGGTGTATTCGAGGATGCCCTTGAGGTAAGTCTCGGAAGCATTTTTGAGAGCAGCCTTGATCTCGGCGAGCGAGGTTTCCTTGGTGGTCTTCACGGTGAGGTCCACAGCGGAAACGGTCGGAGTCGGCACGCGGAAGGCCATGCCGGTGAGTTTGCCAGCGACTTCCGGGCAAACGAGGGCGACAGCCTTGGCGGCACCGGTGGTGGACGGAATGATGTTGATTGCAGCGCTGCGGCCACCCTTCCAATCCTTCTTGGACGGACCATCCACGGTTTTTTGCGTGGCGGTGTAGGAGTGGACGGTGGTCATGAGACCCTCGGCAATACCGAATCCTTCCTTAAGCAACACGTGCACGAGCGGGGCAAGGCAGTTGGTGGTGCAGCTGGCGTTGGAGATGATGTGGTGCTTGGCTGGATCGTAAAGGTGATCGTTCACACCTTGCACGAGCGTGATGTCCTCACCCTTGGCTGGAGCCGAGATGATGACTTTTTTGGCACCGGCGGTGATGTGGCCCTTGGCTTTTTCCGCATCGGTGAAGAGGCCGGTGGATTCGATCACGACGTCCACGCCAAGCTCTTTCCATGGCAGGCCTTCCGGCAAGCGGGCGCTGACGACTTTGATGTCGTGGCCGTTGACGACGATGATGTCGTCTTCTTCGAGTTCCGGGGAGGATTTCTTCGAGGAAACCGTTCCGTTGAAGCGACCCTGAGTGGAGTCGTATTTGAGGAGGTAAGCGAGGTTGTCTGCAGGAACGATATCGCCGACAGCGGCGACATTGAAGGTGCTTCCAAGGTGGCCTTGCTCGACGAGGGCACGGAATACAAGGCGGCCGATGCGGCCGAATCCGTTGATGGCAATAGTGGTCATAACAGTATGTGGGGATGCCAATGCGGCTCTTTCCGCCCGGCGGGCCGGGATTGTGCATGCCAAACCCGGCGCGTCAATACCCTGGCGGCAAAGCGCAGGATATGCGCGGTTTTAAGCAAGGGCGCGCCCCCTTGGGAGCCGTAAATGGGGTCTCACTGTGGCCTGATTGAGGAGATTCCACACCGTTAGAGCCCTAGGAAATTCCGGATCAGCCGGATTCCGGCGTCCTGGCTTTTTTCCGGGTGAAACTGGCAGGCTAACAAATTCGGCAGTTCGATCGCGGCAGCAAAAGAATCAGCGCCATAGCTAGTCTCCGCAGCGATGACGGCCGGATTGTCCGGCACGGGAAAATACGAATGCACAAAGTAGAAATACGGTTCCGAGCCAAGACCCGCCCAATTTCCGGATTCCGGATTCCTGGGCAGCGCCGAGTTCCAGCCCATATGCGGGATTTTCAGGCCCGGTGTCTGGGTAAAGCGGCGGACCACTCCCGGGACGATGCCGAGCCCAGCCACGCCCGGAGTTTCTTCGCTGGATTCGAATAAAATCTGATAGCCGAGGCAGATACCCAAATAGGGTTTTCCCGCAGCCAGCCAATCGTGGATGGCAGTGAGCAAACGCCGGTTTTCAAGTTGTGCCATGCAATCGCCAAACGAACCGACACCCGGCAGCACCAAATGAGTCGCTTCAGTTAGATTTTCCGGGGAGGCCGCAATTTCCGGTTCGAAGTCAAGCGCATGCAAGGCGTTGGCGACGCTGCGTAGATTGCCGGCTCCATAATCGATGAGTGCGACTTTCACAGCGCGTCTTTCGTGCTCGGGATCCCAATAACGCGTGCATCCCGCTCGCAAGCATCCCGCAAGGCGCGGGCAAGACCTTTGAAAATCGCTTCCGCAATGTGGTGTCCATCACGGCCGTAAAGCAGCTCGACATGGATGTTCGCTCGCAGGTTGGAAGCCACAGCACGGCAAAACTCCTCGACGAGGGTGAATGGCATGTTAGGTGCAGACGGAGTGCCTGCCGGCGCACGGAATTCAAGGTGCGGGCGGTTGCTGAGATCCACGACGACGCGGGCGAGCGTTTCGTCCATCGGCAGATAACAACAACCATAGCGACGAATGCCCACTTTGGTTCCCAAAGCCTCACGCAGGCATTCACCAATGACGATGCCGGTGTCCTCGATGGTGTGATGATAGTCCACCGCGATGTCACCGACCACTTTCACATTCAAATCAAACAATCCATGTTTCGAAAACAGCGTGAGCATGTGATCGAAAAACGGTATTCCGGTCTCGATGTTAGAAATTCCCGAACCATCGATGTTAATCGACATTTCGATGGTGGTTTCAGCCGTTTTCCGGCTTCGTTTGGCAATACGTGAGGCGGGCATGGTTGCTGAAATCGAATCAGGGCTTGAGACCAGCGGCCTTGGCGGCGGCTTGAAGATTTTGCATGTAGCGTGGCGAGACGCCGGCGGCTTTAGCCGCATTGATCGCGGCGGACACTACCTCTTGTTTTGCACCATCTTTAATCAATAAGAAGGCATTCTGATAAGCTTTTCCACCATCACCCATGGCTACCTTTTTCGCAGTTTCCAAGCGTGCAAGTTCCTTTTTGCCATAAGCCAAGGTGTCCACCAAGGACGCCTTGTGGAAAAGATGCGGAGTGACCCAGCCGATTTTGGCGGCTTTCTGCGCTTGGAAGCGACTATCAAGCGCCATGGTTTCCTGAGCAATCGCTCCAATGGTGTTGTTGCGGTCCGCCAAGGGCATCTGTTCGAGCCCCGTCTCACGATCTTTGATTCGCTCATCGTAGCCAGAGAGAGAATGACTGATCCCGGCGGTGTAAACGCTGATCACCTGTTTGATTAACGGAACCACTAGGTCATAGGATGCGGTATTTCGGAAATCCCGCTCAAACGTCGAGAACCCGCGGAGCGCCTCAAGATATCGAGCATCATCAATCAAGCGCTTGATGCTCGCGGCGGCAATTCGTGCATCGATCTCATAAGCATTGGCTTGATAGTCCGCCGACGAAATGATTTTGCCGTCGAGTTTAACCGCTCCGGCTTGGATCTCGCTTACCTCAGATTTGAGAGCTGCAAGCATTTCTTTTGCCACCTTGTACTTCGAGCTGCCCCGATATTCGGCCATGAATTTTTCAACCGCGCGGATTCTTTGGTCGTATTGCCCGGAGGTTAGCGCGTCGGGAATCGGAAACAATTCCGCGATCAACTCGAATGCTGCCACATCCGGTTTCTCCCGCACAATGCTGACAACATCCTCCTTGGCGAGCACTCGCTCGTCTTTAATGCCTTTGGCAAACTGGATTTCTACAAAATAAGATGTGGTATCTTGCTTCAGCACAACACCTCTGAGTTCAGTCCCATCCTTCATCAGGAAGGTGTCCGCAAATACCGACTGCGTGAGGATTCCAAGCCAGAGGAAAGCGAAAAGAGAATGGAATTTCATGTTGATTGATAATAAATGGAAAGGCGAGTTTGCGCCTTACCGGGAAATTTTCCTTATTTTATCGAGGAGGGCAAGAGCGCTTCTTGCAGAGATTCGGGAGTCGTGGCGACAATGCTTCGTCCACCAGAGAGAAAAACCCTGACGGATCCGGCTGGCACGTCCTCCTCAGGGCGAGCGGAACGTCGCTGAACTTCCCGCAATGGAAGACGCTGAATCGTGGCTGATAGAGCGGATGGCAGATCAGTCCCGGTCACGATGGTGACTCTGTAATGGCGAATGAGCGTCGCGAGCATGAGGTCGGTATGAGGAATCGGGCGGTTCAACACAAAATTTGGCAACGGCGTGGCAAGTTCACTGAAGCTGGCCACCAACGGACGCTCAAGCTCGGCAAGCCGACTTTGGGCCAATGATACTAACCCTGCGGTAGAATCATCGAAGAGCATGGTAAGATCGGTGACGGGAAGATCGATGATTTTTGCTTCATCCGGGGCTTCCTTGAGAAACCCGTTTCCCGTGAATTTTTCCGCTGCAGTGGTGGCTAAATCTTCAGCCCAGATAAGCCACGAGTCATCGGAAGTAATGGCCGCAACATCAATCGCAGACTGAAGTGCAAGAGCGTAAAGGAAGGCACGGCCGGCACCGATTGAGTCCGCAGTCTGTTGGGTGAACGCCCTGAGTTTAGCACCCTCGCCGAAGGCTTCGCGTGTTTTTTTCAATAAGGTAACAGCCTTTGTGCGAAGAGTTTCATCGCCGGTGGCTGCGAAAGCGGCCGCATAGGCTGATACCATGCGCAATGAAGCATAGGCATGAGGAAATTCGTCACGCACCTGTGAGCCAAGGCGTTCATTGCGGATTGCGAGAAGTTTCGCCTTGGCGGCCTCGAACCTCGGCGCGAAAACTTCAGGAGAAACGGATAAATCGGTGGCGATTTCAGCGACTGAACGAGCGAGGCCCAGGGTATTTTCGCGGAAATATTCCCTCTGGGCGTCCACCTCTGAAGGCAGGTTTCCCAAGTCTTTCATTCCAGTGGCCTTGATCCACCACGCCGCTTCCTGCGCACCAAGAGCCTTCTCAACATCCTCCACTTGCCACATGAATTTTTGGGGATCAAATTCTTCGACCATCCCCACCGCAAACAGACCATCCGAAGTTAAATAGGATTTTTCTGCAAACGAAATGAGCTCGAGAGCCTTGTCGAGTGCTCTAGCGTCCGCAGTCGCATGATGAGCGGCGATCAAGGCAACAACCGCCCGGGCATGCCCGGGGCAATCCCGTATGAATGTCGGTAATGCCCAGGTTGAACTACCGCGGCGGGATGTAAATACACTGCCATCCAGTGGGTCGAACATCGCGCTGGGCAATAAATCACTGAGTAAACTCCGGGTGGTTTCCACGCAGCGGGCGCGTAGCTCAGCAGGAAGACCCGGACGAACGGCCGCAGATGCCAGCAACTCAAGCGAGCTCGAGGGAAACAAGCCACCAGCCTCATCGAAGCTCCGCGAATAGGGATCATAAAGTGATACGAGTTGGCGAATGCCGCGAATTACATCCTCCGCAGGTTGCTCACTGGTGCTTGTGGAAACCTTACGCTGCCCGAAGCGGCGGCGGCGGTTTTCGTTATCCAATGCGCTGTTTTTCGATACATAACCCGTGGAAACCTCGTCCACCGGCATTTGGGAATCATCCTCCCAAATCTGGGAAACCATCGAATGGGATTGGTTGAAAAAGGTCAAAACCGCTTCTGGATCAGACGACGAAACCGGAATCCATGCCACCGGATTTCCTTCATGGGTCATCCAGACAAACAGCGGTAATTGCAGAGGACGTCGGATTTCCGCACACAGATCGGCAGTTAGAATCCCCATCTCGCGGGCGGCATCGCCATCCACCAGGATCGGTACGTAGCGCTCATTGATAGTCACCACTGTCTCCGGGATGGAAACCAATGCATCTAACACCTTGAGAAACCCGGGTTGCTGTGGCAAGCCGATCACACAAAACACGAGGCGGCGTGAAGCCTTCGCATGTTCCATGCTTACCTTCGTCCACGGTTGCCAATGAATCGGCGAATCCGCCTGACTGTGGTAAAACGCTCCGGGAAGCTTGCCAATGACGTTGTGTTGCAACTCCGGGACGATCACCGGCCCAGTGTTTTTGTTTTTGCTCGCCTCACGCTTCTCAGACCGACAAGCGCCGTTCATCAAAACCAGCCCACAAAGAGCCATGGCAAACATCATCGGAGTCAGGAATTTACGAGCGTTCATGAAAAAATTTGTGATTGGAAATCTTGCGTAGGATTTTTCGCAACAGGCGTATCATGAAGAAAAGACTTCCGGTGTGGCAAGCCGAAGCTAGTCTCGCGGCACAATTCCCTTCGTCGAGTGATCAGCATCGCAGTCTCAAGTCAAAAAGGAGGAGTGGGCAAAACCACTGTCTCAATCAATCTCGCCCATGCCTTCGCCCGCCTGGGAATCCGCACTTTGCTCGTGGATGCCGACCCACAGAGCTCGGTCGGACTCTCGCTCACGCGCCAATCCCGCCTGCTCTCGGGGTTTTACGATTATCTCACGGATCCAAACATCCCGCTGGACCGCCTGATCGTGCCCACCCGTCTGGAAACCTTTTCTTTGATGGCCAGCGGCCAAGCCAGCGATTACGAGGCGGGCGGCGGCATGGGCGCGCATCTCGCACGCGTCCGGTCATTTTTGAGTAGCGTTTCCGCCCGAGGTTTCGAACTTTGCCTGATCGACACCGCTGCCGGGCTCTTCGGCGTCACCGGCGATGTGATTGCATCCAGCGATGCGGTCATGATTCTGCAACAAGCCGAACCACTCGGCATCCGCTCGGTTCCAAAACTCCTCGAAGGCTTGAACCGCCTGCGCGTCTCAAACCCCAGTCTCTCCGTGCTCGGAGTCTGCCTGACCATGGTGCAACGTGATCTAGCGGAAAGCACCGGTGCCGCCGCCGCACTCCGCCAATTGCTACCTCCCGCCATGGTTTTCAACGCGGAAATCGCTCGCGATGATCTGTATGTCCGAGCCAGCGCCCGCGGCCTGCCCGTCGGTTCGATGGAGGACGGAGCCGAGGCCCAAAAGGTATTTGATGCTCTCCGCATTGAAATTGAAACCAAACTCCAACCCGCCAGTTCCCGGCAATCCCATTACCGTTCATGAATTCCGTCACTCAATGGATCGATCCCGTTGAAGTCCGCCGTTTGGCGGAAGGGCTGATGATGCAAAGCAAAGCTCCGCCGTCGCCTGTCACCCTCGCCGACGCCGGGTTTGATGCCGATTTTGTCGGTTTTGTCTCCGCACCGCATGCGGAATCTCCTACCTTGCCACCACAAAAAACTTCGCCCGCGCTCATGGTAGAAGTGCCAACCGAGTCCGCCCGGCCGGAGCCCATTCCAGCTGAAACTACATTTCCGGAAAAAATTCAGCAGTTCCGAAATTGGATGCATCAGCATTTCGCAGCGACCGATCTCTTCATTCTCGATCACGAAGGCACCGTCATTTTTGATGAAACCAGCCACGGTCGCCTGCATTTCCTTGCCCGCAGCCAGGCGCTCACTTCGCGGCGCGTAGGCGCACCGGTGAGAAATGTGCACCTGAAAATCGCTTCCGGCACCATTGTCGAAATCATCCCCGCTGCCACGGCCCATGGCTGGCTCGTGCTCGGCGCTGTGGTTTCCAAAGCATTACCCACCGCCGCGATCACCTCAGTAATAGCGGAACTTTCGAAAATAAACGCGCCTCCTTTCCCACGCTAAGTCCCCCGTCTCAATCGCCAAATGTCGTCCCCACCCGACGCCCGGAAATGATCAATGGGTGATCCGACGGAACATGACGCATCCGGCCTGCCAAATCGGCGAGCGGCACGAGTTTTAAATCAGTCCCCTGCAAGGCCAACATGACGCCATAGATCCGCTCATGAAGCACCGCCGCGCACTCCGCTCCCAGCCAAGTCGCAAAAACGCGGTCCGCCGCAGACGGTGTGCCGCCGCGCTGCAAGTGCCCTAAAATCGTCAAACGCGTCTCCTGTCCGGTCAATTTCTCCAAATTTCGCGTCAACCGGATCGTGTGTCCCACATGTTCATCATGAAATTGCCGGAGTTTCTCCTTCGCCTCGGCCCTCGTTTTCTTCGAGTTCGCCTTATCACGCGCCTTCACCAGCACCTCAACATCACGCGCCTCGTTCACCGACATCGCGCCTTCCGCCACCACTACAATGCTGAAACGTTTCCCGCTCTGCGTCCGTCGGCGGATCGCATCGGCAATTTTTTCGACATCATACGGCATTTCCGGCAGTAAAATCACATCCGCGCCGCCCGCGATGCCAGCCTCCAGGGCTAGCCAACCCGCCCGATGCCCCATCACCTCCACCACAATGATCCGCTCGTGACTCGTCGCCGTGGAGTGCAGCCGATCAATTGCTTCAGTCGCAATTCCCAAAGCCGTATCAAAGCCAAATGACCGGTCGGTCATGGCAATATCATTATCGATCGTCTTCGGCAGGGTGACCACATTCAGCCCCCTCTCCACCAATCGCAGCGCGTTTTTCTGCGTCCCTCCTCCGCCAATACAAACCAGCGCGTCCAAATGGTGGCGGTGGTAGGTCGCGAGGATCGCTTCGGTCATATCCGTTTCCTTACCGCCAATCTTCATGCGGTGCGGCTTATCGCGGCTGGTACCGAGAATCGTCCCACCGTCGGTTAGAATGCCGGAGAGCATCGCTCCATCAAGTTCCACCGTCTGGTCCTGCGCCAATCCGCGAAAACCATTCAAAAAACCAATCACGCGCATGCCGTAATGTTCGCGCGCCGCCTTGCCGAGCCCCCGGATCGCCGCATTCAGTCCCGGGCAATCCCCGCCACTCGTCAGTATTCCGATGTGTTGTGCCATGATTAAAAGTTCCTTAGGCCGCCAGCTTAAACCGTGCTGACGCTTGGAGACAAGCGGCCATTCCACGGATGGCGCGTTCGTCACAAAATCTCTTCTTCAAAACCTCCGCCTCAACGAAAGCAAATCCTGCACGCGAATCATCCGCAGAATCATAAGCCACCGTCTCCACAATCCGCTCACTTCTTCCTTCTTGCCCATTGGTCTTTCGCTCTCTAGCGTCCGCGTTCCCGGCGATGAGCGACAAACCTGTATTTCTCTACGACACCACCCTGCGCGATGGCACGCAAGGCGAAGGCTTCCAATTATCCGGCCTCGACAAGCTGCGCATCGCCCGGCGACTCGACGCATTCGGCATCGATTACATCGAAGGCGGTTGGCCAGGCTCCAACCCAAAGGATGTCGAGTTCTTTCATGAAGCAAAAAAGCTCAACCTGAAACATGCCAAGCTCGCCGCTTTCGGATCCACCCGCCGCGCCGACACCCCCGTCGAAGACGACGCCCAAGTCCGACTCCTGCTCGAAGCCGACACCCCGGTGGTCACGATTTTCGGCAAAAGCTGGGAAATGCAAGTCACCGAAGTCCTGCGCACCACCGTCGAGGAAAACCAAGCAATGATCCGCGATACGGTGGCCCACTTGGTCAAACACGGCCGCGAAGTGGTCTATGACGCCGAACACTTTTTCGATGGCTACAAGGATTCGCCAGAACACGCCTTGCGCACCCTCGAAGCCGCCGCAGAAGGCGGTGCATCCTGCCTCGTGCTCTGCGATACCAACGGCGGCACGCTCCCGTCCGAGATCATGCAAATTTGCATGGCCGTGAAAACCCGCATCCCCGGCACCCCGTTCGGCATCCACACTCACAACGATTGCGAACTGGCAGTCGCCAACGCCATGGCCGCCGTGAAAGCTGGTGCCACCCAAATCCAAGGCACCATCAATGGCTACGGCGAACGCACCGGAAACTGCAATCTAACCTCCGTCATCCCGATCCTCCAACTCAAAATGGGACTCAACGTGGTCCCGAACTTGGAAAACCTCCGCGATCTCTCGTATTTTGTGGATGATGTTTCTAACAATCCACACTTTGCCCGTGCCCCATTTGTCGGCCGCACCGCCTTCGCCCACAAAGGCGGCATGCACGTGAATGCCGTCCAGAAAAACGCCCGCAGCTACGAACACATCGAACCCGCCAGCGTCGGCAACGAACAAAATATCTTGGTCTCCGAACTCAGTGGCCAAGACAACATCCTCATCAAAGCCGCCGCTCTCGGAATCCCTCTCATCAAAGGCTCAGACGAAGCCAAAGCCATCCTGAAACGCGTCAAGGAACTCGAAAATGAAGGCTATTCGTTCGAGGCAGCCGCAGGCTCACTCGAACTGCTGATTCTCCGCGAACTCGGCGAACACCACCGGCCATTCAATCTCACCGAATACCACACCAGCTTCCGCCAATACCGCGATGGCCACCCGCCAGTCTGCGAGGCCACCGTAAAACTCGTCGTCGATGGCACCCCGGAACTCACCGTCGCCGAAGGCCGCGGTGTCGTGAACTCGCTCGACCTTGCACTCCGCAAGGCCCTGCGTCCGTTCTATCCAGAAATCGCCGACGTATCGTTAGTCGATTACAAAGTCCGCATCATCGACGGTCACGACGCCACCGCCGCAAAAACCCGCGTGCTCGTCGTCTCCACCGATGGCGTAAACACCTGGGGCACCGTCGGCGTCTCAGAAAACATCATCGAAGCCAGCTGGCTCGCCCTAGTCGATGGCATCGACCTCTTCCTCCATCGCAAAAAAACCAAGCCCGTCTAACCACTCCAAAGTAGCTTGAGCGTCCAGCGACTTGGGTGGATTCCACCACCCTCTCTATGCCTCGAATGCGACGCGCAAGGCTTCGAGTTCTTCCCAACGTTTGTAAAGACCGGTCACGATGGTTTTTTTTGCTTCAAGTTGGCCGGAGAGTGCGGGGATTTCGGCGAAGTGCGTGACTTGGAATTCGGGATCGTGCAGTTGGATTTCGATCGCCTCGACTTCTTGCTCAGCGGATAGAATCGCGCTCTCGATGCCTTCGAGTTCGGCTTTTTCTTTGAAGGTGAGTTTCCTCGGTTTGGCGGAACTGCCGGTGCTCGCTTTCCTGCGTGCGGCGGCATCGCGCGCGGCGGCTTGCGCTTGGATGCGTGCGGCGGCTTCTCGGGCTTGGCGCTTTTCGAGGTAATACGAATAATTCCCCGGTTGCACAAACACGCCATCTTCTTCGAAGGCGATGATCTGATCGCAGATCCGATCCAGAAAATAGCGATCATGGGAAACGCAAATCACCGAGCCATCAAAATCTGCCAGAGCTTCTTCTAACATTCTCAACGAAGGCAAATCGAGATCGTTGGTGGGTTCGTCGAGCACGATGACATTGCCGCCGTTTTTCAAAACTTTGGCGAGCATCAGTCGGGCGCGTTCGCCGCCGGATAGAAGATCCACTCGCTCATTGATGCGTTGGTCGTTGAAGAGGAAGCGCCGGAGGTAGTTGCGGGCACCGAGGGACTGGTTTCCAAACATCAGCTTCTCGTTCCCATTGGAAATTTCATCAAGCAACGAGCCGGTCCCATCGAGTTGCATGCGGGTTTGGTCGATGTAGTTCACCTTCACCCGTTTGCCCGTAACGGCCGACCCTTCGCTAGGCGGGATTTGACCAAGGCATAACTTCAACAGGGTGGTTTTCCCAACGCCATTTCGGCCGACAATTCCAGTGCACTGGCCAGGTCGCAGCGTGAGCGTGAGATGGCGGAACAACCAACGCGGCGACACGGCATTGCCCACATTGACGCCGGCGTTTTCTAACTCAACGACGATATTTCCCAAATCCGGCGGTGGCGGAATCAATAAGTCCATTTCCCGTTCTTCGGGCGGGGCTTCCATGCCTTCAATCTCGTAATATTGGTCCATCCGATGGCGCGATTTCGTACCGCGCGCTTTGACCCCAGAGCGCACCCAATCGAGCTCCTCGCGCAGAAACCGCTGGCGGCGTCGCTCGGTTTGCTCGGAAATCTGACGTCGCACGGCTTTCGATTCGAGGAACGCCGTGTAATTTCCCGGATGGGAAAACGCCCGGCCCTGATCGATTTCGATGATCCGTGTGGCGATGACATCAAGGAAGTAGCGATCGTGCGTGACGAAGATCACCGCGCCGGGAAAGCCTTTGAGGTAATCTTCCAGCCAACGGATCGATTCGGCGTCGAGATGGTTGGTCGGCTCATCGAGCAGCAGCAGATCCGGCTGACAAGCAAGCGCACGGCACAACGCGACGCGGCGTTTTTCACCACCGGATAAAGGACCGACCGGTCGATCCAAGGCAGGCGCATCGAGTGCGGTGGCGGTGGCCTTGATCCGGGCGTCGAGATTCCAGCCATCGGCGTGATCGATCAGATGCAGCAAATCGGCGAGCTCGGCTTCGCTGCCATCGCCATTTTCGTATCGGCGCACCGCATCCACAATATCGGCAGCGCCAGCGGCAATATTTTCCTGCACGCTCAAACTCCCATCGAGCTCGAATTCCTGCGGTAAATAGCCAATCCGCAGTGATCGACGGAGGGCGATCTCACCTGAATCCGCCGCGTTCTGGCCGGTCAAAATTTTCAGCAACGACGTTTTTCCGCAACCATTGCGACCGACCATGCCAATCTTTTCCCCGGCGGCCACGGCCAAGGTCACGCCGTCAAGCAGCGTTTGGTATCCATAAGTCAGGCGGATTTCGTTGGCGGAGAGCAGAGCGGACATGGGAAGGCGCGGCTTGTTGCCTATCCCGGGCGAAACGTCCATCGCAGATGCAGCAAGCCCCGGCTTCATTACGAAAGCGCCGCAGTCCCATGAGGTCGAAGGGTCATCGCAGGAACGATCATCAAAAATTGAGCCCTTGCATGGAGAAACCGTTGGTGCAATCTGCGGATGCAATCCGCATTGATCGATTGAAGGTTCGGCATCCATTTCCCGTTACCATCGGTTAAGCCGAAAGCCAGTAGCACAGAGCACTTTCTATTTTAGAATTGCCGTTTAGGATGTTTAAAAGTCTGGTTTCCTGTAATTCTCACCCCGGATTCCGCTGATTGAATAAAAAATTGATGATCTATTTGCAAAATTCCCTCACCTTTCCTAACTTTCATGCTTGAGGAATTCCGGTCATTGTGAATATTTTTCAAAAACCTCTATGCGCCAAACTACACCGTGAGTCCCGAACTAAGCCTCACCGAAGAAAAATCTCTGAGCGAGAGATTGAAAGCGAACCCTGCGGATTGGGATGCTCGTCAGCAAATGGCGAGCCGCCTTTACGATCAGGGGGTTCTCAACAAAGCTTCAGAGCTAATCTGGGGAGCCGACCGAATTCCGGGCACCGATCTAGACCTTGCTCTCGCCGCCCTTGTCCTTGCCAAGGACCAGCCCCGCAAAGCCATTCGCCTACTCCATGCGGTTCTCGAACAAAACCGTGGCAAGGCCGCGCAGAATATGGGCATGGCCAACGCTCTCCATCAGCTTGGCATGGTTCTTGAATCGGCGCGCTTTTACGGCGCAGCCCTTGAAGCCAACCCAAAGCTCGTCAACCCAGAGCTCGAACACTTCATTCTCTGGACCGACGACGAACAAACACTATGGGGAGATTTTAAGAACCGCACCCCAAAACTCGGCGAATTGCCCTGGATGACTCGTGATTCGAGGGAAGCCCTCACGCTCACCAGCCGTGTCAGCCAACACACCACTCCCATCGCAGTCCCAAAACTCAAACAAGTCGAAGGCGCTGCTGATATCTCCTCCGCCCTCGGGGGCGACCCAGAAGCCTCGCGCATCAAGCAAATTGCCGTCCTCAATGCCCTGCGAGACAAGCTGGCAGCAGATTCAGGCGACTGGGATATTCGCCAACAGCTGACTCACATGCTCTACGATGATGGTGCATACGGCGAAGCCTCCGCCCTCATCTGGGAGTCTGACCCAATCCCAAGCATCGACCTCGATCTCGCTTTCGCCGCCCGTATCCTTGCCAAGAACCAACCCCGTAAAGCGATCCGCCTACTCACCGCTGTTCTCGAACAAAATCGCGGCAAGGCAGTGCAAAATATGGGCTTGGCCAACGCCCTCCTGCACCACGGCATGGTGCTGCAATCGGCCCGTTTCTACGGTGCCGCTCTTGAGGTCGATCCCAACCTCGTCAATCCAGACCTTGAACACTTTATCCTTTGGACCGACGACGCGAAAATTCTGTGGGAAAAATTCAAGGAACGTCGGCCACCGCTCGGAGATCTTCCGTGGGCCTCCAGCGACCCCACCGCTCACATCAGGTCCGATTTCAAGACCCAACCCTTCGTGATATCCGAGCTTAAGAAGGTCAGAGGCGAAGAACTTAACAACGACCTCTATCAGCAATTCGCGAAAAAGAACGCCAAGATCACCCCGCCTCCGGCTGTGACCATCCCTGCGGATCGTGTCGCGCTAAAATACCGCCGCTTTGATTCCACCTACGGGGCCGGCTCCGGTGAAGCCGTCAAATCTGTCGCCAATACAAATGGCCAATCACAGGCCGAAGCGCAGCAAGAATCAGCCACTGCAAAACCGGGAATCAAAAAAATTTATTTCCCTACGACTCGTCTGAAAGTCGCTACCGACCAATCTGAACAAGCCTCCGCCGCCAAAACACAAGACCAACCACAGCCTGAGGCACCGCCCACAGCAGCCGCTGTCCCGCAAGTTGTCCCGCAAGCCGGAATCAAAAAAGTTCTCCTCACGTCAGCACCCCTGAAAGTCGTCCCAATCCCATCGGAGGAAGAATCCGCTGGAAAAACACAAGCCCCGCCACAGCCTGTAACGCCGCTCGCCACAGCCGCCCTGAGAACCGCCCCTCAACCCGGAATTAAAAAAGTTCTCCTGACGTCAGCACCGATTAAAGCCAACTCCGCCCAATCTGCGGCCAAAGCCGAGGAGGACCGAGTCAAGGCCGCTGAAATCGCAGCGGCGAAAGCTGCTGAGGCAGCAGCCCAAGCCATTGCTGAGGAAGAGGAAAAAGCCCGGATCGCCGAGACCGCCAGACAAATGGCAGAGGAGAAGGCACAGGCCGAGGCGGAAAGAAAACGGATCAAGGAAGAAGCCCTGCGCCTGAAAGCCGAGCAACTGGAAGCAGAGAAACGCATCAAAGCTGAGGCAGCGCACCAGCGCGCCGAGGAGGAAGCCAAAGCCGCCGCTGCGGTAAAATTACGCGCCGAAGAGGAATCGAAAGCTGCCGCCGCTGCAAAAGCACGCGCCGAGGAGGAAGCCAAGGCACTCGCCTTGGCCAAACAAAGAACCGAGCAAGAAGAACGCGCCGTCGCCGCCGCCAAACAGCTCGCCGAAGAACAGGCAAAAGCCATCCTAGAACAGGCGGCCGCAGCCGAAAAAGCACGCCAAGAGGCGACGGCCGAAGTGGCCGCCATCCGCGCAAAAGCCCAGGAGGAACTCAACGCAGCTCTGGAACAAGCACGCCTGAAAACCGAACAGGAATTGGCGGCCATCCGTGCCAAGGCCCGTGAAGAAGCAGTCACTGCGACTGAAAACGCTCGCAAGGATGCGCAGTCGGAGGCCGCTCTCATCCGTGCCAAAGCGGAGGAGGATGCCCGAGCGGCGACCGCTGCGGCGGAAAAGGCACGCCAGGAAGCCGCTGCTCAGGCCGAAGCCGCCGCTGCCGCCAAAGCCCGCGCCGATGAGGAAGCCATGGCAATGGCTCAGGCCAAACAACGGACCGAGGAGGAAAAACGAGCCATCACCGCTGCCAAACAACTCGCCGAGGAACAGGCGAAAGCTGCAGCCAAACAAGCTGCCGCCGCACAGGCTGCTGCCGAAAAAGCCGAAGCCGAAAAAGCCGAAGCTGAAAAACATGCGCGGGATATTGCCGAAAAAGCACGTCTCGAAGCCGAAGCGAAAGCGGCTTCTCTTTCCGCCGAAGCTGCGCAAAGCGCCAAGTCACTGATCGAACAGGCCCGCCAGGAGGCGACCGCCGAAGTGGCAGCCATACGCGCAAAAGCCCAAGAAGAACTCAAGACCGCCATCGAACAAGCACGCCAAAAGACCGAACAGGAAATGGCGGCAATCCGTGCCAAGGCCAGCGAAGAGGCGGAGGCTGCCGCGGACAACGCCCGCAAGGAAGCTGAGTCAGAGGCCGCACTGATCCGTGCCAAAGCTGAAGAAGATGCCCGGGCTGCAACCGCTACTGCGGAGAAGGCCCGACTCGAAGCCACCGCTCAGGCCGCTGCAGCCGCAGCCGCCAAGGCCCGCGCCGAGGAAGAGGTCCAAGCTATGGCTCAGGCCAAACAGCGGACCGAAGCAGAAGAACGCGCCATTACCGCCGCCAAACAGCTCGCCGAGGAACAAGCCAAATCCGCCGCCGAACAGGCCGCCGCTGCTCAAGCTGCTGCGGAAAAAGCCGAAGCTGACAAAATCGAAGCCGAAAAAAAAGCGCGGGACATTGTCGAAAAAGCACGCATCGAAGCCGAAGCGAAAGCAGCTTCCCTTTCTGCCGAAGCGGCCCAAAGCGCCAAGTCGTTGATCGAACAGGCACGCCAAGAGGCAACGAGCGAAGTTGCCGCCATCCGCGCTAAAGCCCAAGAAGAACTCAAAATCGCTATCGAGCAAGCACGCCGGAATAGCGAACAGGAATTGGCGGCAATTCGCGCCAAGGCCAGCGAAGACGCGGCGGCTGCGGCAGACAACGCCCGCAAGGAAGCCGAGCACGTGGCCGCGTCTATCCGCGCCAAAGCCGAAGAGGATGCGCGAGCTGCCGAGCAAGCCCGTATCGAGGCCGCCGCTCAGGCCGAAGCTGCCGCCGCCGTGAAAGCACGTGCCCAAGAGGAGGCAAGAGCCCTCGCTTTAGCCAAAAAACGGACCGAGGAAGATGAACGTGCCGCCGCCGCAGCCAAACAACTCGCCGAGGAACAAGCGAAAGCTGCCGCCGAGCAGGCTGCCGCCGCACAAGCAGCTGCCGAGAAAGCACGCCAGGAAGCGACAGCCGAAGTTGCTGCCATCCGCGCTAAAGCCGAAGAGGAACTCAAGGCAGCCATCGAACAAGCACGCCTCAATACCGAACAGGAATTGGCCTCGATCCGGGCGAAGGCACGCGAAGAGGCTGAGACCGCAGCGGAAAACTCGCGCAAGAAAGCGGAGTCTGAAGCCGCATCCATCCGAGCCAAAGCCGAAGAGGACGCTAAAGCAGCGGCAGCAGCAGCGGAACAGGCACGCCTGGAGGCCGCCTCACAAGCCGAAGTCGCCGCAACCGTGAAAGCTCGCGCCGAGGAGGATGCTAGGGCACTCGTTTTGGCCAAACAGCGGATCGAAGAGGAAGAACGAGCTGCTGCAGCGGCCAAACGACTCGCCGAGGAACAAGCCAAAGCCGCAACCGAACAGGCTGCCGCCGCACAAGCCGCCGCCGAGAAGGCGCGCCAAGAGGCGACCGCCGAAGTTGCCGCCATCCGCGCTAAAGCCGAAGAGGAACTCAAAGTCGCCATCGAACAAGCACGCCTCAATACCGAACAGGAATTAGCCGCACTCCGAGCCAAAGCCGAGGAGGATGCCAAAACAGCGGCCGCAACAGCAGAACAGGCCCGTTTGGAGGCCGCCGCCCAAGCCGCAGCGGCTGCGGACGCAGCCGCCAAAGCCCGCGCCGACGAGGAAGCCCGAGCACTCGCTCTGGCAAAACAGCGGACCGAGGAGGAAGAACGTGCTGCCGCCGCAGCCAAACAGCTCGCCGAAGAACAGGCGAAAGCTGCCGCCTCTCAGGCCGCCGCCACCGAGCAAGCTCGCCAACAGGCAATCGCCGAACTTGCCGCTTTACGGGCCGAGGCTCAACAGGAACTCAAATGCGCCATCGAACAAGCGCGCCTCAACACCGAACAGGAATTGGCAACGATCCGGGCCAAGGCCCTCGAAGAAGCGAAAATTGCGACGGAAACCGCCCGCAACCAAGCGGAGGCCGAGGCTTCCTTGATCCGTGCCAAATCCGAAGAGGACGCCAAGGCGACTACCGCCATGGCGGAGCGGGCAGCCCAGGAAGCCGCTGCCCAAGCCGCTGCCGCTGCCGCTGCCCATGCCGCGGCTCAGGCTGAAGCCACAGCGCTTGCCAAAACTCGCGCTGAACAGGAAGTGCGCCCTATCGCCGTGGCCAGACCACTCTCCGACGAACAGTCAAAAGCCGCAGAAGAAGCCAGAATCAGAAGGGAAGAAGAAGCCAAGTTATGGTCGCAGGAACAGGAATCCAAGACCAAGAAGGAAGAAGAAGCCAAGGCAAGGGCAGACGAGGAGGCCAAGGCAACAATCGCCGAGCGTGCCGCCGCGCGCGTGCAACGCTTCAATGCTGCTGCCCAAGGACTTCCTCTGCCATCCACCGATAGCCGAGCTGGCGAATGGTTTTATGTCTTCAAAGGCGAAGTCATGGGCCCCATCGAAGTGCAAGATCTCAAGAAAAAGATTGATGACACCACCATCAAGCCACCACTTAAAATGATCTGGACCGCTGGCATGAATCACTGGACTCCGGTTTACGAATGCGTGGAATTGTGGGCCAATGGACAGGAAGTTCAAAGAACGCCTTAGCCTTTCCAAAATCATTTTAACTTGAGTGGTTGGCCTATCAACTTTAACTGTGTTCAATTTTGGGCTCATTAGAGCATTTTAAATAAAGTCGTAGCCATTTTGATGCAGTATGCTATAATTAATCCATGGCAATGATTTCCATGGATTTAAGAAAACGCATCCTCAAAGCCTGTGATCGCGGCGATGCGACCCGCGAACAAGTGGCAAACCGCTTTGAGGTTTCTCTGGGTCTTTATTAAAAAGACAGGCTTAAAAAAATAATTAAAAAGACAGGCTTAAAAAAATAATTTTCTTTGCATCGCCAACATGGATGAGTAATCTGCCGCTGCAATGAGCGTGAACAACCGAAAGCGATGGATTGTGCCGTGGAAAGATTCTCGGACGAAACCGGTGATTTATCACTGCATCTCGCGAGTAGTCGGGCG